>Ga0196971_1000841_pt1 | contig 17597 bp, 15 predicted proteins | sample S1v_1013CmetaG_FD_148660 | JGI IMG/M metagenome (GOLD analysis project Ga0196971, IMG submission 148660) | Soil microbial communities from Anza Borrego desert, Southern California, United States - S1+v_10-13C | ecosystem: Environmental > Terrestrial > Soil > Desert | place: USA: California... | reverse complement strand
CGCTCCACCGAGACCTTTGTCTACCACATCTGGCATAACGCCTTCAAAGTCTTCAAGCTGGGCTATGCCAGCGCCCAGGCGTGGGTGCTGTTCGCAATGGTAGGGCTGATCACCGTGCTGAACTTCTACCTGCAGAAGCGGTGGGTGCACTACGACTAAGGGGGGTGAGCTCATGTCGCCGCGACTCGCAATCCGCATCCGCCCGCAGAATCTGGTGATTCACGCCCTGCTCCTGCTTGGCGTAGTGCCCATGGTGTATCCCTTCATCCACATGATCATGACCTCGCTCATGACCCCTGGCGAAGCCATGCAGGTGCCGCCGGCGTTCTTTCCCTCCATCCCGCAGGTCGGGAACTACCTGAAGGCGTTTCAGCAGGTGCCGTTTGCCCGCTTCCTCTTTAACACTGCCTATATTACGGCGATCACGGTGGCGGTCCAGCTGATTCTCTGCTCCATGGCGGCTTACGCTGTGGCTCGCCTGAAGTTCCGGGGCCGAGAGCTTATGTTCGGCCTCTTCCTGAGCGTGCTCATGATCCCCATGCACGTGCGTTTGATCCCGAACTTCCTGCTCATTTCCAAGCTGGGTTGGCAGGACAACCATCTGGCGCTGATTGTTCCCGGCCTCTTTAGTGCCTTTGGCATCTTCATGCTGCGCCAGGGGTTCATGCAGCTGCCCCAGGCGCTTTTCGACGCAGCCATGATCGATGGCTGCACCCCGTGGCAGAGCTACTGGAAGGTCGCTATGCCCCTGGTGAAGCCGCTCCTGGCCGCCTTCACCATAAACCAGGCGCTCTGGAAGTGGAACGAGTTCTTCTGGCCGCTGATTATGATGCGGACTCCGGCCAAGTACGTCTTGTCGGTGGGCATCTACTTCTTCCAGGACCAGTACGGCACCGGTGACTGGCCCACCATGATGGCTGCTGCCACCATGGCGCAGTTGCCGCTCCTTTTGGCCTTCGTCCTGGCGCAGCGGACCTTCATGGAGGCGCTCACCAGTTCCGGTCTGAAGCTGTAGCCGTCATTCGTCCGGGGAGGCAGTCAGAATGAACGAAATCATGAAGCTGGTCCACCTTGATGCCCCGGTCCGCCAAGAGCGGGGCGTGCTCCACACTCCTGCCGAAATCCTGCAGCAGCCGGCAGTCTGGCGTGCCACCAGCCAGGTGGTTGGCCAGCATTGGCACGAGTTGTCTCAGTGGTCCAAGGCGGCAGGGGCGGGCCCCATTCTGCTCACCGGCGCCGGCTCCTCGCACTACGTGGGCGTCGCGCTGGCACCCCTGCTGACCAGCGCCCTGGGCGTCCCGGTCATGGCAGTGCCGTCCACGGAGATTCTCTTTGATCCCGAAGGATCGCTGCCCCGCAACATGGCCGGGCTGATTTCCTTCGCCCGTTCCGGCGAAAGCCCCGAGGGTAATGCAGCGTTCGGGTTAGTGAAGCGGCACCGCCCGAGTGCAAAGCACCTGGTGATTACCTGCAATGCAGCCGGGGAGCTTGCGCGACTGGCCGGCCAGACCAGCGGCGCTGTGACCCTGCTGCTGCCGCCCGAAACCAACGACCGCTCGCTGGCAATGACCAGTTCGTTCACCAGCATGATCGTCGCGGCCCAGGCGCTGGCTTTCGCTGGCGACTTCGCTCCGTACGCACACCACGTGGAGCGCCTCGCCAGTGCGGCGGAGCGGACCCTACATATGTATTGCGACCGAATTGCGGCCGTCGCCGGACGTGGGCTCCGGCAGATCATGTTCCTGGGCAGCGGCGTGCACCTGGGCACAGCCATGGAGTCCAGGCTCAAGGTCAGCGAGCTTACGGCCGGAAAGGTCTCCACCCTGCACGAGGGCATCCTGGGGCTCCGTCACGGGCCCATGGCTGCGCTGGGCGCCGAGACGGCGATTGTCTATTACCTCTCCGCTGACCCCTATCGCCGTCGGTACGAACTGGATCTTATGCGCGAGATCGAGGCCAAGGGGCTGGGCGGCTACCGGCTGGCCGTGGCACCTCGCAGAGACACCGATCTGGCTGGGCTGGTGGACGAGGTAGTGGAGGTGGACCCCGACGGCGGGCTCGACCTGGCGGACGATTTTCTGCCGCCGGCTTTTGTGACCGTGGGGCAACTGCTGGGCCTGTTCCTCTCCCTCGGCTGTGGCCTCGCACCAGACGCCCCCAGTCGCGGCGTGATTCACCGCACCGTTCAGGGTGTGACCATCTACCCATTCGAGGCGCAAGGATAGGGGGGCACCGCCGATGCAGAGGCCGTCTTATGCCGTAATCGGGGCAGGGAACCGCGGGAGCATCTACGCCGGCATTCTCCGGAAGAACCCCGACCTTGGCTGTGTGGTCGCGGTGGCCGACATCAACCCCATTCGGCGGCAGCGTCTGGTCGACGCCCACGGGCTGGGGCCCGCACAAGCGTTTGCGACCTGGGAAGAGCTTCTGGCTCAGCCGAAGCTGTGTGACGCGATCATCCTCGCGACGAGCGACCGGATGCACATGGCCCCCGCCGAACGGGCGCTCCGCCTGGGGTATGACCTGCTGCTTGAGAAGCCCATCTCCCCGGACCCCCACGAATGCATCCGGCTGGCCAACCTGGCGGAGTCGTTGGGGCGTACGGTGGTGGTCTGCCATGTGCTGCGCTACACCCCGTACTATGAACTGCTCAAACGCATCCTGGACGAGGGCCGAATCGGGCAACTGGTCTCCGTACAGTGGACGGAGAACGTCGCGTACTGGCACCAGGCCCACAGCTTCGTGCGCGGCAACTGGCGCAACTCGGCGGAGAGCAGCCCCATGCTGCTGCAGAAGTGCTGCCACGACATGGACATGCTCCAGTGGCTCATCGGCAGCCGCTGCCTGCGGGTCCACTCCTTCGGATCTCTCAGCCACTTCCGCCCCGAGTGCGCCCCGCCTGGAGCCACCGACCGCTGCACCGACGACTGCCCGGCTGAACCCGGGTGCGTCTACAGCGCCCAGAAACTGTACCTCGGACCGAACCCTCTGCCATTGGTCTCGGTGGTAAGCGCCGATCCCAGCCCGGCGGCGGTCCTCGACGCCCTGCGCACGGGGCCTTATGGTCGCTGCGTCTACCGGTGCGACAACGACGTGGTCGACCACCAGACGGTCAACCTGGAGTTTGCGGGCGGAGTTACGGTTGCCTTCACCATGGCCGCCTTCACAGTAGACTGCGCCCGCTCGTTCAAGCTCATGGGCACCCGCGGCGAGATCCGGGGGTACGACCTGAAGGGCGAGTTGGAGATCCGTACGTTCGATGGGCACAGCGAGGTTGTAACGGCGACGCTGCGGCCGGATGACCGCCACCTGGGCGGAGATTTTGGCCTCATGCAGTTCATGGCGGAGCGCTTGTCGACAGGCCGGGGCGAGGATGTGGGCTCGGTCGTTGCGTCCGCTCGGAGCCATTTGATCGTTTTCGCGGCAGAAGAGTCCCGCCTGACCGGCCGGGCGGTGGACCTGGCAGAGTACGAGTCACGTCTGCTCGGCGGCTGAGCACATTGAGGAGGTTCCAATCATGACCGGATCCAGACCCGTTCGTATGGCCTTCGTGGGCGGCGGCAAGATCGCCAAGAAGCACAGCCGGCGGATGCTGCAGCAGCCAGAACTTGGACAAGTCGTTGCCATATGTGATCCCTCGCACGCGGCTTACAGTGATACGGCCCAACTGTTTATCGATGCAGGCGTCCAGCCTCCGGCCTATGTGCCGGACGCCGAGACCGTGATCGCCCAGTACCGTGACCAGCTTGATGTGGTGCTGGTGGGCACCCCGCACGTCTACCACCTCAGCCAGGCCGTGGCCTTCCTGGAAGCCGGTTTCGATGTGCTGCTGGAGAAGCCCATGGTGCTGAACGCAGCGGAAGCCCGCAAGCTGATCGAAGTGCGGGACCGCACGGGCAAGCTGCTGGTCGTCGCCTTTGACGGCGGCCTGTCCCCCCAGATCCGCACGGCCTGTACGATGCTTCGCAGCGGTGAGCTGGGCTCCGTCGTGGCCATTCAGGCCGCCGTTTGGGAGGACTGGGCCGAGAAGTACGCGCCTCACTGGAAACAGCAGCCGGCCATCTCGGGCGGTGGTTTCCTGTTCGACACCGGGGCGCACATGCTGAACACGGTTGCGGACCTGACCGGTGAGGACTTCGTGGAAGTGACCGCCTGGCTGGACAACCGCGGCCGGCCCGTGGAGATTCTGGGCGCCATCATGGCGCGGACCCGGTCCGGGGCCATGGTCCAGCTCTTGTCTGTTGGCGAAACCATGCCGTCGTGCGCATCGGACATTAAGGTCTTCTGCACCGACGCCATTCTCCATACCGAAGCCTGGGGCCGCGGCCTGTCCGTTCAGCGCCGGGGCGACCAGCCGGCAGTGCCTGTGGCGGTCCCCCCGTCCATCGGCCCCTGGGAGGAGTTCCTCGCCGTGCGCGAGGGCCGCATTCCCAACCCCTGCCCGGCTGAAGTGGGCCTGCGCATGGCACGCTTCTACGAGGCCATTTGTGAGTCGGCCGCCAAGAACGGTGTGCCGGTTCGCCTGGACAGCTAAATCTCGCTGCTTTTGGAGGGCGCTATGCATACTCCCCGCGTACTGATCTGGAACGAATACCGGGTGGAGCGGGCCGAACCTGAGGCTGCCGCGCACTACCCGAACGGAATGCATGAGACCATTGGCCAATACCTGAGAGGCGAAGGCTTCCCGGTCAAAATCGCGACGTTTGACGAGCCGGACCATGGCCTGACCGAAGAAGCGCTGGCCGAAACCGATGTGCTGATCTGGTGGGGCAACAAGACCCACAACCTGGTCTCCGACGAAGCCGTAGAGCGGGTATGCCGCCGGGTGCTGGAGGGTATGGGCCTGATCGCGCTGCATTCGGCCCACCACTCCAAGGTCTTCAAACGGCTGATGGGGACCTCCGGCAACATCAAGTGGCGCATCGCCGCCGAGAAAGAGCGCCTTTGGGTGGTGGCTCCGGGGCATCCGATTACGGAAGGGCTCCCGGAATACATTGAGCTGCCGGCTGAGGAGATGTTCGGCGAGCACTTCGACATTCCCGAGCCGGACAAGCTGGTCTTCGTCAGCTGGTTCCAGGGCGGAGAGGTCTTCCGCAGCGGCTGCTGCTTTGAGCGGGGCCGGGGCAAGATCTTCTACTTCCGCCCCGGCCACCAGACCTACCCCACCTTCCATAACCCTCACGTCCTCCGTACCATCGGCAATGCGGTTCGCTGGGCAGCGCCCGTGGATGGGTTTGCCATCAAGCACCAGAAGCATGAGCCGCTGGAACCGCTGGGGGTGATGTAATGCCACGGCTGACGGGTGCCCAAATCGTTGCGGAGCATCTCATCGCAAACGGCGTCCCCTATGTCTTCGGCATTCCGGGGCACGGTGACGTCTGCCTCTTTGATGCGCTGGTCGACCGCAAGGACCGGGTCAAGGCGATGATCGCCTACCATGAGCAGAGCGCCGCCCACATGGCTGACGCCTACTACCGTGTCAGCGGGCAGCCTTGCGCCGCCTTCACCTCCATCGGGCCGGGGGCCTGCAACACGCTCATCGGCGTGGCTCAGGCCTATGTCGACTCCACCGCCATGCTGGTGGTGACCGGCTCCACCCATACATACATGCGCGGGCATTCCGTCCTGCAGGAACTGGACCGGTCTCAGTTCTCGGACTTCCCAAACGTGCTGCGGCCTGTAACGAAACAGACCTATCTACCCACGCGGGTCGAGGCTGTGCCCTTTGTCATGCACCGGGCCTTCAACAAAATGCTCACGGGGCGCCCCGGTCCCGTTCACATTGACATGCCGATGGATGTCCAGGCGGAAGCGATGGATGTGGAGCTGCCGACGCCGGCGTCACGGCAAGGGCAACATCCGCCCCGTCCGGACAGCCAGGCGGTTGAAAAGGCCGTTCGCCTGCTGCTGGCGGCAGAACGCCCGGTGGTTCTCATCGGCGGCGGCGTCATCAGCGCCAACGCTTGTGCTGAGGTGCAGGCCATTGCCGAATTCCTGGGGGCCGCCATTCTGACCACCTGGATGGGCAAGGGCGCCGTCCCCGAGGATCACGAGCTGTACGGGCTCCATCCGGGCTCCCCCGGCTCCGATGTGGCCAACACGCTCCTGCACGAGGCCGACGTGGTCCTGTCGTTCGGCTGCCGGTTCACCGACTGGTCCTTCTCCAGCTACCACAAGGACTACAACATGCAGCCCGACTGCAAGCTGATCCAGGTAGATATCGACGCCCACGAGATCGGCAAGAACTTCCCCGTGGCGGTGGACATGGTCGCTGACGCCCGGAACGCTGCCCGAGACATTCTCGACGGGCTGGTGTTGCTGGGCAAGGCCAGGGAGTGGCAGGGCTCTACCTACCACCGGCACATCGTCGAGCTCCGGGCGGCCTGGGAGGAACGGCTCCGCCCGGCGCGTGAATACGCCGGACCCGGCTATACCACCATCTCCCGTGCCCTGGCGGAGATCCGGAAGGTGCTGCCCCGCAACGGCATTGTGGTGGCGGGGGCCGGTCTGGTGCAGAACCAGACCTACCAGCAGTTCCCGGTCTACGAGCCTCGGACACATATTAGCTCCGGCGGGTTCAGCACCATGGGCTTCACCGTGCCGGGCGCCATCGGTGCCAAGCTTGCGGCCCCCGACCGCCCTGTAGTGGGCCTGGCGGGCGACGGCGACTTCCTGCAGACCATGCAGGAGATCGGCGTGGCGGCCATGTACGACATTCCCGCCATCTTCGTGGTCATGAACAACTGTGGCTTCTCCTCCATTCGCAACCTGCAGGAGGGCCGCTTCGGCAAGGACCGGACCGTGGTGACCAAGTTCGAGCGGCGCGGCGAGGATTACTCGGCCAACCTGGCCGCTGTGGCCAGGGACTTTGGCATCTCGGGCGAGCGGGTCGTCGACCCGACCCAGATTGGCCCGGCCTTGCAGCGGGCCATGGCTTCGGGGGGCCCTGCCCTCATCGAAATCATGGTCAACAAGCAGGGGCTGACCGGAGCGGGTTGGTGGGATGTGCCCATCCCCGAGTACCTGACCGCGAGTCATGCGGACTGGGTCAGCAACCGCCGCAAGGAGGTCCTCTAGCGTGGGTCAGGGGGAGGCGCCCATGACGCTGCTTGTGCGCCAGCAGCAGGCCGCTGGCCCGCTGGTCTCTGTCACGCCGGCGGACGCTGGCTGGCAGTACATTCACTTCGCCGCCCACCTGCTGGCAGCAGGCGAACGCCTCGAGGCGGAAACCGCCGGGCTCGAGACCGCCCTGGTGATTCTTGGGGGCCGGGCCACCGTCACGGGCGGTGGCTGCAGCTTCGGCTCCGTTGGCGACCGCCGGGACGTATGGGAGCGGCGCCCGCCCTATGTGGTGATTCTGCCGCCGAACAGCGCCTACGTTGTCGCTGCCGAGACCGACCTGCATCTGGTCGTGGCCGGCGCGCCGGCTGACGGGGGGCTCCCGCCCAGGCTCATCCGACCGGAAGAGATGGTGGCGGAGGAGCGTGGGGCGGGGCAGACCCGCCGGTACATTCACCACCTGCTTCCGCCCAGCGCCCCGGCTGCGCGGCTCCTCCTGACGGAGGTGTACACGCCGGCGGGCAACTGGTCCAGCTTCCCGCCGCACAAGCATGATAGCGAAGAGCCCCCGGCGGAGAGCTGGCTCGAGGAGACTTACTACTATCAGATTCAACCCCCTGCGGGGTTTGCCGTTCAGCGAGTGTACACGGACGACCGCAGCCTGGACCAGACGATGGCGCCGGGGAACGGCGATCTGGTGCTGGTGCCGAGAGGCTACCACCCCGTGGCGGCCACCCCCGGACACGAGTGCTACTACCTGAACGTGATGGCTGGCCCCGCGCGGGCCTGGAACTTCCGGGTTGACCCTGCCTATGCCCACCTGATGAACTGGCAGAAACCCGATGTGACGAAGGGGTGATCTCACGTGCAGCCTCAGATCCATTGCCTTGGCCGGGTGATTGTGGACCTCTATGCTGACCAGCTGAGCACACCGCTCAGTGAAGTGCGGAGTTTCAGCAAGTATCTGGGTGGCTCTGCCGGGAACACCGCCTTCGGGCTTGCCCGGCTGGGCGCCTCCGTTGGCTTGATCAGCCGGGTGGGTCCCGATGAGTTCGGCACCTTCTTGCTTGAGCGGATGCAGCGCGAAGGTGTGGACATAGCCATGGTCAAGCGCGACCCCACCAACGCGACCGCCCTCGCTTTCGCATCGCTCTTCCCGCCCGGGGACTCCAAGGTGCTCTTCTACCGGAAGCCCTGCGCCGACAACCACCTGTCGCTTCACGACATCGATGAAACCAGGCTGGGCGGCGTGCTGGTGCTGGCCGCCACTGCCCTGGCGGAGTCTCCCTGCCGCGAGGCCGCCCTGTACGCCCTGCAAGTGAACCGGGCACGGGGCGGGGTCAACGTAATCGACCTGGACTGGCGCCCCGGGCTGTGGTCAGACCACAGTGTTGCTCGTTTGTATTACCGTCTTGCTTTGTCCCTCACGGACACCGTACTCGCCAATGAACCTGAGTTGGAGTTCGCCGGCGAGTCCAGCGTCCCGGAGGCGGCGGCCCGTGCCATCATGGCGATGGGGCCCCGGCGTGTGGTAGCCAAGCGCGGCGCGGCGGGGGTCATGCTGTTCGGCGAGGGTGGCTTCCTGAGCGTACCGCCCTTTGCGGTGCAGGTCGTCAACACGCTGGGCGCCGGCGATGGTTTCGGGGCCGCGTATTGTTACGCCCTGACGCAAGGGTGGGAGCAAGAGCGCTGCCTGACCTTTGCGGCAGCGGCAGGAGCGATTGTGGTCAGCCGGCACAGCTGCTCGGAGGCGATGCCCACCAGGGCGGAGATTGAGCACTTGATCCGATCCCAGGGGCGGAGTTGGTAGCCCACCGAATCACCGAAACAAGGAAGCGCCCGGCAACATGCCGGCGGACCGGAAAACAGATAGGGAAGGGGGAGTGGCCGGATGGCCACTCCCCCTTGTTTGCGCTCCACAAGTCATTGTCCGTTTCTCAGGTGCCTGTCACTCTTCCGCAGGCAGCGTGACCACGCGATTTCGGCCCCGAGCCTTCGCCTCGTACATGAGCGCATCGGTCTGGTCAAGCTCAGGTTTACATGGCCCGCAGCACGAACCGTCAGAAGGCTACCCAGAACACCGGCGAGGGTAAGGCTCACCGCACCGGCCACGGCGCCGACACCGCCGAGGTAATAACGGTACCCGGCAAGGGCCAGTGCTACCGGAATCCCCGTCAGCGGCCCTCCGATCACTGCGGTCAGGGTCGGCGCCACATTGCGCAGGTCGAAGAACGTGCCTGGGCCCAAGGGCACGGGAAACTGCATCAGCAAGTAGCCGAGGATGATGGGCACCGGTAACCGTGCGAGCCGGCGCAACGGCCGGTTCAAGCGAGGAATCGGTGACGTGACCAGTGTCGACATGAGCCAGGCGGCGGTGACGGCAGCGACGTGTTGACCAGCAATCCCCGTAGGAAACCCAGATGCATGGCTACCACGGCCTTCGCGAAGTGGTGAGGGTGGCTTCATTCCATTACGATACCGAAAACAGTTAGTGCCGTCGATTAAGAAACGAGGTTCCATATCTGTCACTTCGGGAGAGCCGATGACCCGGGCGGGGTAAGTCAAATAGCGAACGACTCGTCACCCACAAATGGTGGTAGACATACGCTTTTGTACTACTAGAAAGTACAGATACTTCTTATCACGACCATGAAGGTTTCGGACTACGAATATCGAATAGGCGGTTCATAGAGATTATTATGTAACCGTGAGCCGAATGGTGAGTGGGAGGGGCGGACGCGACGCTGGTAATCAACCGGCTGTCTTCGGTGGAGCGGTTCGCCGTCCAGCGCCTATCCCCCGCTGATGGCGGTCATGATGCGGACCTCCACGTGGGGCGGGAGGGGGGTGGAGAGGCCCTGCAGGTACCCGGCCTCGGTATCGCCCACGAAGACGAGGACCGCCGGGTGCACCTCTCCCTCCACAAAGATCCGGTCGCGTAACACCGGAAAGGTCGTGGCGAGGCTCTGGAGCATCGAGCCGACGGTATCTCCCTCCACGTCAGCCGTCCGCGTGCCGTCGACAAGGGGTCGCCAGGCGGGAGAGAGAATAATGGTACGCTTGGACAATTGTGGCACCTCCGCTTCTTTACGCTCGACCGAGGGGACTCGCAGTTGCAGTGACAGAAGGAGGAAGTTACATGCTCGGTGGCTACATGGGACGCATTCTCTGGGTGGATCTCACCCAGGGCACCATTTGGGAAGAGCCGCTTGACGAAAAACTGGCCCGGGACTTCGTCGGCGGATACGGTCTGGGCGCCCGCATGACGTACGACCGCATGCCGGCCCATGTGGACCCGCTGGGGCCCGAGAACATTCTCGGCTTCCTGACCGGTCCGCTCACGGGCACTCCCTGCATTGAGGGCAACCGGTTTGTGGTCACCTGCAAGTCGCCTCTTACCGACGCCTGGGGAGACGCCAACTGCGGCGGCACCTTCGGACCGGCGCTGAAGTTTGCCGGTTTTGACGCCGTCTTCTTCACGGGGAAGGCGGCTGCCCCTGTCTATCTGCACATCAACGATGGCGTGGCCACCCTCCAGAGTGCGGAGCATCTCTGGGGCAGGGACTCCAATGAGACCGAAGATGCCCTGAAGGAAGAGTTGGGCAAGGAGACTGAAGTTGCTTGCATTGGACAGGCTGGCGAGAAGATCTCCCTGATCTCGGGCATTATGAACGACTATGGCCGTGCCGCCGGCCGTTCGGGCGTGGGCGCCGTCATGGGCTCCAAGAACCTGAAGGCCATCGCCTGTCAGGGCAAGCAGGAAGTGCCGCTCGCCGACCCGGTGCGGGCCAAGGAGCTGCGCCGTGAGTACATGAAGCGTACCGAGCCGGGTATGCACGACTTCTTCAAGACCACCGGCACGGTCGGCATTCTCGGACCCGGCGTCTTCAACGGCGACTCGCCGGTCAAGAACTGGGGCGGCGCCGGCCAGGTGGACTTCCCCAAGGGCTTTGCGAACTTCGACCCCGACCGGGTGATGGAGTTCCAGGAGCGGAAGTACGGCTGCTGGCAGTGCACCATGGCCTGCGGCGGACACATGGCCGTGCATGACGGCCCCTACGCCGTGAAGACCCACAAGGTGGAGTACGAGACCGGTGCCGCCTTCGGCACCATGACCCTGAACGACAACTTCCCGTCGCTGGTCAAGATCAACGACATCTGCAACCGGTACGGCTTTGACTCCATCTCCGCCGGCTGCACCGTGGCCTTTGCCGTAGAGTGCTACGAGAATGGCATTCTGACCAAGGCCGATACCGGCGGGCTCGAACTGACCTGGGGCAGCCACGAGGCCATGGTGGAGCTGCTGATTCTCATGGGCGAGCGCAAGGGCATCGGCGACGTGCTGGCCGATGGCGTCCGCAAGGCGGCGGAGCGCATTGGCAAGGGCGCCGAGCAGTTCGCCATGCACATTCAGGGCGAAGAGGTGCCCATGCACGACCCGAAGCTGCAGCCTGGTCTGGCGGTCACCTACCTCTTGGATGCCACCCCGGCGCGCCACACGCAGGGTGGCGAGCTGAACCCGGTGCCTGGCCTGGGCATCAAGATCCCGCCCAGGGAGCAGCAGGCGGGGCGCGGCCCGCTCCACAAGGAATTGGTCTCGCTGGTGCACGTGGTCAACTCCGCCGGCGTCTGCCTCTTCGGCTACCTCTCCTACGACTTCCACTTCATGCCTGACTTCCTCACCGCCGTCACCGGCGAGCCGTGGGATGTGAAGCGCATCGAAGTGGCCGGTGAGCGCATCTCCAACATGCGGCACGCCCTCAACCTGCGGGAGGGTCTTAACCCACTCCACTGGCACATGCCGGGCCGCCTCATCGGGCAGCCTCCGCTGGAAGCGGGGACCCACAAGGGCTTCTCGGTGGACTTGCAGACGCAGGTCAAGGACTACCTGGTCGCCATGGACTGGGATCCCGAGACCACCAAGCCCCGGGCCGCCAAGCTGCGTGAGCTGGGTCTGGAGGATCTGGTCGACCTGGTCGGTGTATAGGCCGTGGGTAAGGGGAGAGGGGGGTAACTGCTCCCCTCTCCCCTTCAGTTGGACCTGCGGAGCACATAGTGCACGCCGCCCAGGGTGAGCCGCCCGCCTTCGATGAACGCGGGGGTAAGCAGCAGGCGGTCCACACCCAGCCCCGCCGCCAGGGGCAGGCAGCCCATGACGGTCACTGCCCCTGCTCGGCCAGCACCTGGGCGAGCCGCTCAATGCCCAGCCGCGGGCTGGTCAGAACGGGCACCTGGATCGAGTCGCCCAGGGCGGCCGCCACCCGGCCCATGGAGACCTGCGCCAGTACGATGAGCTCGACCTCAGCCGCCAGCTTCAGCAGCTCCGTGCTGACGATGCGGTCATGCTCCTCCATCTTTCCGGCCAGCAGGGCATCGAACGCACCGGGGCACAGCAGCCGCCTGACGGTAATCCCCTTGCCCTTCTGCTTCGCGGTCTTCTCAATCAGGCGAACCGTCGGGTCGAGGGTGGTCTGCACGGTGGCGGCCACACCGATCACGGAGGCACGCTCAACGGCGGCCGCAGCCATGGCGGCGTCCACCTTTACCACGGGAATGGAGATCAGCTGGGCGGCCAGATCGGCAGCCTCACCCACCGAGGAGCAGGCGTTGAGAATGGCGTCGGCGCCCATCTGCTCGGCCATGATGTAGTACTGGCATATGCGCTTCGTGACAGCCGGAGTCAGGTGCCCGGCGGCCATCACGTCCTTCAGCAGGCTGTCATCCATTATGTTGATGATGCGGGTGTCAGGGAGCAGGTCGGGGACCAGGCTGTTGAGCGGCTGAATAGTAACGGGGCCGGTGTGAATCATGGCGACGGTTTTCCCCATCAGAGACTCCTCCTTTGTGCCTACTAATTGTACAATACCGAATAGTAAATACGCGCGCAAGGGTAGTTCTGAAGGACTCTTACCAAGCATCCACGGCCTGGAAAGCGACCTCCGCTGCGGAGGCCAACCCAGGGCGGGCCGCAAAACGGCAGTCCCGAAAAGAAGGATTTTTCGTACTAGCCCCCAATTAGTTAATCTAACTTATTAATGTTGACAGACAAGCGGAGCAACAAGCCGCTTGCCGCCGTGAAATGAGGAGTGCTTGTGCAGAAGCGACAGACTCCCGGCAACGCCAAGCTGTTGAAGGAGCTCAACCAGTTCCTGGTCCTGGAGGCGCTGCGACAACACGGCTCCCTCGCCCGGAGCGAGCTGGCCCGCCTTACCGGCCTCACCGCCCCCACAGTCGGACTCATCGTCAAGGGGCTGCTGGAGGACGGGTACCTCCTGGAACGGGACACGCAGCCGGGTCCCATGGTTGGGCGCCGGGCCGTGCCCCTGGAGCTCAACCCCAGGGCGGGCATCGCCATCGGGGTGAACCTGGGCATTACCCATGCCCGGGTGATCGCCGCCGACCTGCTTGGCGGCATACACGCCCGGCATGGGTTCACCGTGCCGCCCGGCGTCACGCCGGACTGGCTGGTCGCCCAGCTGACAGCATACATCAGGCAAATCCTTGACGAGGTCAAGCCGCGCCGCCTGCTTGGAGTGGGCTGCGGCCTGCACGGCCTGGTCGATCACGAGCGCGGCGTCATGCGGTTCGCCCCGCACTTCGGCTGGCACAACGTTCCCTTTGCCGACCTCCTGAGCAAATCGCTGGGCGTCGCCGTGGTGGCGGACAACGGCGTGCGGAGCATGACCCTGGGCGAACTCTGGTTCGGCGCCGGCAAAGGGCTCCGCAACTTCGTCTGCGTGGCCGTCGGCACCGGCATCGGCTCCGGCATCGTGCTGGAAGGCCGCCTTCACCGCGGAGCTTCAGACAGCGCCGGCGAGATTGGCCACTTCACGGTCGATCTGGGCGGCCCCCTTTGCAGCTGCGGCAGCTACGGCTGCGTGGAAGCGCTGGCATCGGGTCCCGCCATCGCCCGGAGAGCCGTCAAGCTGATCAAACAGGGAACCCCGTCGCGCATTTCCGGCATGGTCGCCGACCTGGAGGAGGTCACCGCCGAAACGGTGGCCCGAGCTGCCGCCGCCGGGGATGCGCTGGCCAAGCAGATCATGCAGGAAGCCGGCACCTACCTCGGCGTGGTGGTGGCCAACCTCGTCAAACTGCTCAACCCCGAGCGGGTGCTGATCGGCGGGGGCGTCGCCCGGTCGGGGGATCTCTTGCTGGAGCCCTTACGGCAGAGCCTGGCCGCACGGGCCCTTGACCCGGCCATGGCGTCGCTGCCCGTCTGCCTGGCCGCCCTCGACGCCGATGCCGGCGCCATGGGCGGCGCCGCCCAGGTCCTCGAACGGTTCTTCAAAGGCGAGACCCTTCACGCATACCTGGAGATCATCAACCGATGACTATCGGCACTTGGAGGAACCAGGCGATGAAACGAACAGCAGTCGCGTTGCTAGCCCTTATGCTGGCCGTCGTGAGCGGCTGTGCGGCGGGAGGGCAGAAGCCCGCTTCCGGGGAGATCCGCACTCGGGCAGCAGCCTACACGAACCCCGTGTTTGAGCCGAAAAGCAGCATTCCGGCAGAAGCCTCAGACCCCATGGCCCTGAAGTACAACGGGGAGTACTACGCGTACGTCACCGGGGGTGCCTGCGGCGCACTCCGCTCCACCGATCTGGTCAAGTGGGAGTTCCTCGGGCCCGTTGTCAGTGACACCGCCTCCTGCTGGGCCCCAGACGTGGCGCACAAGAATGGCGTGTTCTACATGTACGCTTCCACCACCCGGTGGGGCGAGACGGAGGGCGACCGGCGGGTGCGGCTCTATACGGCCACCCGGCCGGAGGGACCCTTCAAGTACCAGGCAGACGTAACCGACCACTATTCCTATGATGGACACTACTTCAGGGCCAGCAACGGGCAGGAGTACCTGTTCTGGACCCGCGAGTGCCTCGGCAGCGGCGTCTCACCCTGCGGGGGCAACCCGAATCTGGTCGATACTCTGACCGACATGGCAACGCTCGGCGGAAAGCCCTCGCTGGTGGGCCGTCCGTTCGACTGGGAGTGCAAGGGGCGCTGCATCTTTGAGGCCCCGCAGGTGTTTGAGCGCGCCGGGCTCTATTACCAGCTTTACTCCGGCGGCGCCTACGAGAACGAGACCTACGGGAGCGGCTACGCCCGCTCCAGCGTAGTCAAGGGCCCCGACCGCCTGGACGACATGAGCTGGCGCAAAATGAACCAGATCCTGAAGACGGTGCCCAACCAGGTCAGCGGTCCCGGCGGCTCTTCCTGGGTCAAGGGACCCGGCAATCTCGAGGACTGGATCATCTACCACGGCCGCAACAAGAATGCCAAGGGCGGGCTGGGCCGCTGGCTCCGCATCGATTCCGTCATGTGGAGCACCGACCGGTTCTGGCTCCCTGGTGCCCCGAGTTACACAGAGCAGCCGGGTCCTGCCCTGCCGCGCTTCCGGGATCTCTTTGACCGCCCCGACGGGTCCGGCCTCGGCGAAGGGTGGAAGGCAGAGGCCGGGCAGTGGGCCGTAAAGAACGGACAGGCCCTTCAGTCGGCGGCGTTCGGGCTGGCGCGCGCTCTGGCGGGCGAGGCTGCCGACCATTATGTGGTGGAAGCCAACCTCCGCTTCGAGGGCGCCGCATCGGGCCTGGCCGGCGTAATGGGCTACTATGCGGGGGAGGAGGACTGGCTGCAGGTGCTGCTTCGCCCGGCTGACCAGGCGGTGGTGCTGCGCGCCAGGGTCGGCGGGAAGGAGCAGGCCGAGACCGTCAAACGGCTCACCCAGCAGACCCGCCACGACGTGTTCCACCAGCTGCTGGTGCGCAAGAACGCAGACCGGTTCGATGTGGTAGTTGACGGGCTCCCGATCACCACCCTGAGTTTCCCGTTCCCGGAGCCAGGAACAGCCGGACTGGTCACGTATGACGCGTCGGCCACCTTCGACGGATACGCCTTTGCCCATGGCTGGGAGGACCTCTTCGCCGTGCATGTCACCCAGGGGCTTGCGGGCTGGGGGCCTGCCGCCGACGGCACCAAGCTGGCTGGGCGGTGGTCGCTCAAGGAAGGCGTGCCCGAGCAGAGCAGCGCAACGGGGCGCGCCCAGGCCTTCAAAGGCAGCCGGGAGTGGGGGAGCTACCAGCTCACCGCCAGCCTGCGGCCCGCTGACCCCAAGACGAAAGGGCGAATCGGGCTCTACGCCGCATACTGGGATTCCCGCAACTACGCAGCCCTCTTGCTGGAACCAAGCACTGGTCAGCTGGTCGTTCGGGCCGAGATCAACGGGAAGACGCAGAAGGAGCAGACGATCGACCTGAAGCAGGCCCTCGGCGGTGCGCTCGACTTCAGTGCGATGCACACCTTGCGTGTCACCAAGAACGGATTCGACTTCTTCTGCGACTTCGACGGCGTTGCAGTCTGGAAGGGGCGGCTGGAGCTGGCCCAGGGACAGCCCGGACTGCTTACCGAGGAGAGCGCGGCGCGGTACGGAAGCGTTTTGGCTGTCCGTTGGGACTAGAATCGACCATCGACCGGCTGCCGGTTCGTGGATTTAGTGAGACTCACTAATCCAACGATCCGGCAGCCGTTTGTATTGTCACGCATGAATTAACGATTCCGCAACTTTTCGCAATCCGAAGGAGGATTTTCGGGCAAACGGTAGAAGTCAATGAACAGTGCCTAGTGTAAATATTCCCGTGACCATCCCGAATTAATAAGAAAGACTAATTAACTTACGGGTCCTCACGAGGGGTCAGTAGCTTTCGGGCCCCGGCATGGGGCGGCGGAGGGGGTGGGAGCAGGCAGGCAGTGCGTTTCTGATTCCGGTCGCACAGGTAGGAACCCGCAATCACTTCACATAGGGGGTCGTACGTGATGACGAAACGAATCATGGCCGTTGGCCTCGCCCTGGTGCTGGCGCTTGGCCTGCTGGCTGGCTGCGGCGGGAAGAGCAACGATAAGGTCGACACCAGCAAGCCCGCTGCCGGCGATACCACTCCCGCCGCTCCGAAACTGGTGGAGATCGAGTTCTGGAACGTGTTCACCGGCCCCGACGGCAAGGGCATGCAGAACCTCGTCGAGCAGTTCAACAAGGAATATGACGGCAAGATCAAGGTTACCGTGCAATCCCTGCCCGGCGGCGAGTACTACGACAAAATTGTGACGGCCGTTGCCTCCGGGCAAGCGCCCGAAGTCGGCATAATGCACGTGGACAACGTCAGGAAGTTTGCCGCCAAGGGCATTCTTCAGCCGCTTGAAGACGAGCTGAAGCCCCTGGGGATTGAAGGCAAGAACTACCTGCCCGCAGCCTGGGCCGGCGGCCAGTATGAAGGCCACCAGTACAGCATCCCCCTTGATTTCCACCCGCTGTCGCTCTACTACAACATCGACCTGCTCGAGAAGGCCGGCTTCAAGGAGCCCCCCAAGACGCCGGACGACTTCGTGAAGATGGCGAAGGCCGCGACCAAGGGCGACGTCTGGGGCTTCATGCTCCCGGTGGGCTGGCCCACGCAGATGATGTATGCCGCTGCCCTCGCTCAGAACGGCGGCGGCATCTACAGCGCCGACGGCAAGACCCCGACCTACAACAGCGCCGAAGGCGT
>Ga0196971_1000839_pt1 | contig 17676 bp, 14 predicted proteins | sample S1v_1013CmetaG_FD_148660 | JGI IMG/M metagenome (GOLD analysis project Ga0196971, IMG submission 148660) | Soil microbial communities from Anza Borrego desert, Southern California, United States - S1+v_10-13C | ecosystem: Environmental > Terrestrial > Soil > Desert | place: USA: California... | reverse complement strand
TCCGGCCACCAACTCTGCTCTTCGGCCAGCCCTTCAGGCGTGGTGGGCAGACTGCGAGTGGCGTTCAGGATTGCCGCCATGTGTGCGTAGTCAGCGGGAAGGGTGCCGGGACGAAGGCGGAACTGCATTGGGAAGACATCTCCTCTGGTTGGCGTTTCGCAGCGCCTGTCCACAGGCGGTCAACGTACGCCCAGCAGCCTCAGAGCTGCGCCGTGAAAGCGGAAAGCAGGGGTTTCCGTGGCAGCAGCATACATAGCATGCCAGTCCTCTGAAGCAGCCACTGCCGCATCTGCAGCGTCGTCAACGGCGTCTGAGGAATCGCTCGCAAAGCGCTGGATCAGTTCCGCCATTTGGACTCCGTGCGTGGTCCGATGCAGCAGCCGGAACAGGTGCTTGTCATACGGCGGGGCGCTGCCCTGCACCAGAAATGCAAGCCGCATGGCGCTCCGGATCATCCCAGCCCGGGCGAGCATTCGGGCCATAGTGTCTGCGTTCTGGAAGGAACGGAGAAACGCGTACAGTCCCTGACCCATAACGACCCGCTCACGATCTATTTCCTGCTGTAGGACGGTCGGTGGCACGCTGCGGCAGTGGCTTACGAGCGGGTCGAGAAGATCTCTGTTTCCCGCAAGGTAGACCAGACTTCCGTAGACAAACAGGGGCGTCATGTCGTCGTACGCCTGGACCTTCCGCCAGATCGTGGACAACGACTCAAGGGTGTAGTCACCGACAATGTCCGTGAACTCCTCTTCGGGCTCGTCGGCTTCCCTGACCCTCCCGCCCGCAATCAGTTCGCGCTTGACCACTTCGTAAATGGCCGGGGGGCAAAGCACCTTCGCATCAACGTCGGCTCCTTTTCCCCCGAGTCCCACTGCAAACGACCCGGTCAGCGCGACGCAGACCTGGTCTGTGTAGCGGCCCAGCACCGGATGCTGCGAAAAGAAGGCCCTGACCTGATCGGCCGTGGTGTCGTCCAGCATGGGACTCCATCGCCTCCGTGTGTCATGCTAGAGGTAATGCGTTCGCCTGACAGGGCTGAACATCCTCTTCCACAGCTGGGCTCCACCGTGAGTGCGTCACTCCGGGCTTGGGGACCCCCATGTGCAGCGAACTCTCACCATTGCCGCCCGAGGCCGACCGAGCATGTTGACGGGCCTCCAGTCGCACCGGCTCAGCCGCAGGGGCCATGTGACCGGCGCAGATGCATTCCTGCCTCCCTAGAAGGAGGCAGCGCAGCCCCTCAGTTGTCCCTGGAAGTGATCGGATGCGCCCCATCCACCCAAAAGAGATGGCCAGTGTTCTGGCACTGGCAGGTGCCGAGCGCGCTCGGTGGAGGGGGGTGTTCATTGCTGCACCACTCCCACACCATCAACATTCGCGGCGACAGCGATCGGCTCAAGGAGAAGCCGCGCTCCGGTATCATCTCTGGTCCGTATGGCCGAGCAGAGAAGGCCAGCATCAACGCGTAGACCCACGTGGCTCACTTTTCGGTCGCGATTGACCCCCTGAGCCGGGAGTTGGGGACTTTTTTGTGCACTCGGGACGACGGCGTTGTAAGGAAAATGCTCGACCCGCACTTGCTCAAGTCGCAGGCTCTACCCGGGCAACCCGCCTTACCTGATCCCGGTCACTGCTTCGAGATGGTGGCGACCGCCTTCACGTGAGCAGACTGGAACGCCTTGTTCGCCAGCAGGTCGCTCAGGGTGTTGTGGCGGCTGTAGCCCGGGTCATTAATGGTGAAGTCGGCGGCGGAGAGACGGCCCGGGTCCGACCCCGTGTACCCCGTAATGGTGACCCAGTGCTGGGGATTGTCCACGCCGACAATGGTCGGAATGCCTTGCCGGGCATTCTCCAGCGCCTTCGCGAGCACCCGGTCCACAGAGGTGGTGGTCTCGCGCACCAGGGTCAGGCCGTATTCAGACTTGAGATACCCCGCAGCCTTGTCCCATGCCAGGTTCCCGTTCGGGACAGTTACGCTGTCGCGCAGCTTCTCCATAAAGGCGCGGTCGACATTCACGCCGGGGGTGTTGTGTTTCACTACCATGGCCACATCGGTCATCAGACAGCCCGAGCTTTGCCAGGTTCCGCTGCCCACCGCGAGGTCCTTCCACGGCCCGTCGTACTGCCGCAGGCGGGGGACCGGTATGGCCACTGGGCCCTGCGCACCGGTCCCGGGGGGCGGGAGTGGCGGCGCGGGCATGGGCTGCAGCGTCCCGTCGGGTCGGGGAATCAGCCGAACGGGCGGCTTCTCCGGGAAGATGAGTTTGCGTATCCAGTCAAGCCCCCTGACCATAGGCATCACCGCCGGAAGCATGGCCCCGCCGATCAGCGAGCCGATGCCCACTACCGGCATGGACGGCCACCCCCGGAAGAGCGGGGTCGCAGAGGCATTCAGGGAATCCCAGAAGCCAGCTGGCTGCGAATCAGCTTCCTGAAACGCCTGCGCTTTCTGCGCCAGGTATTTGGACATTGCGTTCCCCTGCACCACCAGGGCATTCCCCTGCTCCACGGCCCTCTGCATCAACCCTTCGATATTGATGCGATGACGGGACTCCCAATCCAGGCTGTTCAGAGCGCCGTTGGCACGGCGCAGCACATCCTGAATGTCCGAGACGGCCCGGGCTTGTTGGGCGCCCAATGCCCCTAGTGCGTCGGGATTGACGAGGATCCGCAAGCTGCTCCCCCCCTCTCAGCTACGAAAGCGCTCAAGGCGCTCCCCAAGTGGGCCGTACAACACGGGATGATGTCAACCCATTTCTGCCCGCCTCGAACCAGAGGGCGAAGCAGCCAGAGGCCCAGTTCGCTTTCGAAGAACCCCAGGGCGTCGGTATTCCATACGGACGCTCCGGGCGTCACACACATGACCGTACCGTTGACCAGCGGCTCGGCCAGGGCCCCGGCCAGCAGTTGGGCCGCGGCCGGCCCCAGCCCGGCTTCCTGCAGGGCCGCCTGGGCTGCCTCAGCACCGGCTTCGGCGGCCAGCGACCGAGCCCGGACCAGGGCTTCCTCTGGCACCGCGCCGCCGTCCAGACCCGGGGTGACCTCCCTGGGGTACAGCCCGGAGAGGTTGAGCATCGCATCGGCAATGGCGCCAGGGCCGTCCAGCGACTCCAGCCGGCAGCCTCGGGCGGCGTCGGTCTCGAGGTGAACCGCCGCGTCATCGGCCGCGTGGAAGCAGTGGACGGCGGACCGTCCCGCGGCGGGGACCAGGGTGAGCATGAATGAGCGCCGGGCATGACCGCAAGCACGTATGAGGGCCGCCGTATCAGCATCCACCCCGATGGTGCCGTCCGGGTCCAGGCAAATGATGCCGCGGGCGGCCAGATCGGCCTGAGCCCTCTCCATCGCTGCGCGGACCTCGTCCGCCAGCCAGCCCACAAATGGGTCCGGGACGCCAATTAGCGAATCGATATCAAGGAGCGCAGCCAGGTAGGTCACTTCCGCGGGAGCCAGATAGGTCTCGGGCTTTTTCATGATCTTCCTCCCATGATGGTCGACGGCCGGCAGCGGATCTGTTCCACCCATGCCGCCAGTCCGGGCTGGCCGGCCTGTGCGGTCGCAACGCGAATGGCGCGACGCTTTCCCCGCTGAAGCAGGTAGCCGGTGCCGGGCGGCAGAAACCGGGCCATCTCCTCGATGCTCAGGCGAACGCTGAACTGGCTAAGATCGCCGGAATCATTGGTCCCCAGGAGCACAGCCATCTGCAGCTCCTTCAGTGACTTGGCCAGGCCTTCAAAGATATTGCTCACTTCAGCGACGGAGCCGGAGAACAGCACGTGAACGCCCATGCCGCGTTCCCGCCGGACGATCTGCTCCAGGCGTGCTCGCGCCTCGAGCGAGCTCTGGCTCCGGAAGGCGTCCGCATCGTCGATGGCGATCACCAGAGCCGGATACTGGGCGATGAACGCCCGTTCCTCCAGGCTTCCGGCAGCCGTCCGACGGGCTTCGCCCAGCGCCTGGCGGCGCTCCCGCAGCTGCTGCTCAATCCCGTCCAGAGCGGCGTCCAGGGTCCGGGAGTCATCGACGAGGGCCTGCAGGTGGGGGAGATTCTGCAGGGCCACCAGGCCGGACCGCTGGAAGTCGATCAGGCAGAAACGGACCCGGTCGGGGGCAAAACGTTCGGCGAGGGCCAGCAGCCATGATTGCAGGAGGGTCGTCTTGCCGCTCTGCGCCCCACCGGAGATCACGAAGTGGGGACCGTCCTGCAGGTCGACGGTCACCGGCGTCAGGTCATCCACATCCAGTGCGATGGGTACGGCGAGGGAGCTGTTTCCATCCGGCGGAGCAGGCGCCTTCCCCGGCAGGATCAGTTGGGCCAGGGCTACCACATCGGGCAGCGTGGGCACCGGGGCGGCGCGGGGGCCCTTCGATGCCGCAGCCATCTCGCCAATCAGGCGGCGGAGGGCAGACGTCCTCTCCGCCTCCCCCTTTCCGGGGGCGGGCAAAGCGGTCTGAAACTCCCGCGGCGGGACGGATTTGACCAGGCCTCGCCCCCGCTCCCGGGCGGGAAGGAGCCCGTCGGTCCGGCCGACGGCCAGGCTGTAGTCGCCCGGCTCCACCATCTGCAGTGCCACGGCCATGCCCATATACCCGCCAATCTTCGCCCTGACGGTGTTGGGACCGCCGGCGGTCATGACCACATGCAGGCCGAGGTTGCCGCCTTCGCGGACCACCTGGGCCAACTGGTCTTCCGCGGCGGGGTACTGCGTCATGAATCCGGTGTAGTTGTCGAGCATCAGCACAATTGCGGGGAGGCTGTCGCCGGTCTCGCTCCGGTAGGCCGGAAGCGTGCCCACCCCTGCCGAGGCGAACAGGACCTTTCGCCGGTCCAGCTCGCGCAGCAGAAAGCGCAGGAGCCGGGTCAACCTCTCCTCCTCGTCATTTACAATCACGCCGCCCACGTGCGGCAGGGCGGCCAGTCCGGTGAGCAACCGCCCGCCGAAGTCCAGGACGTACAGGTTCACGTCAGCCGGGGGGTGGCTGTGGGCCAGGGCTATCGCCATCGTCCGGAGGAAGGTGGTCTTCCCTGCGCCGGGACCGCCGTACACCACCAGATGCCCCTCCTTGCCGAGGTCAATGGCCAGCGGTCCCTGGCCCTGCCGGGCCGGGTCGTCCACCAGCCCGATCACTGGCGCCAGCCATGGGGTGGTCGGGCGCCAGTCATGGCCATCCCACCCTTCGGCAGACGGCGAGACGGGCAGGGTCACCTGTGTGGGGAGGGGCGGCAGCCAGGGCCCCTGCAGCCGCTCGATTCCCTGCTGCCTGGCCGTCATTGACAGGTGACGGACCACAGCTTGTAGTTGCGCCTCTGGCGACTGGATCACCACCGGGTTGGGCGAAAGCCGCAATGCGTGCCGAGTGCCGTCCAACGCCACCTCCATGACGGATTGCTCAGGAGCTGCGCCGGCAGCCGGAACGTAGGGGGCGCCGGCCCAGCCCGACTGGAACGGATCGAACACCTCGTTGTCGCCAACCTGCAGGTACCCGCGGCCCTTCTGGGTGATGCGAGCGGCATCGGGCTGCTTCAGCACCTCCATGCTGTCGCCCGGCCGCTCCACCCGGAGGCAGATGCGGAAGCGGGAGTTCGTCCAGATATGGTCATTCACCACACCGGCGGGTTTCTGCGTGGCCAGGATCAGGTGGACGCCCAGGCTGCGCCCTACCGTCGCAGCACTGACGAGGCCGCTAATGAAATCGGGCTGCGCTTTGGCCAGTTCGGCGAACTCGTCCACGATCAACACAAGGTGAGGGAGCGGCTCTTTCACCCGCTGCTGGCGGTGCTTGCGCTGGTAGTCGTAGATGTCTTTTCCGCCCACCAGCACCTCGCGGCGTGCCATCTCGCTCTTCAGGGCCGCCAGCGCCCGATTGGCGAGGGTGCCGTCCAGATTGGTGATGGTCCCGATCAGGTGGGGCAGGTCGCGGAAGGCGTGAGCCATGCCGCCGCCCTTGTAGTCGATCAGCACAAAGGCCACCTCATGGGGATGAAACCGGACGGCCAGCGAGGCCACCAGCGTCTGCAGCAACTCGCTCTTGCCTGAGCCGGTGCAGCCCGCCATCAGTCCGTGCGGCCCGTGCCTGTTCTCGTGCAGGTCGAGCCAGCGGAGATCGCCGCCCGCCCGCCGTCCAATCGGGGCGGCGAGCGAGGTGAACGGTTCCGACGCGGCCCAGAGTCCGGCCACGTCCAGTTCTTCCACTGTCCGTGCGCCGAGGAGGTCCAGCAGCGGCACCAGATCCGGAATCCGCCCCGAGCTGGACAGCCGCTGCAGCTGCACGGGTGCCAGGGAGCGGGAGAAGGAGTCGGCCAAATCCGGCCCCACCAGATCGGGGACAAAGGGCGCTTCGGTGCCCGTCGCGGTCCGGATGAGGCGCCCCTGTTGGTTCGACAGGTCGACGATTACCGAGCAGCCCTGGGGCAGGCCGTCGATCCGGTCTGCCAGGAAGAGCGGGTAGGCCCGCATCGCCGGGTCGGGGCTCAGCAGGAGCGGGATGGCGGGCTCGTTCTCCGCCAGGTTCGGGTCAGCCAGGATCACAACCAACGCGGGACCGCTGCCGTTCTTCTGCAGGCGGCGGCCAGACAACTGGGTTTCCAGTCCGGCAAGAAGGTTGTGGGCCATGTCCTTCCGGCAAGCCAGCAGCCGGTGGTTCCGGTCCTCGGTCCAGACATGGGGCAGCCAACGCAGCCACGCCCAGTCGCCTTCCTCGCCGGCGGGAAAGAGAGCGGCGAGCTTCACTTCGTCGGGTGAGTGCAGGGTGGCCAGTTGGACGGCCAGAGCCCGCGCCAGGGCCCGCACCGCGGGACGTGGCCCCACCAGCCCTACCGGGCCGCTGGTGAGCGCAAGCCGGACTGGCACACCATCCACGCTGCCGTACTCGGCGGCAGTGGCCTGAGCGGCCTGCAGCAGCGGATCTGTATCGAAGGCGTCCCGTGGCTTGGGCGCCCTTACTGTCACGGAGAACGGCTGAACGCCCAGCCCCAGGCGCAGGGACAGGAAGTCTCCGTCCTGGGGTGCACGCTCCCAGAGACGGTGATCGAGCCGGCGGGCCCGGTCAAGGCACTGGGCCGGGTCCGGATCGTTGGCGTTCAGCGCCGATCGCGCCTCCTCGCGCCTGGCGGCGAGATCCCTCCGGATGGTGCCAAGCACGGCTGTGTAGCGGCTCTCCCGGTCGGCGAGCGCCTGCCGGTAGCCTTTCTTCTGGCTCGAATAGTTGTAGAACGAGACCACGTACGTCACCAGCATCATGGGCACGGAGATGAGCATCGCGGTCAGCATGGTGGTCCCTGACCTGGAGAACATCGATACACCCACGGAGATGCCGATCGCCACCACGGTTCCGGCTAGCGGCAGCAGCACGGTGGTAAGCGAAGCAGACGGGGCGTTTGGGGCCGCGGGCGCAGCGGGAATCTCCACTTCGCCCGTCGGAAGCTTCGGGTAGAGGCGGGGTGCTCGGCTGAACACTGGCGGGGCGGGCATGACAGATACCCCCTTGCGGGTGGGACGCCCGCCCGTTCCTGTCTCCGGGCGGACGGGCTTCCCATCCGGGCGTGCGGCTGTTACTGCGCGTCGGTGGCGGCGAACTTCTCGGCCACGGCGTCAAGCTGCTGGCCGATGTTGTTGAGCAACTGGACAAACTGGTTCATGGCGGTGCGCCACTGCTCGTACTCGGCGTAGAACCGCTGCTGGGTCAGGCCTTCCCACTCGGGCTGGAGGGAGCTCATGGTTCGGTTGAGGTTGTTGGTGATCTCCTGGCTCTGCTGGCTGGCCTGCCGGAACTGCCCGGCCACCTGACGGACCTGCTCGGGGGAAACCTTAATGCGGGCCATAGGCGCACCTCCTATACTTGACGGGACTGGGCCGTCCCGATGGATCACTGAACACCAAGTTCCTTGAGCATCGCCCTGGCCTCGCCTACACGCCCTGCGTCGCCGCCCCAGTCGACTACCCGCTGCAAATCAGCAATGGCCTCTTGCCTATGGCCCAGGTTTATGTGAGCTCTTCCCCGGTCGAGGAGGAACAGCATTTTGTTGTGCTGGTACGGGGTGAGGCTGATGGCGCGGGTATAGTCCTCAACGGCGGCGCTGTAGTTGCCTAGTTGGACCCCGCACCAGCCGCGCGCGTAATAGTTGTCAGCTTCGCTCCCGTTCAGGTGGACCGCCGCATCCGCATCCTCGAAGGCTTTCTGGTACTGCTGTCGGTCCGTGCGCAACCAGGCCCGACGTTCGTACGCTTCGTCGTTCTTGGGATCGAGTTGGATCGCTCGGTCGAAGTCTGCCAGCGCCCGATCCCAATCCCTTCCCCTAAGGTAGTCACCCCGGGTGAGGAAGTACTGCGCAACGTTGGGGTTGATCTCGATGGCCCGGGATACGTCATCGATCCCCCCCTGGTAGTCGGTCATCCAGAACCTGGCACGGCCCCGCTCGAACCAGGCGCCCTCATTGCGCGGCTCGAGCTTGATGACCGAGGTGAAATCCTGCACTCCCCGTTGGTAGTCGCTTTTGGTGAGGCTATAGATCAACCCCCGCCAGTAGTAGGCCAGAGCCAGCTTCGGGTCCAACGCGATGGCCTTCGTGTAGGAAGCGATGGCGGCGTCATAATCGCCGCGGACCCTCGCGTCTGAGCCAGCCTTGTAGTGGTCAACCGCCGTGACCGGCTTTGCCGGTTCCGACGCAAGCGGCGCGGGCTGGGGAGTGGTGGCTGCAGGCTGCGGGGCGGCCTGGGGTGTGGCTTGCGGCACGACCGGGGGCGTGGCTTGCGGCACGGCCTGGGGCGTGGCTTGCGGCACGGCCTGAGGCGTGGCCTGGGGCACGGCCTGCGGCGAGGCTTGCGGCACGGCCTGAGGCGTGGCCTGCGGCGTTGCCTGGGGCGCGGCCTGCGGCGTGGCCTGGGGCGTGGCGTGGGGCACGGCCTGCGGCGTTGCCTTAGGGGCGGACGCAACGGTGTCAGGCTCCGCCGGGGCCGGCGGAGCAGGCCACCACCGGGCCACGGCCAATCCAGCCCCGCCCAATAGCAGGACCGCCAGGGCGGCTGCGACCGGCCACAGTCGCCGGGGTGGGGAGGGTTCTGTAGGCCGTCGGGGCGGAGCGAGGTCTGCGACAGCGGCGGTCTCGGCCACGTGGCGCCCCGCCTCCAGCCGGGCCAGCAGCGCGGCTTCACTTTCCGCTACTGGAAGGGTGACCGGCTCAGGCATAGTCTGCGGTGCGGACGAGCGGCTCGCCTGTGAGGCGACGACCGGGCGGCTCTGCTGCTCAGGCACCCTCTCCGGCAGGGCCACGAGCCACTCCGTGAAGGTGGGGCAGTCCCGCAGCAAATCTGAGCGCCAGGCTCGCTCGAGGAGCCCGGCGACCGAGTCCCCCCACCGCTCCCGCAGGACCCTGCTCAGCAGGTTGAGTTGGTGACATTCCTCCTGCATCTCTTCGGGGGAGAAGTACTGCTCGCCCCAGGCAGCGGCCCTTACCTCGGGGTCGCACCAGCCGAGCATTTCCGCCAGCAGAACGGCACCGCTGAAGCGGTCCGCCTCCGGTCCCCACAGCCCTGTGGGTGCCGTCCGATGAGCATACCCTGGGGAACCGCCCGGCAGGACGGTGGGCCGATCCAGTTCAGAACTGTACATCTCCTCCACGTCCACCAGTTCGACCGGCGACGGAGCGGCGGCAGTCTTCGCGGCGAGCGCCGGCAGGATCACATTGCCTCCGGAAAGGTCGCCGTGGGCCAGACCCCGCTCCTCCATTTCGGCGAGCACTTCGGCCAGGGCCCGCGCCAGCGCCAGGCTCTCCCTGGGGGTCAGGGCCCGTTTTCCCAGCACGACCTCCATCCAGGTGGGGCCGTCAATCCAGTGCATCAAGACGGCGAAGGCCAGGTCCGGGTGCACTCTCAGGACAGCCGGGTGCCGCCGTGCGGTCAGAACCGTCCGCCGGCAGACTCGGAGTCCGGGAACTGCGGCGTAGCGGGCGACCCGGTCAGCCTGTCCGACCAGCAGCGGTTCCCGAAAGCGCGGCGCAAAGACTTTCAGCGCCTGCGGCCCGCTGCGGGCCTGCATCTGGTAGACCGTTGCCTTGCGGCCTTGCTGCCCGTAGGGTATACCGGGGGCTGACGGGTGCTCGGCAACAACGTAGTCGATCCCGTCAATCGTCAGCGTCTGGCCGGTAGCCGGCTGAAAGGTCATGGTTGCACCTCCTGTTCGGCCGGTGCGGTAGCTGCGTCCTCCTCAGGCGGCACGGCGGGCGCCCAAGTGGCCAGGGTCATGCCGAGGGCCGCGGCGGCAGGCCGTAGCACCTGGGCCAGGCCGGCGGCGGCGGAGCAATCGGCGTCTGAGAAGGCCTGCACCTTAGCCCATAGCCGGCGGGCCATCTCCTCTGCTTGGTCGGCGGCGGCCTGACCTCGGCGGCAGGCCCCCAGGGCTTGGCTCTCTATGTCATTCTGGACACGCACTTCCCAATCCAGGCGAGACAGTTCCCCCTGTACCCGGCTGACAGAGGCCCGGATTTCGCCGGACGACTGGAGCAGCCGTCTGCACAGGTCCTGCAGGTACTCCGGGCGCACCAGGATTCTCGGCACGGGCCGTCACCTCCCCTTATGGGTCCAGCCGCTTCCACGTGAAGCCGCCGGCCGGAGGCTGCGGTTTGGGCGCAGTGTCAGGCGCCTGGTCGGAGTCGGGTCCGACGGCCAGCGTCAGGCCCAGGGGCCGCCAGCCGGAGACCGGCGACCCGAGCGGCGCGGGCGGGACGGGCGGAGCAGCCGGACCGACCTGGGCAGGCGGCCCTGCCGGCGCAGGGTGGGTGGACCCGGAATAAGGATGCAGGACCAGCCGGGCTCCGTCCCAGGCGCCCGCATCGGACAGGCACTCGGACGGGTGCAGGACGCGGCCCGGCGGCTGCGCTTCAAGGGTATAGATGAGCCGACGGCCGGAAGGGTCGCTGTCCCATCGCAGGGTGCCCGCGACGAGTTCAGCAAGGGCCGCTGCGCCAACATCGGCCGGGACCTCCAAGTCGCGGGATCCCGGCTCGTCCTCCCGCTTGACTGAAACGATCACGCGTCTCATGGGCCACGCCCCCCGACGGTCTAGCGATGGAGCAGAAGTCCAATGATCATGTCGATGAGCATCAGCAGCGGCACACAGGCGATGAGCACAGGGAGCCACCAGTCATGGGCCGGCTCCGGCGCATGGCCGGGAGGGTGACAGTCCGACTGCATGCGCAGAACCGGCACCGCCGTCGGATCCTGCGTGGGCTGAGCACGCAAGCTAGCAGTAGCATGCGAGTCGGTTGGCCACGTTATCTCCACCAGCGAGACGTCGTCACTGGTGGCCCCCCGGCCTGTGGCGGCGATGAGCGCCTGCAGGTCTGCGTCCGATGGCGAGGCTGTGCGGGAATCGAGCACCGCCAGGCCGTCGGAATAGGCCAGGAGCCGCCCGGCCGCGACTTGCCCGACCGCTGCGAGCGTGGAGACCACCAGGTGAGGGTCGCCGCCCACGGGTCCCGTGCGTGTAGACCATCGCTCTTTGGTGAGAAGGGTGTCGCCCGACTGGACAGGGTGTTCGGACTCGGTGAAGGCATCGACCGCCGTGCGCCGCCAGAGGCGCAGGCGGCAATCGCCCATCCAGCCCAGTACCAGGCGGCCCTCAGGCCACGGGGCCCCGGGCAGGTCGATACGACCACAGACAAAAGTACTCTCGCTGCCGCGCCGCCGCTTCTCTTCCAGCACGTCGGTCACCACCGGGGGCAGCCCAGATGGCAGCCGCTGGGCCTGCACCCGCGCGGTTCCCGCGGCTGTGAGGTCCAGGAGGCAGGTGCGAAGGGCACTGGCCAGCTCGTCGGCTGTCCCGGTGGGCAAACGTCCGGCCAGCCAAGTGACGAGTCCCTCGCCCAGGGTGCCGGCGGCCAGGTCGCCGAAGAAGGACTGGCTCACGCCGTCGCACAGGGCAAAACAGAGCGTCATGTCATCCAGGGCCACGGCGATGTAGTCCTGGCCCCGGTCGTTCGCCGCCTGGGTGTCCGCTGAGCGCGCGTAGGCATAACGGCAGCGGAACCCTCCACTCATGAACACCTGAGGGGCCGTTTCCCGATCTTGGGGCACCAGGAGCGTACGGTGCTGACTCATTGGCTTTCCACTCCAACAGGGAACTGAGGAGAGATCGATAACGGGCCGCCATCGCCGTGGGGTGAACTCCACCTGCCGGACCACTCCGTTCCGGTGATTGCGTCCGTGAGGCAGTAAAACGGGATGTCGTGGAAGTTCCGGTAGTGCTTGATGAACGCCACGCGGCCGCCTTCTGCCATGCCGATGATGCCCGAGAGTTCCTGGTTTCCGCCGATCGATTCGACCACAACCCCGATAAAGGCGTTGCCCGACCAGTCAACCGTCGCTGACCACGGGTTTTCCCAATCGCCCTGGGTATAGCGGCCCTGCCAGATCCGCGTCTGGCATTCGCTCACAGCGTTGACCTTGGTCAACCCGAAGCTGGCGGCGTGTGCGCCATTCGCATAAGACCGAAACCCAGCCCGGGGTAAGCACCGGTGAGCATCACGCTGGCGGCCCCAATCTCTACGGTGAAATACCTCCAGCGGGTTCGGGAAAGGAGCGCGGCCCGGACTCCTTCGGCGGTCCTATCCAGCACTAGCGTCACGCTCTCCCCATCGATCGTACCGTCCCAGCGCCCCAATAAGGGGTCGGCAACCTCACCGGCGTGCCTGGGCGGCCGGCGGGGACGTTGGGGTAAGGGCCGGCTCCGACGTCGGGGGCTGAGCCGACTCCTGCGGAGGTTCCAGCGGATGCCGGCACCCTTAGAGGTCCAGGCCATTCCAGACGCAGCCGGCAGAGCGAGCCAGAGGGTGCAGAACCAGCCAGGCGCCATTCCCCACGCCGGCGTCCGCGAGACTCTCGTGCGGCTCCAGCAGCCGACCGGGCGGCTGGGCTTCTATGGCGAACGTGAGCGGCTGACCCGCAGCATCGCTGTCCCAGCGTAGCGTGCGGGCCACCAGCGCGGCCAGTTCGCCGGCGCCCACATCGGCCGGCACTTCAACGTCGCGCACGCGGCTGTCGCCCTTGCGCTTGACCGTAACCACCAGGCGCCCCATATCTTCGCACCTCCGGCGAGTGGCATGTCGGAGTCACCGCGTACGCCTGATCTTCACTGTCACACTGGTGGCGTTCCCGGCCACATCCCTGGCCGTGACCTGGATGGAGTTGTCGCCCACGGTAAGCGGGACAGATCCACTCCAGCTGCCTCCAGCAATGGTCGCAGCGCCAGAAATGGTCTGGACGCTGGCGGCGCCGCTGACGGTGCCGGTGAGGGTCACGCGATCCGTCGTCACGGTGGCAGGGGCAGCATTGACGGTTATCGTCGGGGGCTGGGTATCGCAATACCTTGTGTATATGCTCTGGCCATTGCCCAGGTTGAAGTTGTAGAAGGCAAAGTCGAGGACATAAAAGATCATTCCCCGCGTGCTGTTGTTCGTGATGCTCAGCGCTGCCCGGGCTGAATCAGGGATGAGCCCCGCGGAGACGGCGGGGCCGATGTAATTCTCCGGCCACGGCTTGTTGGCATCCGGGCGCACGCCCAAAATCTTCATGACAGTGGTGAGGGGCTGCATGGGCGTCACCATGCTGTCCGGCTGGAAGGTGCCATCGGGAAAGCCCAGACTCTCCCCGTTTCTGTCACACATCGCCTTCAGGAGCGCGATGCTGCCCGACGCCCAGTGGCTTGCGGTATCAGGAAACGTCGGGGCGCCTTTTAGCAGGGCCGCGTCCTCAGCCCTGCCAAATGCCCTGACGAGGATCACCGCGAGTTCGGCGCGGGTCATCTCGCTATTGAGCTCGAGGGCAGGCGGCAGGACTCCTAGCTCAATCATGCGCTCTGCGGCCAACTTTACGTCGGCCGGAGTCGGGGTATCAAAAGAAGGCGCTTCGACCGGCAGAACTGGCGGCGGCTGGGAAGAGGCCGCCTGCGGGGACGCCGTGGCCGTTGTGCTGGGCATCGGTACGGGCGGAGTCACTGTCGCGGACGTGGGTGTGGACGAGGGTGTGGGGGTAGGTGTTGGCCTGGGCTGGGTCGGCGGAGCGGTCGTCGTAGCCGGCGTGACAGCCGGTGTGGTATTTGAGCGTGGCGCCGGGGTGGGCTGGGCGGCCACTGGTTGTGTCGAAGCCGGTTCAGCGACCGCCGTCTCAGGTGGGGCTGGAGCGGCCCTCTCCTCCACAGGGGTACGAGCCTGCCACGCCCAAAACGCCCCGCCGAGTATCAGGGCCACCACTCCCGCCATGGTCCAGGCCGGGAGTCTACGGACGGGGCCGGGCGGGTTGGGCGGGCCAACCGCGTCGGGCATCCCCACCGAGACCACGTCCGAATCGACGCTGGTCATTCGCGCAAGCAAGGCTTCTTCGGATTCGTACTCCCGGAAATCGACCGCGACAGAGGTGGCTGGCAGGCCCGGCGCGGGCGCCGGATCCGAAACGGCCGTCGTTTGCGACATGGAGCCGAGCACTTGCGGGGACGCCGGGATGGAGGCAGGTACAGTATCCGGCAGTGCCAGCAGCCACTCGCTGAAAGTAGGGCAATCCCGCAGTACCTCCGACTGCCAGGCGCGCTCCATAAGCTTGGCCACCGTCGCCCCCCAGTGATGCTGAAGCGCCCCCAGCAGCATGTCCGCATGCTCGTCATCGCTCTGGATCCGTCCCGGGTCGAAGTACTGCTCGCCCCAGGCCGCAGCCCGCACCAACGGGTCACACCAGGAGAGCATCTCCCCCAGCAGCACGGCGCCGCTGAACCGATCGGCGTCCGGCCCCCAGAGCCCCGCGGGCGCCGTTCGGTGCGCATAGCCCGGCGAACCGCCCGGCAGGACGGTCGGGCGCTCCAGTTCTGAGCCGTACAGCTCCTCCACATCCACCAGTTCCACCGCCGACAGAGCTTTGGGCGAACCGGTCGAGAGCCCGGGCAGCATGACGTTGCCCCCCGACAGGTCGCCGTGGGCCAGCCCTTGCTCCTCCATGCCCACCAGCACCTCAGCCAGCGCCCGGGCCAGCCGCAGGCTCTCTTCCGGTGTGAACGCTCGCCGGTCCAGCACAACCTCCATCCAGGTGGGGCCGTCGATCCACTCCATGAGGACGGCGTAGGTCAGGTCCGGGTGCTCCCGGAGCAGGGCCGGATGCCGCCGGGCGGTCAGCACTGTGCGCCGGCAGACGGTGAGCCCCGTCAGGGCGGCGTACTTGGCCATGCGATCGGCCTGGCCTACCAGCAGGGGCTCCCGGAACCGCGGTGCAAAGACCTTCAGCGCCCGCGCCCCGGCGGTGGTCTCCAGCCGGTACACGGTCCCTTTGCGTCCCTGCTGCCCGTAGGGCATGCCGGGGGCCGCAGGGTGCTCGCCGAATTCGTGCGTCACCTCATCGATGCGGAGCGTCTGACCGACGACGGGCTGAAACGCCATGATTCCACCTCCTGCCGGCTGCATCCCCTTAGCGGACCGGGGTGGCGGCAGACATCTGGAAGCCCAGGGCCACCAGTTCCGCGCTTTCGCCCGGCAGCATCATCAACGCGCCGTCCGCCAGGTGCACGTTGTACTCCTGGATCATCGCCCGATAGGAGGCGGGCAGCGGTGAGGAGATGGCCCTCAGCTTCTCAGCATAGCTATTCTTCAGTTCCGTACCTGCGAGAACCCCGGGCCATCGCGAGATGTCGGTGACAGGTGCGCCCAGGAGCCGCTCATTGATGAAAATGTTTTCCACCAACACCCGGCCGTCGGGCACGGCCATGTTCATGATGCGACGGACGACCGGCTCCGGGTCGTCGCCGCTGTACTCCGCGTCGGTCATGTGGCAGACCAGCGGGGCCGGGCAGTCGGCCATGGATGGCAACTCCCGCTGAAGGAGCTTCTCGACCTCGGCGAATGCCTTCGCTGTCTCGGTGGTGCGCTGCGGGTTCAGCTCCGGAACGCCCATGGCCGCCACCGTGTCCACCGTCTTGGGGCCGTCCAGCAGATCGTAGACGTGGTCGCTGTAGGCATACAGGGCGACGCGATAGCGCGGCGACACGCGGCTCCCCTTTGTCGACCGGAAGACCATCTGCCGGAAAGACATCTGGAGGGCGTCCGTGACTACGGCGAGGCGGCTCTTGTTGCCCAGCGGCTGCGTCATGGACACGCTGACGTCCAGCAAATAGATGACCAGGGCCGGCGTCCGGCTAGTCGCCAGGATGCTATAGTCCACAGGCATCTCCCTCGTTTCTGAACTTGGCCGGCGCCACCGCCGCCGGAGGGCTACAGTCCTTGCGCAGATTCCCGTTGCAGACTCGAAACTCCTTCTACATTGGATATTCTGGTTTCACCAAAGATTTGGGCCAGGGAAGGAAATTGGAGCGCCACCAGGTACCTGACCTGGTGGCGCTCTATGCTCACCGACTATGTCTTCCGGGAGCCGGCCAGCCGCTTGCTTGCTGCTCCCAGGCGGCCCTTAAGCCAGGTGACACGCCACCAGGTGTCCGGTCGACACCTCCCGCAGCGGCGGACGCTCCTGACTGCAGACCTCTGTGGCATGCGGGCAGCGTGGGTGGAAATGGCAGCCGGCCGGCGGGTTCAGGGGCGAAGGAATCTCGCCGGAGAGGTGAATGCGCTCCCGTTCGCCCCCCACCACCAGGCGGGGCACCGCTGACAGAAGGGCCGCGGTGTACGGATGTAGCGCATGCCGGTATAGTTCCTGCGTAGGGGCCGTCTCCACGATTCGGCCCAGGTACATGACCGCCACCCGGTGACTGATGTGCTCCACCACCCCAAGGTTGTGGGCGATGAAGACGTAGGTCAGTCCCATCTCCACCTGAAGCCGCTCCAGCAGGTTGAGAATCTGCGCCTGCACCGACACGTCCAGGGCCGATACCGGCTCATCGCAGATCACCAGATCGGGCCTCAGGGCCAGGGCCCTCGCAATGCCCACACGTTGCTGCTGGCCGCCACTGAACTCATGGGGGTATGCATTCAGGCAAGTCGGGGGCAGCCCCACAAGATCCAGCAGGCGCTGAACTTCCTCCATGCGCTCCCGCAGCCGCCCCCCACCATGGATCCGTAGGGGCTCCGCGATGTTGGCTCCCGCCGACAGATGCGGCACCAGCGAGGAGAGCGGATCCTGAAAGACGATCTGCATGCGCCGGCGCATCAGCCGCATCCTGCTCTCGTCCAGGCCCACCAGTTCCTGGCCCTCAAAGGTCACACTGCCGGCCGTTGGTTCGTGAAGCCGGAGAATGGCTCGGGCCACGGTGGACTTGCCGGACCCTGACTCGCCCACCAGGCCCAGGGTCTCGCCCTTCCTGGCGATGAGGTCTACACCGTCCACCGCCCGCAGGAACTGTTTGCCCTTCCGGAAGTACTTCTTGAGCCCGGTCACTTTCAGTAGCTCAGGGCTCTGGTCATGCACGACTGCTGCCAACCGGGGTCACCTCCTCCTGCGGGTGCCAGCAGGCAACCCGGTGTGCTGTGCCCACGTCGCTCAGCACGGGAACGTCAGTTACGCAGCGAGCGCTTGCACTCGCACACCGGGGGTGGAACGGGCAGCCACTGGGCGGCCTGACCATGTTGGGCGGCGAGCCGGGAATGGGCTCCAGCGCGGTGCGCTCACGCCCTACTTCCAGCGTGGAATTGAGCAGCCCGCGCGAGTACGGGTGCGAGGGCCGGTTCAGGAAGGTGTCAATGGAGGCTTCCTC
>Ga0196971_1000838_pt1 | contig 17703 bp, 19 predicted proteins | sample S1v_1013CmetaG_FD_148660 | JGI IMG/M metagenome (GOLD analysis project Ga0196971, IMG submission 148660) | Soil microbial communities from Anza Borrego desert, Southern California, United States - S1+v_10-13C | ecosystem: Environmental > Terrestrial > Soil > Desert | place: USA: California... | reverse complement strand
ATGTCGCAGGAGGAGGCGGTGCGGCGGCTCGCTGAGTTCGGCAAGGGTAAGTTCTTGAGGGGCCTCGATCTCCGCGCCATGCGCGATGAGGGGCGCAAGTAGTGTTCATCATCGACGCCGCGGCGATGATGAAATGGTGCTTCGAGGACGAACGGCCTCCCAATGCGGAGGCGCTGATGAAGCGTCTGGTCGCAGCTGGCATGGCAGCGCCTGCGATCTTTCCGCTTGAAATCATTAATACGCTGTGGGTTGCGGAGCGCAAAAAGCGCCTCACCGCACAGCAATCGAGCGCGTTCATTGCTCTGGTTGAAGGCCTACGCATTGAGATCGACGCTGAAACACCGTGGCGCGCGTGGAGTGAAACCCGAGAATTGTCGCGACGCGAGGGTTTGTCGGCCTATGACGCCGCATATCTGGAATTGGCGATTCGCAGGCAGGCGAGTCTTGCCAGCTTTGACAAATCTCTCTTGAAAGCGGCGCGGGCGAATAAAGTGCCGGTGCTTGAGATCGGACCACAGCAATGACCGAAATCCTCACCACCGCCGCCAACGGCCTCGGCCACATCACCCTGAACCGCCCAGCGGCGCTCCACGCGCTCAACACGCAGATGTGCGCCGCCATGATCGACGCGCTGGTGCAGTGGCGCGACGACCCCAGCATCCACGCTGTCCTCCTAGATCACGCCCCCGGCACGCGCGGCTTCTGCGCCGGCGGCGATATTCGCATGATCGCTGAGAGCGGCGCCGCCGACGGCAAGGCTGCGCGCGCGTTCTTCTTCACCGAATATCGCCTCAACCATCTCCTCTTCACGTACCCCAAGCCCATCGTCGCGCTGATCGACGGCGTCACCATGGGCGGCGGCGTTGGCATCTCGATGCCCGCGCGCTTCCGCATCGCCACCGAGAACACGACTTACGCCATGCCGGAAACCGGCATTGGCTTGTTTCCCGATGTCGGCGGCGGCTGGTATCTTCCGCGCAAGCCAGGCCAGATCGGCATGTGGCTCGCACTCACCGGCGCGCGCTTGAAAGCCGCCGACTGCCTCATCGCCGGCATCGCGACCCACTACATGCCGACCGAAATTCTTGGCCCTGCCCGCGCGCAAATCGCCGGCGCCGCACAAACGCATGAGCCCGAACGCGCGCTCGAAAGCGGCCTTGAGGCGCTGAGCGAATCCGCCGGCCGCCCAAAAGAGCTGACGCCCGAAAACATCGACCGCATCAACCGCATCTTTGCGCTCGACTCCGTCGAAGCCATCTTCGCCGCGCTCGAAAGCGACGCCAGCGACTGGTCCGCCGCCCAACTCGCCACGCTCAAAACCAAATCGCCGCAAGCGCTGAAGGTCACCTTCCGTCAGATGCGCGAAGGCGCCGCCATGCCAAGCTTCGAAGACGAAATGCGCAGCGAATATCGCCTCGCGTCGCGTGTCGCCGCGCGGCACGATTTCCAGGAAGGTGTCCGCGCCGTCGTCATCGACAAGGACAACAAGCCCGTCTGGTCCCCCGCCACACTAGAAGCCGTCACCGACGCGCTGCTCGACGATCTCTTCGCGCCGCTGCCATCCGCCGACGAATGGACCCCGCTCGTCGCAGAATGAGCCCGCTAACCCGAACGTGACTGGCGCGGCGCAAGGCGCCGGCCACACTGCGCGCGTCAAGCGAGGGGACACCATGACGAAAATGTTTGCGACTTTGGCCGCGCTCGCCGCCTTCATCACCAGCGCCCATGCCGCCGAGCTGCGCTACAGCGCAACGCTCTCCGGGGCCGACTATCCCAGCCAAACCAATTCCGCCGCCACCGGCTCGGCCACGCTCACAATCGACACCGAGACGCAAACCCTCGACGCCGTCGTCACCATCACCGGCATCCGCTTCGATCAGCTCGCCGAACATCTGGCGCACAGCCAAGTCGGCCCCATGCATCTGCATCGCTACCAGGGCGACGATGTCACTTTGATCATGCCGTTCCCCTTCGGCGCGACCTACGCCGAAACCCCGGCCGGCTTCACCGTCACCATCACCGACTACGCCTATGCCGACGCGGCCGCGACGGTCGGCTCCGACCTCACGATCGATGAATTCGTCGCCGCGCTCGCCAACGATCCGATCTATCTCAACGTCCACACCAACGCCTTCGCCGACGGCGAAATCGCCGGCCGCGTGACGCAGCCCTAAGCGCCCCTCACTCCATCGAGCTGTCCGCTAAAGCAAAGCCCTCCCCCTTGGGGGAGGGTTGGGTGGGGGGCCTGCAGGATATGGCGCGCGCGGGGCCGTTTGCGCCTCGCCTTTTCAGGCCCCCCACCTCCGTCTCCTCCCCCGAGGGGGAGGAGAGCCGCGCGTGCTTGCGCCCTCGGCGCACGGTTCTAAGACAGCCCCAACAGAAGGAGCACGCCATGCGCATCGCCTTTATCGGTCTCGGCAACATGGGCTCGGGCATGGCCGCGAACCAAGCCAAGGCCGGCCGCGACATCGTCGCCTTCGATCTCTCCCGCGAAGCGCTCGCGCGCGCCGCAGAGCAAGGCATGACGCCCGCCGCCAGCGCGTCTGAAGCGGTGAAGGACGCCAACGTCGTCATCACCATGCTGCCCGCCGGCGATCATGTGCGCGGCGTCTACGCCGAAGCCATCCTGCCCAACGCGCCAAAGGACGCGCTGCTGATCGATTGCTCCACCATCGACGTCGACAGCGCCCGCACCGTCAACCGCGACGCGGCGATGCAAGGCTTCCGCGCCGCCGACGCGCCCGTTTCCGGCGGCACCGCGGCCGCGAGCGGCGGCACGCTTACGTTCATGGTCGGCTGCCGCGAGCAGGATTTCGCCGAGATCGAAGAGGCGCTGAAGCCGATGGCCAAGGCCATCATCCACGCCGGCGACAGCGGCGCCGGGCAGGCGGCCAAAATCTGCAACAACATGCTGCTCGGCATCTCGATGATCGCCACCAGCGAAGCCTTCGCGCTGGCCGAAGGTCTCGGCCTCGATGCGCAGAAATTCTTTGACATCGCGTCGAAGGCCAGCGGTCAGAATTGGTCGCTCACCTCGTACTGCCCCTGGCCAGGCCCGGTGCCCGCCGCACCGTCCAACCGCGATTACGAAGGCGGCTTCGCCGCCGCGATGATGCTGAAAGATCTGAAGCTCGCCCAGGAAGCCGCCGATACCTCAGGCGCGCCCACGCCGCTCGGCGGCGCCGCCGAAGCGCTTTACGCCGAACTCGTTGCCCAAGGCCACGGCCACAAGGACTTCTCCTTCATCCTGCAAATGCTGCGCGGACAGACGTGAGCGCGGAGGGGAGACACCTCGTTGGCGCAACTCCCTCCAGCGTCGGTCTGAGCCTGTCGAAGACCAGAGCCTGCACCCGCCCTTCGATAAGCTCAGGGCGACGCTGTTGTGTAAGCGCTCACACGCCCATCACGCCCTCAATCGCCTCCAGCAACGCCCGCGGCGACACAGGCTTCACCAGCACCGCATCGGCGCCAGCCGCGCGCGCCGCATCCGCGTGCTCCGCACTCGTCGCGCCGCTGATCATGATGATGCGCGCGCTCGTGAGCGCCGCATCCGCGCGCACCGCGCCGATGAACGCCGTCCCATCCATCCCCGGCATGCGCTGATCCGCCAGCACCAGCGACGCCGGCCGCGCCGCCAGCAGCCCGAGCGCCTCCAGCCCGCTCGACGCGCTCCTGATCGCCGTCACGCCCGCGCGCGCCAGCACGCGCGTCAGCATCACCCGCATCGCTTCGTGATCATCGACGATCAGCACATCGAGTTCGCTGAGCTTCATGGGGCTGACCTTAGTCGCCCTGGAACGTTTTTGCTCTTCGTTTGACGCAAGAGCTCACCTATCCCCGGAGGCTCGCGAAGCGCATTCCGGGGCCCACACACGCAACTGGTCGCCCCTAGGTCCCGGCTCTGCGCTCGCCCGCATCTGCGATGCGCGCAAGCTTGGCCGGGAAGCGTGAGCGGAAGCGCTGCTCGCTGGTTCACGTCCTCCTTCCCCCTTGCGGGGAAGGTGTCACGCGGAGCGTGACGGGATGGGGGTATCGGCGCAAGCGCGTTTCAAAGCAGCGCCGTCGCCTCCAACCAGCACACGCTTCCCGGCCGTAGCGCAGCGAAGAGCCGGGACCCAGGGGCAACACACGCAACTGGTCGCTCCTGGATCCCGGCTCGGCGATTCGCCCGCATCTGCGATGCGCGCGATCTTGTCCGGGAAGCGTTGGACGCGCGGCGCGCGTCGCTCCACCTGGCTTCTCTTACGCGCCCCCTCACGCACGCTTCCCGGCCGCAGCGCAGCGAAGAGCCGGGATCCAGGGGCCAACACTCAGCACGCGGCCCCTAGATCCCGGCTCTGCGCACGCCCGCATCGTTGATGCGCGCGTGCTTGGCCGGGAAGCGTGCAGGCACGCGCGATCTTGTCCGGGAAGCGTGAGTGCGAATCTATCCCAACACTTTTCCGCGCTAAAGCATTGAAACCGCCCACAACAAAAGAAATCTATCCGCCCCCCAAAAAGCTGAGTGATAATCCACCTACCGTTTAGCAGGAGAGCAGTCGGCCGCTGTTCGAAACCGATGCGAGAACGGTGTGATCGAGCGTGATGCGTGGAGGCTTCTCACCACTCAGAGAAGGCGAGGCGCGCAGCGAGCAATAGGCGTGGCGAGCGCCGATGACCTGCAAGCTGCGTGAACCGTAACGCCAAAGCGTAGAAGCCCGTGTGAAAAGCGCGGGAGTACGTACAGGAACGCTGTCGAACGCAGCATCCGCACGCCGCCGGCCGAGCCGCCTACTTGGGTGAAACACCCCTGGCGACGGCGCCGATGGAAAACGATTACGGGACGCGCGGCATCGCGTTCACTTCGCGCTCCTTCACCGGAGCGCAACTTCCAGAACGTGACGCCCCGCGTCCCGCTCTCCGATTTTTTTCGATCGCAAGATCAACAAGCATCACGCGCGCCTAAACGCGAAGGAGCAGCCATGAGCACAACAAGCCGAAGCCGCCATCCGCAACGCGAATCGCGCCGCCAAGCGCGGCGATCTCGCCGAAGCCGAACGCTGGAGCAAAACCGCCGAACGCCTCGGCGCCACCGCCGAAAAACTGGCCGCGGTGGCGCATGACACATCGAGTACAGACGATGAGGAATGGCTGCGCACCGTGTTCATGGCCAGGCTCGAACGACTGCGCGAAGTCTGGGACGAAGGCGTCTTGTGGGAAGCTGAGCGCGAGATTTACGATCGCCAGTGCGCCGAAGCGCGCGCTAGGGGCGCCGAACTGCCGCCGCCTTTGCGCATGAATCCCGCGCCGGTCGAGCGATTGGATCGTATCGCGGCAGGCGAAGAATAGGGCGCCCATGCAGAGCGCGAAGCTATGCGCTGACGGATGGCACAAGCGGTCGGGTCTGAGCGATAATGGCTGGATGTGTCTTCAACCCAATCCCGGCCGTCTCCGATGAATCGCAAGCGCATTGCGATCATCGGCGGCGGTTTCAGCGGCGCGAGCCTCGCCGCTCTGCTGATGCAGGCGAGCCCGCGCCCGTCGGTCACGCTGATCGAGCGCAGCGCGCGCCTGGGCGCCGGGCTCGCCTATGGCGCGAACGACGGCGCCCATCTGCTCAACGTGCGCGCCTCGAACATGAGCGCATTCGCCACCGAACCGGATCATTTCGCACGCTGGCTGAAGGCGCGCACGGGCGAGAGCGCCGATGCGTTCGCGCCGCGCAAGCTCTACGGCGCCTATGTCGCCGAGACGTTGCGCAAAGCCAGCGGCGCCTTCGGCCATCGTCTGCAGCGAGTCCGCGGCGAAGCCATCGCCTGCGAACGCGACGGCGAAGCTTGGCGCATCTCGCTCGCCGATGGCCGCGTCATTGCCGCGGATGCTGTCGCGCTGGCGATCGGGCACCGTCCGCCGCGTGCGCTCGCGCCATTTGCTCAAAGCGGCGTCGCCTTGATCGACGCTTGGGACGAAGCGGCGCAACGGCTTTTGCCGCGCGGCGACGTGCTGTTGCTCGGCACGGGGCTGACCATGGTCGATGTCGCGCTATCCTTGGCGCGCCGCCGCTCGGCCGGGACCATTTTTGCGCTGTCGCGCCGCGGACTGACGCCGCGTCCGCATCTCGATCCGCCGCGCCCGCGTCCGAGCGAGAGGATCGATCTGCCGCCGCCGCTCAGCACAGCGCTCGCCGTCTTCCGCGCCGAAGTCGCGCGCCTCAACGCCGCGGGCGAGCCATGGCAGCAGGCGATGGAGCGCCTCAGGCACTACACCACGCCGCTCTGGCGCCGATTGTCGCCGCACGAGCAGCGCCGCTTCCTGCGCCATCTGCGTCCATACTGGGACGTGCACCGTCACCGCATGGCTCCATCCATCGCCGCCCGCATCGACGCGCTGAAAAGCGCAGGCCGTTTGCGCATTCTCGCCGGCGAAATCACCAGCGCCGAACCTGCGGGGCGCAGCGTCCTCGTCGAGCATCGCCAGCGCGGCAGCTTCGCGCGCCATCGCTTCGAAGTCGCCGGCATCATCAATTGCACCGGCGGCGACTCCGATCTTGGCCGCAGCGACGATCCGCTGCTCAACCAGATGCTGCGCGCCGGCCTTATCCGTCCGCACACCAGCGGCGTCGGCCTCGATCTCGACAGCGAAAGCCGCGTGATCGGCGCCGATGGCGCAGCGCATGCGAGCCTTTTTGCTGTCGGCCCGCTGACGCAAGGCGCGTTCTGGGAATCCACCGCGGTTCCCGATATTCGCCTCTGGCTCGCCGAAATCGCCGCGAAGCTGTGCTGAAACGAGATGATTTGCGAGCCGCGCGGCGATGGAGCGCGGTAAATTTCGCGCCGCGCGGGCTTGGCGTTTCCCCGCGCGCGCGTACGTGCTTGTCTGCTGCGATGGGAGATAAGCCGCAACGCGCCGCCAAATGGGCCGGCTATGAGGGCCGCGCCAACGCGCTCGATGTCGGCCGCGGCATCGCCATCCTCTGCGTGATCTACGGCCACGCGCTCGCGCCCTGGTTCATGAGCGCCGGCGAACACTTCAGCGAAGCCGCGTTCCTGCAATGGAAATTCGGCGCCTCGTTCATGATGGTGTTCTTCTTCTTCCTCTCCGGCGTAGGCTGGCGCGAAGACAAAGCCCTCGCCACCACATTCCGCCAAGCGCTGACGCTCGTCATCATGACGGTTCTCGCCAGCGCTCTGTTCGATCTGGTGCGGCTCATCGCCAGTCTCGGCGGCTTCGCCAGCGCGCTCGGCCTCGCGGCCCTTGATCCGCTGCGGTTCGTGCGCGGCATCGCGCGCATGGCCGTGTTCGGCGACCTTTACTCGCTGACGGCGCTTTGGTTTCTGGTCGCCCTTGCCGTCGTCCGCGTCGTCGCCGCGCTCGCGAATCGGTTCGGTGCGCGTGTTCTGATCGGATTTGGCCTCGCGCTCTTTGCGCTGACTTTGATCTCGACCGCGATGAGCTGGCGCAACATTTATCAGATCAACCTCATCGGCGTCGCCTTCATGGGATTCATCGCCGGCCATTTCGCGCGTGACTTGGTGCAAGCGCTCGAGCGCAAGCCCGCCGCCGCCTATGCGCTGCTGCTGATCGGCAGCGCCGGCGCGGCGGCGACCTTTCACCTGAACGACGGCTGCCGTTGGGACATCGCCGCTCAGTGCGGTCAGGACTGGCTCCACGGCCATTTCGGCGTCTCGATGGTGATCGGCCAGTTCGGCCACATTCCGATGTTCGTCGTCACCGCCATGTTCGGCACGGCGTTCGCGATGGCGCTCTCTATCTTGCTGGCGCGCTATGGCGGTTACGCCGGGGCCAAGATCGATTCCTGGGGCCGCAATTCGCTCAACCTGCTGATCGTCAATTCGCTCTTTCTACATTTGCTTAACCCGCAGATCGAACGCTGGGTCATGCCGCGCATCGAAGGCGAAGGCGTGATCTTCTTTCTCGCCCTCCTGACGCTGACCTTGGTGGCGAACCTCTACGCCGTGCACGCGCTGGCGCGGCCGCTAAAGCAGCTCAACAGTCTGTCGATGCGGCTTTCGCGCGAGACGCTCGATCTCGCTTTCCGCGCCCGCGACATCATTGCCGCCCGCCGCGCGCTTCGTGTATCGCAGGGCCATGACTGACGAGCCCAGCGCCGGCCGCTTCGACGGCCGCGCCCACTTCCTGCCGGTACGGATTTATTACGAGGACACGGACTTCACCGGTGTCGTCTACCACGCCAATTATCTGCGCTATTTCGAGCGCGGCCGCAGCGACTTCCTCCGCCTCGCCGGCATTCACCATACGGCGCTGCTGGAGGGGCCGGAGCCCACTGGTTTTGCCGTCAACAAGATCAATCTGGAATTCGTCAAACCGGCCCGGATCGACGACGCCCTGCGCGTCCGCACCGTGTTCGAAACGATGCGCGGGCCACGCATTTTCATCAGCCAGGAGCTGCTTCGCGGGAACGAGACCCTGGCCCGGGCCCAGCTCGAAGTCTGTTGCATCAGCCTCACGGGCCGCCCCAGAAAACCGCCCGCCACGCTTTTGGAACGGCTTAAACCCTTTCTAGAGCCATAGGCGTCCAGCTTTTGACAAACTATTCCGGCTCTAAACCGGGGTGGGGCGCGGCTGAGTCTCATCGGTCGTGGATGCGGGAGCAATTATGGAATCCGGCGCGGAACAGATCACAGTCCTGACCCTGTTTATGCAGGCGGATCCGGTCGTGAAGGGGGTCATGCTGATCCTGGCCGTGGCCTCCGTCTGGTCGTGGGCCATCGCGGTCGAAAAGTGGCTGCAATTTGGCGACCTGGAATCGCAGGCGCGCAAGTTCGAACGCGAATTCTGGTCCGGCCGATCGATGGACGACGTGGATGACCGCGCCGGCGATAAGCCGCGCGATGCGCTGTCGCGCATTTACGCCACTGCCTCGCGCGAATTCCGCGAAGCGCGCCGCGGCGGCATTGTCGGCGAAGGCGGACAACAATTACTGGAACGCGTCGATCGGCTGATGCAGGCCCAGATTTCGCGCGAAGTAACGCGCGCCTCGCGCAATCTGGGCTTCCTCGCCACCGTCGCCGCTTCGGCCCCGTTCATCGGCCTGTTCGGCACGGTCTGGGGCATCATGAACGCCTTCACCAACATCGCCCAGCAACAGCAAACCAATCTCGCCGTCGTCGCGCCGGGCATTGCCGAAGCTCTGTTCGCCACCGCGCTCGGCCTCGTCGCCGCCATCCCGGCGGTTATCTTTTACAACAAGTTCTCCGGCGACCTCGACCGCTTCGGCGATCGGCTGGAAACTTTCAGTGATGAAGTCGCCGCGCGCATTTCGCGCCGTTTGAGCGAGCGCAGCTGATGGCGGGCCTTGGCCCCTCACGCAAGCGAGGCGGCCGCGGACGTAGGCGCCGCGCCGGCCGGCTTGCCGAAATCAACGTCACGCCCTTCGTGGACGTGATGCTGGTGCTGCTGATCGTGTTCATGGTCACGGCGCCGCTGCTGACCGTCTCGATCCCGATCGAGCTGCCGCAAACGGAGGCCAAGCAATCGGCCGCCGAAGCCGATCCACTCGCGATCACGATCCAGAATGACGGCGTGATTTACCTGCAGGAAACGCAAGTTTCGCTCGAAGAATTGGTGCCGCGCCTGCGCGCGATCTCCAACGAGGGGTATGACCGCCCGATCTACATTCGCGGCGATCAGCGCACGTCCTGGGATACGATGGCGCAAGTGCTGGCGAGCGTGAGCTCAGCCGGCTTCCGCAAGCTGCAGCTTGTCACCGACACCGAAGACGGCCCGCGCGCGCCGCCGGGCGGCGGAGGCGAGTGACGCCATGCGGGCCGGTCTGGTCGTCTCCATCATCGGCCACGTCGGGGCAGCCCTGATGACGATGCTCGTCTGGGAGGCCAGCTCGTCGCTTCCCACGAGCGGCGGCGCGGTGGTGCCGATCGAGATCGTCGCAATCGCCGACGAAGCAAACGTGCGCGCGCTCCGTCTTGATGCGCCCGATGAGGAAGCTTCCGCTCAGGAGGAGCAAACCGCGCCGGAAGAGATACAGCCCGCCGCCGCGCCTACCCCCGGTGCGCGGCGCCCGCCGCCGCGTCCGCAGGAGGAGGAGTTCGATCTCTCCGACGCGAGCGCCTTCATCAACCGAGAGCGCGAACCGAACAATCGGCCGCGAGAAGGTGAGCTTTCGACGCGCGATCAAGAGGGCGCAGGCCGCGGCACCGCCGAAACGGCGACGCTCGAAGCGCGCATCGCCAGCATTTCGAGCCAGGCGCTCAATCGCTGCTGGCGCTCGGTTGCGGATATGCCTGATCCGCAGCGCCTGCGCGTGGTGGTGGCGATACGGCTGAACCGCGACGGCAGCCTCAACGGCCAGCCGCGCGTGGTCAGCCCCACCAATTACACATTTGACCCGCTCATGAGTGAGGCCGTCAATCGCGCGTTGCGCGCTGTCCGGACCTGCGATCCGCTCGATCGCTTGCCGGAAGACCCCATCGTCGGCGAGGCTTACGATCTGTGGCGCGACCAGGAAGTCGAGTTCAAGGTGCGGCAATGAAGAGAGCAGAAGTCATGTTGATGAGACTATTCGCCGCCTTCGTTATTGCGTTCGCGATGATGTCGTCCGCTGCGCCCGTGGCGCATGCGCAGGTGCGCGTCAGCGTCGAGGACGGCCACCTCAATCCGATGCCGATCGCGGTGGTGGAGTTCATCGGCGCCAATCCTGCCGCACAACAGGTCGGGCGCGACGTTGCCGGCGTGATCCGCGCCAATCTCGACCGCTCCGGCCTGTTCCGGCCGATCGCATCGAACGCCTTCATCGAGCGCATCCAGGCTCTGAACGTGCCGCCGCGCTTTGCCGACTGGAAGATCATCGACGCGCAAGCGCTGGTCGTCGGTGAGATCACGCCACAGGCCGATGGCCGCATCCGGGTCGACTATCGCGTGTACGACGTCTTCGCCGAGCGTGAACTCACCAGCGATACGTTCGTGACGACGCCAGATAATTGGCGGCGCATCGCGCACAAAATCTCCGACGAAGTCTACGAACAGCTCACGGGCGAGCAGGGCTATTTCGACACCCGCATCGTCTTCGTCTCGGAAACCGGCCCGCGCACCCGCCGCGTGAAGCGGCTGATGATCATGGATCAGGACGGGGCCAATCCGTTCTTCCTGACCAGCGCCGACGCCATGGTGCTGACGCCGCGCTACTCGCCGACGGCGCAGACGATTACCTATATGAGCTTCGAGACCGGCGCGCCGCGCGTCTTCCTGTACGATCTCGCCACCAACCGCCGCGAAGTGTTGGGCGATTTCCCAGGCATGACGTTTTCGCCACGCTTCTCGCCGAATGGGCGCGGTGTCGTCTTCACACTCGACATGAACGGCAATTCCGAAATCTACGCGATGGATCTCGGCAATCGCGCGCGCCGGCGGCTCACCAACAATGCGGCGATCGACACCTCGCCCAGCTATTCGCCGGACGGCAACCAGATCGTCTTCACGTCGGATCGCGGCGGTTCTCCCCAGCTTTACGTGATGAACAGCGACGGCTCCGGCCAGCGCCGCATCAGCTTCGGCAGCGGCCGCTATTCGACACCGGTGTGGTCGCCGCGCGGCGATTTGATCGCTTTCACGCGCGAAGGCGGCGGCCGCTTCGCCATCGGCGTCATGCGTCCGGATGGTTCTGGTGAACGCATCCTTACCGAGTCTTATCTCGACGAAGCGCCGACTTGGTCGCCAAATGGGCGAGTAATAATGTTCTTCCGCGAGAGCCGCGGCGGTGGCGCACGGTTATGGTCCGTTGACCTTACCGGACGGAATTTGCGTGAGATTCCAACGCAAACTGACGCCTCCGACCCGGCTTGGTCGCCCTTGTTGCCGTGATCGGAACAAGATTGTTTGCTAGGAACCAGGTCTGTAAGGTTTGCATTCTTGAGCCGGGGGTACGGCGTTCGCCGAATGCGCCGCTGATTGAAGGGGAGAATTATCCTGATGCGTAAGTTTGTTATCTCCGTCGCGGCCGTCGCCGCTCTCGCCGCGTGCGCCAGCCGTCCGGAGCCAACGCCGACTCCGACCGAAACCACGACCACGCCGCCGGTCACGCAACCGACCGGCCCGGTCGCCGGCTCGGCTGAAGATTTCCGCGTCTCGGTCGGTGATCGCGTGTTCTTTGGCTATGATCAGTTCGATCTGACGCCGGAAGCCCGCTCGATCCTCGAACGCCAAGCAGCCTGGCTCGCCCGTTATCCGAACGTCCGCGTCCTCGTCGCAGGCAACGCCGACGAACGCGGCACGCGCGAATACAACCTCGCGCTCGGCGCCCGCCGCGCCGCCGCCGCGAAGGACTTCCTGGTCTCGCTCGGCGTCGCCGCGAACCGCCTCGAAACCGTCTCGTACGGCAAGGAGCGTCCGCTCGACCCGCGCTCGAACGAAGAAGCCTGGAGCGTTAACCGCAACGCCCACACGCAGATTGTCAGCGGCGCCGTCTCGTAAGCGCCCAACTTTAGCCAGAGCGAGCGGACAAGGGTGTTCCCCATGACTTATCGTTCGGCCCAAACCACACGGACCCGGCTTGCGGCGTGTTTCGCCGCAGCCGGGCTTCTTTTTGCCAGCGTCGCCGCCGCGCAAACCGCGCTGCCGCCGCCCAGCGTTCCAGTCGGCGCCGATCAGCGCCAGGACCGGATCGAGGAACTCGAGCGCCAGCTGCGCGAGCAGACCGGCGAGAACGAGCGCCTGCAGCATCAGCTCAACGAAGCGCAGCGCGAGATAACGCGGCTGCGCGCCATGGTCGGTGAGCTCGCCGGCGTGAACCAGCAACTCGCAACGCCCCCCGCCGATTCTCCGCCCGCAGCGGGCGGCGGCAATCCAGCGCCGTCGACGTTGAATGAAGCCCAGCGCAACGCCACCGGCACGCTGGGCTCACTGCCGGCGTCGCAAGCGCCGGCCGCCGCGCCGCGCGATCCGGTCGCCGAATACACACGCGCCCGGCAATTGCTGAACAACGGCGAGTACGCCGAAGCGGAAGCGGCGCTGTCCTCGTTCCTGGAAGCGCACCCGAACGCGGATACCGCGGCGGATGCGCGTTTCTGGTTCGCGTTCACGCTCGCGGCGCGCAATAACCACGCCGATGCCGCCGCGAATTTCGTCCAGTATCTGCAGGCCAACCGCAACGGCCCCCGCGCCGCTGAAGCGCAAGTGCGTCTCGGCATGGCGCTCGTCGCTATGGGCGACAAGCGCCGCGGCTGCAGCGCCTTCACCTCGCTCGCGCGCCAATACCCCAACGCCTCGCGCACTGTGCGCGACCTCGCCGTCCGCGAAGCCCGCGCGGCCAACTGCGCCGCCTAAGTCTGCGCCATGCTCGATCGCGTGACGATCGAGCAGCTCGGCGCTGCGGCGGGCGCGGGGCCGATCCTCATCGCGCTGTCCGGCGGCGGCGATTCCGTGGCGCTGCTGCATCTGATGGCCGGACATTTCGGCGCGGCGCGCTTGCATGCGGCGATCGTCGATCACGCGCTGCGCGCCGGCTCCGCCGCTGACGCCGCGCGCGCAGCGGAGATCGCGGGCTCTGCCGGCGTCACTGCAAGCATTCTCACGCTGAGCTGGGCCGAAGGCGCGAACCGCGCCCAAAGCGCCGCCCGCCAAGGCCGCTACGCCGCGCTCTGTGCGCACGCGCGCAAGCTTGGCGCATCGATTATCGCAACCGGCCACACACGAGACGATCAAGCCGAGACGGTGCTGCTCCGCGCCACGCGCGGCAGCGGCTGGCGCGGCCTCGCCGGCATGCGCGCGCTGGCGCCGGCGCCGATCTGGCCGGAGGGGCGGGGCCTTTTGCTCGCGCGTCCGCTGCTTGGCGCATGTCGCGCTGAATTGCGCGCATGGCTCAAACAGCGCAGCGCCGCTTGGATCGAAGATCCCGCCAATAGCAACCCGGCCTATGCGCGCGTCCGCGCTCGCACCGTGCTCGGAGACCTCGCCAATGTCGGCCTCGCCCCCACGCGCTTCGCCGCACTCGCCGAATATCTGGCCCCGCGCCTTCGTCGCCTGGACTCCGACGCGCTACAGCTGATCGGCCGCGCGGTGCGCTTCGAGGACGAGACCATTGTCGTCGATCCGGCGACGTGGCGCGGCGACACCGAAGTGCGCGGACGCGCGCTAGGCGCGCTCATTGCCGCCGCTGGAGCGGCGTCTCGGATGCCGGACCTTGGCGATGCGGAGCTTACGGAAACGTTCACCTTAGCCGGCGCTCTGGTGCGCCCTGGCAAGCACGCCATTCGTATCAGCCGCGACCCCGGCGCGCTCGCCGGCAGGGCCGACGGCGCGCGTCCGCTACCGCCGCTCGCCTTGGCGCCCCGCGAGGAGGCGGTTTGGGACAATCGACTGGCGCTGACGGTGACGGAACCGGGCTGGTCCGTGATCGCCGAAAATGGAAAGCCGGTGCTGGCCCGCGGCGCGGAACGGCGCCCGGTTGAGACGGCCAGCGCGACGTGGCTGCTGCAGCCACGCGTTGAACACCTGCTCAGCCGCATTAACGACACTAAACCGGTGTGAACTTTCTCCCTTGGCGTTCACCCCGCCTTGACGCGCTTCGTGGCAGTAAGGGGTGTTCAGCTGGGGCTCGGGTCCCTATCTTGCTGAACGAAAAGTTTCCGCGCCCAACGCCGGCGCGCGCTGGGCCAGAAGGTCAATTGATGCCTGTCCGTTCATTGTTGATTTGGGGCGTCGTCGCCCTCGTTCTCGTTGTGCTGGTGACCGTCCTGCAAGGCGGCAACAATCCGCGCGGCGCAACCGAGCTGCCGTACTCGCAGCTGCTGGACCGCGTGGAAGCGGGCCAGATCGCCGGCGTCACGACGCAAGGCGATACGCTGATCAGCACCGGCAAGGATCAGAAATCCAACTTCATCACCTATCTGCCGTCCGGCACGATGGCCAACGTCGTGCAGCAACTCGACGCTGCAAACGTCGAAGTGAAGACGGAGCGGCCGAAGAATGGCCCCGGCATCGGCGACATGCTGCTCGCCATCCTGCCGATGCTTCTGCTGATCGGCGCCTGGTTCTTCTTCATGCGCCAGATGCAAGGCGGCGGCCGTGGCGGCGCCATGGGCTTTGGCCGTTCGAAGGCAAAGCTGCTCACCGAAGCCAAGGGCCGCATCACGTTCGAAGACGTCGCCGGCATCGATGAAGCCAAGGAAGAACTGGGCGAGATCGTCGAATTCCTGAAAGACCCAGGCAAGTTCCAGCGTCTCGGCGGCAAGATTCCGAAAGGCGCGCTGCTGGTCGGCCCGCCCGGCACCGGTAAGACGCTGCTCGCGCGCGCCATCGCCGGCGAAGCCAACGTGCCGTTCTTCTCGATTTCCGGTTCGGACTTCGTCGAAATGTTCGTCGGCGTCGGCGCCAGCCGCGTGCGCGACATGTTCGAGCAGGCGAAGAAGAACGCGCCCTGCATCATCTTCATCGACGAAATCGACGCCGTTGGTCGCCATCGCGGCGCCGGCCTCGGCGGCGGCAATGACGAGCGCGAACAGACACTCAACCAGTTGCTGGTCGAGATGGACGGCTTTGAAGCCAACGAAGGCATCATCCTGATCGCGGCGACCAACCGTCCTGACGTGCTCGATCCGGCGCTGCTGCGTCCTGGCCGTTTCGACCGTCAGATCGTGGTCGCTAACCCAGACATCAGCGGCCGCGAGAAGATTCTCCGCGTCCACACCCGCAACGTGCCTGTGGCGCAAGGCGTGGACCTGAAGGTAATTGCGCGCGGCACGCCGGGCTTCTCCGGCGCCGATCTCGCCAATTTGGTCAACGAAGCGGCGCTGCTAGCCGCGCGGCGGGGCAAGCGCGTCGTCACCAACCGCGAGTTCGAAGACGCCAAGGATCGGGTCATGATGGGCGCCGAGCGCCGTTCGATGGCCATGACCGAAGCCGAAAAGCGCGCCACCGCCGTTCACGAGGCGGGGCACGCACTGGTCAATATTTTCGTGCCCGGCAACGATCCGCTGCACAAGGTGACGATCATCCCGCGCGGCCGCGCGCTTGGCGTCACCTGGTCGCTGCCGGAAGCCGACGTGCTGTCTTATTCGAAGCAATGGTGCGAAGCGAAGATCGCCATGTCGTTCGGCGGCCGTGTCGCAGAACAGCTCGCGTACGGCGAACACCATCTTAACACCGGCGCCTCCAACGACATCATGCAGGCGACGAACATCGCTCGCCGCATGGTGACGGAATGGGGCATGAGCGACGTGCTCGGTCCGTTGCGCTACGCCGCCAACGAGCAGGAAGTGTTTCTCGGTCACTCGGTTACGCAGCGGCAGAACATGTCGGGCGAAACCGCCAAGTTGGTCGATCAGGAAGTGCGCCGCATCGTCAATGAGGGCGAGCAGCTTGCCCGCAAGGTGCTCACCGATCACCGCGACGACCTCACTAAGCTAGCCGATGCGCTCGTTGAATACGAAACGCTGTCCGGCGATGAAGTGTCCAAGATCCTGCGCGGCGAGACGCTCGATCGCCCGGAAGACACCCCATCGACGCCGACGCCGCCGTCGCCGGCTCTGCCGGTCACGGACGACGAGCCGGAAGCCCGCCCAAGCGGATGGAGCGGGGCTCAGCCGCAAGGCGCCTAAACTAAAACGAACCGCCGGCGCCAACGCCGGCGGTTTTGTTTTGGGCGACGTGTTAGGATCGCGCATCAGTGGGAGGGCGCTCATGCTGGGATCGTCAATCATCACCGTGCTCGTCGGCACGGCCAAACCGGAAGCGGCGAAGGCGTTTTACGGCGAGACGCTGGGACTGAAGTTTCTGAACGAGGATCAGTTCGCGGCGATCTTCGAGGGCAAGAATCTGAAGATTCGCGTGTCAAAGACGCCGGCCGTCGCGCCGGCGCCGTACGCGATCCTGGCCTTCGACGTGGCGAACATGGAGGAGGCCGTCGATGCGCTCGCGGCCAAAGGCCTGACGTTCGCACGCTTCGGTTTTCTGCCGCAGGACGCGAAAGGCATTTGGGCTGCGCCGGACGGGACTAAAGTGGCGTGGTTTCACGATCCGGATTTAAATTTGCTGAGCTTGGTGCAGCGCGGGTAAGCGCCGTCGTAACCGCCAGCCCCGTCTCCCGCCCAGCAAGGCGCGGGAGACGTCAGGTGTCGAACACCGCCGCCAAATCGCCGACGATCTTCGTCCAGCCGGCCTGCGTGCGCTCCGCATATTCAGACCAATCGGGATGCAGTTTGTGCGTCAGCGTGAGCTCGCATGCGCCGCCATGCGCCACGATCTCGATCGTCACCACACTCAGATCGCCTTGCTCTTGATCGACGCCCCAAGTGAACACCAAACGACGCGGGCGATCGATTTCGCGGTACGTGCCGGTGTGATCGATCAGCGCGCCGCCGCGCATGACTTTGTAGTGAAACTCGCCGCCGACGTACGGTTCATTGGTGAGGCTCACCACATGTTCGTCCCGCAAATGCGGGCCGAACATGAAGCGGCCGATCATTGCAGGATCGAGCCAGGCATCGAACACGCGCTCCGCCGACGCATTGATGCGGCGGTTCACCTGGATTTCCGGCGCGCCGCTCATCCCGGAATGCTCTGCGCGTAGATGTCGTGCGCTTTGACGACATCGGCCCAGAACTGATTGGCCTTCCCCGGCGCAGCGAGCGCTTTCGACAGCGTCTCAATATGCGCGGTCCAGCCGCCGGCGAAATCGCGCAGATTGCCGATCGTGTCGATCTTGGTGTGCGTCAGCACCAGGAGCGTTTC
>Ga0196971_1000837_pt1 | contig 17711 bp, 19 predicted proteins | sample S1v_1013CmetaG_FD_148660 | JGI IMG/M metagenome (GOLD analysis project Ga0196971, IMG submission 148660) | Soil microbial communities from Anza Borrego desert, Southern California, United States - S1+v_10-13C | ecosystem: Environmental > Terrestrial > Soil > Desert | place: USA: California... | reverse complement strand
GCGCGCGCGCGATGCGCGCACCAATCTCGATCTCGATCTCAGCCGCATCAAGCGGCGCAAGCGCTTCGGGCTCTTCAACACGCTGGTCTCGGTGATCTTCATCGCCTTCGTGCTGATCCCGGTGACGTGGGCCGGCGCGTATCTCTTCTTCGATCCGCCGGCGACGATCCTGATGCTGCAGCGCGCGGCGGAAGGCGAGACGATCCGTCACTATCCTGTGCCGCTGGAGCGCATTTCGCCGCATGTCGTGCGCGCCGTGATCGCAGCGGAGGACGGCAATTTCTGCACCCATGATGGCTTCGATGTCGAAGCGATCCAGCGCGCGATGCAGTCCAATGCGCGCGGCGGCAACGTGCGCGGCGGCTCCACCGTGAGTCAGCAGACGGCGAAGAACCTGTTCCTCTGGCCAGAGCGCTCGTGGGTGCGCAAAGGGTTCGAGACGTATTTCACCGCTTTGATCGAATTCATGTGGCCGAAAGAGCGGATCATGGAGGCCTATCTCAACGCAGCCGAATGGGGCGACGGCAATTTCGGCATCGAAGCCGCCGCGCGCGCGCGTTTCGGCGTCTCAGCCGAGGATCTGACGCCCCTCCAGGCTGCGCGCCTCGCCGCTGTGCTGCCTAACCCCAATCGCTGGCGTGCGGATCGTCCGGGGCCGTACGTGCGCTCCCGTTCGGCAATGCTGGTCGGCCGCGCGCGGGTCGTGCGCAATGAAGGGCTCGCCGGCTGCGTCCTCGAAAGTGACCAACGTAACTAGTTTTCGCCTGACAAAGACTTTTCACTGCAACTCTGTTGCGAGTGCGATATGGTGAGTATCGCCTCGGGGGAGAGTGCGATGAATATGATCCTGATTATCGCCGCCGCAATCGTGCTGGTCGTACTGATCGCCGCCGCCGCGTTCGTCATCACCCGCTATTACGAAGCCCGCTACGACCGCACCTACATGACCCAGAACGAACGCGGTTTCGCCCGCGCGCTCGAAGGCAAAGTGGTGCTGTGGGACTACGAAGAATCCGTCGTGAAGGGGCCCGAAGCGCCGCACATCGAATTCGTCGCGCTCGATCCCGCCACCGGCGGCAGGCGCATGACGAAATTGCTCGATCCAAAGACCGGCTCGATCAATCTGCGTCCACAATATTGTGCGCCGCTGCCCTTCGAGGCTGTGACCGCCGACAGCCACAAAGTCATCGTCGATGCGCGCGTGCAGTTTAGCCTGAACCGCAAGCTCTTGAAGCATGTCTACGAGATCCAGGAATTCAGCTTGGCGCTCGACAGCCGCATCCAAAGCGCATTCCGGTCCGAAATCGGCAAGCGCAAGGACGAGGAATTGCGCGGTGCGCTGAGCGATGTCGAACGCGCCGTCATCGAGCAATTGCGCCGCGCCGAAACGGAAGGCGATGAGGCAGGGGAGCCCGGCATGGCGCTCGGCGTCAACTTCCACACGGCGAACTTCACCTACACCCAGCCGGACGAATTCGCGATTGGATCGCCGGCAGGAAATGCCGTTGTCGCTACAGGTTCTGGCGCCTCGCCCGTCGTCATTGAAGCGGCGCGCGCGGCGATGCGGGCGCAAGGCGTGTTGGCGCTCCGGCCGCAGCAGATCGATCAGCTCGCGGACGTGTTCGCCAACCGCGATCCCGCCTCGACGGCGGCAATCCTGACGCTGCTCGAAATGCAGACGCGGCAAAACATCGCCGAAGCTTTGGCCTCGTCCGGGCAGCTGCTGGTGGTGACGCCGCAGGAATTGGGCCTGATCAGCGCGGCGGCGCAGCGCGAAGCGGCCAGCCGGGTTCACCGCAACGGCGCAGCTTACGAGCCGGTGCCGCCGCCCGTCACCAATGGCGGCATCCGCCCCGCGCTCTGAAGTCTGCGCCCCCCGCTTGCCGTCACCGGGGCGGGCCTGCCATGAGAGAGCCCGCGCCCTGGGGGGCAGGGACTTGAGGTGAGGCTGGCGTGGACAATTTGAGGCTGCTGCTCAGCGTCGCGGCGTTTATCGGCATGATCGTGCTGTGCGTGATCGGCTGGGACTATGGCGGCATGGGCGGGCTGATCGGCGGCGGGTTGGGCTTTCTGGTGCGGCTCGGCGGGCGCGGTCTCGACTGGGGCGAACGGCTCGGCAACGGCTATGTCGGCGCGCTGATGGGCATGCCGGTCGGCCTGCTGATCGGCGGCGCCTATGCGGTTGGCGTGCCGTACCTGATCGCCGCCATCAATAGCGGCAACTGAACGCCGCAATAAAAGCAAGATCGGCGCGCCATTCTCCTTTTGCGAGGAGGAGGGATTTGCGATGCGCGCGTCTGTAGCGCTTGCCGCCGTATGCGGACTGATGCTGGCCTCGTCCGCCTTGGCCACCGAGAAGGCGCGTCCCACGACGGAAGCGCAGATTGACTATCAAGGCTTCCGCGGCCTCACCGGCGAAGTGGAAGCTTATCGCGCCGATCGGCTCATCTCACTCGCAGAGTTTCAGCGCATGGCGGGCGAGCCGAACACGATCATCCTCGATGCGCGCTCGGCCGATGCGTACGCCGCAGGCCACATCGACGGCGCGGTCAACCTGCCGTTCACGGACTTCACGGACCAGAGTTTACGCGCCGCTTTACGCGATCCAAACACGCGCATCCTGATTTATTGCAACAACAATTTCTCGAACAACGCACAGCCCGTAATGCTGAAGCGGATCGAGCTCGCGCTCAACATCCAGACCTTCATCAATCTCTACGGCTACGGCTATCGCAACGTCTTCGAGCTCGGCGATGTCGTCGATTTCAACGATCCGGAAGTCGGCTGGGTGCGCGGTTAGGTGGCAGGTGGCAGGTGTCAGGTGTCGGGTTTCAGGTGTCGGGTGTCAGAATGTGGTTTCGAAGTTTCTGACACCTGAAACCCGACACCTGACACCTGTTATTCCGCGAACAACCGCACCGTCGCCGTCCGGCGGCGAAAGCTGGTTTCTTCGTAGAGCATCGAAACCGTGGTGATGTTGCGGTCGTCGCCTTCGAGGTCGATCGCCCGCGTGCACTGGCCCGGATTGACGCGCTGGCGCACGCCGACATCCTGATGGCCGCCATTGGCGAAGCGGACATCGACATCGATGAAGTGCACTGGATTGCGATAGACGCAGAGCTTGATCCGCTCGAACCGGCGCGGACCTTCAACCACGATGGTGTCGCGGTCGGTGCGGTCGCGCACGTCGCGCACACCTATTTGAGTCCAGGCTTCAGCGGGCGGGGCGGACGCGCACGCGGCGACGGCCAGAAACGCACCGATGGCAATGGCTTTGAATTTCACTTGGCGCCTCCTAGGCGACATCCCTCACGCAAGCTCAAACGGCTTACGCAAGCGGCTCCGTCGCGGAGGCGCGCGAAATTTTCGCTACGTTATTGCTCGTCGACCGCCGCGCCGGTGCGCTTGCTCTCACGCACATGGCCCAGCACCAGCGCGGCGCTGACGCGGTCGTCTTCCGTGCTCGCCAGCGTGAACGCCTGCTGAGCGTCGGCTTCGGCGAGGTCGAATGAGTTCTGATGCATGCGCGCCGAAGCCCGCAGCCGCAGCGCCAGCGCATCGTTGGCGCGGATGTCGAGCGCGCGGGAGAGATCTTCCTCGGCGTGGCGCCAATCTTCTTCCATCGCATAGGCGCGGGCGCGGTCGATCAGCAGGTCGGGCAATTGCGACGGATCGCTTTCGATCGTGCTGATCGCCCGTGTGAAGGAGGCGCGCGCCCGTGACGGCTCGCGGCCCAGCAGCCAGGCGTTGCCGGCTTGGCTGAACAATTCGGCGCGCGTGGCGGTCTCTGCCGGGTTCACGGCTGAACCGAGCGAGTCGAGCCGCCGGGCGCCCTCGGCGTACCGGTCTTGGGCAATCAGCGCCATTGCCGCGCAGCGATAGGCGCCGACGGACTGGGCTTCCGCCGCCCAAGCCATCGCTTCTTCGTAGGCGCGCGCGGCGTCGTCATCGATCAACGCCACGCACTGGCTGAAGCGCTCGGCCGTCCGGGCGGCGGCGCCGCCGGCTTCGGGGGCTGCGGTCTGCAGCAGGGCGAGCGGCAGCATCAGGCTGGCGATTGCGGTCATCATGCGTGCGTAACTCCCCGGACCAAGGCCGAAACCGATGCCCGATGCGGCCGATGATGCCAAGCGTCTCGCTCAGAACGCGAGCAGCGCTGCACCGCCGCCTCGACTTGGCCCAAAGGCGGTGGCTCTACTGAGAGGCGAAACTTGGCTCGCAGAAGGCGGCCGAAAGCGCGTCTTTAACGAATGCCAGCGCCAAGATCGGCAAAATCGTGTCTAAACATCGGTTTAGCCGAAAGGGGCGTTGGTCGGGCGACGGCGAAGCATTGCAAGAAGGTCACAACCTGTCGGTTCTGCAAGTCACGCCTGAGCTGAACGCTGGCGGCGTGGAGCGGACTACGCTTGAAATAGCGGAGGCGATCAGCCGCGCCGGGGGGCTCGCTTTGGTCGCTAGCGCCGGCGGCCGTCTCGAGCCGGACCTCGAGACGGCCGGCGGCGAGCTGATCAAGCTCCCGCTGCAAACCAAAAACCCGTTCGTCGCCATCGCCAATGCGTGGAAGCTCGCGTCACTGGCGCGGAAGCGGCGCGTCAACATCATCCATGCGCGCTCGCGCGCGCCGGGCTGGAGCGCGTTCTTTGCGGCGCGCATCGCCGGTAAGCCGTTCGTCACGACATTCCACGGCATCTACAATTTCCGCTCGCCGCTGAAGCATTTCTACAATTCGATCATGACGCGTGGCGACGCCGTCATCGCCAACTCGCACTACACGCGCGAACACATCCTCGAAAATTACGACGTTGATCCCAAGCGCATCACCGTGATCCCGCGCGGCGTCGATCTCGCCCAGTTCGACCGCGCCAAGGTTCCGGCAAGCGAGATCGCGATCACGCGTGCCGATTGGGGTCTTGCGCCGCAAGACGCACGCTGCGTCGTGATGGCGCCGGCGCGGCTGACGCGCTGGAAGGGCCAGCTCGTTTTGATCGAAGCGGTCAAGATGATCGAGGCGCGCCGGCCGGGCGCGCTCAAAGTGGTGCTCGCGGGCGATCCGCAAGGGCGCCAGGGCTACGTCGCTGAACTGAAGGCGGCGATCGACGCCGCTGGGCTGCAGGAAGTCGTGCTGATCGCCGGCCACATCGCGCACATGCCGACGGCGTTCGCCGCATCCGACTTAGCCGTGTTCCCGGTGATCGAAGCGGAAGCGTTCGGCCGCGGCGCCGTGGAGGCGCAAGCGATGGGCGTGCCGGCGATCGCCAGCAATCTCGGCGGCTTTACCGAAACGATCGTCGAAGGCGAGACCGGGTTCCTGGTTCCGCCCGGCGCCGCGCAAGCGCTGGCCGGCGCGATTGAACGGACCATGGATCTCGGCCGTGAAGCGCGCGCCGAAATGGGACGCCAAGGCCAGCGCCGGGTGCAGAACATGTATTCTAAGACAGCGCTCCAAACCGCCACATTAGCTGTTTACCAACGGCTTTTGCGCGATGCGGAGCAGCGCAAGGCAGTGACGAAGCACGAGCCGGTGCTGTAAAAGCTGCGGGCGAGGAGTCGGGAATGATTTGGCGCAAATCGGGTGCGTCGTCCGAAAGCGAAACGAATTCAACCAAGCGCGTGCTGGTGATCCAGCTCGGCGGGCTTGGCGCGTTCGTGCTGGCGCTGGCCGCGGCCAAGCGCATTCGCGAACACCATGTCGGCGCGCGCATCACGCTGTTGACCACCGAAGCGACGAAGGAACTGGCGGAGAAGGCGCCGTACTTCGACACCGTCGAAGCCGACGGCAAGCCGACTGAGCCACAAGCGATCACCAAGCTGATCGCCCGCATCCGCGCCGCCAAGTACGACATGGTCTATGACCTCGAAGGGTCGAGCCGCACCAACAATTACTTTCAAGGTCTGCGTCCGTGGCCGCCGAAATGGTCGGGGCCGACGCCGGGCGCCAGCCACGCTTATCTCGACGGCGCGCGCGCGCAGCTGCACACGCTGGATCGCTTCGCCGCACAGCTCGTGGGCGCCGGGCTTTCGCCCGAGCCGCTGATGCCGGACCTCACCTGGGTGCGGCACGTGCTGCGCGATCCGCCGCGCCTCAGCCCGGACTATTTCGGCATTCGCGGTCCCTACATCGTGCTGCTGCCGCGCGGATCGAACGCCGATCCGGGCCGGCGCTGGGACGATGCGAAATATGCCGAACTCGCCCGCCGCGCCGCCTCGCAGGGCGTAACGCCGGTCGTGCTTGGTGGTACCGAGGAGCGCCCGGTCGGCGCCGCCGTCGCCAAGGCCGAGCCGCGGGCCAAGAATCTCGTCACCCGCCCGGATTTGTTTCAAACCGTCGGGCTGCTCGAGCGCGCCGCCTTTGCGGTGGGCGACGATGTCGACCTGATGCACATGGCCGCCGCCACTGGGGTGCCGTGCCTCGTCTTCCTGACCGCCCTCAGCCATCCGGAATTGACCGCCCCGCGCGGCCGCGGCGGCGTCGTAACGCTGACCGCCTCGGTCATCTCGGACCTGCCGGTGGAGCAGGTGGAGCGCCAGCTCAGGAATTGCGGCGTTCTCCGCCAAGCCGCTACGGCTTGATGAAACCGCCCATACAAGCAATATGTGCAAGGTGAGTCCGCGCCCCAAAGGCGCGGACTGCACGTGTTTTATCACCAGCGACCTTATCAACAGCGACAGGAGAATGCCCGATAGCTAGACGTCCGTATGCCGCGCCGCCGCCCTCAAAGGATGGCCCGCGGGTGAATGAGGACATCCGCGGCGTTCCGCGCGTGCTTCTCATCGATGCAGAAGGGGAAAAGCAGGGCGAAATGCCGATCTCCGCCGCGCTCGAAGCTGCGCGCGAAGCGGGCCTCGATCTGGTCGAGGTGGCGCCCCAATCCGTGCCGCCCGTCTGCAAGATTCTCGACTACGGCAAGTTCCGGTTCGAGGAGCAGAAGAAAAAGGCCGAGACGCGCAAGAAGGCTAAGCGCGTGGAACTCAAGGAAATCAAGGTCCGTCCCAACATCGACGACCACGATTACGAAGTGAAGATGAAGGCCATTCACCGCTTCTTCGAAGAAGGCGACAAGGTGAAGGTCACATTGCGCTTCCGCGGCCGTGAAATGGCGCACACGCACCTCGGCATGGAATTGCTCGATCGCATGCGCAACGAACTCGACGGCATCGCCAAGGTCGAGCACGAGCCGCGCTTCGAGGGCCGCCAAGTCGTCATGGTGATGGCGCCGCGCGCGTAAGCGCGGCGTCCTCAGCCGCCGTTCAGCGCGGGGCCGCTAGCTTTTACCGCAAACGTGGAGTGTGTTGATGCGCGCTATTGTGTTTGCGGCCTTGGCTTTGGCGGCCTGCGCTTCGCCCGCCGGCGGCGCGCCTGATCCGGCGCAGCTGCCGCAACACATCCGCGAAGATCTCGCCCAGCGCGACGCGGCTCTGGCCGAGCCAGGCGTCGTCACCGTCGGCATCAACCAAACCGCCGATCTCGGCGAGGGCCTGCGCGTGCGGCCGCTCGAAGTGGTCGAGGACAGCCGCTGCCCGCAAAACGCGCGCTGCGTCTGGGCCGGCCGCTTGCGGGTGCGGGTGGCGGTCGAAGGCGCCGGCGAACGCGAAGTGATCCTCGACGAACCGGCCATCGACACACCGCGCGGCGCCTTTGCGCTCGTCGCCGTCTCGCCCGGCCCCTGGACCGATTGGCCGCAAAACAGCCGCCCGCCCTATCGCTTTGGCTTCCGCCGCTAGCCGCCCGGCCTAGCGCCGGTCCCGGTCCTCAGGTCGGCTGCCCGAGCCGAGTTCGGATAGGCGCTTGAACGCCTGCGCCCATTGCAGCCGCCACAGCCGGCGCTCTTGGCTCTCGGTCTGCGCAGCAGCGTTCGTGAGTTCCTCTGCGGCTCGCGAGGAAGGATGTTCATTCTCCGGATCCTGCGTCACAGCCTAAACCGTACCTGTGCGCCCCCAACTGACCCAAAGCGCAACGAGCCTGTGAGTTCCCGGCCTAGCTGCTTTCCCCTTGCATGGCTGTAACCCACCCCCGCGTCCCCGCTTGTTCCGGTTTCGCCCTCATGCTACACGCCCGCCCTTCTCTGGGTGGCCCGGCCTTCAAGGCATGCCGTGGCGGCCCTTTTGGCGTGTTCGCACGTCTTGATCCCACTGGAGGATGAAATGCCGAAACTGAAGACCAAGAGCGGCGTGAAGAAGCGCTTCAAGCTCACGGCTTCGGGCAAGGTGAAGGCCGGCCCCGCCGGCAAGCGCCACCGCCTGATCAGCCATAACGCCAAGTACATTCGTCAGAACCGCGGGACCGACATCCTGGCCAAGCCGGACGCCGACCGCGTGAAGCTGTGGATTCCCTACGGGCTCGACTGAGCCGCCCACGTCTTATGTTTGATGGAGTACTCCGATGGCACGCGTTAAGGGCGGCGTCACAGCTCATGCCCGCCACAAGAAAGTTCTGAAGAAAGCGAAGGGCTATTACGGCCGTCGCAAGAACACCTTCCGCGCCGCGAACGCCGCGGTCGAGAAGGCCGGCCTCTATTCCTATCGCGACCGCAAAGCCAAGAAGCGCGTCTTCCGCGCGCTCTGGATTCAGCGCATCAACGCTGCGGTGCGCGAAGAGGGCCTCACCTATTCTCGATTTATCAGCGGGCTCGCCAAGGCGGGCGTCGAGCTGGACCGCAAGGTCATGGCCGACATCGCCATGAACGAGCCGGCGGCTTTCAAGGGTCTTGTCGCGCAAGCCCAAGCCGCACTGAAGTAAGCTTGGCGATCTCAAGATCGCGAAGCCGGTTCAATTTTCACCCATCCCCGGATTGGCCGACAGGCCAAGTCCGGGGCCCATAACCACAAACGTTCGCGGATATGGGTCCCGGGCTCTCGGCTGCGCCGAGCCCCGGGAAGTGGTGGAGTGTGGGTGAGGGCCCGACATGACCACGACGACCGATCTTGAAACTCTTGAGCGCGATCTGCTGGCGCGCGTAACCGCGGCCAACGACGAAGCCGCGCTCGAAGCGCTGCGCGTCGAAGCGCTCGGCAAGCAGGGCAGCATCTCGGCGCTGATGAAGGGCCTGGGCGCCATGAGCCCGGACGAGCGCAAGACGTTCGGCGGCGCGCTGAATATCCTCAAGGACAAGATCACCGAAGCCATCGTCACCAAGAAAGCCGTGATGGCGGAAGCGGCGCTCGATCGGCAACTTCAGGCCGAAGCGGTGGACGTCACGCTGCCGCCGGTTCGCCCGCGCCTCGGCACGATCCATCCGGTCTCGCAAGTGATGGAAGAACTCGCCGCCATCTTCGGCGAGATGGGTTTCTCGGTCGAAGAAGGCCCCGACATCGAGACCGACTTCAACAATTTCACGGCGCTCAACTTCCCACCGAACCACCCGGCGCGCGAAACCCACGACACGTTCTTCCTCGATGCGAAGGGCGAAGACGGCGCGCGCAAAGTGCTGCGCACGCACACGAGCCCGGTGCAAGTGCGCACCATGCTGAAGCAGAAGCCGCCCATCCGCATGATCTGCATGGGAAGAACGTTTCGCAAAGATTCCGACGCCACGCACACGCCGATGTTCCACCAGATCGAAGGCCTCGTCATCGACGAGACCACGAGCATGGCCGATCTCAAAAGCGTGCTGATCGCCGCGATCAAAGCGTTCTTCGAAGTCGACGACGTGCGCTTACGCTTCCGCCCGCACCATTTCCCGTTCACCGAACCGAGCGCCGAAGTCGATGTCGGCTGCGACCGTTCCGGCGGCCAGATCAAAATCGGCGCCGGCGACGATTGGCTCGAAATCCTCGGCAGCGGCATGGTGCACCCGAACGTGCTCAAGAATTGCGGCATCGATCCCGACAAATACCAAGGCTACGCCTTCGGCATGGGCATCGATCGCCTCGCCATGCTGAAATACGGCATGCCGGACTTGCGCGACTTCTTCGCTGCCGACACACGCTGGCTAAAGCACTACGGCTTCAGCCCGTATCTGCTGCCAGGCTTGGCGCAGGGAGTGGGCTAGTCATGCTCACTCTCTCAACTCGTCATTCCGGGGCTCGCGAAGCGAGAACCCGGAACCCAGGGGTAAACGCACCGCTTGTTGCCCCTGGGTTCCGGATCGCGCTCCGCGCGTCCGGAATGACGAAGAGAGCAAGGTGAGAGAGTGTTGTGGCGCTTCGCAAGAGCGTGGATTTGGCTGCGGATGGTGAACCTATCCGCGAAAGGGGACAGCGTCGAAGCACTCAAGTTGGCGCGGGAGAACCAACACCTCGCGCGTGGCTGGTTGCCGTGGCGCGTGTTCGAGGTTCACCAGCTTGCGCTTCTGGGGAACGATGTTGGTGCTTTGATGCAGGCCGAAAAAGTCATTGCCGATTTAAATCGTAGCGGCGTGAAAACACCGGATCAGCGCTATTGTTTGGCCTTTGCTCAGTGGTGCGGTCGTCTCGCGTTTCAACGTCTTAACGCCTCCAAAGAAGTCCCAAGCCACCTTCAGCCTGATCTTTCATTTCCGTTGTCTCCCGTCTCTCCCGGTCTGAAGAGAAAATTTCAAATGCCGATTCACCCGGAGTGGCCGCGTTCGCTCCATATGAGTGTTCCCCAATGAAATTCACGCTCTCCTGGCTCGCTCTGAACCCCCTCCCCTTGAGGGGAGGGGGCAGGGGGCGGGGTGAAGCTCCGCACTTTCAGAATCTGCATTCGTTGAAGCGCGAACCTGCAAACGTCGCGCATCACCCCGCCCCCCAACCCCCTCCCCTCAAGGGGAGGGGGCGCGCAGCTTCGCGTACCGAGATCGCATCATGAAATTCACGCTCTCCTGGCTCAAAGAGCATCTCGCCACGGACGCGGGCATCGACGCCATCGTCGAAACCATGACCATGACCGGTCTCGAAGTGGAATCCGTCGAGAACGCCGGCGAGAAGCTCGCGCCGTTCACCGTCGCGCGCATTATCAGCGCCGCCAAGCATCCGAACGCCGACAAGCTCCAAGTCTGCCAAGTCGAAACCGCGCAAGGCCAGCTCGAAATCGTCTGCGGCGCCCCGAACGCGCGCGCCGGCCTCGTCACCGCGTTCGCGCCGATCGGCACGACCATTCCCGGCAGCGGCATCACGCTCGAAGCCCGCCCCGTGCGCGGCGTCGTCTCCAACGGCATGCTCTGCTCCGGCGCCGAGCTCGAACTCGACACCGACGCCGACGGCATTCTCGAACTCGATCCCGACCTCAAAGTCGGAACCCCGCTCGCCGAAGCGCTGGGCTTGAACGATCCGGTGATCGACATCGAAGTCACGCCGAACCGCCCCGATTGGCTCGGCGTTTCCGGCATCGCCCGCGATCTCGCCGCCGCCGGCATTGGCAAGCAAACGACGAAACCGATCCTGCCAATCCCGGGCCGCTATCCGTCGCCGCAAAAAGTCGAAACCGACGACACGCACGCATGCCCGATGTTCGCGAGCCGCTACATCCGCGGCGTCAAGAACGGCCCGTCGCCGGCATGGCTGCAGCAAAAGCTCCGCGCCATCGGCCAGAAGCCGATCAGCGCGCTCGTGGACATCACCAACCTCATTACCCACGACCGCTCGCGCCCGTTGCACGTCTATGATGCGGCCAAGCTTTCCGGCGCCGTTCGCGCCCGCATGGGCCGCGAGGGCGAGAGCTTCAAAGCGCTCAATGGCAACGTTTACAACGTAACCCCCGCCATGTGCGTCATCGCCGACGATGAGCGCGTCTTGGGCCTCGGCGGCGTCATCGGCGGCGAATATAGCGGTGTCAGTGAAACGACCACCGACATCCTGGTCGAATGCGCACTGTTCGATCCCACGCTCACTCACCAGACAGGCCGCGCCCTCACGCTCACCACCGACGCGCAATACCGCTTCGCGCGCGGCGTCGATTCCGGCTTCGTCGTGCCTGGTCTCGAACTCGCCACCCGCATGATCCTCGATCTCTGCGGCGGCGAACCCAGCGAAATACAAATTGCCGGCGATATCCCTGCGCCGCCGAAAGCCGTCATCTTCGATCCCGATCGCGTGCGCCAGCTCGCCGGCATCGACGTGAAGCCGACGCGTGTGCGCGCCGTGCTGAAGGATCTGGGATTCGAAACCAGCGCCGAAGGGCAGGGCTCGAAGCGCATCATCGTCGAGCTGCCGACATGGCGTCGCGACGTCGAAGGCGCCGCCGATCTCGTCGAAGAAGTCGCGCGCATCGAAGGCTACGATAAGATGCCGCTGGTCGATCCGCCGCGCGCGCCGGGCTTCCGTCCGCCGCCGGCGAGTGTGGGCGAAAGCCGCTCGCGCCTCGCCAAGCGCGCCGCCGCTTCGCTCGGCTATAACGAAGCCATCACCTGGAGCTTCTGTTCGCGCGCGCAAGCACAAGCCTTCGGCGGCGGCGGCGAAGAGATGCTGGTCGCCAACCCGATCGCGAGCGATCTCGATTGCATGCGCCCCACGGCGCTGCCGCAACTGCTCGCCGCCGCGCAACGCAACGCCGACCGCGGCTTCGACGACGCGCGCCTGTTCGAAGCCGGCCCCGCTTACGCGAACACCAGCGATTCCGGCCAGCAGCGCACGCTCACCGCAATCTGGCTTGCGCGCCCGTCACGCCATTGGCGCGCCCATCACCAGCCCGACATCTTCGAGGTCAAGCGCGACGTGCTGACGATCCTCGAAGCCATCGGCGCGCCGGTGGCCTCGCTGCAAACGTCGAGCGATGCGCCCGCCCACTGGCGCCCCGGCCGCACCGGCGCGCTGAAGCTCGGCCCGAAAGTGATCGCCTATTTCGGCGAAATCCACCCGCGCGCACTGAAAGCCATCGATGTCGAAGCCCCCGCGCTCGCCTTCGAAATCTTCCTCGACGCACTGCCGGCGCCGCGTGCGAAGGGGCGCACCAAGCCGCCGCTGGAAAAGCTCGATCTCCAGCCGCTGACGCGCGACTTCGCCTTCATCGTCGATGACGGCACGCCGGCCGCCGATGTCGTCCGCGCCGCCATCGGCGCCGACAAGCAGCTGATCACCGACGTCAACCTGTTTGACGTCTATCGCGGCGAACGCATGCAGGCCGGCAAAAAATCGCTTGCCATCGAAGTCACGCTGCAGCCGCGCGACAAAACGCTGACAGACGCCGACATCGAAGCCGCCAGCGCCAAGATCGTCAGCGCCGTGATGAAAGCCACCGGCGGCACGCTGCGGGGTTAGAGCGCGTTGCGTTCTGTTTGACGCAATAACTCACCCATCCCCGGAGGCTCGCGAAGCGAGCAGTCCGGGGCCCATAAACACGACTGTCGCAGTGTACAGCGAAACCGTCGTGTTTATGGGTCCCGGGCTCGACGCTTCGCGCCGCCCCGGGAATGGGTGAGAGCAACACCACTCAAATTGATTGCAACGTGCTCTAATATGGAGCGCACGCGGCGCGCCGCGGGGATACGCGAGCCCTCTATCCCCGCATTTTTCGCGCTAAGCCGCTGAAATCGCGCCACATCGCGAAAAGATATCCGACCGCGCCGCGGCGACCGTAAACTGCGCCGCATGAAACAGCGCCCGTCCACCATCACAGAGCACAGACTCGCCAGGCTCATCGCCTGGGCGAGACTCGCGCTCGCGTGGCTGGGCGGGATGTGGATCGCTTTGTTCGACCTCGACCGCCGCCATCCGTTTCACCGCCAAGCGCATGCGGAGCTGACTCGGGCCGCGAACTTCGTCGCCAACCTCGTCGTCTACCGTGTCTATCTGAATTTGGGCAGGCCGCGCGCAGGCAGCCTCAAAATCCGCAGCAACGCACGCCGCGGCTTTGCCGGCCGCACGCGCGTGCGCTCGATCCGGCGCGCCGCTCGCGGCGCTTGGCTGCGCAAGCTGATGCGCCATCGCGACCTGCGCACGCGCTTTGCCCTCATCGTCAACGCGCTGAACAGCATCGATGCACTTGCAGTTCGCGCAGCTAGGCGCCTGAAGCGGCGCCTTACGCGACTGTTCGCCCTCCGCGTCGTGCGCCCGCCGCACCAGGCGCTCGCAACCCTCGCCCGCGTTGCGGCGCTCCGTTTCGACACGTCCTGACGCGCGCTCCGCCGTCTCCCATCATTCCAAACCCCCGCGCGAAACACCAGATTCGCGCGGCGCCGACGCATGCCTCGCGCTTGAACCGCGCCGGTTCGGTCCCACATCGCAAGCGCGCGGGACGGCCCGTGCGGTTTCCATCGAGCGGGGACGGCCCCATAAGCGCGGGACGCGCATCGGAGTCGTCATGAACGCCTGGATCACACTCGCCGTCGCCGGCCTTCTCGAAATCATCTGGGCCATCGGCCTCAAATACGCGGACGGCTTCACCAAGCCCGTCCCCAGCGCCATCACCATCATGGCGATGATTGCAAGCATGTGGCTACTGGCCCAAGCCGCGCGCACGCTGCCGATCGGCACCGCCTATGCGGTCTGGACCGGCATCGGCGCCGTCGGCGCCGCGCTGCTCGGCATCATGCTGTTCTCCGAAAGCCCCAACGTCATGCGGCTCGCCTGCATCGGCCTCATCGTCGCCGGCATCATCGGCCTCAAAGTCACCAGCCCAAGCTAGTTCCAGGAACGGCGCGCGGGCGCTGGCGTTGCTTCGATACTCCCGGAGTTCCGCCATGATGTACGAAAACCCCAAAAGCACCGCCAAGATCGGCGGCCATCCCATCCACCCGATGTTGATCGTCTTCCCGATCGCCTTCTGGCTCGGCGCACTGGTTTGCGATCTCGTCTATGCCGCTAACGGCCGCGAAGATTGGGCCGAAGCCGCCGTCTGGCTCACCGGCGCCGGCGTCGTCACCGCCTTGATCGCCGCGCTCGCCGGCTTCACCGATTTCTTCGGCGACAGCCGCATCCGCGCGCTGCGTGACGCATGGCGCCACATGATCGGCAATCTGCTCGCCGTCGTGCTCGCCGCCGTATCGTGGGGCGTGCGCCTGTCGCAAGGCGCGGAAGAGGCGGTGATGCCGTGGGGCCTCACGCTCTCCGCCGCGGTGGCGCTCGTCCTCGTCTACACCGGCTGGAAGGGCGGCGAACTTGTCTATCGCCACCGCGTCAGCGTGCTGCAGCCGCCGAGCGACGCCATCCCGGATCAGCCGCAAACGGTGCGCCAGCGCGAACGTCTGCCGCGCTGAGGCCGAACTTCGCTTGTCTCCGTCCTTGGCCGGGCTTTACTAAGCAGGGCAGGGAGGAGGCGAGCGCGTATGCCGCTGATCAAGCGCAAGCACGCAACGGCGAAAGCCTACGTTCACGACTGGCTCGAACCCGATCAGCCGGGCGGCATCAACGTCTTCTCGGGCACGATCATCGCCCTGGTGCTGATCAGCCTGCTTTCGCTTGCGCTCGAAACCGAAATGGTGCGCGACGATTCCGCGCTCGATAAATCTTGGTTGCCGCTGGTGTCGGCAATCAATGTCGCCGTCGTTTGGATCTTCGCGCTCGAATTCGCATTGCGCTTCTGGTCCGAGGGCGAGAACCCGCGCCATGCCGGCGTGATCGGTCGCCTGCGCTTTCTCGCTCAACCCGTCACGCTCGCGGACATCCTCGCCTTTGCGCCCGAACTCGTCGCCATGCTGTTTTTCCCGGCTTATTCCGGCATGCTGTTTCCGGCGATGCGGGCGCTCCGGCTCTTCCGCCTGTTCAAGCTCGCGCGCTACGTGCCGGCGTTCGCGATCGTCGGCGCTGCGGTGAAGCGCGCTTGGGCGCCGTTAATGGCCGCGCTCGCGGTCGCCGCGGCCCAGCTCTACATCGCCGCCATGATGCTTTATTTCATCGAGGGCGCGAGCAAGCCGCAAGCCTTCGGCTCGATCGCGCGCGCCATGTGGTGGGCCGTCGTGACGCTGACGACCGTCGGCTATGGCGATGTCTATCCCGAAACTGCCTGGGGCCGCGTCGCCGCCGGCCTCGTTGCGCTCGCCGGCGTCGGCATCGTCGCGCTGCCAACCGGCATTCTCGCCTCGTCCTTCGCCGAAGAATTCCGCGAACGCCACGAAGCCGCCCAACGCGCGCTCCAAGCCGAACGCGAAGCCGCAGAATGATCAGAACGGATTAAGCCGCCGGCGGCGTGAGTAGGCGAGGTAGCCAAGATTGGCGCCGAGCCTAAAGCCGACGCCGGCGCGCATCGGCGCGAGCGTCACGCCATTGCGCTCCTGGTAATTCACGCCGACGCCGCCGACGAAATATGCAGTGCCTTCGACCCCGGGATAGCGCTGAAAGATCTGATCCGGGTCGCTCATATTGTAGACCAGCGTGAACACTTTCGACGCATTGCCGCCGGTGTCGAAGCCGAGCGAAGGGCCCTGCCAATAAACCCGTGTCGTGCCGCCGCGGCTCTTCAGCCTGAGCCGGCCATCGCCATAACGCAGGCCGACGCCGATCGCGCCGGAGCCTTCTTCGCCCTGGATGTAGCCATTCGGCCGGCCGAGATCGGAGAAAACGTGGCTCACCACGGCTGCAACACCCTCGGCGCCTGCGCCGAAAAAGCGCCCGGCCGCCTCGACGATCTCCGGTTCGGAATAGGTGTCGTCGTTTTGCGCCAGCGCCGTAGCCGGCAAAAGCGCACTTGCGCCCAAGCCCAACGCCAACGCGCGGCGTGAAATGTCATCATTCATGGCTACTCACCCTTAAGGTAGGCCCGCACCACCTATGTGGCGCGCGCGGCCCTGAGCGCAAGCTGAATAGACCTTAGGTGAGCGCGTTTTCCGTCTCGAACCGGCCGATCGCCAAAAAGCGTTCGCGGCGCTGTTTGCGCAAGTCGTCCGGCGAAAGCTGCGCCAGTTCATCGAGCGAAGCCGCCACCGCCGCGCCGACGGTCGCCACCGCTGCAGCGGCTTCACGATGCGCGCCGCCGATCGGCTCCTTTACGATCTGGTCGATCACTTTGAGTTCGAGCAAATCCTGCGCTGTGATCTTCATCGCGGTCGCTGCGTCTTTCGCGCGCGCGCTATCCTTCCACAGGATCGACGCTGCTCCTTCTGGACTGATCACCGAATAGATCGAGTGCTCCAGCATCAGCACTTTGTTGGCCGCCGCAATCGCGATCGCGCCGCCGGACCCGCCTTCGCCGGCGATCACCGCCACCATCGGCACGCCAAGCGTGAGGCAACGCTCTGTCGAGCGCGCAATCGCTTCGGCCTGACCGCGCTCTTCGGCGCCGATGCCGGGATAGGCGCCCGCCGTATCGACGAAGCTCAGCACCGGCAGCGAAAATTTCTCGGCCAAATCCATCAGCCGCACGGCTTTGCGATAGCCCTCAGGCCGCGCCATGCCGAAATTGTGCTTCAGGCGGTCGGCGGTGGTGCGGCCTTTCTCGTGGCCCATCACGAGTATCGGCCGGCCCAGAAATTTCCCCGTGCCTCCTAGAATGGCGGAGTCCTCGCCATAATTGCGGTCGCCGGAAAGTTCGACGAAATCGGTCACCAGCGCCGCGACGTAGTCGCGAAAGCGGGGCCGATCCTGGTGCCGGGCGACTTGGGTTTTCTGCCACGGGTCGAGCCGGGCGTAGATCGAGGCGAGCTGGCTTTCGGCTTTGGTCTTCAGCCGGCCAAGCTCCACGCCCTGCGAGATAGCGTCGGCTCCCGACGCTTCAGCGAGCGCCGCGAGCTCTTCGATCTTGTTTTCGATCTCCGCGACCGGTTTTTCAAAGTCGAGATAGGTGCGCAAGGCGGCTCAAATCCTGGGCCGCGCCGGCGGCCCACCCTGGAAAGCGCCGGACAATACCCACCCGTTCCTTTGCTTCAAGGTAAAGCGCCAGT
>Ga0196971_1000836_pt1 | contig 17741 bp, 18 predicted proteins | sample S1v_1013CmetaG_FD_148660 | JGI IMG/M metagenome (GOLD analysis project Ga0196971, IMG submission 148660) | Soil microbial communities from Anza Borrego desert, Southern California, United States - S1+v_10-13C | ecosystem: Environmental > Terrestrial > Soil > Desert | place: USA: California... | reverse complement strand
TCGGGCTCGTGGCCCCCATGGTAGGCGCTGACCACTACCACAGGAATGTTGCTGGTGATGGCGTCTTCCTTCAGTCGCCGGGCCACCTCCAGCCCGTGCATGCCGGGCATCAGCAGGTCGAGCGTAATCGCATCCACCCGGCGGGTGTGAGCAATCTCCAGGGCCTGGTCGCCAGAAGTGGCGCCGAGGGTCTGGAACCCTTCCTGCTCGAGGGAGAGCATGATCAGCTTGACAATATCGGGATCGTCGTCGACCACCAGCACCGTCTTGGTGCCCAGGTGGAGGGGCAGCGGCATGTCGTGGGGCGAGGCTTCCACGGGCAGCGTGAAGCTGAACGTGGATCCCTTGCCCATTTCGCTTTCCGCCCAGATGTGGCCGCCGTGCTCTTCCACGATGGCCTTGCAGATGGCCAGGCCCAGGCCCGTGCCGCCCGTCTTCCGAGTGGAGGCGTTGTCGATGCGGTGGAACTTCTCAAAGATGGTGGTCAACTGGTCGGCGGGAATACCGCCGCCCTGATCTTTCACGCTGATGAGGATCTGGTCGGTATCCACCGATGCGCTGACCGCCACGGTGGTGCCCGGCTCGCTGAACTTCACCGCGTTAGACAGGAGGTTGACCAGCACCTGCTGGAGCCGGTCCCAGTCGGCCAGGGCCCGGGGCAGGTCCGGCAGCAGAGCCGTGTCCACCCTGATATTCCGCTGGTTGGCGAAGCCCTCCGTCTCGCGCACGGCCCGCTGAATGGCCTCGGCGACAGAGAGGGGCGTCCGCTTGATCTCCATCTTGCCCGCCTCTATGCGGGAGATGTCGAGAATGTCGTTGATCAGGCGAATCAGCCGGTCGGTGTTGTTCTGAGCGATGGACAGCAGCTCCCGGGCCTCGTCCGGCAAGGGGCCGGCGATGCCGCCCAGCACCAGGCCCAGCGATCCCTTGATCGACGTCATGGGTGTGCGCAGTTCGTGGGAGACCGTAGCGATGAACTCGCTCTTCATGCGGTCGACTTCGGTCTCCTTCGTGATATCCCGGTAGACGTAGATGCGGCCGATGACCCGGCCTGCATCATCCTGCACGGGGGCGGAGAACTCGTGGAAGACCCGGGGATGCTCCTCGCGGGTCTCAGCTATGACCGTGCGAATCTCGATGGGGGGGCCGGCGTCAGGGCCAGTCACCCAATCCAGGGCACCGCCGCCCCGGAAGACCCGGGACGCCGTGGTGCGCAGTTCGTGGACCGACCGCCCGGTCACCTGCTCGGCGGGAACGCCCAGCACGCCGCCCACCTGATGGTTGGCCACCACGCAGACGCCTCGGTTATCCACCATGATAATGGCTTCGCCCGCGGACTCAAGAATCGCCCGAAGGCGGTTGGCCGTAGCGTCGGCCATCTCCCGGGCTGCCTGGATCTCCAGCAAGTTCTGGCGCAGCTGCTGCTCCATCTCCTTGCGCTGGGTCACATCCCGGGCGATGCCTACGTAGGCCGCCACTTCGCCGCTGTCATCAAGAATACGGGTAATCGACAGATAGGAATACCAGAGAGTCCCGTCCCGCCGGCGGTTGATGATCTCGCCAACCCACTTGCCCTGGGACCGGAGCTGACGCCACATGTCGTCAAAGGTCTCCCGGGGGGTAAGGCCCGACTTGATCACGTTGGTCTTCTGCCCCACCAGCTCGTCGCGGGTGAAGCCCGTCAGCGCTTCATAGGCCGGGTTTACATCGGTAATGATGGTGTTTTTGTCGGAGATCACAATGCCGTCAAGGCTGCCGTAGTAAACGTCGCGTAGAATGGTCGTAAAATCCAAGGCGATGCCCCCTTGTTGCCAACCGGGCTATCCCTGGCCGCTGCTGCTCAAGATGGCCTCCAGCTGCGCCGCCAGCGACATGGGGTCGAAGGGTTTGACGAGGTAGCCCACAGCGCCCAGTTCACGCCCCTTCTGGATCTCGGCCTGCTGGGCGCGGGCGCTCAGAAAAACCACAGGTATATGGCGTGTGCCCGGCTGGCTCTTTAATGCCTTGATGGTCTCATAGCCATCCATCTCCGGCATCATCACATCTAACAGAATGAGGTCAGGGTTCTCGGCGGCTGCCTTTTGCAGCCCCTCTGCGCCACCGGAGGCTACGGAGACCTGGTGCCCGCCCTGGTAGAGCAGCGAGAGCTTGACCATCTTTTGAATGTCCGGATCATCCTCAATCAGGAGGATGCGAAGCGGCATCCGGATGCCCTCCTTTATAGCTGCACGAAACTCTCCTATATTGTAGGGTCTGGGACCGATACTGTCTACACAAAGTGCCATAATGGCATGGATATCCAGCCGCCGCCATCGTGCAGCGGCTACTGTTCCGTCGACGCGACGGCTATGCCTTTTCTGTACTTCCGGTGGATGTGTTCCAGCGGAGCAGAGCCTTACCCTTACAGTAAGGAATCCTGACTGCTCGGGCTCCCCCAACGGAAGGAGGCTTGCCACCGTGGCACCTACTGCGAACACGATGGCGTCGGGCCAGAAGGCCGCTGCACAGCTTGAGAGCATGTTCCGCCCCCGCGGCATCGCCATTGCGGGTGCGTCCAGCGATCCCACCAAGCCGGGACATCAGGTGCTGAACAACCTGCTGGAAGCCGGGTATGCCGGGCATATCGCCGCCATCAATCCGAAGGCAGGCTCAGTGCTCGGGGTTCCGTCCTACCCCGACCTTGACAGCGTTCCGGGTCCCGTGGAGATGCTGATTCTGGCCGTGCCCGCCAAATCGACGCCGGACATGGTGCAGGCCGTTCAGCGCCGGGCCACGCAGCGCAAGGACCTGAAGGTCGTTGTGGCCATTGCGGGCGGTTTTGGCGAAACGGGGCTGGAAGAGGGTAAGCTGCTCCAGGAGCAGCTTGTGGACGGCTGCCGTAAGGCGGGTGTGAGGGTCGTGGGCCCCAACTGCGTGGGGATCATTGACAACCGGCACCGGGTCGACACCACCTTTCTGACGGGCGTGCACCGCCGGGCAGGCGGCGTGACGCTGCTCTCCCAGAGCGGCGCCATGGGTGCGTGGATGGCCCTGGAGTGGGGTGCCCAGCCTGTGCCCGTTGGGCTGAACAAGTTCATCAACCTCGGCAACATGGCCGATGTTGACATGACCGAAGTGATGGAGTACCTGGCCAAGGACCCGTCGACGAAGGCCGTGGGTCTGTACGTGGAGGGAAACCCGCGGGCACGGGCCCTGCTGGAAGCGGCCGAAAGGGTGGCCGAGCGCAAGCCCGTTGTGGTGCTGAAAGTCGGTCGCACGGACCAGGGCAGCGATGCCGCCATGTCCCACACGGGGGCCCTGGCTGGCGCCGACGCCATTTACGATGGTGCCTTTCGACAGTATGGACTGATCCGGGCCCTGCGTGTCGACGACTTCATCGTCACGCTCCAGGCCTTCGATAAGCTGCCCCTGCCGCTGGGCGGGCGGGTCTCGGTGCTGACCAACGCGGGTGGACCGGGGGTCTACACGCTCGACTGCCTCACCGACGCGGGCCTGTCGCTGGGCAAGTTCAGCCATTCCACTCATGCCATGCTCGCGGCCACGTTGCCTGCGTTCGCCAGCATCGGTCACCCCGATGGGCATGTGGACATGACCGGCGGCGTGAGCCCCAGGCAGATTGCTCAGGCCGTGGCTTCGGCCCTGCGGGACCCGGGCATTGACGCTGTCATTCACCTCTTCATTCCGACCAGGTTCACATCCGCCGAAGAGATGGCCAAGGAGCTTCTGGCCCTGCTGCCCGGGCTCAAGCGCCACAGCCTGGATAAGCCCTTCTTCCCCGTGCTGTTGGCCGGTCATGGGGTGGAAGCCGCCCGCCGCCTGCTGGAGGAGAACGGCGTGCTCACCTTCGGCTCGCCGGATCAGGCCGCGGCAGCCCTGGCCGCTATGGTCCGGTTCGGCGTCGACCGTCAACCCCCTGCCATGGACGCAGCCGTAGACGGAGGGAATGTGCGATGACCGTGCGGGATGTGGCTCTCCAGGCGATCGACCAGGTCACCAGCCTCTGCGAGCAGGAAGGCCGGGTTCAGCTGACCGAGTGGGAGGCCTACAAGGTCCTGCGGCACTGGCAGATTCCCGTGGCGCCCTGTTACCTGGCCGAAACGCCAGGGAGGGCGGCCGAAGCGGCCATGCAGTTGGGCGGCAAGGTGGCCGTGAAGATTGTCTCGCCGGACATCGGGCACAAGACCGAGGCTGGCTGTGTGAAGCTTGGCATATCCACGCCCGCCGATGCGGCAGGCGCCTGCGCCGAAGTGCTGGCCAACGCCCGCCTCTACCGATCCGGCGCACGCATTGACGGCGTGCTGGTCCAGCAGATGGCCCCGCCGGGCGTGGAGATTATCGCCGGCGGTGTGCAGGACCCGTCCTTCGGCCCCGTCCTCATGGCGGGCCTGGGCGGCATCTTCACCGAAGTGATGAAGGACGTGGCCTTCCGGCTGGCGCCGGTCAACGTGACCCAGGCCGAAGAGATGCTGCGGGGCCTGAAGGGAGCAGCGATGCTCAAGGGCGTTCGGGGCAAGCCGCCGGTGGATATGGATGCCCTGACGCAGGTGCTGGTCAACATCTCCCGCCTGCTGGAGGCCTGGCCGCAGCTGAAGGAGCTGGACCTGAACCCGCTGATCGCTTCGGACCGCGGCGTGATGGCCGTGGACGCACTCGTTACTTTGCAGGGCCGGGTGTAGTCTGCTCCGGCTGGGGATATGCTAGCTTCATGGACCTGTGGCTGTTTCACTGGCTGAACGACAGTGCCGGCTGGGGCTACTGGCCGGATTACGTGGCCTGGTTTCTGGCGGTCTACGGACTGCCCCTTCAGGCACTCTTTGCGGCGATTCGTTGGGTAAAGCCCGGCGCCCACCCCAGGTCAGCACGGCACCTGGTGCTGCTGGCTTTGGTGGGCGCCGTTTTGGCTGTGGGGCTCGATCAGTTTGCGTCTGCTGTCCACAACCGGCCGCGACCCTTTGAGATAATACCGGGCGCATTCGACCTGGTGAAAACCGCCGCCGACCCGTCGTTTCCCAGCACCGATGCGACCGCCGCCTTCACCTTCGCCGCCGTCATGGGGTGGGATTCGCCCGGGTGGGGGGCGTTGTCGTGGGGGGTGGCCCTGGGGAATGGATGGGCCCGGGTTTGGGCCGGGGTGCACTATCCGACGGATATCCTCGGCGGGCTGTTGATCGGCCTGTTCGCCGCCTGGCTGATGCTGGCTCTGCGCCCGGAGCTGGAGCCCGCACTGGATCGTTCCTTGGAGGCGCTTGGGGCATCGACGGCGAAGAAAAGGCGCTGAGGTGAGCATCTTGGAGTATCCGGACAAGCTGCCGGTGACCATTCTGACCGGCTTCCTCGGCGCGGGAAAGACCACGCTCCTCAACCACATCCTGCGGGCGAATCACGGCCTGCGGGTGGGCGTGATCGTCAATGAGTTCGGCGAGGTGGGCATTGACGGCGAACTGGTGCTGCAGGCCGACGACGAGCTGGTGGAACTGAACAATGGCTGCATCTGCTGCACGGTGCGCACCGACCTGCTGGAGGCCGTGGGGCGCATACTCTCACGCCGCCCGCGGGTGGAGTATGTACTGATCGAGACCACCGGGCTGGCCAACCCGGCGCCCATCGCCCAGACCTTCATGGGCCACGGCGTCATCGACGTCTGCCGGCTGGACTCCATCATCACCGTGGTGGATGCGTACAACTTTGAGCGCCACCTGGCGGCAGATCCCGCCGCGAGGGCTCAACTGGAGTTCGGCGACCTGATGCTGCTGAACAAGATCGACCTGGTGAGCCCGGAAAGGCTCGACCAGGTCGAAGCTGCCATACGTACGATCAACGACGACGGGCGCATTCTGCGCAGCCAGGGCGCTGCCGTGGACCTGCGGCTGATTCTGGGCGTGGGTGCTTTCGATCCCGACCGGTTGGTGGATGCGCACCACTGCGAAAGCGCAGCCTGCGACCACCCCCACCACCATCATCATGCTAATGGGGCGGAGGGGCACCTCAGCGGCATCTCATCGGTGGCGTTCCGCACGGACCGCCCGTTTGACGCGGAACGGCTCAACGAGTACCTCTGCGGCCTGCCCGTGAACGTCCTGCGCGGCAAGGGGATCCTCTATGTCGCGCAGATTCCCGAACACTCGGTGGTCATGCATCAGGTGGGGGACCGGCACAATTTTGAACCCGGACCCGCCTGGGGCGAGTCCGGGCCGTCGTCGCGCATTGTGTTCATTGGCAAGGAGCTCGACCGGGCGTCCATGCTGGCAGAGCTCGAGAACTGCCTCGAGTAGCCCTAGTAGCAGCGTACCCGGCGAAGCAGGCCGTCCCGGAACTTGATCACGAGGCACCGGGCGCCATGGTTGTTGGGTCCGCTGCGGTAGCTGACCTCCACGGCGGCACGGTTTTCGTCGATGATGGTGCTCTCCACCTTGAAGGAGATGCACGGGTAGGCTTCCCACAACCGCACGAAGAAGGCGTTGACGGCGTCGGTGCCCTTGGCCTCCTCGTCGGCCAGCAGTTCGACGTCGGCGGTCATCAGCGGCGCCAGGTTGGCGGGGCAGTGGCTGTTGAGCATGTGAACAAACCGCGAAATCGCCTGTTCGATTACCTCGCGGTCGGTCTGCACGGCGTTCTGAGTCATGGCGCAGGCCTCCCCTCTAACATCTTGAACTAACCGTAACATAAGTAGCACCGCTTGCTCTATCCACCCTAAGTGCCAATGGAGGACGCTATGGAGCAGAAACGCTACATCGGTGCCTATGGGGTGTTGATCCGAGGCAGGGCTGTCCTGCTGGTCCGCAAGACTCGCGGCCCGTATACGGGCACGCTTGACCTGCCGGGCGGCGGCATTGAGTACGGCGAGCAGCCGGCGGACGCGGTGGTGCGGGAGTTTGGCGAAGAGACCGGACTGCACGTGGCTGTGACCGGCCTCCTGCCGCCGTTCAGCCTGGTGGCCGGCGGCCAGCATCACCTGGGCTTCTTCTTCACGGTGGATCTGGCTTCGCCGGGTACGCTGCGGGAGACGCCGGACGGACAAGATTCGGGCGGCGCCCTCTGGGTGCCGTTGGACTCCGTGGGCCGTCACCCTCTGTCCCCGCTGGTCGTGCATGCGCTGCGCCCGACGGCGGGATGACTAAGCAGAGGTGGGGAAATGGACAAAACGATGGTGGCGTCGGCGGCCCGCGACTTCGGCCAGGCGTCCGATGCCCTGGTAGATGCCTGCCGCCGGCTGGAGCAGTGCGGCATAGAGGACGAGCCCGTGGAGCGTCTGCTGCAGGCCCTGGAAGAGGTGACCCGCCATGTGCACCAGATGCACCCGCCGGAGGAGCGGGTGCAGTTCGAGCCGGCGGACCTGGCGGGGGCGCCGGCCTGCCTGAATGCCGCAGGCCGGATCGGTGAGTCGTGAAGAGAGGAGCGTGGCGCTAACGGCCTCGCCTTACGGGCCTCGGTGTCGGTCGGGCGACGCCTTCCGGCGGCTCATGGACACGTCACCTGCATGCTCATGTCTGTTGGACGCGCATTCGTGGGCGCCAGCGGTGCCGCAGGCACGGGGGGCACCCCAAAACCACCGGGCAGCTGGCTGGACTCGTCCGCCAGCTGTCCGAGTGCTCGCGGCAGGAGGGGCCATCTCCTCGGCAAGGTAGTCTGGGACTTTTCTATACATCCAGGGCGGCCGTGGTGCACAGAAAAGTCTCCAGGGGTCCTCCACTGGCCTTGGTCCGAGCCTTACAGGGGCGAATGAGCGCAAAATCCGGGCAGGTTGCCCCAAGACTGGCCCTGCGCACTGGTACCCAGCCCGTGAACAGGAGGCTTGGGACTTTTCTGTACGCTCCGAAGGACGGCATTGTACAGAAAGTGCCCAAACCGTAGTCGCCCGGTCGCGGGCCGTATGTGCACAGCAACCGACTCAGACGGTCGGTCTGCGGCGGGCACCTGACGGAGTGGCCACGCTGTCCCGTAGCTCGTCGGTCCATGTGCAGCTTCGAGCGCGCGGGAACGACCCGTCACCAGGCAATGAGGAGGTTCTGCTCCCGACGAGAAACCGGGGAGTGATGCTGTAGCGCATCGACTCCCCGGTTTCGTTCCGCCTCGGGGTTGAGCACGCCGCAGGAAAACCTGACCGAAGAATCGGCCCAAGGGGTTGAGCGCCGGCCGGACCGGCCTCGGTGCCACCGCTCTTCTGTCAGCTCTTTTTGGGTGGATGGCCCGATTCAGAGCGGGAGAAGCTGACGGCAGCAACTGGTCCTCATGGCTTCCGCTTCGGATTCTGCTCCGGGACCACCGACCGGCGCTCCCGCACCACACGGGCCAGCGTCTCCTCACGCCCCCGCACACCGGGCTCCCAGAAGGGTCCCTCCACCCCTTCGGGCAGGTACCGCTGGGCCACCCAGCCGGCCGCGTAGTCATGGGGATACAGATATCCCTTGCCATAGCCCAGCCGCTCGCCGCTGCCGTAGCCGCCGTCCTTTAGATGGATGGGCACAGGCTGCGTCCGCTGGCTGGAGACGTGGGCCATGGCCCGGTCGATGGCTGCGTAGGCCGTATTCGACTTGGGGGCGCAGGCCAGGTATATCGCCACTTCCGCCAGGGGGATGCGCCCTTCGGGCAGCCCCAGGAAGGAGACGGCATCCGCCGCCGACTGAGCCAGCGTCAGCGCGGTGGGATCAGCCAGACCGATATCCTCTGCCGCCGAGATGACCAGGCGCCGGGCGATGAAGCGCGGGTCCTCGCCTGCGTAGATCATGCGGGCCAGCCAGTAGACCGCCGCATCGGGGTCCGATCCCCGAATGGACTTGATCAGGGCGCTGGCCGCGTGATAGTGCTCGTCGCCGTCCTGGCCGTAGACCACGGCCCGCTTGAGCAGGGCCTCTTCGGCCGTCTCCAGCGATACGATGCGACGCCCGTCGGGGCCGGGCTCCGTCAGCGTCACCGCCAGTTCCAGCCCATTGAGGGCCGTGCGGGCGTCACCGGAGGATGTGCGCACCAGATGCTCCAGGGCAGCGGGCTCCACGGTGGCGTTGTAGTTGCCAAGCCCCCGCCCGGCCAGCGTCAGCGCCCGCTCCAGCAGCAAGGTGACCTGCTCGTCGGTCAGGGACTTCAGTTCGAAGATGCGCGTCCGGCTGATCAGCGGTGCGTTGACGCAGACGAGCGGATTCTCGGTGGTCGCCCCGACCAGCGTAACCAGCCCTTCTTCCACATGGGGCAGGAGGGCGTCCTGCTGGTCCTTCCGCCAGCGGTGGATCTCGTCGATGAAGACGATGGTGCGGCGCTGGTACTGGCCCATGCGGGCCTTGGCCTCATCCACAATGCGGCGGATGTCGGCCACGCCTGCCGTGACCGCGTTCAGCTGCTCAAAGTGGGCCTCCACCAGGTGGGCGGCCAGCCTTGCCAGGGTGGTCTTCCCCGTGCCCGGCGGGCCGAAGAGAATGCAGGAAGGGATGGTGCCGGCCTCCAGCGCCTTACGCAGGAACTTCCCCTTGCCCAGAATGTGCTCCTGGCCCACATACTCGTCCAGGTTCTGCGCCCGCATGCGGGCAGCCAGAGGGGCAGCCGAGGCCATTTGCTGCTGTCGGGCGTACTCAAAGAGGTCCACGGGTCCACTTCCTCTCGGCCATTCTAGCCGTGGTGACTTCGGGATTGGCAGGGCGAAATCCTTGTGGTGGACAACCGACGCGCAACGGGGCACAATGGAAGGGAGCGCACAAGAGAAAGGGTGTGGGTGGCATGTCGGAGAACCTGACCAGGGCGTTCTTCGAAGACGAGCTGAAGGGGCTGGCGGCGGCATATGCCAAGGACTGTGGCGTCGAGAAGGTAGCGATCGACCTCATGCTGAAGAACGGCCATACCCTCCGCATCGAAGGCGATCCTGTGTGCACGGATACATACGTTGTCATCGACCACAAGCACGGTCGTGCGGTGCTGCCCTACCGGGCCATCGTCGGCGTGGGCTTGGCCGCCAAGGGCGGGGGCAGCCTCGGCTTCCATCGCTAGACGCAGGCATGACGAAGGCCGTCCTCGGCGTGAGGGCGGCCTTTGCGCGCTATGACTCCATTTCCTCGAACGGAATGGGACGAGCGTGGTACTTGCCCAGGTACTGGTAGAGGTCGCACTCAATGCGGCCGTTGTAGAGCTTTCGCTTCTTGTCGGCCCGCCGGCCGAAGAAGCGCTCAAAGCCCTTATGGGCCGTAATCACGAAGATGGACCACTCGTGCAGAGACCCACATATGTACCCGAGCTCCTTGTACAGCGCCTCAACCTCGCGCTCCTCGCCCATCCGCTCGCCGTAGGGCGGGTTCGTGATGAGGTAGCCGTACCGCTTGGTGGACCGAACGTCGGACAGGGGCAGTTCGCGGAAGGTGACCGATTTGGAGAGCCCCGCCGACCGGGCGTGGTGGGTGGCCAGCTTGAGCACATCCGGGTTGATATCGGTTCCGACGATGTCGACGGGCCGGTCAAAGTCGGCCAGGTCGTTGGCTTCATCGCGGGCCGTCTCCCACAGCTCCTTGCCAACGCGCTCCCACTTCTCCGCGTCGAAGGTCCTGTGAAGTCCCGGAGCCATGTTGTGAGCGATCAAGGCAGCTTCGAGGGGAATGGTGCCCGAGCCGCACATGGGGTCCATGAAGGGCCTCTCAGGGTGCCAGCGGGCCAGCAGAATCATGGCGGCTGCCAGGGTCTCCTTGATGGGCGCTTCCGCCGCCAGCTTGCGGTAGCCGCGCTTGTGCAGCCCCGGCCCCGACGTGTCCAGCGTGAGCGTGGCCACATCCTTCAACAAGGAGATCTCGATGCTGTACTTGGGCCCCGTCTTGGGGAACCACTCCAGCTTGTGCTTCTGCTTGAGCCGCTCGACAATGGCCTTCTCCACCACGCCCTGAACGGCGGGCACGCTGGTCAGCAGCGATCTGTGCGACCGTCCGTTAATGTGGAAGTTGCCGTTGGCGGGAATCCACTCGTCCCAGGGGAGGGCCCTGGTGCCCTGAAACAGCTCTTCAAACGTGGTGGCCGGGAATTCACCGAGCTTGACCAGCACCCGGTCCGAGGTGCGGAGCCACAGGTTGCTGCGGCAGATGGCCGATTCGTCCCCCATAAAGGTGACGCTGCCGTTCTCCACCGTCTGCTCTTCGTAGCCCAAGTCCTTTACTTCCCGGGACACCAGCGCCTCGAGGCCCATGGGGGCCGTGGCGATCAGTTCTAAACGTGCCATATGTGTGCTACCACTTCCATCTCATGCGGATATGCCCGTCCCATTATAACAGATGTGGCGCCTGGTCAGGAGCCAAGGCGCAGATCGGCGACCGCCTGCCAGCGATCGTCTCCCGTGGCCTTAGCGTAGAGGCGGAGTGACCGGACCGAAAAGGGCGGCAGGTCAGCCAGTTCACGGTTCGCCTCACCCTCCATTGTGTCCAGAATCGCCTCTGTGGCGCCGAACCGGCCCATGGCCAGCGTCATGTGGGGGTGGTAGTGCTCGCCTTCGTGGAGCGCCGTCGCCGGCTCGGGAAGGAGCGGCGCCAGGGCCCGCACCACCGTCTGGTGCAGGTGTGCGAGAGCGCTTGAGTCGACGGTCAGGAACAGTACCCCCGGTCCGGGAAAGCGTCCCGGTCCGCTCAGGGCCACCGAAAAAGGGCTGACTCGGGCGCACGCCGGCCCCAGGGCATCCAGCAACGGCCCCGGACCGGCTTCGAAGACAAAGGGCGCTTTGACGGTCACGTGCGGCTCCACTGGGGAGACGAGGCTGCCCCAGCGAACCCGAAACGCCTCAATTCGCCGCCTTTCGACGTCGGGAGGAACCACAGCGGCGAAGAACCGGGTCAAGAATGGTCCACCTCCCACACGGCCTGCATCCGAATGGTGACGTAGCCAGGGCCATATCAGGGTCAACCGGTCTGACATTTGTCCTGTTCGCTTGTCGAGAACTGCCGAGTGATTTCTTGTAATTCCAGCATCTGGGTATCTTGACGGATGCGCCCAATTCCCTGTAATCTGATTACGGGAGTTGACACCGGGGGGGATTCGATGGACGTCGACCGGCTGACCCACCTCCGCGGGCTAATCGAAACCCGCCAGTGGGAGAAAGCTTGGGGGGAGTTCCAGCGACTCAAGGATGAGGGACCACCTTCCGCACATCTGTTGCTCATGGGTTCGCACGCCGCCTTCGGAATGCGTGACCTGTTCCGGGCCCGCCACCTGGCCGACCAGTCCCTGGCAGCCTGGAATTCGTCAGACCCGGTCAAGCTTTTGGGCCTCATACGGTTTCACCTGGGAATGGTCACCCGGGAATTGGGCGACACCCACGTTGCTATGGAGCAGTTCCAGCAGTTCCTCTCGGAATTATTCGTGAAATATCCGGAACTCTCCATGGCCGAAGGAAAAGCCCACTTCTACCTTGGCCTGACCTACCGGCAGCGGCGGGATCTCGACGCTTCCGTCGAGTCCTACCGGAGCGCCATCGCTTGCTTCCGCCGTGACGGACTTCCCACTCTCCTCTGCGCCGCCCTGCACAACCTGGCGTGGCTGTTCTGCCACATGAATCAGCCTGCTGAGGCTTGCGAGTGTCTCGAAGAGTCGGATGGCCTGGTGAGCACCCATGAACTGCGGGTGCACCAGCTTCTGGGTGAGGCGTTCCTGGCCGCCATCGAGGGCAAGTTGTCCCTGGCCACTGAGCTCTGCGGCCGCATTTTCCGAATGGCAGAACGGGGCGAGACGGTGTTGCCTGACGAACAGTCACAGGCCGCCTGGATCGCCGCCAAAGTGGCCATGGAGCAAGGTAACCTCGACAGCGCAGCGGCCCTGGCCGACATCGCACTCACCTACGCCACTGACGCCAAGGACTCGCGGCTCATCAACGACGCCAGCACCTTACGTCGGGGCATCCATTTGCAGCGGCAGGCAGGGGCTTCGTAGCCCTTTTTGCCGCCACCGATTTTCGCTGGGAGAGAAAGTCAGAGGAGGTATCTCAGATGAGGAAGTTCGTAGCGTTGGTGGTTCTGATTGGTTCGCTGCTGGCGATGGCCAGCGTCGCCTCTGCCGAGCACGGCAGCGGCATCGGTGGGATCGGAGTCAGCTCCATCTCCGTAGGCAAGCTTCGTTAGTCTCCCCCGTTTACCTACAGGCGAAAATGAGCAGCCCCGCCCAGCGAGCTGGAGGGGGCTGCTTTCGTTTTAGCCTGCCTTGACCACCGTGGCAATCCGGTCGAGCGCCTCATCGAGGTCGGCCGCCGACACATCTTTATGGGTGACCAGGCGAATGCGGTTGGGGCCCATGGTGCCGGACAGCACGCCCGCCTTGCCCATGGTCTCCACCAGCCGTGCGCCATCCCACCCGGGGCCGGTCACATCAAACATGACCATGTTGGTCTGCACCGTCTCCACATGGACCTCCAGGCCGGGAATGGTCGCAAGGCCCCGGGCCAGACGACGGGCGTTCTCATGGTCTTCGGCCAGACGGTCGACCATGGTGCGCAGGGCCAGCAGGCCCGCAGCAGCCAGAATGCCGGCCTGCCGCATGCCGCCGCCCAGCAGCTTGCGGTTCTTGCGGGCCCGGGCAATGAACGCCACCGGCCCCACCAGCATGGAGCCCACAGGAGCAGCTAGCCCCTTGCTCAGGCAGAACATCACCGAGTCCACCGGGGCCACCAGCTCGGCCACGGGCCGCTTCTGGGCCACAGCGCTGTTGAAGAGCCGGGCGCCGTCCATGTGAACTGGCACGCCGTGCTTGTGGGCAATGGCAGCGATGGCCTCCACGTTGCTCTGGGGCAGAATGCAGCCGCCCGACCGGTTGTGGGTATTCTCGACGCAGACCAGACCGGTCCGCGGGTAGTGCACGTTTTCGCCCCGAATGGCCGCTGCCACCTGATCGGGGTCCATGGCTCCACGGACGCCTTGAAGGGGCCGGGTCTGACAGGCGGCCAGGGCTGCGATGCCCCCGGCTTCGTAGAAAAAGACGTGGCTGTCACCCTCAATAATGACCTCATCGCCCCGCTGGGTGTGCGTCAGAATGGCCACCTGGTTGCCCTGGGTACCCGTGGGCACAAACAGGGCAGCCTCCTTGCCCAGCATGGCGGCAGCTTCTGCCTCCAGCCGGTTGACCGTGGGGTCCTCGCCGTAGACGTCATCGCCCACTTCGGCTTCAAACATGGCGCGCCGCATCTCGGGCGTGGGAACCGTCACCGTGTCGCTGCGCAGGTCGATGCGCTTCATGCTCATCCTCATCTCCCCTGGGTATTTCGGCTGTAGATCATTCTCGGTGACGGCGGGTGATGCCTGCCTGAAAGGCAGAAGAAAAGCGACCCCCATCGATGAGGGTCGCTCTGCAGCACTGCACTAACCCAGAGTGGAGTCGAGCTTTGCCTTCAGTTCTTTCTTGGGAACGAAGCCCACAATGCGCTCCACCGGCTGGCCACCCTTGAAGACCAGCAGGGTGGGAATGGACATGACGCCAAACTGGGAGGCGATGGCCTGGTTCTCGTCGACATTCAGTTTGCCGACAGCCACGGCCCCCTGGTACTCGGTGGCCAGTTCGTCGACGATGGGGGCGATCATGCGGCAGGGGCCACACCAGGGAGCCCAGAAGTCAACGAGAACGGGGGTGGTGGATTTCTCGACCGCCTCCGTCCAGTTGGCAGACGAAAGCGTCACGATCTTTTCACTGGCCACTCAGACGACCTCCTTGGATCCTATGTCAGGCGCGACTACACGTCCTATTCTACCCAATGCCGCTGGGTAGTGTAAAGCGACACCACGAACACGACTCCCCGAACCCTAGCGAACCAGCTTCAAGCGACGATCGACAAGCGACAGGCTGAATCGCCCGCTGCGGAATCGGCGAGCGGTCTCCACTTGCCAAATGACCTCACCCCCCGGGAAAGAGCTCAGCGGCTCCACGGTCACTCGCACGGTTTCCGTCAGGTCCAACTTGCAGCCCGGAAGCAGAGGCCCGCCGACTCTGCCGCTTATGCGCCACGCAATCGGCGTACCGCTCGGCGAGCCGGCAGACAGGGTCAGACTCGGATGGGCCGCGGGCTTCCCCTTTGGTGGGGACTGCAGTTTCACGGCGAACCCGGGCGGAACATACAGCACGACGTTCACCCAGGCTGCTGCGCGGTGGCCGCGGTTGACCAACCCCAGGGGGAGAGCCACCGAACTCCCCCGTGTCACGGAGAGGACCACGGGACCCCCGGGCTGTTCTTCTGACCCCACAATCAGCCGAACATCATCCTGCAGAAATCGACCGATCCAGCCGGCGAAGACCATGCTGGGTTCCTCCCCTTCCCTCACGCCAGGAACCGCCAGCCTCATTGGAAGAGTACGTGGAATACGCAAAAGGTTCGGTCGCTCCGCCAAAAACGACGCGCAAAAGCGGATCCCTCATGCGAGAGACCCGCTTCTCGTAAAGACCTACCCCACCATGCCGTGTCCCGGTAGAGAATGAACCTGCTCTAGAGCAGGTGGGTGCCTTCTCTTAGCTTTCTGAGTCCCCTGGCGACTGCCCGTAGGCAGCGGGGGCGTTCAGGCTGCATCCGAAGTCCAGGCTCCCGACGAAATGCTGTTAGGTCATTTCGTACCGGAAAGATCACGCACACAGTAGGGAGTGGCTTTAGGTTACGTCGTTTCTTCGTTTTTCATGATAGCAATGTGGCCTGACCAAAACAAGACTTGACATAACGAGGCTGGAAGCTGTATCGTACTGGAAATGAGCCCTGGCGACTAGCCAGGGCTCATGGTTTTTGCGTCGAGACGGCCGGAAGCCGCCGTTGCGCCACTGGGTGATTGTCCGGTGGGGATCGACTTGGACCGGCAGCGCGGGATCTGGCGGGAGAAGTTGGAAACCTATTCTTCGCTCGCGATATGCAGTTCCTTGAGCTGACGGGCCGAGACTTCACCCGGCGCTTCCGTCATGAGGTCGGTGGCGCGGGCCGTCTTCGGGAAGGCGATGACGTCGCGAATGGACTGGCGGCCGGCCAGCAGCATCACGAACCGGTCCAGGCCGAAGGCGATGCCGCCGTGGGGCGGGGCACCGTACTCGAAGGCGTCCAGCAGGAAGCCGAACTTGGCCTGGGCCTCCTCCTCGCTGAAGCCCAGCAGCTGGAACATGCGGTTCTGCAGGGGCCGTTGGTGGATTCGGACGGAGCCGCCGCCCAGCTCAACACCGTTCAGCACCAGATCGTACGCGTTGGCCCGCACGGCTTCCAACTGCTCCCGGGTGGCGCCGGCCTCGAAAACGGTGGCCAGGTCCTCGGGGTGGGGCGACGTGAACGGGTGGTGAACGGCCACGAACCGGCTCTCTTCCTCATCCCACTCCAGCAGCGGGAAGTCCACGACCCAGAGCAGGTTGAACTCGCTGGGGTTCCGCAGGCCCAGGCGGCCGCCCATCTCCAGGCGAATGGCGCCCAGAGCCGCCGCCACAGTGGCGGGCTGGTCGGCCACGAAGAGCAGCAGGTCACCCGGCTTGCCCTCGCACCGGTCGACGATGGCCTTGGTCTCGGCTTCCGTCAGGAACTTGGCGAAGCTGGACTTGACCTCGCCGCCCTCTCCGATGGCCATGTAGGCCAGGCCCTTGGCCTTGTAGGTCTTGGCCAGTTCGGTCAGCTCGTCGATCTGCTTGCGGGAGTAGCCGCCGCACCCCTTGGCGTTGATGCCCTTTACCTGGCCGCCGGCCTCGACGGCGTTCTTGAAGACGCTAAAGCCGCACGTCGCGGCGATGCCGCCCAGGTTAACAAACTCCATGCCGAAGCGCAGGTCCGGCTTGTCGGAGCCGTACTTCTCCATGGCGTCAGCCCAGGTCATCTGGCGGAAGGGCGTGGGCACGGTCACGTCGAGGGATTCCTTGAAGATGCGGGCGACCAGGGTCTCCATGAGGGCGAGGACATCTTCGCGCTCAACAAAGGACATCTCCACATCGATCTGGGTAAACTCCGGCTGCCGGTCAGCCCGCAGGTCTTCGTCACGGAAGCAGCGCACAATCTGGAAGTACCGGTCGAGACCGGCCACCATGGAGAGCTGCTTGAAGAGCTGCGGCGACTGGGGCAGGGCGTAGAACTTGCCGGGGTTGACGCGGGAAGGCACCAGGTAGTCCCGGGCGCCTTCGGGCGTGGACTTGGTCAGCATGGGCGTCTCGATCTCGAGGAAGCCATGCTTGTCGAAGAAGTCCCGGGTGGTCATGGTGACGCGGTGGCGGAGGATCATGTTTCGCTGCATCTCGGGGCGGCGCAGATCCATGTAGCGGTACTTCAGACGGACGGTCTCGTCCACATCCAGATCGTCCTGAATGTAGAAGGGCGGCGTCTTGGCGGGGTTGAGAATGCGCAGCTCCTGCGCCCGCACCTCGAACTTGCCGGTGGGCATGTTGGGGTTGACGGCTTCCGGCGCCCGCAGGGCCAGCTTGCCCCGGACGGCCAGGACGAACTCGCCCCGGACCTGCTCGGCCTTCTTGAAGACTTCGCCGGCCTCTTCGGCGTCGAAGACGATCTGCACAAGGCCGCTCCGGTCCCGCAGATCGATGAAGATGAGGGCGCCGTGGTCACGGCGGCGCTGCACCCAGCCGTTCAGAGTGATCACCTGGCCGACGAGGGCGTCGCCGACGTCGCCGCAACGGTGTGTACGCTTCATGCCCTGGATAGGCTCAGTCATGTGGGGTCTGCCTCCTATTTGAACTTGGCTTGCCGTTCAGGTCTAGCTCTGCTTCAGCCGTGCGATCAAGTCGGTCAGCGCCACGGTCTCCTGGGAGCCCGCATCCATATCCTTCACGGTGGCAACGCCGTTCTTCAC
>Ga0196971_1000835_pt1 | contig 17762 bp, 16 predicted proteins | sample S1v_1013CmetaG_FD_148660 | JGI IMG/M metagenome (GOLD analysis project Ga0196971, IMG submission 148660) | Soil microbial communities from Anza Borrego desert, Southern California, United States - S1+v_10-13C | ecosystem: Environmental > Terrestrial > Soil > Desert | place: USA: California... | reverse complement strand
CTCCACGCCAAGCCTTCTGCGGTACGGGCTTAGCCCAACCCGCCTTTAAGTCCTGAAGGTTCTCCATCGTTGACTTCGATACACCCTTGTAGTCGTCTACGATGCTAGCAAGAGCATTTAACAGAGCCTTCTGTTGGTTTAATTCAGGATTCGACTTGATGATAGTGCTTCGTGCATCGTCAAAGAGCCTCGGTAGATCGACATCGCCCCCTTTCTTAAGTGCTGGAGAAACTATGTCGCTCCAAATCTTTTTAGTCGCTCGCTTAGCCTGAACGCCGATCATACCCTCTGTGCCGAATAGTCCTTTATCAAAAGCCGTATCTTGTGCGATACGAGGCGCATTTGAATCACCGCTCAAGACGGCCGCTACACGTTTCAATAGCGGTGTGTTCGCCTTGTACGCCTGCACCAAGCGAGCTTCGTTCTTGGATAGTGGAATAGCCAGTGATTTATAGGCTGTAGAACCAAGCGGTTTAAGGGCCTTGCCTATAACTCCAATCCCTTGCCCTAATGCACCAGTGATCACACCGTCTTTCAAGTCTCCTGTTTGGGCCGTGGCGATGGCGCTGTCTTTTGCAAAGTTCGCTCCAGTCTTTAGAGCAAACGGGGCCTTAGCTAGTGCACCAGCGGGCATAAGATATGGCGCAACTTCGCCTACAAGATTGCCTGCTTTGCCTGCGGTCGAATTAAGGTCGGTTCCAGTGGATTGCTCAAAGCCTTGTTTCGTGGCTTGTCCAAAGCCTTTAGTACCAAAAAGGCTGTCAACTCCCTTGGAAAGGGTGTTTTGAATAGTACGGCCAGCGGAAGAAAAGCCGTATAGCGCTCCTCCTGCAAAATTTCCTAATCCGCTCTTTACCTGTGCGCCAAGCGGCTGAGGGGCTGGAGCAGGCGTCTTGTTAGCTTGTAGCTGTTGCAAGGTTAATCCGCCTGTCTTCTGAACAGGCTTCGCACCTTTCGCCTTAAGTTGTTCTAATGTTAATCCTTGAGCCATATTATTGCGGGTAGTAAAGGCCGTCGTCTCCTCGGATGTAGGTAATGCCGTCAACCTCGTACGTTTCGCTGGCGGACGTGTCGGCGCTGTTTTCGCCAACGTAATTCTTATAAGCGTTGCCCGCACCGATCCTGAGTGATTCCAGCACGACACTGCGCGCTTGCTCCTTTCGGGCTAACGTTTCATTGGTATCGCCGGGTTGTGCAAAGTACGTCTTAGCGTCGGCCTCATACTCTGCTGGCGGAATTGCCGCGCCAGATTCCTTACGCAATCGGGCCTCGGTGAATTGACGCTGTAGCTGGCGGTAGACCTGATTTTCCTGCGATTGTAGGAAGTTTGGCGCGTATTCCAAGCGGGCTTGTCCTGCCAAACCCTTCGCCTTAATGTCATCCTCGATGGTAGAAATAGTATCTACTGCATCCTTACCGCGAAGGTAAAAGCCTAAAGCGTTCTTTTCCGATTGGGTTTCTTTTAAGGCTGGCGCGTTACCGCCTGAATTGCCAGAAGCGGCTTGGCTCGGGGTCATACCCTTAGACATAAAGAACTGCTTGCCCTGCGGGTCGCTGGGGTCAAAAAACATTATGCGGTCGCCTAGATCAACCGAGGACGAATAGTCAGGTGGTAGCCCCGGAATGTCCACGGTTTCTACCGTGACTTTGCCAGTTAAAGGATTTTGTTTACTGATGACGTATGTCGATCCGACAAGCTTTTTATCCAATATGGCGTCCTGGGGCGTATTCAACACGAAAGCGCCTCTTAACGCTTCTTCTCCGCCAAATGAATTTGCAAGGTGTTGAAAGCTCTCTGGGTCGCCCTGTTTTAAGCCTTCGTAAGTAACCCCACCGGCCGCTAAGTTCGTGAGCTGGCTGACGGCCTCAGCCTGTCTAGCGGTGCGGTTCTTAAGCCTGGTCTCCTCGTCTAATCGGGCCTCTTGTCTCTGCGCCCTAGCCTCCTCAACGGCTGATCGGCGGACATTCCCTAGAAGGCTCTGAATTTGAAGGTTTACCTCTCGCTGAATTTTTTGGTTGGCCTGCTGGCCCTTTGCAGTAGTCTGTTGTTGCTGAATGTTGGCCTCGGTTGATCCTGCTAGGCCGGTGAGAGTATTTACTGATGATGTCGAGCGGTCGTTCTTTTGGTTGATGACAGACTGCTCTTGTAACAGGGTGTTTTCGTAGTCCTTTAGGGCGTTGATTTCGCTTTGAGCGGATCGCATAAACTCCGCTTGAATATCCTCTACTGATTTAGGTTGTGTGACTGCTGGTTCGCTAATAGAACTGGAGTAGCGGGAAACACGTTCTGGCTTTGTTGGTTCAGGAGCCTTTGGCTGGTTCATTAACTCAGTGGCTCGGGTTTTGACCTGCTCTAATGTGTCGTATGTTTGTTTCTGTTCAGGGGTCATGTTAGAAGAAGGTTTTTATTATCACGACGCCCTGGGCGCCCGCTCCGCCACTATTATTACTAGAGCTGGTATCAGCCGCACCACCACCACCGCCACCATATTGAAGTCCATTACCACCATTACTAGCTATACCTCCCTTACCCCCTCCTCCAAAATGGGAACTACCGCCGTTGCCGCCAGTTTGCTCTCCAGCAGAGTCGCCAGCCGGTGGGGCGCCATCGCTTCCGCCTATATTGAGGTCGCCGCCGGAGCCGATACCGGCACTACCTCCCGCACTACCAGTTCCAAAGCTTCCGCCTGTAGCAGATAGGAAATTACCAAACGAAGAGGTTTGGCCAGCAGTTTGAGCTGCCCCCCCTAGACCAACTACAATAGATACTGAAGTAGTAGCGGATAGTTCGGCGGCAGTAAGCTCTTCATAGGCACACCCACCACCACCACCGCCACCACCATGGTCATCACTGATAGTACTGTCACCACCACCACCACCACCACAAACCCATACCTCAATACGCTCAAGACCAGCTGGCTTTGCCCAAGTGGTTGAAGCGGTGTAGACAGTGTAGGTGGTTGAGGCGTGGCCAGATAAAGTACCGGTGAAATCAACAAACCCGCTGAAAGTTGTTGTAGCACTGGATACGACAGTAGACGAACCTGTGAAGGTGTTACTTCCTGCATAGGTAGTTGAATAACCGTTGTAGGTATCTAGAATCTGAGGGGCGACTATCAGTTCAGTTCCACTCTTAGCAACTCCAATCATCTGAGTAGATGTGGCTGTTTGTACACCTCCCGCTGTTGATGAAAGGAAGTAGAGAACATCGGTAGTTAGGCCAGACTGGTTGCTATCCACACCTGAAATCAGAACACCACCTGAGATGGCGTTGCCATTCGTGCCTGCTCCCTGAGCAATACCTATCAGGCGGTCGGTGAAAGAGTCTGCTACGTCGCTGTCGGCTTTGTACCACTCGCCATCGGCAAGGCTTCGATAGACGACTGTCCCAGTAGCTACTGTCTCTCCAGCGTTTCCAGTGACTATCTCTTGGTCGAATGAGACTGACCCGCCGTTTACTACCGAAAGGACGTATTCCACGTCAGTTAGGTGGTTGTTGCCTGATGGGGCTACGCCAGCCGCATAAGAAAGGGCGTTTTCGAATGTGCCTTCCCCGCTATTTTGTATCTTTAGGCGCTGGATGATCGGAAAATCGGTGATCTTTACGTTAGCACCTCGGCGATGGCTGAATTGTAGATCGGTGTCCTCGGTGATGCCGTCTGCTGGGCTGATACCTCGGGTAAGACCTGTAACAGTTGTTTCTGAGACAGTACCACAAATGAACTCGGCTTGAGCTGATCCTTCATCTACCGTAAAGCAATTAAAGCCCGACAAAGCGCCGCCTCCTCGAATGGAGTTGGCGGTTAAGGTCATGGTAGTGGCGTTAGCTGTGATCGGAGCGGCTAGGCTGGTTTCAAAGATGGCCACGGCTTCGGGGAGTGCCGTTCCTACTCCTATCGGGGCTTCGGGTGCTGGCGAGAAGAAGCCCGCTATGGCCAGTACAGGCGCTAAGATAATTGCGCCAAGTTTTGCAAAGAGAGATTCGATCATACTTATAGTTTAAGGTATAACGTTGTTTTGTGGCATTACGTGGTTCTAATCGGCAAATTCTTGCGTCCCTTGTTGCGTATATCTTTGAATGTAAAAGAGTTAACGGAAACGTAGCCAACGTCCAAAGCCTCAACCTTAATGCGAACATGTACAAAGCGGTCGCTGCTGATTGGAAAGTCAATTTCAAAGGGATGCGCGACTGTGCTACCGCCGCCTCCAAGTACCTTAGAACCGATTGTTGTGCCTCCGATGTAGGTGTTGATCCCAGTGTCGACATAATCACCTCTGCCATCAATGGTGATGACTTCCGAGTAGGCTCTCCCATCGTAAGACAGTGAGAGTTTTAGTTGCTGATCGGGCTGAATAAGGCCGTCTACTACCATGCGGCGGCAGTTCTTTAGGTTTTCGCTTCCTAGATTAAGATCACTTGAAGTCCAATAGTTCTCGATCACGTCGCCATCTTCGTCATAGCCTGAAAACAGGGTGTAGGCGTTGTTGGAAATGCTGTCTCCTGCTACCAAGGTGCCTTCTAGTTCGGCAAGACAGGAAGCGTAGTAGTTGAGTCTGTCCCATGCGCCCGAGACAACGTTTCGGACTAACATTACTGAGTTATAAGCGTTGGCTACCTCGTTAGTTTTTTCTTGCACGCAAAAGACTTCGTAGTCTCCCCAGCGGAAAGCTACGCAGTAGTCAAAGCCGAATGGCGCTAGATCAAGGGCATCGGATATGGAAAGCGGCTCGATGGTCTGAATGTCAGTACCTTGTAGCACGGACATTTTGCGAAACTTGGGATCGGTCGGCCGCGATAGGTCAGCTAGGATAATGCCTTCAGGGGTCTGGTGGGCGGCCCGATGGTAAGGAATACCGACGTTTCGATAAGGTAGGTTGGTGCTTTCGGTATCGTCCAGGCTCGACGTGAATTGCCACGTTTTGAGCTGGTGAAGGCAGTACTGAATGGTGTTGATATTGAAAATAGCTTCGAGGTTTCCTCCGCCGTCGTCCTGCCTGAGATTCTTGGCCTGTCCATTGGCGAATCCACCGCTAAAATCGAGAATACCTGCCGAAGTAGCGGTTTCGTGGTAATAGTCGGCCTCCACCTGTCCAGCCGCCGCTGAAGCGAATGTGACGGAATAGGCTCCCGTGGCGTAGTTGATCGTTCCCGTACCTCCAGCGCTTCCGACTAGGTTCCCATTCCGATCATCCTTGAATGTCTCCACGCCATCGGAAATATCCACATACATGATGGTCCGAACGCCTGTGCGCTCGGCTAGTGATCCGGTGTAGGTGAGCGATCCGGCTACACCTAACACCTCGTTTGTAACTTGGGTGAAATCTGAAAGCTGGTCCTTGTCGATGTATGAAATGTAGAGGCCGGTCTTGTCGTTGTTGCCTGAGACAGTACCGTTACGCTGTCCGGCAAAGGCTCGGTTCTGCCCGACGTGGAAAACTCCCCAACGGTAGTTATTTGTCGCCTGATCCACGGCGCTGCCGGGATTAGCCACGGGGATTTTGTAGACGGATGAGTTCGGCGAGCCGATAAAGGCAAAAGAGCCTGCAAGTCCTTGGTATGGCCTAATCCACACATCCTCTCCGTCAGCTCCGACCGGCAAGAGATTGGTCCCCACTTCCACGGTGTCATCAGTGTCCGCGTCGTAATATTTCACCTTGCGGCCGTGCGAATACCAAAGCACCTCCCCGCCATCATAGCGCTTGGCGGTTCCGATGCCTGTCACCTTGCCATTTCCAGTCACTTCGCTAGTTCCTAGACGGGCGTAGCCGCGACGAAGTTCTATGTGATCCTTTTCCTTTCCGGTAAGCCAGTTAAGAGCGTCTGGTGAGACTCCAGGCTTTAGGGTTTTAATATCCTTGACGGCAGTGTTTTGTCCGTAAAATGTTGATAGCTGAAAGTCAGGAAACATACTATTCGCGGTTTATTGCTCCGTCTCGGTGACCTCCGTATAAATCAGTCGGATCGTTATGGGCCATGGAAGCCATTTGTTTTGCGTTATCCCAAGAAGTCATGGCGTTTTTCAAAGCCTTAAATGCTTCTCTGTTTTCGGGTAACATCTGTTTGTTGATAGTGTCATAGTCCACTGCGCCCTTATAGATACCGATGGCGTAGTAGCCGAGGACTGGAAGAAAGCGAGATGGGAATGGTGTCCAGACGGCACTGTCACTGGTTAAATCAACGGCTGTCGATGTGGCTAGATAACTGATGTACAAAGCGCCACTAAAAGGCACAACGCCGTTGAGATAAAGGGTCTTGCTGTTCTCATCAAAGCAAGCGGTATGAGATACGTCTTTGTATTCTAGTTGACGGTCGAATGGGACAAGGCGGTAGTACTCTACTCGGTTATCCCCGTCGAATAGGCGGATAGGCTCATCGCTATAGAAGCGTGAGAAGTCGTCGATGGTGGAGAGGTCAATGGCCGTTTGCCAGGTGTTCGCTATTGTGACGGCCTTTGAGGTGTCTACCTTCCTCAACACCATCCAAGGGCGCTCCTCCTCTAAGACCGCCTTGGCGTTGTCAACCAAGACATCTAGCAAAGTTGGGTCAATAGTAGCCTCGGCGTTTAGTCCGGTGATGAAGGTACTTAGCTCCGTGCCTTTTGTTATCATTTTGCGAATTGATTAGCGTCGAATGTCTCTTCTTGGCGCGGCTTCCTCGCAGGAGTGACCGTCTGGGTGGTCACAAACTCGGTCTGCTCGACGGCCTCGGTCACTGATGTAGCGATCTTCTCCGAAAGCGTCTGTTCCATGCCCTCCATATAGTTGCGTAGTTCGTCAGCGGATAGGTTTTGCTCTTTGCCAAGCTCTACCACCTGCGCCTTTAGCTCTGTGATGGCAGAAACGACGCTTGAGAGGTCAGCAGCCTTAGTAACGGGCTTTTCCTCGATTGCACGCTTAATGGCCTCCAGTGGGGCTTTAAGAGGCTCAAGGCTAGTCTGTTCTTTCGGTAGCTTCTCAACCGCGTCGGCGAGGTAAGCGATGTTTGACAGGACATCGCCCCATTTCATCTCGGGGAAGTCGGGGATGATCTCGATTTTCTCGGGCTGAGGGAGCTTCGCCAGCTCCTCGCGGATCACGTCCCTCACGTCCCGCCGGGCTAATCCTCCGCCGCCACCACGCATAGCGGGCATTACCCTGTCGAAAATCAGATAGGTGGTTTCCTCGTCTCCGTAGTTCTCGCTCTTGGACGTGTAGCCGCTATCGACATACACGCTGGTGACGACTGAGATGTAGGCTCCCTGGCCTGATGTATCGGCGGGAACGCGCCAGCTCGCCTGATAGCGTTGCCCTCCCTGGGACGCCAAGTTTACGGCGTCTATGATGTCTCCAGCGGCGTTGCGAATGACAGCGCGGACATAATAGACCGTGCCATCAGTATGGTTGGCGATCTGCCTGACTAACGGGAACGGAACCTGGGGCTGAAGGATGACACTCATAGCTTAGAAAACGAAGGTTGAAACGGTGATGGTGCTGGTGGCTGATCGGGCTATGGCACTCACATTACCGCAACCGTATATGGCGGAATCATAGAACACGGTCGTAGTGCCGGACTGTAAATGGCCAGCTGAGGCGGTCGGGGTGAAGTCGCTATCGAAGGACAGCGATATGTCCGAATAGGTGGTGATGACCCTAGAAGCACAAGACCTGCTGCCTGTGTCGGCAGCTATCTGGCTGGCGGCGGCAACGCCTACCGAAGTGGTCGCCGTGTTCAGAATCGCCGCGTGCATGTTAGGCTCGGATGCGTTACCCACGCCGACATTGCTGGTGAACAGAATGACGGAGAGGCTGGCTAAGGCTATTAGTGCCACGGCAACCGCAAGTAATGAGTTTTTGTGTAGGGTCATAAATGAATTTATTTGCTAATCCTCCTATCCCAGCCCTCGCAAAAGGGCTGAGTAGAGGGACTAATTAGGTGTAGTGTCCGCACCAGTGAAGGCGGCGGAGTTGACCGAAAGCTGAACGATCATCGGCGCTTGGTCAGTGAAGACCTTGATGCCGTATACAGTCCATGCGATGTAGTCACGTCCGATCTTGCCGGATACCGGGTTCTCCTCCATAGATGGGTCTTTTTGGACCACTAGGGATAGAGACTTAGATAGGGCAAAGATCGGGTGCAATTGCTCCTTGCCAACAGTGAAGATGTTACCGGCGGCAGTGAAAGCCTCCGATACTGGCACTGTTCCCCAACCTGAGCTAACAAGTGTAAGCAAGTTAGTACCAGTGTCGTAGGAAGCGGTGATGTTCTGCAACTTGCGGCGATCAGCGGCGGAAACCTCGATGTAGGTATCTACACCTGGTGTGCCCGTGCCGTTGATGAGCGCCACGATGTTCGCGGCCGCGTCATCTACAGCCGCCTGGATTGAGTAGTGACCTGCTCCTACAGCGGCTCCGTCCGCATCTGCGGTCAAAGTTACGCCGTTGATGGTCATTACGTCAGTGTCAGTCGGGATGGTAGGTAGCTCAAGCGTAGCGGTCCATGGCAGAGCGTTCGATACGAACAGCTCAAAGCCCATGAAGTAGCCAGCGTAGCCGTTACGAGAAACCTGATCGCCAAGAAGAGTGTCCTTGCCGCCTAGGTAAAGCTCGATGTAGCTGAGCATTTCAGGTGAAATGACAGCGATTGGCATACCTTCCGGTACTTCCAGCTTAGCTCCTCCCTGGAAGCGCTTGTTGTATACCACGTTGTTCAAGCGGAGCTTCTGCATCGCCGTAACGAATACGGTAGCAATGTTGGAAGAGGTAAGGGTGAGGCCATTACCGGAAGTTCCAGCGAAGTCGCCATCGTCCATCGAAGTGCCAGCGCCCTGGTAGGCAGCTAGCAATACGTCGCCATCAATCTGGTTGATGAGAGCATTGGCGAGCTTGCGTCCATACTTCTGCTTGAGTGGTAAGTGAGCCTGCAACTCATCAAGTTTCTTGATGTAGATAGAGGCTTCCTTTTCTTTGTCGATAACAAGAGTTTCTTGAGTGTCAACAATTGCTTGGGTTGAGTAGCTACCATCGCCTCCCATGTCGTTCACTTGAACGTCGGAAGCGTATGAGCGAGCTATGGTCTGTCCCTTAGTTAGGGAGCTTTCAAGACGGGTGTCAGCGAGAATCTGGTATACAGGCTCTCGGAAGTGTGACATCTGGTATTCTGCGGAGAATACCGTCTTGAATGTCATTGTGTTCGGGTTCATTGTTAAAGTTAATGATTAACCCGAAAGAGTGCGGCTATATGATGATCTTCCTTCCGTTTGAGTCTGAAGCTAGACCTTCCGACTTTCCAAGTTCTTGATACGTTTCGTACCATTTATCTCGTTGTTCGGAAGACATTTTGGAAAGGTCAGCACTAGGATCAAAGTTAGGGTCGCCTGGAGCGGCGTCCTTCGGATTCTTTGGCTCTATACCTCTCTTTTTAGGTGAGACAAGTGCGCCTAGTTTGTCCTTTTGCTTAAACACGATGTAATCAAGAGACTTGTCCGACCAATCCTTTGTATGGGATATGTCGTCCAGTTCCTTCTTAATCGCCTCCATTTCCGCTTCGCTGGCGGTGGGGAAGATCTCTTTGAGAGTAGGGGTGATTTCCTTAAACTCCTTCTCGAACATCTGCGCTTCCTTAGCGAGGCGAGCCTCTTCTAGTAGCGCCCTGTCTGCATCTGATAAGGATGAGGTGGGTTGGATGTCCTTTAGAAACAGATCGCGCATTTTGCGGACGGTAGCCGGGTCTGCATTTATTTCTTGTGCAAACGCCTCTAGATCGTCCTGCGCTTCCTGTTTCTCGATTGGGTTTGAAGCAGTAGCGACAGCTTCTAGCTTAACCTTCAGCTCGTCGCGTTCTCTTTCCGCCTGCTCTCGCGCTTCTCTCTCCGTCTTCAACTCGGATTTCTTTTCCTTGTATTCCTCGTAGATAGAGCGCTTCTCTCTCGGTTCTTGTAAAGGTTCGGGTGGAGTATTGGGCTTTGGTTCTTCCGGCGGAGTTTCCTCCTTTGGCTTCTCCTCTACCTTCACCTCCTCTCTAGGAGCTATTACCTCTGGCGTATCCGTAATTTCAGGAATATCAACGCCAGCGTCGGCAAGCTCCTTCTTATATTCTTCTTCGTTCATATTGGTTTTTAGACAGCGCCGTACCACGGCGGATAGGTTTTAACGTCCTATAACGATGCTGGGCTAAAGCCTGCCAGCGAGGGAAACAACGTGGCGTTGTTTGTGAGGGAGGCGATTATTCCCCTCCCCTGCAAACTACACTACGGTTCCACCCTTCTTCGCAGCGAACTCTTTGGCGAGAGCCTTGAACTCGGCACCGTGAAGCTCTTTTGTGTAGACGCGGGACTGCCCCTGCCACTTGACGGTAACACTTCCCTTTTCATCTTCCGTTGACCCTTCTGGTAGTAACTTCTCCAAATCTGCTTTAGTAGCAGATGGGTCGTGAGGTATGTTCAGCTCAGTAAGCTTCTTACTTATTTGGTCCTTAGACATATAGAAAGTTTTAGTGGTAATAATAAACAGCCTAGCAACACGACATCAATTTGTGGCGTTGAGGGCTCTTCGGATTTCGGCGCTGATCTGCTCCAGCTCGCCCTTTGCATCCTTCTCAGTAAGGGAGAGGATAAAAAGCATGGCGTCTTGTCTGGCCCATAATTTCTCCCGCTGGTCGGACGTAAGTGAACGATTGTTCGCTAGCTGGATAGCGGCGTCGATGTAGGTCTGGCGAGTCTGGGCGGATACGCGCCTGGTGATGTCGTGATCCTGCCAGCTAGCATATGCCTGATTTTCAAGAATGCCTTGCTCCCACTCCGCAATTAGCTTGCGGTTATCTTCTACCGTCTCGGGGTCTTCTACGTTTAGAAAAACCTCTTTTACCTTTTCTAGTTCTTTCATATTAGACGGCCATTTCAGCTATGTTCATGGCCCTTGACATGCCGCCGGACATGCCTGGGTTGTCTGCTGTGCTTTCTGTTGGAGCGGCGATTTGCTGTTTGGCCTGCAAAGCCGCTTGATCTGCCACCTTGCGCTCGATATTGCCTCTAGCGATCTCGTTGTGGGAAAGAGCGAAGTCCATAAGAATCTGGAACTTCTCGCCTAGGGTGCTTCGCTTGTCGTTGGCGAAATCTACGATCTTCTGAATAAAGGCGATGTTAGCCCCGTGCCATTGAAGGGGCTGTTCATTCCGTAGGATCATCTGAATGCACTCGGAAGCCTTAGCGAGCGCCTTGCGGTCCTGGTAGGTCTGGAGATCCAGGAACTCCGCGATCTCCTCGTCCTCGTAGCCTCCGACAGAACGCAATATCTCCTCGTTGCGCTTCTGCGGATTGACTGTCATCGGGTCTACTAGGGAAAGAGCCTCACTCCTTCGCTTGGCCTTAATCTCGCTATCCTGAACCTGCTGGTCGGTCGATGAAATGAGTACGTCGATGTCCTTCTTGGTGCTGAGGTCTAGGCGGGTGATTTCATCCCAGTCGTATCCACCTTCACCTAAGACGCGGATACCCATTTTGGCGGGCATGTGGTCTTTAAGGCCGAAGATGTATCGCTTGCCTAGGTCGGCCATCATGTCTTGGAATGGCTGTGATCCCCAACCAATGCGCTTGCTGACACTCTTTTGCTCGGCGAAAGTGACAGAGGCTTTCTTAGACGCCTCGGTCACGTCGCCCATAGCCAGGTCGTTAGCGCCGGTGTTCCTGCCTAGCGTGCCGCTGATCCAGTCGATCAGGTTCACGGTTCCGGCTAGCTCTCCCACCTTGAACTCATACACACCGTTAGCGATAGCCTTAGTGCCTCCGGCCGTATCAGCGGGAACAAGGGCGTCGGGGCGGTGCATAGCCTCGTCGAGCTTCCGCACGTCCTTAAACATATCCTTATCATAAGCCCTTGCGCCAAAGTTCCGCTTCTCGCGGTTTGTTAGCTCCTGGTTGAACATGGCCACGATAGCGTCTGAGGCCGAATACATATCGTCCGAATAGGACTTGGACAGGAAGTTCTCATCGTCCTCGTGGGTAGCGTATGAAACCCACGGATATAGGCCGTTGTTCTCCTCCCACTTCTCGAAGCGTAGCCACTTCTTAGTCCACGGATGGAAGCATAAATACCAACGCTGGCCATCCATCTCGATGATGTGATTGACGAGCTTAAAGACCGCCTGTCCGACGTATGAATGGTTAGATGGGTCTATCCCTAGCGGCTTAAAGCGGGATAGCCTCTCGCCCATATCGTGATCGCTGTCCGGCAAATAGTTGGACTTGGAAGCGGTGTCTAGTAAGTGCTTCACCTGTGTCTTGTCGTAGTAGCCGGAAAGAGCGCCCTTCTTTAGCTCGTCCTCGGTGCGCTCCACGTCCTCGGTCCCGGCGAATAGGTGGTTCTCAAGATACAAGCCTCCTTTTGGCTGGAAGTTGAAGTTCTTTAGGTTGATGACGCTTAGGTCTGAGTGATACTCGGGGTCGCTAGAGGCGGTGTATTCCAAGGTCGTGCGGCCGTTCATAATCGCGTGCTTCCTAGCCATACGGAGCTTGCTATCCCACTTGCTATTCTGGGCGGTGTTCATTACCTCCATATTCCAAGCGCCTTGTATCTTCTGTACCTTAAAATAGTCGGCCGCGTCCCCTTCTTTGAATGTGAGGATGATAGGCGTATCGTACTGAGCATTAAGGGTGTCCACCATGCCTGAGAATACTGGAATAGGGACATTAAAGAGTTGGCGAAGCTTTTTAGAGGTCTTGCCGTCATAAAGCTCCCAATACTTCCCGAGGCGCTGGATGCGGGGCTTCTTAAACTCTTGGCACGTCACTATCTGGCGAGTCGCAATATTCACCGCCTTTTCAGCTAACTGGGCTTTGGTAAGGTTTTTGTATTGGCTTGCTAAATCTAGAAGGTCAGATTTAACGGCCTCCTCATTGGAGTTTTGCATTATTGAAATGTTACCACTGCGCTATAGGTTTGTGGCGTATCTTCGCCATATAACAGCGCTTGCACATGCCTCTGGCGTGGTGATCTATGAAGGAGAAGGGAATAGAGCAAGAACCGCATCGCCCGCTCCGCTCGTTGCCATCCCTAAAAGCACAAAAAGGGCATGGCGTATGCAAGAGTAGAATTTCCCTCGCTCTCGATTGCTTGATGTTAGGGATGTCGAACTTCCGCTCACAACGCTCACATCGCTTGCTGACAACGGAAGGACGAGTCATATCCCGTTAAATGGACTTTCATAATCCGGTTGCTGGTAAGGTTCTTCACACCCTCGGGGACAAAGGAGTCCTTTAGACTGGTCTAAAATGCACTCGCTATCCGCAAAAAGTCCTTTGCATACCTTACATCTGAAATAGTCGTCTCGGCTACTCATTTCCTCGGGGGCTTATGGGTTAAATGCCAGTGTACTACCTCAACAAAATCAAAGCGTGGACACTCGTAAGCATACAGTGTAAGTCCGGCGTCTTCCTGACGACGAAGGCGTAACTTTTCTGCCTCCTCCCAAGTGCGATAGCTATGTTTGCCGTTACATCTTTGAAGACGGGAGTGAAAGTATCTGCTGGTAAAGCGCCCTTTATCCTTCTTGCGTTTGATCCGTTCAAAGTTCTCCATAGGCTATTCAAGGCCAGAACGTTGAAACTCCGGCTGCTGATAGGGTGCTGTTTCGGTCCTGTACTGCGACCAATTTCTCATCTGATAGGCAATGGCACACGCTATAAGTATATCAAAGTGCCTTGTGGTGAGGCGCACGTCCTCATCCTTATCCATCAAGTCATCACGAGTGTAGGAGCGCAACTCCGCTATCAGGTCAGGGTCGGATAGCTCTAAATGCCCGTCTTCCACGGCCTTCTTAAGCTCAAACAGCATCTTTGGCTTGGTCATGGAGTTGGTATTCCAGCCAAAGGTGCGAATTTTTGGTGCTAGGCCAGCTCTCGTCTCCTTCACTTCGGTAAAGTAGATGCTGTCGTAGCCTTGGGCCTTCAAAACGCCGATGCACATATCAAACTTGTTGTTCTCTGGGGCAATGATCGGCCTTCCATACATATCAGCCTCGCGTATCAGCTCATAGCCAAAGACATCTGGCTTGATGGTATTGCTCTTAAATGTGGCTACTACCCTGTTAGGAATTGTGGAAAAGTCGATAACAACCGACGTGGAGCTGTCCAGTCCCACACCTCCAGCCACGTCAGCGCCTATACCATAGCGGTGTGACGGGTCGTATTGATGAAATATCTTAAAGTCTGCGACGACCTTTACGGGCGTCTTTTTGATCTGGCGATCGAGCGTAGCTCGGTCAAAGAAGATATCAGCACCTGCCGATGGCTCGCAAAGATATTCTCCGGCAAAGTCCTCGGCGTTTTTTTCAATCGTGGCGATTTCCTCGACGGTGTACGCCTCTGGCCACGTTGGCTTCCCGCCCTGTCGGATCGGCGTGATGAGGGTTGCGTCTCGATGCTTCTCTACCAGCCTGTGGACGTTGCCACGCTCTGACAGATAGTTGCAATTGTATAGGGACGCGCCGCCCTTGGCTAAGCCGTTGCGGGCCTCCTCCATGTTGTCCCATATCGCCTGAGTGGTGACGGCCGATCTGAGCGTCTTCCTCGTCTCAAAGTCATCGAACCAAATGAAGTCTGGTCGGCTCTCCTCCTGAATGTCGCCACGCTGGTCTGTGCCTACGGAGTCAGCCTGCATACGCACGCCCGTGGCCGTAGTGAAGACAGCCATAGTCTCTTGGCGTTTCTCCACCGTCTTCTCGAATAGCTCGGGATAGAACTCCTGCACACGGCGATTGATGAGGAGGTTGTATATGTCCGTCACGATCTGCTTGGCATTGCCATAGTCGGCGGACAGAACCTTAAAGAACCGCCTGGTGTGTTCTTCGTCATTGGCGATCACAAAAGCCACAAAGAGCTTAGTCCTGGTGGTCTTGGCCGCCCCACGAAATGCAATGTCTACAAAGGTAGACGTAGAGCCCCGGTATAGGGCGATTAGGTTCTTATCAATTTCTTCGTGAAAGGGGGCATCATCACACTTGAAGAACTTATAGAAATACCACCTAGACCATAGTCGGAACTTAATCCATATCTCCTCGTCGGTATCGGTGCTGTTGAAAGCAAATAAGGCTCGGACTTCTCCAAAGTCTCCGTTGTCTAGTATCTCCTCAGCTAACGATACGCTTGATTGCGTTTTTTGCTTTGTCTCGCTGTTCATCGTTTAAGTTAAAAGAGCCAACCAGCTTCTTTTCTGGGGCGTATGAGCCTTGCACTTTGAACACCTCCTTAGCGGCGTTTATCCGAGTGTTCTTATCAGTCTCAGGGTCAAGTAATATCTCAGCCACTACCATCTTGGCGTTATCCTCGGTGAAGCCGAAGTCAGCCAGGGCCTCCTGAGTGCCTATGCTCTCAATAATCTCAGTGGCCTTCTTATCAGCCGATAGTTCGCTATAACCCACAGAAGCCACTAGCTCCTGCTTGTTTAATGGCTTCTCAGCTACGGCGTTATCAATGATGGCTTTAGCTAGCCTTTTCTGTCGTATGGTCGGCATAATTGTTATCACGTTCTCTTGTGCGCGGGCTAGACTGGATACTCCATAGGACGGCTTTCACCGGAAGGCTTAAATAGTACGAAACTTAAATTACCAGCATTGTCCCTATGTTTTTCGTTGTGGCGTCTAACCGTTGCAAACAGAACACGATGGAGTGGGTTTTGTTATAGCCGGTCTGTAAGCGGCTAACTTTTGTCCCACCCTTTAGGCGACCTCTGCCGCCTTAATAGCTTCCTCTAACAGCTTAAGAGCCTCCTTCTCGGTCTTCCCTCTCGCCTGTATCTTTCCATCTGGTGAGGTGGCGAAGAAGAAGGTTTGCTTTGTAACTTTAGGCTTTTTCATCGCCAATTTCTTCAATGCGCTTGTTAAGCATAGCGATATTAATGTCCATGCGTTCAATCTCCTTCTTGTTGAGTAGCACTCGGTTTTCTTCCTCGAAGATAGCCTTAGAAGCCTGAGCCTCAACGGCACGCATTTCCTTTAGCACCTGAGCCTTGCCTTTAGCGTTAGGTTTAGTGTCTGCCTCGGCGATGTTGGCTTTGAGTTCGTTGAAGTGGCCTCGCTTGGTTTCTAATAGGGCTTCAAGAACCATCTGAGATTGAACAATGATCTCCTTCTTTGCTGCTAGGTCGTTTATCTGCTCCTTAATAGTAGCTATACGGACAGACAGTGGCTCTGGATCGCCGTCTTCAAATGGGATCATGACGTGGCCGTCAGAAACGAGAATGTGCATACCCTTTGCGAGCGGGTATGTGGCTAGTAGGGCATTGACTTCTTTATAGTCTGCAATGTTGAACGAATGTACTCTGAGCATTTATGTGAAATTACTTTGTAATGTGCCCGATCTCCGAATTGAACGGAGCGCCTTGCCATAAGGTTGGAGAGGGATCACTCCCTTAATGTTGAACGCATTAAATTGAGGGCAAGAGGAGCGCGGCGAACCTGCGCGGGCAAAAGGTGGCATTAAACAGAGGGTCGATACTCTGCGCCACCGCTATGGATTATAACATAAAAAAGCCCAGCCCTCGATCTGGGAAGGGCTGGGTTGTGGATAGTTGCCGCCGCTGGCCGCTCTTAGAGGCGGTTAGAAAAGGGTACGTTTTGGTCTAATGAGAGCGCAAGTAGGTTTTTTCTTTTTGAAATAGTAGACGATCATCCCAGGGGGCCTGTTGGTGGCGTATCTGATGGAATCGGCCGTCGTTTTGATCTTCTTTGTCCGACGCACTCCTGCAACCACGGCGCAGGGGTTCTTTGGGTCGGCGAAACGTATCTCGATTGTGAACCGTTTGGTCTTAGCTTCGGCGGGTGGGATTTCAAAAAAGAAGACGAAGAAGATCGCGGTGGCTCCGGCCAGTGCGAGAGCGTACAGGATCAGCTTCTTTGGCGTGAGAATTTCGGACATTTTCATTCCTCCCTAATCGGCTCCCGTTCAAACAACCCAACCGAAATATAACTGTTTGGAATAATTGGCAACCGGAATTTACGCCAGCCGTTGTCTTCAGAGAGTTCAACGGAATGCGTAATGCCCTGTATTCGCCGCTTAATGCGCGGCTTTGTAAACGGATTAAGGAAGCGCGGCTGGCGGCGGGGATGACGCAAACTGAATTGGCCGAAGCCACCGGCCGCACTCAGGCGTACATTTCCAAGTTTGAGAAGGGACAGCTAAGGCTGGACGTGGCGGATTTCGTGATCTTTGCTCAATGTCTCAAGCTCGATGCTCACGCCCTGCTCGATGAGCTGATGGAAGAAGGCCCGCGCTAGGCGGGCCATAAATCAGGTGCGGTAGATGCTGCGGCGGTTGATGGCCCTGATGCGCTTCTTTATGCCCGTGAGGGGATTGAGATAGCGGGCGAGCTTCTTGACAGGGCCGGTCTTTCTCCTTCTGCGTCTTGCCATCACAACCCCCAGCTCTTGTGAACCTTGATCGGTCCGAACAGGCCGTTCTTGCGGTGGCGGCGATAGTAGCTCCGCGCTGCGTTCACTTCCTTCCGCACCCGCCGGATTGTGCGGAATATCTTGAATTTCCTGCGTCTTGCCATTGTGATCTCCTATGGTTGGCGAGATCAGTGAGACAGGAAACAGAAGGGCTGTCACCGTTTGGTATGGGGTGAGCTGGTGGGCCATTAGGGGTGGTGGTGGCCTATGAGGAACTATCACTTTTAAAAAAAACCCGCCAAATAATGACGGGTAGTTGGTCGGCGATCAGGCCGCCGTGGCGAAAAGTGCCACGATCACGATGCCGACAACGATATAGGGAAGGTTCTGCCAGAAGAATGAG
>Ga0196971_1000834_pt1 | contig 17771 bp, 19 predicted proteins | sample S1v_1013CmetaG_FD_148660 | JGI IMG/M metagenome (GOLD analysis project Ga0196971, IMG submission 148660) | Soil microbial communities from Anza Borrego desert, Southern California, United States - S1+v_10-13C | ecosystem: Environmental > Terrestrial > Soil > Desert | place: USA: California... | reverse complement strand
GAATGTGCCGCCCGTTACCGTTTGCGCGGTCCCTCCGGTTTTAAAAACGAAGCTGTCTTCCGTGTAGTAGATCGGGAACGGATCGCCGATGATCCTCGTCGCTGTCGTGCCAGAGATCGAGCATATGCCGGAGCCGGAATAGTAGCCGTAGTTGAAAACCTCGCTCGCGACCGTTTCGGCGAAGGATACCGGGCTGCCGTCGAGTTCCGTGACGGTTATCACGGTGCCGGTGTTGGCGGAGATCAGGTAGACACCTTCAGCGAAGTAGAACTTCTTGCCCACCGCGAACGAAGCATATGAAGAGCCGCTGATGTAGGTGATTTGGTTGCCGCCGGCCACGCAAGATGCAAAGCCCTGGGCGAGCGTCGGATAAAGGTACAGTTCCATCGGGCTCAGATTGCGCGACGGCTGCATTCTGATCCACGATGACTGACCATCGGGAGCCACCGTGACGCCGTGAACACCATCACGCGCGTACCCGCCGCCTATCTGCAAACCCGAATATTCCGCATTAGCATTGTGCGCGTTGCGGCCAAAGGCAACGACCGCACCAAGGCCATCCATGCCGAAGTTGAACCGCGTGGCGCGCGAGGTAAACAACCCCTGCAGCGTGCTATCCAGCGCCGTTGTCGCGAGCTTCAGGTCGAGCGCCTCCTGCTTTGCTGCAAGATCAGCGGCGATGGTTGCAGCAAAATTCGCGTCATCACCGAGCGCTGCGGCAAGCTCGTTGAGCGTATCCAGCGTGCCAGGCGCAGCATCGACCAGTGCCGCCACTTCGCCCCGCACGAACGCCGTGCTGGCCGCTTGCGTGGTATTTGTACCGAGAGCAGCGGTCGGCACTGTCGGCGTGCCCGTGAAATCCGGAGAATTCAGCGGTGCCTTCAGCGCCAGCGCCGCAGTCGTCGCAAACCCCTCGCCGACCTGAATCTCCTCTCCTGTGGAGAGCGTGATTATCAGATTGCCGGCTTCGGTGAGTTCAGCACTGTCGACATCAGTGCCGCGCAGATCAGGTCCAGTGACCCACTGCCCGGTCGTCGGCGACAACAACTCGAGCGACGTTGCGTTCCAGCGATGGGCGATGCCTATCGAGCCAAGGGCGGTCTCAAGTGACGCCTTCATCTGGCGAACGGCATTTGCGTTAGCAATAGACTGCTGGACATAGCCCAGCGTGATCTCGCGCGAACGGTCTGCCTGCTTGGCGAACGCCTCAGCGCGCGCGGATTCAGTCTGCGCCATGGAGCAGCCTCACATGATAGTCATTATTCGGGGATTTCGTCGTCGCTAATCGAACGCCTAGAGGTCGTCTTCGAGGAAGCCGGTAGCAACAAACGGAGAAGCGCCAGATGTCCTCAAGATTGTGCCTGCGGACAGCACCAATGTCATCGCGACTGCGACGGCCGTCGTCACAGCAAGAGTGACCTGATCAGTTCCGTCGTTGGAAGCGGCCACATCCTGGCGCGCCTTGATGATTAGCCTCTTACCTGAAGGCACCGTGTAAATGGTCGTGAATTCAGCCCAATTGCTCGCGACTAGCGTCCCCCCAACTCTAAGGGTTCGATTGGCCTGCGTACCATTATAAAGAAGTGTAACTGATTGAGATGCCATCTGATCTACTCCGCATAGAACAACATTTTGCCGTGATTTATGTTAGCCACCAGCAAAGCGAGATCGCCTATAGTCGCTTTTCCCGGCAGTCCCGTCCCCGTGTTGAAAGTCGGAAATTGAATGGCGTTGGTGAGCGTCATGGACGACAGGTCGGTCAGGATACGGGGGTTCGCCCAACCGCGGCTACGGACGCCGGCAACCTCCTGCTCATAGAGCCAGGAGCGGGCCGTGCCGACATAAGCCGGGATGATGACTGTATAGACGCCCGAACCGTTACGTTGGTACTGCAACCCCGTCGCTTCGTCGCTGATCACATGCGCCGCGTGAGGCGTGACGAACTGCCAGCCGACGCCTGAACTAATGTACTGCGCCAGCTTGCCGGAATGCCCAGCCCAGAGCCCTGTCGCATCCGCAGCAACGAGATAGACGTCGCCGGGTGTCGGAGTGCCGGGAGGCGCTGCAAGCGCCAAGCTCTTTACCGCAATGTGGTAGACCCGAAGCGGGTGTGAGATATTGGTGCGAAGCGCTGCGATCTGTTCGTTAACGTAGTCGTGAGACGCCCAGGTCGTACCCGTCACGTTCAATGTGACGTTAGCCGTATCCGACACCACGACGATCATGCCGAGGGTCAGAATATGCTCGACGCCCTCGGTAATCAGCCGCTTTTCCGTGGCGGGGACCGAGCCGACGAACAGCAACACGCCGTCCTCATCAAGCAGGCCGGCCTCACGAATGGTGAAGCCGCCCACCGTCTCGTCGAGAATGGCGTCCGCGGTCAGGCGGTTGTCTTCATGGTCGATCGACGTCAACGCCACCGTTGCGACCGGGTTGATGAGGGTTGTCTGCGTTTCGAGCGGTGTCACCGCGTTGCCGAAGCCGTCGCCCACAACCATTTCGGAAAGGACGATCGGGTCACCGCCGTCCATGGCGGCGGTAAGCGCAGCCTGCCCGGCGAGCGTCGGGATTGCAAAGAAGGAAGCCATTTCCGGTCCTTATGTCCTTGGTTGAATGCGAAGCGTCTGGATCGACCGAATCGCGGCGCCGACGTAGACCGTGGCGGTGAGGCGCATGGTTTCGATTTCCGGAAGGTTGCCGATGCGGACTATCTCGGAGTATCGGGGAATCCCGCCGACATAGACGGCAGCATGATCAATCCTGCGGCTGGGCTCGAGAAATTCGAGCTTCGTGTGCAGGTTCTTGGCCTTATTGGCGGCGCGGATCAGTGCCAGGTTGTCCGTGTCGTACCACTCGCGATCTGCGTCGATCGCAACCGCCAGCCGGAACGTGTTCGGGGTCCGTGGCGTAACCGCCTCAAACCACTCGACCACCCGAACCCGATATCCCATCGAGGTCATGACGCGGTCTATCGCTGGCCGGCTCCCCTTCGCCTGATGGATCGGCAGACTCTGCGCAATAACCGCCCGTTGACGCGCTTCAGGCCAGGAGCCCGAGAATTCGTCAGCCGAGCGTTCGTCTGCCAGATACGGCAGCCACGCGAGTGGTGCCTCATCGTCGGAGCGGGACGCGGCGATCAGCGGGACAGGATCACGTGCTGCCAGGTCCGCGTCGACAAGGTCGAGTACGACTTCCAGCGCTGTCGACGACTGCGGCGGCAGTAGCGACACAACCCACTGCGGCTCGAAGTGAGCAGTCCACCACATCAGCGCACCACAGTCGTAAGGGTAATCGTACCCGGCACCGGGATCTCAAGATGGTTCGGCACGACGTCATCTTCGGTGACGACGACCTCATCAATGACCGGCAAACCGTCTACGCCCACCAGGCTGAGCGCCGCCTGCCTACCCTCCTTGGAAACCCGCTGCCAGATGCGGCGCGATCTCTCTTGGTAGGCTTCTAGTTTCACAAGCGCCTCCAGCCGCAGCGCCTCGGCGTCACCGTACGAACTGACATAGAGGGTCGCGGTCGTATTGTATGTGAGCGGCCTTGCGCCAACCACCGTCACCCTCGCGCCGAGCGGGCGAACTGATTGCTGATTGCGCACCGGACGGATAATAGAAGACCCGTTGGCGTAGATCACCTCATAGGCGTCGAGGCGGTCGGCGATGACATCAATCATCGAGTCGGTCGGAATGCCGTTGTTTGTCCGGCTCTGCACCACGACCAGCACTTCTCCTGGCGAGACGATGCCGGTTTCAGGTCCGATCGCCAGCGCATCGAAAACGCCCTCATGGGCATCGAGCGTGTGGAAGACATAGGCGCCAGCGGGCCCGGCAACGGAGAGCGCTTCCCACGCCAGACGCGCGCGAAGACGGACGCTTTCGTCATCCTCAAGGATCTCAGGTATACCCTGGCTCGGATCGGCAATCTGGATAATGCGGCGAAGCACTCCATAATCCGCGGCCCGCTGGTCAAGCATCGCGCCGGTGGCGGACCCGAGATAGGTCTGCATTACGGCCTCGTCAATCTCCTGACGGCGCAGGAGGTCACGATAGGCGATGGCCTCGCTAACGACGATAGCCGGGTCAGTCTCAAGCGTCTGGACGTCGTAATCCGCCCCGGACGCGCTGAATCTAGCAACCATATCCGCGATGGTTTCAGAGCGGATTATCTCGTAGTCCTTAGCCGCTAACGCCGGTGGACGACCCAGAGCCAAAAGTTCAGGCGCTGCAAAGCGACCGGTCATGACGAACTCCGCAGCGAAACCTGACCATCTTGAATGGAAACGAAAAGCACCGACTGTTGCCAGTCGAGATGAGCATAGGGACGGTATTCGACGTCCATCCGAAACTCGGCAAACCCAAGTCGGTCGAGATCCTCAACGGCAAAGCCAATTACGCGCAGTCGCGGCTCAAAGATCTCGATTAGCATGTAGACCGTATTGAACCAGAGGATGATGGTATCCTCCGTCATGTTCTTACCCAGGAGTTTCAAGCCTGGGTTTCCGAACCACTCCCGCATCACGCGGGCGCCTTGAGGCGTGTTCAAAATCTTGTCGACGGACTGAATGACGTGATCGAACCCGTCGAGCACCTTCCCCGTCGTCGCATTCACGCCAGCCATCGCGGCTACTTCTTGGCTTGTTCGGATTTGCTGGGCGCAGCATCCTTTTCGGCCGGTGCGGCCGGCTTCTTGCGGGTGATGTGCCGCATGCGCAGCGGTTGCTCGGCCTGAGACTCCGTCAGCAGGATTGCCTTGCCAACGCCGGGATTGCGCAGGCCGGCCACTTCTTTGCCGGCAGTGTCGGTGACGTAGAACGGGATTTTCATGATTGACCTCAAGCTGGTGGGCCGGTTTCAGCGCCGCCTACGGCAACGCCAGTGTGTGTGTGGGTCTTGTCGATGACCTTGCCGTCGTGCGTTATCGTGCCGCCGGTCTGGGTAAAGCCTGCTGCGGTTAGGGCGAACGTTGTTCCACCAACGGTGATGGTCATGCCGGACCCGTTGACGACTACCGTGGCGCCGCCAACAGTGAACGTGAGCGCACTGCTGTTCAGGTCGATTGTCACATCACCGAACGTTAGCTTGTGCGCCTCCCCGTCCGTCGATGTGGCTGAGTTCTCATCGGACCAGTGGAAGGCTTCGGCAATCCCCTGCTCAATATCCCCGCTGTCCGACCGGATGGTCATGGTCTGGCCGACAGACGGCGGATTGTGCAGCTTCAGCGCGCCGGCCGTCTGTTTGTATGGCACCTTGCCAGACAGGACTGGATTGCCCTCCGCGTCCTTCCCGATCTCGAGCCGAACCCACGCCTCCGATGCGTTGACTTCGGTGACCTTGCCCCTCACCTCGGTGCCGGCCAGACGGCGGTCGTGTTCCTGCTGGCGCGCGATAATCGAACGAAGGATCGGCGAGATCGCATCGACGGTCACGAAACCGTTCACGGCTCGTCCTCCGGCACGATGATGACATCGCTGTCATTGGTAATCTGCTCGAGCTCGACCGGATCGCCATCTTCGGTAACGGCACCGGGCACCGGACCAAGGCCGGTCGCTGCAAGGCCGGCATCAGTGAGGCCAAAGTTTGCCTGCAGATCCTGGTAGGCCGGAAGCCCCGCCGGGCTTTCAATCATTCCCTTGAATAGGTCGGCCAGCTTCACCTTGTCCCCGCCGGCGTCCCGCAGTGCGCTGTCCAGCGCCAACCACGAGCCGTATAGCGGCGTTCCGAAATCTGGATCAGGGATCGTGGCACAGCGGTAGGAGATCTCCATTGTGGGGATCTTCACCGCACTCTCGACTTCGACCAGCATATAGCGGACCTCGCGTTCCTCGATCGAGAACACGAACTTGCGCCAGACCGGCAGCCAAGCAGCAGCACCAAGATGGAGAGCGGCATCGATCTGCCGGCCGATCACGTTGAGCGTTAGACCGGCCTGGCTGCCGTCGAGCTCAAAACCAATGCCATCCGGCAGCTTCACCCGTCCCGGCGCGATATAGGCGAAGACCTTGAGGTCCAGCATGCCCTTCTCGCCCTGGGTCTCGCGACCCTGGATCTGCATTTTGGCGCTTTCAACATAGACGGCGAGTACCGGCTTCTGGGCGTCGCCGGCGCCGCGGAGAAGATCTCCGATCGGCTCGACCGGCTGCTCCATGATCTGATCGCCGGCCCACGTCTGGCCATCCAGCACATAATGCGTGAGCGCCACCAGCGCCTGAGCTACAAGGCTCATGCCGGCACACAGACGCAGATGAAGCGGCCGATGCCGTCACGATCAGGCGATCGGGACAGCTTGAACTTCGGCATTCCGGAGCGCTCTTTCGCGACGACGTGGTCGCCGGCCTTCGGCCATGATGCAGCGTTCGGGAATGACGATTCCGCGAAGGAGATGTGGATTTCATCACCAGCCAACTGCGGCTGGAACCCATCATAGGTGCCTTCATCCTGCGCGGTTATGGTGACGGGCTTGAAATCGATGATGCCAACGACGTCGTCGAGCACCGGGCGGGCACCGTCCGCGGAACCAGCAAACACTCCACCCTTGGCCTGCGGTTCGATACGGAAGAGTTCCCCCATAACCGTATCGACCGCTGCCGAGGCGAGCGTTTCCAGTTCCGCGAACAGAGATGGCATGACCGTCCGCCTTACGTCCGGCGCCCGGAGATCAGCACGCGCGGGCGGGTCACGTAATGCAGCGCGTTCGACTGGAACTCGAGGGCGACGCCCTTTCGGTTCTGCATGATGTACTGCATCGCATAGAGCGGGAGGCCCATCGTGTTGACGGTCTCAATGTAATCCGCCGGGGCATAGACCGTCTTGAAGAGGTCGGGGACGCCAATGGGGATGATGTAGCACTTGTTGGTGTCGATGCCGACCGACTGACCGCCGCGGTAATTGACGAACTCGAGGCCGCCGAATTCGAGTGTGCCCCAGATCCCCGAGCGGCCGTTGCCGATCGTCGAGCGCTGAAGATCGGCGGCGCGCTGCCAGCCCAAGAAGATGTCGTACATTTCCTTGTGGCGGACAAGATCCTGCCAAAAGGCGTTACCGCAGAGGACGAGGATGCGTTCGAATGGCAAGCCGCCGAGCGACTCCACGACCGTCTGGATGATGCTCTCGGCCAGGGTGCGAAGCGCCGCCTTGGCAGGGCTCGCGTTATCGAGGTCGAAGTCGATCTCCGTGACCTGAGATTCGCCCATCTCGGTATAATAGTCGTAGATGACCGAGCCATCGGCGTCGAGGAGCTTACCCTGCGTGATCAGCGCGAGCTTCTGCCTCTCCTCGGTCAGCTCAAACGACTGGCGCGCCTTGCGTGCGCGGGCCGCGATGAAGCGAGTGAGGCTCTGGACCGCCCGCTCCTGCCCGAAGGCTCGCACACCCTGAACGCGGTCGGCCATCACGGCGTCGTTGATCTGGTAGTGGGGCACCGACAGGTTTCGCAGCGTGCGGCGATCGCTGCCCATCGTGGCGCCATGGGTGCCGCGTGGGCTCGACGGCACGATGATCAGGCTTTCGTCCGTCTGCTTCTCGATCGCAACATGGAGCGTGTCGACGCTCTCCGTTTCGAAAATGCCAAGCCGGCTGATGTAGCTGGGCACGTAATTCACTTCCTGCAGGGCATCGGTCATGGTCACGACCGAGAATGCGTCCTGATTGAAGATGTCGAACATAGTCGTTCCTCATAAAAAAACCCGCCAGAGGCGGGCGATGACCGATGCGGCGGGCCGCGGTGAGAAGAAGCGCCGGCGGGCGACCCGCCGGAGCGGTTAGTTGCGAACGATAATGCCGACCTTGGCGAGCTCGCCGTAGAGGTCCGCGGTTTCGGCGGCGGAGAGACCGTCAGGGAGGACGAGCTCCTTGGCATTCACTTCGCCGTCACGGACGAAGCCAGCGATCTCCATAGTCTCGCCGACACCGGTCACGGCCGGGTACATCGCGATCGCAACCGCGACCTGCGAGCCGTCAACGGCATTCTTGCTGTAGGGCACGAATTCATAGTCGACGGGCTCGACGCCGACGTCGACATAGAACTCGTCGCCAGCGACGTTGGCGTTGCCGCCGGCGGTAATCTGGATCTTGATGCCGCCCTTGGTCATGGCGGAACCATGCGTCGAGGTGCCGATCTCGTTACCATCGGGGTCTTCCCACCGGACGGTAGTCGCGGTGACCGCAATACCCTTGTATCGGCCGTTCTTGGCAGTCGAGGTGAGCTCCGGCGATCCCATGGCGATCGTTGCGTTGCCGGTGTTGCCGGCTGCTGCGGTAGGCGTGGCCGTGGCATCGGCGACGACCACCTTCGCCGCCAGCACCTGGCCGGGCTGGATAGTCTGACTTTCCGGGATCTTGATCGCCTCCCGCGAGCGATAGCCAGCGGCCTCGCTGAGGATGAAGGCGACCGGATGCCGGGCTTCAGTGAATACCGTCATTTCAGTTCTCCTGGTTGAGGCCGGTGGGCCGAATTAGTTGATGGAGCCGTTGACCGCCTTGACCGCGGAGCCCCAGGCGTTCTTGGCGAGCGTCTTGCTCGCTTCGGCCGCGCCGCCCGGCTCGCTGAGGCCCAGGGCGCCAGTCTGCTCCTTGCGCTCCTCAAACGAGGCTCCGGCCTGCTGCTGGCCGGGCTTGTCGCCCTGATCCTGTGCCGCCGCGCCTGGTTTCGGGAAGTCGGCCTTTGCAGCCGACAGGAACTTCACGGAATCCTGCGCCGACATGGTGGTGTCGAATGCAAGGAAGTTCGCAGCGGTCGGAAGCAGCTTGGCTTCGTCGCAGGAAAGGATCGTCTTCACCCGGTTCTGGGCGTCGGTGCGGGCCTGGGCCGCGATTTCCTCGGCGGTGGGGCCGTTATTATTCTCGCTCATGGAAAGACCTCCTTTGGAGCGCTTGGGAACACGGCTTTTCGTGCCGCTCGAAACGATGGATGCAATCACGGCCTCAAGCTGGCCGACTTCATCGGCCATGCCGGCAGCAACGGCCTTGGCGCCGACCTTCAAGCCGCCGGCTCCGAATTTCGTGATGACGTCTTCCGGCGAAACTCCGCGGTTTTCAGCGACGGAACCGATGAAGACCTCCGCCAGCTCGTCAACCATGCTCTGGATGCGGGTGCGGCCCTCTTCCGTCTCCGGGTTCGGGCGCTTGCCGGGGGACTGCGACGAGACGAACTCGATCTTCCGAGCGTCCTTCACGTTCGGAAAGCCCAAGACAACGCCGATCGAGCCGAGGAGCGCAGCCTCAGAGACGACGATCTTGCTGCAGGCGGATGCAATCCAGTAACCGCCGGAGGCGGCCAAGCCAGAAACATAGGCGATGGTCGGCTTGATCTTGCTGGATTCGCGGATGGCCGCCGCCAGCTCGTCGCAGCCGTTGGCCTCACCGCCAGGGCTGTCGATGATGAATAGATTCGTGTGAACCTTCGGGTCGTCGACAGCGGTCTGAAGATCCTGACGCAGAAGCTGGTAGCTTGTGGCGCCGGAGAACTCGACGAAGAGGTTGGCGCGCTTGAAGAGCGGGCCTTCCGCATAGTGGATGGCGACGCCATCACGAAACTTCGCGCGGTTGGAGCGCTTCAACGTCTCCGCACGGTACGCCTCGAGCATCTCCGGGGTTGTCTCGTTCGCCCGAGCGGCGATCAGCGCCAACTCCTCGACGTTCTCCTGCAGCATCGCCCATCCCTGGGCGGCAACGAAGTCAAGAACGCTCATGGGATCAACCTTGAAGGGAGGCGAGCACCGGCGGTGATCGCGAAGTTCGACCGCTTGCCGGACTTAGCAAGGCATTCAGCCTGCATTTGCCGCAGCAGATTCGCGAGGCCACTGGCATCAGACTTCTGATATTCGACCGTGCGGTCGCGGAAGGTGACGCGCTGCACGCCGGGCTCGGCGAGCAGCTTCATGTAGACCGGGCGCAAGGTCCGGAAGATCAGGCACGGGTCGTATTCATCGACCCCGAACAGCGCAACATAATCAATCGCCACCGAGGGTCTCCTCAAGTTCTTCCTGCAGAGAGGATTCTGCTGGATCTCGCTCCGCCGGATCCTTCGCGCCGCGTCGCGTCGACCTGCCGCGCGGCTTGCTGTCCTTCCGCTCAGTGCCGTCGCCATCGTTAGAGCCGTCTTCGAGCTCCTTCTTCTGGCCATCCGTCGTCTGAAGCATGGTGTCGGGCGCCCACGGCAAAGGTAGCTTGAGCTCCTCATGGAGCCGATTTTCCTCGGCGCGCTGGCGGGCATCGTCGTCCCAATCTCTGCCATATGAGGAGGAGATCTCGGCCAATGTCGTGCCTTGAATGCCCTTCAGGACTTCATGCGAGCGAGCCGCTTTGAAGTCGTCGGCCTGCGGCTGAGCTGGGCCGGACCAAGTCGCGCGCGCGGCGGCCGGGCGCTTGGCAATGAAGCCAAAATAGCCGCCCGGGAATGGGATAAGCCCCTTGAAGATCGCTTCTTCCAGCCAAGCATTGAACACCGCTTGGCAGAACGGGACGATGATGTTGGAGCGACGGCGCAGAACGGTCAGCCATTCGATCGCGCCGGCCATACGGATCGAGGAGTATGTCGCGCCGCGGTAGTCACCGGTCGCGTTTTCATAGGTGACGCCAGCACCGGCGGAGATTTCCCGCATCAGCCAGCCCATGAAATCGTCATATGCCTTTCCGGGCTGCTTCGACTCCTTGAAGTCGAGTTCGTCGCCCGGGAACAGGTGCGCGATACGGCCGTGCTGAGTCAGATCGATGTTGGCGCCATCGTACCAGTCGCCCTTTTTCACGCCGAATGCATCGACATCGAAGCCGGAGGTGTCGCCGGCCGTCGTGAGACCGTCGAATGCGGCAATGCCCTGCACGGGCGTCTTGATCGTGGCCGCGAAAATGGTCTGGATCAGCGCCGAAATCAGCGTTGCATCGGCATATTGCTCGACCTGGCGGACAACCTTCAGGACCGGCGCCAGCGGCGAGATGCCGCGCGTCGTGCCGATCGAGGCATCGAAGACATGGATGACGTTTGGCCGGCCATCTGCGTCATAGGCGCGGATTTCGCGCTCATTCCAGCCCAGCGCGCGCTGCCGCTCGGAGATGAAATACGACTGCGGGAAGCCCCAGCCGTCCGTTTTCACGCCCTGGACGACGTTATTGAGTTCGTCGTTCTTCTGCATCAGCCGGCTCGGCGGAAGCATCAAAATGCGGGTCGACGTCAACGATGAAGGTCGCTTAATGATCGGCAGGAGCGCAAGAACTTCGCCATAGCACTTGTAGGACGCGAATGCGGCCTGCTGCATCTTGGCGAACGTCATCTTGCCGGCGGCATCGCACTCGACCGGGTTGTCAGCCCATGCGCGGAACGCCCGTTCAACTGTCCTCGCCCATTTGCTCGCGCGCTTCTCGGTCCAGCCGAGGGCCTCTGCATCGGGACGACAGGCGAGCCGGAGGCCGGAACCGACAACGGATCCGGTTTCGACCTCGACGATCTTCGTCAGGAAGCCCGAATTCTGCACACCTTCGACCGCGCGCGCGGCTGCATCGGCCCAGCCAAGCTGGACATCCTGCGAATGCTCGCGCAGCTGCGGCCGCCAGCCGGCCAGGAGCGGATTGCGGCTCTGGAAATAGGCCATCGACGGCCTCGCCCCAGCCGGGACGCGATATCGCGGCTTTGGAGCGGGTGAATCCGACATTTCCTACCTTCTGTGAAGTTTCGACACGATGGTCTTCAAAGTGGGCTTCGGCGGCGCCTTGGCGCGAAGCTCGAGATACCTCTTCTCGAAATCGAAGCGGCAGACCTGTTTGATGGCGATCGCGTAGACCAGCGAGTCCAGCGCTTCCGCCTTCCGCTTGCCGACGCGCTCGAAGATGATAATCGGCCGGCCATCCTTGTAGCTCAGCACCCGGCGCTCGGCGTTGAGCTGCAGGATGTATTCCTCGGTGAGCGAGTTGCTGAGGCGGAACGCCTGGGCTTCACCCTGCTCTTTCGGCAGCATGGTGATGATGTCCGTCTTCACCTGGTCGACACCGACGATGTAGAGCGGCGCCGTCCTGTTGCGCCGGCGCTTCTTGCTGACCTCGAGTATCTTCCGAGGACCGTCGTCGCCCTTGATCGCGAAGATCTTCTGGCCCTGCGTGGTCTCGCAGAAATCGTAGACTTCCTGGGTCCGATTGCCGTCGCCGGCGTCGATCGCAGTGGCCTCGACCCGGATGGTGCCGCCAAGCGGGTGCTTCCATTCTGTGGTCAGCGCCGCGCGGAGCTCTTCCCATGTCGTCTTGAGGTTCGTTCCACCCCAAATGACGTGGTGCCCCAGGATCCAGCGATGGTCCGCCGAATGGCCGAGGAACGTGATCTCGAAGCGATCGACCTGAACGTCGACGCCCGCCGTGATGTAGGCGACCTCCGCCGGGATATCCTCGCGCCAGCGCGATTCATCCATCAGCCAGGTCACGCCGAATTCCTCGCGGCGCGCCATAAGCTGGCTTTCCGTCACCACCTCGATCGCGGTCGACCAGACCTTGCCGAGCACAGTGTTGAAGAACACCTGCATGTCGGCCTGGCCGTTTTTCTTGGCTAGCTCATATTCCTCGACCAGCTTCACCCAGGAAGCATTGGCGAAGAGCGAGATAAGGGCGTTGAGCCGGAACCCGGCATGCCCACGGACCTCCGGGCGCGTCGCTCGCCACTCACCGGCCTCGACCATCTGCGGCTTGAACCGCTCCTCGATGCCGACACCGCAGTGCGGGCAATAGGCCTGGACTGTATCCGGCTTGCCCTCATCCCAATCGAGGTGCTCCCAAAGCAGCTCGAAGGGCATTTCGCAATGGACACACGGGATTTCGAAGATCCGCATGTCGGACTCTTCGTACCGCTTGATGATGATCGACGTCGCCTCGTCGACAGGCGTCGAGCCCATGACGATCTTGCGATCGGCAAATGACAGCGTGCGCTTCTCGGCCAGCTTGAGCGGATCACCTTCCTTGGTGACCTTCATGCCGTCGACTTCGTCGCAGTAGAGAACCTTCAGTGTATGGCGGCGCAGATTGCGCGGCGCCATCGCCGACAAGATCTTGAGCGAGCCTCCGCCGAGCAGCATGCGCTGCGTCAGGGTGTTTCGACCATCGAACCGGCCGACCTTCATCACGCCGCGGAGCGCCGGGCTCTCGGTGAACGCAGGATCGATCTCGTCGACAGCAATACCGCGGGTATCGTCGTCGGTCGGCATAAGTAGGCCGATCGGACACGGATCATTCACCGCGGTCGCGCCGATCGCCGCGATCAGCGACTTGGTGTTGTGGGTCGGGATCATGGAGCGTCCAGCCAGGAAAAGGCTGTTCGGGCTGTCCACGCCGATGCAGCAACACGGTACGCTCAGCACGGGCTCAATCGACGAGATGCGGCGCCTATTGTTGATCGTTGGCTTCGGCTGCTCGACGACGCGGGCGGCCTTGCGAGCAATCCGAAACGGGTTCATCTCGGGAGACGGCCGAAAATGAAGCCGATACTGATGCAGATGGTGCGACTTCAACGGCGCCCGCTCACTGCGGCAAACCTTGTAGCCCACCGAAACCAATAGTTCGAACAATCCATCAGCCAGGCGCTTGCTCGTTACCGAGATGTCGCACATACCACGAAGATCGATCGACCCGTCAGAGTCCATGATCCCGCGAATAAGCGCCAGCCTGTCAGCCAGCGGCGCGCGCAGGTATTGCACTGGAATGTGCTTGGCGGCCGGCCCACCCTTCCCTGAATGAAGAAGACCGACTTCGCGGAACACCCTCGCCCAAGGCGACGGCGCCAACCTGCCACCAGCAGTGTCCAGAAGATAATACCGATTCCGAGGATACCGATCGTCACCAAAGATGGTGACCTTGATACCTTCTTCTTCGATGAAGCCTGCAGTTTCGATGTCGTCCACGCATTGGGTGATGCGCGGGGTGACCGAGTGGCCGTCGCCCAACCATAGACCCAGCGTGTAGGGCGGGATCGGTAAATCAGCAGATCGCCCCTCGATCGGCTTCGGATTCTGGACCGCGAAGATCGAACGCTTCGATCTCGCCATGAACTTGACGAGTTGACGAGTGTTCAGGATGCCCGACATCGTGGCGCGAGCGCCGGGCCCGCGCACGAAGCGACCTTCAAGGATGAGCTCGAAGCTGCGGTCGCTGTCGACCTGCCACAGATGGTCACCATCGGCGACGATTTCGCTGCCGTCACAGAACGTCACGCGGTAGCAGTCGTGATCGACGAAGATCTCGGATTTCACGATGACCTTCGTCGGGACTCCGCGCTCATCATAGACCTCATCGCCGACCTTCAGGTCCGCCATCGATGTCCAGCCGTTCGGGGTCGCGATGGGCGTGTCAATCGCCAGCGCATACCCCGTTCTCGCCGACTTGATGACCGAGACGCGCTCGAGGAGCGGGTCGCCGATCGCATCAAGGATGCCGCGCTGGAACTTCCAAGGCCGAAACCGTCCGGTCGCCGCCGAGGAGACACCGGACAGCTTGAAGTTCTCCGATGCCCACTCCGAATAGGACATGTCCTTGGGCGGCCGAAACGCCTTTGATATGGCGCCGAACAGCCGGGTAACGGCTTTACTTTGGCGGGCGGACATCGTCAGGCTCAGCACCGACGACGCTGTCGGCGGCTTCATCAGCGAGATCGTTGAGCATGTCCTTCATTAGGGTCTTCAACGTCTCGGCATCATGGGCGGTGAGGTGCGGTATCTGTGTCCTTGCCTTGCTGGGGATAGCCAGCGCCGCCGACTTCACCATCGCCGCGAATTTCGTCCAGCTTTCCGTCACCTCGTCGAGCGACAGCATCTCACCGCGGAGCTGGGCCAGCTTCAATTCAGAGATCTGGCGGTTGACGCGGACATCATGCATCCGTTCATCGTTGAGCGGGTTGCGCTGTTCCTCCGACCGGCCCGCCGCCGCCGCTCTGATCTTATCGATATAGGCGTTGACGGACGGGATCGTCTGGTATGTGCCGCGCTTTGCCGCCGGCACCAGAACACCCTTCGCGTGGAGATCGCCGAGCGCTCGAATAGAGATGCCGAGCAGCAGCGAAAGATCAGCCTTGCTGCAGACGTCAGGGATCCACTGCCCTGCCATCAGTTTCGACTTTGCCATTTCAGGTTCCGAGCATCCTCAACACATGCCGGAGGACGCGTTTCTCGAGGTCGATTGCGGCGTAGCGCTCGGCGGCCGGTACGTTCGGCCTGCTGGGCTTCGCCAATTCGTTTGCGAGCACCGCCATGGAGAGGCGCTTCAGCGGGAAACGCGATTCGCTGGTTCGCACGACGACTTGGCCGCCAGCCATGAAGGCGCCCTTGAACTGCCGGCGGACGTTCCAGCCGGTGGCCTCGGCGCCACGCATGGACGAAACCGACCCGCCGCGCTTGCCGTCCGCCATCGGATTCAGATCACGGACCCAGACGGGATTGCCGTACTGCGCCAACGAGATGGCGGAATCGTTCGTCCGAACGATCGCCTGCATGGTCCCACCGCCGCCGGCCTTGATGACCTTGGTCGCGCCGGACACCCTGCCCTTCGGCACACCCGTGTAGGCCGAGATCCGGACGACTGACGTCCGCCGCTGCTCGTCCGCGTGCTCGTTCAGGCCGAGACGAGCGGCCGCCCTCATCCTGGGATCCGAGAGCTTCTTGACGAAGACCTCGAATTCCTTCTGGTAGTGGAAATCGGCGGTGATGTTGCTCATGTCGCTTCCTTCACCCTCATACCGAGGATGCAAGAAGGGACATCAGAAGCCGCGCGGGGCGGCTTCCGAGCACCTTGTGCCATGGGCACATGCACAATCAGCAATTCTGCGCCAGCCGGTATCGGCTCACGAAGTTCTGGCCGTCGCTCTCGAGGCTGTCATCATATTCCGGCTTCAGCAGACCAATCACGCGGAAGGCGGATAGCACCCAGCGATCGACGCGGACGGCATTGCCATAGTCGGCGCGCAGGATTTCGACGAACAGATCGCCGACGAAGTGGATGACCGGGGTAGCGACCCGTTCGACGGTGGCGATAATCTCGCGGCCGATGCTCATGATGGCGGCGATCGCAAGGAAGCCGCAGAAGGTGATGATGCGCATGGGAACCCTCAGATGGTTGTGACGGCTTGCGGCCGCCGTCGCCCCTTTCGCCCGGGGCGCTTACAGCAGGCTTGGGTGGTCCGTTTCCAGGCCTCGGTGCGCAGCCGGCCTATGCTACGCCCCTTCCTTCCGGCTTCGTGACATCACCGGTGATCGGCTCTCGAAGGGCGGGGCCAAGACCTATTTCGCTGTCGTCACGGCAGCGGCCGGGCTCTCCGGCGTGTCCTATAGCCCCTGGCTGAAACTGGTTGCGAGGGCAGGATTCGAACCTGCGGCCTTCGGGTTATGAGCCTGACGAGCTACCGGGCTGCTCCACCCCGCAACATGCCCATCCGGGCGAATTCAGTCGGAGGTAGCTCGGCCGTTTCCTAGGTCGGCACCGAGCCAGAGCTCCGGCAGCATTTTGCCTGACCCGGCATGCCGGAGGCTACATGGGCAGCTTACATCGCCCCCGCGCCGTTGCCCGATTGGGCGAACATTTGGATGAGTTTGTCGCACAGTCCTGAATCTCTCCACGCTCGCGGAACGAGTCGTGCCGCTCTCCATTGACTCGCGACAGTTGCGTCGAAGGAGTGCGTCATGGAGCAGGAATGGGACCAGGCGATCGAGTTGAATCTCGGAGGCCCAGGGCGGTACCGAACAGTAAGATCCACCGAAGAGGCCGCCGTTTGCCTGATGGAGCGGTGGCCAACCGCCACAGGCGAGGCCTATCTCGAGGCGCAAAAGGCGTGTCTCGCCGGCCTTGAGGGCAGCCTGCCGAGCGAGTCCGTCCGGCTAGCGTTCATCGATGCGGCCGTTGAAGCAAACATCCACATTCGCAGCTTTAGTGACCCTCGAGACATCGCGATGGGCAAGCGCTCCCGCTAGAGCGCCCTTTGACACGTTTCGGCTGGCGATTTCTCAACGAAATCAACATCCCTCGAAAAAGAGATGACTCCCCCCTTAGAAACTTAATTTGCGCGCGTATCCGGGGTGCTGCGCTCCGCGGGGGCCGTCGACCATATACGGTCCCTAGACGTGCCCTCGTCGAGGCGCCTGGGCGTGCCAGAGAGAGGCATGCACATGCACCACCACATTCATCATCAGCAGTGCCGCGCGTGTCCTGCGCCCTCTGTGTGCCGAGCGCCTGTCTGGCTCAGCCCGCGCCATGCGTGAGGCCATGCCATGCCCCATCATCGGGGGCGAGGCGTATGCGGTGCGAGCTGCGAGCCGGTGCCCCGAGCAGTGAGGCCAGCCGGTGCCCGCTTCTGGTCCTGGTCATGCGCAGTGAGGCCGAGGCCTGCCAGCTGCTACTAGTGAGGGCGAGACGCATGCACCTATGCCTTGCCCCGGCACATGCATGCAGGACCGAAACCGAAAACCCGAAAGGCTTTGCAGGTCGTTTCGATTTGAAGGTGACTGCGAGGGGGAGAAGCAAGGCCGGAAACTATGCCCTGACTCAAGGCGTGGTTGGTGCTTCTGCTGCTACATGACTCGTTTTCGGTGGGCTTGTCAAACGAGGGTGCGCCAGCACCACCCACGACGAACGAGCCTTTCACGCGCGCGGAGTTAGTATTTATCTATCTATCATCTAACGGGGAAGCTGTAGCTTCCCCTTAGAGATATTCGTGTTTTTCATAGTGTTGAGAGTGTGAAGATAGCGCGCGAGGGGCGGCAAGTCCTGGCGCTTGGCACCATGAGCCTATTTTCCCCACATACCGAGGCGAGG
>Ga0196971_1000833_pt1 | contig 17780 bp, 11 predicted proteins | sample S1v_1013CmetaG_FD_148660 | JGI IMG/M metagenome (GOLD analysis project Ga0196971, IMG submission 148660) | Soil microbial communities from Anza Borrego desert, Southern California, United States - S1+v_10-13C | ecosystem: Environmental > Terrestrial > Soil > Desert | place: USA: California... | reverse complement strand
CTCTCGCTACCGAGTCGAAGTCCAGACCGGTCATCATCACAGCGCCCTCTTCCATCCCCTCCGGCCGCTCATGTGCCTCCCGGATGTTGAGCGCCGGGAAGTTAAGAATCGAGGACTCCTCTGTGATCGTCCCGCTGTCGGAGAGAACCGCCATGGCCTGTGTCTGGAGTTTGACGTATTCGAAAAACCCTAGCGGCTTGAGTAATTTGACCTCTTCCGGCAGAACAACCCCTTCGCTGTCAATGCGTTTTCTGGTACGGGGATGCGTCGAAACGATTACCGGCTTGCTGTAGGCGCTAGTAAGGTCGTTCAAGAGCGTTATCAGCTTGGTGAACCGGGTTGGAGAGTCGATGTTCTCCTCGCGGTGGGCGCTCACAAGGAAGTACTGATGCTCCTGGACGCCCAAACGGGAGACAATATCGGACTGTTCGATCTGCCGGGCATAATGAGTGAGGACTTCATACATGGGGCTACCAGTCTTAATCACCCGATCAGGCGGAAGCCCTTCTCGGAGGAGGTATTCCCGACTAATGTCGCTGTACGGCATATTGATATCACTAATGTGATCAACGATTTTTCGGTTGATCTCTTCCGGAACCCGCTGGTCGAAACACCGATTGCCCGCCTCCATATGGAAGACGGGAATCTTGCGCCGCTTGGCCGCTATGGCGGCGAGACAGCTATTGGTGTCACCGAGAACAAGCACGGCTACCGGCGACTCGGCCGCAAGCACAGGATCAATGCGACTGAGTACTTGCCCGATGGTGTCAGCAGGTGTCGCACCGGCTGCCTCCAGGAAATGATCGGGGCGGCGAATGGCCAGGTCGTCAAAGAAAACTTCGTTCAGTTCATAATCGTAGTTCTGACCTGTGTGTACGAGCACGTGATCCGTGGCCCGATCCAGTGCGGCAATCACTCGGGAAAGCCGAATGATTTCGGGCCGTGTGCCTACAATGGTCATGACCTTAAGCTTCTTCATGTTCCACCTCAAGGACGTACGTATCGGTTTGGGTCGGATCAAACACCTCGCTGGCCCAGAACAGCACGATCAAATCTGTCTCGCCAATGTTCTCAATGGCATGCGTGTAACCCGGCGGAATGTCGACGACCCGAAAGGCTGACCCGGTAACCCGATAACGAATGATCTCACCCGTAACAATGTGCCGAAAGCGAATTTCGGCATCGCCCTGTACGACCAGGAACTTCTCGGTCTTGGTGTGATGAAAGTGGTTTCCTCTCGTCACGCCGGGCTTGGTGGTAGAGACGAAAACCTGGCCAAAATGATGAGCCTTGAGAAACTCGGCGAGCTGTCCACGCGAATCGGCTTTGATCTCCAGATCATAGGCGAAGTCGCTGGTCTCCAGGTGCGACAGGTAGGTGGCATACAGGCAGCGCACAAGTCGATCCGAGAAATCAGGCATCATCCGGCTGGCTCTCATCCTGCGGAACGCCTGAATGGTCTCAGCCAGTTCTCTCAGGGCGATCTGGTAGCTGGCGGGCACCTCGGCGTAGGCGAAGCGAGGGGCGACTAGCCGCGTAATCTCACCAAGGAAGGCTGACACAACATCGTCAATGTATACCAAATCTAGAACTCGACCGGGGTCGTTTACGGATATCGGTAAGTCACGAGCGACGTTATGACAGAACGTAGCCACCACAGAATTGTAGTTGGGCCGTGACCACTTGCCAAAGGTGTTCTTGAGCCGGTAGACAACTACGGGAGCGCCCGTTATCTCAGCAAATCGGCGAAGCTCATCTTCTGCCCTTCGCTTGCTGGTCCCGTAGGGGTTTTCCTGCTCAGCCTGAATTGACGAAGCAAACACGATGCGAGGCTTCCGCCTCAACTCAGTTAGGCACTCCACTATCCTGACAGTCAACCCGACATTCGTCTCTTCATACTGTCGTGGGTCAGGTGGACGGTTTTCACCGGCAAGGTGATAGACCAGGTCGGCCACAGAGAGGGCCTTCCTCAGGTCGGCTTCGCCGGAGTTCCGATCATACTCAGACACTTGGTGGTTGCCTTCACGGGTAAGAACCTGCACCAGGTTCTTGCCGATGAATCCCGCCGCTCCAGTCACGAGTATGTTCATGTGCGCCGGACCTCCACCATCTCGGACTGGATGTAGTCCAGGTTACGAAGCAGATCTACCAGTTCGTCCATGTTAAGGCGATGCGTGTTGTGGGAGTTGTAATCCTGCTGCTGGGAGATCGCAGGCGTGCCAACCGAGAAGTACTTCTCGTAGTTGAGATCACGGGTGTCAGCAGGGATCCGATAGTAGTTGCCGCTGTCCTCTGCCTGAGCCAGTTCCTCGCGGGTCAGCAGCGTCTCGTATAGCTTCTCACCATGCCGGGTACCGATGATCCGAATGGGGTTGTCCGCCCGGAAAATGTCCCTGATAGCGCGTGCAATGTCGCTGATGGTGGCCGCTGGCGCCTTCTGCACGAAGATATCGCCTGGCCCGGCATGCTCAAAGGCATGCAGGACGAGGTCCACGGCATCGTCAATGGACATCAGGAAGCGTGTCATGTCGGGGTCGGTGATGGTGAGGGGTACGCCTGCGCGAATCTGCTGCACAAACAAGGGAATAACAGAGCCCCGCGAGGCCATCACGTTTCCGTATCGGGTGGCGCACATGATGCAGCCCCGGTCAGCCGCTACACGTGCCTTGGCTGCCATTAGCTTCTCGGCCATAGCCTTGGAAATGCCCATGGCGTTGATCGGGTACACGGCCTTATCTGTACTCAGCACAACGACCTTCTTAACCCCACTTGCCATGGCAGCGTTAAGCAAGTTCTCTGTGCCCAGGGCATTTGTTCGAATTGCCTCCATGGGGTAGAACTCGCAGGAAGGAACCTGCTTCAGAGCGGCCGCGTGGAAGACGTAGTCTACCCCGGCTATAGCGTCGGCGACACTATGGTAATCCCGCACGTCGCCGATGTAGTAGGAGATGCTTGGGTCTTGGTAGTGCCGGCGCATGTCGTCCTGCTTTTTTTCGTCTCGGCTGAAGATGCGGATCTCCCTGAATCCACCTGTAAGCATCCGCCTGAGCACTGCATTCCCGAACGTCCCGGTGCCACCAGTGATAAGAAGACGCTTATCTACAAACATACTGTTGCCGGCCCCCTATCAAGATTGAGCAAGAGTTGCCTAGACAGCCATGCCCCGCCTTCAATGGCTTGAGTGCGCGGCCTCGAACCGACGTGCCAGCACCCCATGAAAGGCCGCCATTATCATCTGCACGCATATTGGGTTCGCCTGACTAGCTCATTTGTGTGGACTTAGGCTCTCCACTCTCCGAAACCCACCCGAAAGCTGCCCACTGGACCTGCCAAGAGACTAGTTCCACGAGCTCGGCCAGCACCAGCTCAGTTGCTTCGTGCCTACCTACACCACATGATCCGTAATCTGGCCACTATACGCGAAGCAGTACTTTTCCGGCAGGTGACCTGACCGGATGCTCCACCGCCACAAACTGAAAGGCGATATCAACCCCGGAACAATCAAACTCCTTGCTCCAGTCAATTGCATCCACCGCCATGCGGGGGTCGGTCGTCACCAGAATTCTTGCCCTTCCAGGAGCCTCCTGCTGTACCTGAATAAACCGCGCCTTCGAAAAAATGGCGTGATGCCTTCCAAAAACCAGCGCAGTCAGGCTGATTCTCTGGCCAGTCCGATCCAAGATGAAGTCGCCGACCCGCCCTTCGGCGATCTGAAACCGCGCAAGCAAGCCTCGCTCGATCTCAGGGGTAATGGAATCCCCCGTATCATACCGGATAAAGGGGGATGCTGTGTTATAGAAACTGGTTCCGACAAGCCGGACGGTGGACCCCGATGAAGAGGCTTCACATAGGCCATACGTGTGCATAGGCTCGTACACATACTCTTGGCTCGCTTCATAAGCGAGGACCGCCATCTCACTGTGGCCGTACCATGAGATCGTAGGAACTCCAAATGTGGATTCAATCACCGCCCGATACTGTGGCGCTGGATACTCCGACCCCAACATTACCCCGCGAAGGGAACGCCTAAGTAAAGCCACCAGTTCGGGAGCTTGGCTTGCGCAGAAGGAGGAAAACTGGTAAATGGCGCTGGGATACCCATGTATGAAAGCGATGCGTCTCCTTCGGGCCAGGTTCATGACTGCACCTGCTACCGATGAGACGTCCTTATAGGTATTTGCAAAGAACTCGTTATTTGCGGCACTGTAACGAAGAACGTCCTGCCCCAGGTTGAGCCCCCTGAAGGTTAGCCTGAGATGGGTCGGTTTGTAGCCGACCTCGTCCCAGATCGTATGCATATGTGCCCATTCCCGCGCAGCCGCGTGTCGGTCGACGTAGAAGGCGAGCGGTTGTCCTGAGGTCCCTCCAGTGTTGATCGCAATACGACCGGGCTGTGGTGTTGATCTCACCTCGAGCTCACAGGCCTGGAGATCTGCCTTTGTAACAATCGGAACTCGCTCCACATCCTCAAAGCGCCTGAGCCGATCCAGGTCCAGCCCGCTTCGGCGATAAAGAGCACCATAAAAAGAGTTGTTGTAATACGCATACTCGACAATGCTCCTAAACCGATGGAACGTCTGGCCCTTCTTGGCCTCTGGATCTAGTGTCGCAAACTCCCGTATATCTGCCCGAGAGGCAGCATATTGTCTGCCCAGTCTCCATGAGAAAGGTATGATGCTGGCTAGCTGTCCGAGGGGTGCAGGCAGGAGTTTAGCCACCTTGCTTGCATCGAAGCCCAAGGTCCTCACCTCCGTGGTCAAGGGAGAGATGACTACTGCTTGAAAAACTAACCTCATTCCGCCCGATCCAAGACGAAACAAAGGGTTGAGAAATCGCTGGCGGGAAAATAGCCAGAGGTCTTTGCAGCATTTTTTCGGAATCGGCATCGAACTCCATCTTCTGTCAGGTCAGCCCGCGAGGCCACTCCTATCTCAGCGAAACTTCACGTGGGTCAGCGAGTGCCCCTAAGGTGACGGTCAGAGCCGCCGACAAAATGAAGGCCAATGGAGCCGTGGTGGAGTCATCGAAAACGGACCCGCGTTGTCCTCGGCAAACAGCATGGTTGGTTAATCCCCCACTGTTCGAGGGAGTTCACCTGGATCGCGGAGAACTTCTCCAGTCGGCCAAAACTGCACGCATCTTCTCATCCCACGGTGGTGGCCCAATGAGACTGCCGAGCTGCCGCTGAACCCGTTCCCACCTGGTCATGTCCTCGGAGACGGTGCGAAACAAGAGTGCAAGTGCTTCCGAATCGTGATAGGGTACTGCGAAGCAGGCTCCAGCCCGCACATAGGCCTCGGCTGTCAGCACTTCCGTGTTGGTTATGAACGGCGTTTCTGTGACTAAGCAATCCATCCACTTGTTCGGCTCCGCCAAACGGTTAATCTCGATGGCGGGGTCATAAAACGTGTACACAAGATGGGCTCTAAAGTAATGTGCTAGAGCCTCTTCCTCCCTAAGTTGGCCTAGGTACTCTACCCCCGGCATTTGAAGGAGTTGGGCTGCCTCGGCGCATTTGGGGGTGCCGGCAACAATTACCTTGACCTGGCCGGGCTCACAGGCCCGAAGCGCTCTAGCTAGTGTTGCCATTCCTCTGGTTGATGTCAGCCAGCCATTCACGTACAGAGTAAGACAGTTCCGGCGGTTATACCCGCGGCTGTGGGCCATGGCGGTGGCAGATAACACCGTCTGCTTTGTGGGCGAGTTAGGGATTTCCCTCGTCTTGTCGGAACGTCCGTTCACTCGTGAGGTTCCTGGAATCACGTGTATGTCACAACGGCGGATTACGAAGGCCTCGAGTCGTTGGAGAAGCTTTCTGACAACCCATGGCCACCGATGGCTCATGGACACTGCGTCTATGTCAGCGAACAAAAACGAACAGCTAGCGAACATGGATGCGACGGCCACGGGAAACGCCGCGTCGAAGCCAACGCAGATGTAGTCGACTCTTGGACCGGCTGTAAGCGCAGCCCAGAAAACCCGGACCATCCATAAGGGGTACCACAGCAAGAGCCGTCGGTTAACTTCGCCTCCACCACGCAGAAGAACCCGTGTCTTCATGTCGCATTCAGTGTGCGTCTGTTGCCCGGCACACCTTGCCCACCCCCAGAACGCCACTGCCAAGCCCATAGCCTGTAGGACTTCAAGGAGTTTGGAAGTGTAAACCGAGTACTGCATGTTGGGCACAGCAGCGATTACGACGGTCCGCCGACGATGAGAATCAGCCATCGGTCCTCCCCCCAAATAGCAGGTTCATGTACCGTTGTGCGATGACCTCGGTGGAAAAGCCCGCGATGTAGGCGGACAGTTGGCGCTCGTCTACTTTAGGGGACCGCTCCACGAAGTCAATCACTGCGCCCACCTGCTGCGGTGTTGGAGACTCGCCGTAACACCTGAGTGCTAGGGCGGCCGGGTAGGAGCGGAAGAAGACAGTAGAACTGTCGTCCTCGATTTTAGAAATATTCAATATTGGCTTTCCGGTGCTGACATATTCGACAACCTTGCTGGGGAGTTGGTAACGTGTCGCGTTTGCCAAATTTACCAGCACGTCCGCTTCAAGCATTGCTTGATGGAGTTCTGCACGGCTCACCTGACCATGAAGGAATATCGATCTCCCCATCAAGTCCTCATATGGCTCAAAATCGGTTGCGCAATCCGACACCAAACCATAAAAGTGAAGCTCCAGGGTTCCTTTCAAAGGGGACGACTGAAGCAACTCAGCAAAGAGACGGAGCAGGAACTGCGGGTTCCGAATCGATCGATAGAGCGTCCCGGCAAAGAGGAGCCGACGCTTCTTCCCCGGACCCGCTAGCCTCTCAGCAGTTCCGAGGTTGGGTAAGGACAACACTGGTGGGATGATGTGCATCTTCCCTGCTGAAGATGGGAAGAGCTCAGCATACCGTTCGAGCGTGTTTTCGGCCGTAAGAGCTACTGAATCACACATTCCGAATACCTTTCCCTCGGCCAAGCGGTTAAGACTCTGATAGATCGACATATTGTTCGGCGGCAGATCACTAAGGAAACAAAAAGGGTCGCCCACATCAGCAAGCCATGGCAGATCGGGATGCCTCACCTTGAGGCGTGAACCAACGAGATGCGCTGTAAACGGGTGGGATACAGTGATCAAACCATTTACCTTTAGTTGAGAGAGAAGTCTTTCTGCCGTTGCCAGTGCGGGAAGGTACCACATGCAGGCATAATCCGGCCAATAGACTCGTTTCCACGTAATGTCATGGATTCGCTTCAGTAACGAAGGGCGTCTACGAGAAGTGAGGGGCACAGGACCTCCAGCGAAAGACATGCTACCTCCGGCAAGACGGCGCATCCACTCCAAGAATGCTCCGCCAACCCGATGGACGGTCACTCCACTGCAGACTTCATATCGGGGAAGGGGCGGCGCCCAGCCTGATATCACATGAACCCTGTGCCCTTGGGCAGCCCAGTGTTCGGCCAGGGTCGTCCAGCGAAACGAGCGGGGCGTTTGCTTAGGGTAGTAGTCAAACGATAGTAACAGTACTGTGCTGTTCAACCCCATGGGTTGCCACCTCTCTCCCCATCCGAGCATTATCATCCAGACACGCTAGTGCCAGTGCTACCCCAGCGAAGAATGCGGCATTGTAGACGAACCAGTTCGTCAGTACTAAGCCCTGAACCAGGAACGCGATAACGTACACGACGCAGCCAATCTGGCGCCACGCGCCTGCACACCCACTAGCCAAGCGGACGTTCGCGCGGCGGTACAGAAGGCCAACGAAGCCGACAACGGCAACAACAAGCCCGATAGTTGGTAACAGACCCGTGTGGTAAGCGAAAAACACCACCATGTTATGCGCTGCCGGACGCCCCTCGGGTATGTTCCCGAAGCCGTTCGGAGCAGTCCCATACCCCCGCAGGGCATCTGCCAAGTATTCTGCCCAAAGGCCAAAGCGGCCACTTGACAGGTCTCCCTCAACTTGCCCGCGCCCGATGTTGAGGTACCCTTCAACCACATAGCTCTGGATAAAGCCAAGTCTGTCGGACCACATGTCCGATAGTACGAACAGAGCTATGGCGAGTAGCGCGATGGCTGTAACCGCCAGAGCGAGAAAATGATACAGGCGTGAGTGTCTGACAGAAAGAACCAGGAAGGTGACGATGATGACCGCAAACATCAACACGTTTGCCTTTCCGATGAATGCCAAACCACCTCCCATCCCCAACGCCGCCAACACGTACCACCAGAAGCTTCCGCCGGCGAAAAGGATTCGGCTGAAGGCCAAACAAAAGAGCAGGAGACCGATGGTGCCAGCATGCAAGCTCCATGCGCCCGTGCTTACCTGGAACAATCGAGTCTGAAAAGTCGAATACATGGTATCGACAGTGAACTTGGAAAACCACTGGGCAAAACCAGAAGACACAAAAGACAAAAGGCTGAGAGTAGACATCCCAGCCGTGCAGACCAAGACGGCGGTGGTAATCTCTTTGTGGCTGTTACCCCGCGAGACTCGAAAAAGCCACCAGACATATGCTAGTGAGAATAGATTCCGAACTTGGGTGGTAAAGCTGGGAGCGATACTGAACACCGAGAGAACGAGACTGCCACCAAGTCCGAATAGAAACCAGAGCGTGCCGAGAGACACGGCCCTGGGAACAGCAAAAGAGAAAACACGCAGGTTGCGGATGAAGCTAATCGGCAAGGTGTAGACCAACACCCACAACGAAAGCAAGGCAAGAATGAGTGACGAGATCGTGAAACTGAAACCACCTATCGTGACGAACGGGAATGACTGCACCGGAACCAGCATGTCGCTAGGCGCCAGAATCGTTTCCAGCGACACCAGGCAGATCAAAAAGATTACTAGGAGTCTGTTAAGCATGGCGATCAAGGCAAGCCTCCCAGCGTTATCTTCCCTGGATTCCGTACCCGGGACATACAGGGGTCTTGGCATTACCCTCGGGCCAAATGCCGTTCGTTGCCAGCCTTACCCCCGCGGGCAGTAGATCCACTCCCAGGTACAGCCAACCGGCATCTGTGGCAACTCGGCCCAAAAAAGCCTCTGGAGTAAACAACAGACACTCGCCGGAAATAAGGGAGCCCAGGTGAAAAACCGTATCATGCTTGGATCCAGTGCTAGAGCCAGGCATAGCTGGAGCGAAGTGGGCCAGTGGACTCCGGTATCGATCACGACATTCACGCATCGGAGTGTACACGAACGTTCCCGGATCGACGAAGACATCATCGCCACAAATCCTTAGTTCCACGCTTAACTGATCATAGTGTGCGTGACCGGTATGGCCGAACCACCCACAGCGAATCGATAGGAACAAGTTATCCGACTTCAAGATGTACACGCCAAACTCGGGATAAGCCCAGCTCACTAGGCCCGTGGAAAGGTCTACGTGCCGGTGCGCTTGTACGAGGATCTTGTTGGGCATTTCTGGAGCAGCGTGCTCCCGTTCGCACATCACGGCCAACCGTGCTGGTTCCCTGCAGGGGAGCGAAAACCGGGATCCGTGACATAGGCCGAGGACCACTTTGTGGTCGAGGGAGCCTTCGGCAGCCGCTTCCGTGAAGTCGTCTCCAAAAAGGGCGTGCATTACGGCAAGCACATGTCGGTGATCAAGGTGGTTCTCGGACCAATACTCCGATTCGCCCTCAAGGTCCGGATAGGGATCCAGGTTTCGGTAGAGCCTCCTCGCCTCCCCTACTGTCATCCTCTGATAGACAGGGTGCAACTTGAGAAGGCGTCCACTATCGTTGTCACCGATCTGCACCACCGTGCCGTCGGATTTTGTTAACGCCGAAGTAAACTTCCCCGCCCGCCACAATCGCTCTACATACCAATCAGGAAGCGGTGACAGACGGCCCTCGTGACCAAGCTCTCCATCTCGCGTAGGCCTCCTAGGAGGGAACCATGTTGCTCTAGAGGTCTTGGCGGCAGTAGACAAGCGAGAGTCAGGTAACCCTAGAACTACTGCTGTGGCAAACGAGACCATTTCCAGGGAGAGCCGATGATATGAGGTAGAAGCCTCACAGGAGCTTCCTTCGGCACTAAATTGCTCCCGTACCTCGCTGATCAACTCTTGGACAGCGAAGGACAGCCATGCATCAGTCTCTCCAGTCGATGGAAGGTAGGCGGCAGCAAAGATCAGCCCCACAATATTGGACAAATAATGGTTTCCCCGCAACCCCTGGCTCCACTCAAGGTTCTCCACAATATGAACGGCATGGGCAGCAATGCTGCGGACAAGTTCCCGTTCGAAGCCGCAGTCGAATGATGCGCCGAACGCAAGGAACATATCATGGGCCACCAACCAGTTTGCCGCCCGGATGGCGACCTCCATCGTGCAACGCCAGTTAATGCCGAACCTCGGTGGGTTGGTCGCAATGAAGTCCAACACTTGGTTGCGAAACTCACGGGACAGGTCATTCTTAAGCAACCCGTATTCTATCGAGTACAGCCAGGCCATCTGGGGCAAGTGCTGCATTCGGGCCAGTTCCCAAGGGACTTTGGCATCCACTCCCCGGGCGGGGCTTATCGGAACATCCCGGAACCATTGGCTCGCGGACCAACGATAGCCGGACTTGAAGTCTCGGTGCCAATCGATGGGCACGTAATTCGGGTCGATCAGACGCCAAATCCGCTTCGCCTCGTTCAAGTTGGCGCGATTCACGCGGCCGTCCAACCACGCCCCAGAAGGGTCAACACTGATAACCTCCTGCGTCTCGAACAGGACCCCATCCATGCCCAGACTGGCTAGGTCGTGACTGACCTGACGCCACCCTGATCCCAGGAGGTCGAAGCGGTGCTCTAGATACTGCTGTCCGATGGCCCGGAGAAAGGTAGGAGGCTCTGACATCAACAGTGATGAGACGGGCAGAATGCGCTGCATAGGGCCACCCGCCCATGGAGACCCAAAGGACGGCATTATGCCGTCCACCACCCTCCGCCGAGCACCGCTGATACGGTTTCGTACGCGATACCAAAGCTCGCCGGGCCTCCGCACCAGCCCTATCCGCCGGACCCACTGCACGCGAATTCCTCCATGCTAGTCGGGCAACATTGTTCGATATCGCTGAGCCCGAAAATATGTCGAGATGTTGATGAAGGCCCACGTCACCAGCGTTGCGGCTGCACTTCCGACGGCGCCGAGTTTAAGAGCGCCAAAGTAGTTGAGGACAGCACAAAGCACAAGACCCGCACAACTATTCAGGAAAAGGAAGCGGAAGTCTTCAAACCGAATCACCAAGCTCACGTGAGGGCTAAACACAAAGGAGATGACAGAAGATGCAGCCAATAGCCGGAACACCATTACGGCGTCAGGGTACCTACCCGTGTCAACCCACGGTATAACCCATTGGGCCAAGACTGCGCCCAGAACCGTAAGCGGCCCGAACACAAGGCACATCTTGAGATGTTTCCGATAGAGAGAATCGAGGTCCTTTTTGTAGCCAATCTTCTGAATAACGGGAAGGAATACGGCATTTACCGACCCGAGGGCAAGCGCGAGTATACCGTAGTACCTGAACGCCGACCCGTAAGTACTCAGTTGAAGATCATCGGTCAGTGCCCTGAGAACAAACACATCCACTTGAGCCACTATCGCAAGGGTCACTGAATACCCAAGAAGATACCGATAGTCGCCGAACAACACCAGTCTACCCAGGCGGATAATCTGGCGCATTCGGAGCAACCCGGCATAGTCAAGACTCCTGCGTACCACAAACCAGAAGACAATGAGGAGTGATGTAGCCTGCACGAGAAGTGCGTGCCATGCTGCAAGTCCGTACCTCACGAACAGGACGAGCGGCAGAAGGGTAGCCACGTACGCTAGCGAGCGTACTACCTGTACGGTGGCAAACTGCGTGAAGCGGAGCTCTTGTCGAAATACGGCTCTGGTGAACTCCGACAAGATGTTTGCGACACACAATGCAACGACCGAAACATACACGGGCGCGGGAAACGGCCGCAGTGGCAGTGTTACTAGGATGAGTGCTAACGCCGCCCACAGTTGAACGCCCAGAAAGGAACCGGCCTCTTTCGCCAGCCCCAGACGCTCATAGCCGGCGATGTAGATGGTGTTAAAGGTAGAAGTCAGTAGCTCGGTCATCAAAGCGACACATGCTAGTGCAAATGTATAGGAGGCATATTCCGGCGGGGCCATAAAGTGAATTAGTACGGCCCCGACCAAACCAACGATAACTTTCGATAACATGTTGACAGAGAATATTTGTAAGATCCATTTCATGTCTAGGCTGAATACCTCCAAGAGCATAGGCAGATGGGGTCCGACCTGCCCAACAGGCCTCACAGCCCACTTGGACCGGTGAACCCCACCGCAGGTTGGCCATGACAGCAGTGAACCGAGTGGTTGCCGGCAGAAACCTGCTTACCGTCTGATCTCTCTCTCCACCGCAAAGGCAATATTCATCGCCTGGACTTGCTGCCAGAGAGGAATGGGTAACTCGGACCCCTTACTGATTGCCTGACCAAAGGCGAGCAGCTCCTCACGCCAGCCTTTCTCCATGGTCTTGGTGCGCCGCCCTTTGCCCATCCCTGCAACCGAAAGATCCACGTAATCATTCAAGGACAGGACTTTTCCATCTACAAACACTTCCATCTGCTCTTTCGGATGGTGCTTCGATCCCAGAGCCGTATACGTGAGGGTTGCGACAGACCCGTCAACGAAGCGAATGGTGGCCACGAAGTTATCCGATGGTCCGTAGTATCCCGTCCCCGTGGAAACCGGCTGCGCATAAACCGATTCAACTACACTCTGAGTCAAACAAGTGAACAGGTCATAAATATGACACGCTTCACCGATGTTGCGGCCGCCTCCCTCTCGAGTATGAACCCAGTGAGTCGGCGGTAGGTACCCCGCGTTCATCCGGTAATTGATGATCATAGGATTGGTGCGCCGATCCACGATCTCTTTTATCGATTGAATGTGGGGAGAAAATCGGCGGTTAAAGCCAGTAAGCAAAACGGGTGTCGCCCGCCCTGCACCAGCCCCCGCGAAGAAATCAGCGATTTCCATGACCTCTTCAGGGGTCACCGCCAGTGGCTTCTCCACTAGCACATGCTTCCCCGCTGTTAGTGCCTCGAGAGCTAACCTGGCGTGGGTGTCATGACGCGTGGTGATGATCACCGCATCTACTGCCCGGTCCGACAGTACCTGCTGATAGTCAGTTGTGGCGTAATCCGCGTGAAACTGCCGTGCAGTCGCTACCGCGTTGTGTCCGGTCGTGCTCACAATCGCTCGCAGATGGAACAGTCTCTGAGAACGCATGTTCGGCAAATGGGTGGAACGAGCAAAGTCGCCGGCACCGACTAATGCAACCTGAATCTGCCCGGCCCTAGCAGGGAGCGAAGCTGTGGTTCGTACAACGGTGCTTATGGACTGCTCCCTAGAAGTCCGATCATACGAGAGGAGTATCAACAGAGGCGCCTTACCGCCACTGAAAAGCGAACTGTATGCCTCACTGACCTTCGCTAGCGGGCAGACGGAACTTATGAGGGCCCTCACACTTACTTGACCAGTCTCAATTAGACCAAGGTAAGCTTGCATGTTCCGGTTCTCAGTCCAACGTACATAGCCTACAGGATAGTCCTTACCCTCTTGCTCGTAAGCGTCGTCATACCGCCCCGGCCCGTAGGATGTCGAAATGCGAAAGTCCAGTTCCTTTTCGTAAATGTCCGACCGCCGTAAGTTCAGGTTAATGTCCCCAACAAGGACGACCCGCCCCTTCTTCCGACACATCTGGAAGGCGGTTGAAATTAGATCGGCGGATAAGGACGCAGCGGTGATTATTACGGCATCAGCACCCATTCCTCCTGTGACCCGCCACACCTGTTCAATCTCCCCGACCCCAGGGCGCAGTCCATAATGCATGCCATGCGACTCGGCGAGGCTTAGCCTGTCCTGTGAAGGATCCACCCCAATGACCTGGCAGCCGTTGGCCCGGAGGATCTGGCTCGTGATCTGACCGATTACACCAAGTCCCATGACTACAAAAGTCTCACCGAGCGAAGGCTCTGCGCGGCGAACACCCTGCAGAGCGATTGCGCCCAGAGCAACGCTGCTGCCATCTGCAAGACTGACCCGATCTGGGATCCGAACCACCAAATTACGGGGAACCGAGATTATCTCCGCGTGGTACGCGTGTTTTGACCCGGCGCACGCCACCCGATCTCCCACCTGAATGTCATTGACGCCGGCTCCGACTTCGACCACAACACCTGCGGCAGAGTACCCCGTTGGCTGGCGTCGCTTCCGCTGAGTATCGACTACAGCTAGAGCACTAGAGAGCCCTCGCTGCACAACGAGCTGCAGGAGTTTACGGACTTTCTCGGGCTGCCCTATCGCCTTTTTCCAGATGGGCACCGCGCTCGCCTTTAGTCCGGCGAACTCGGTGCCGGTGGAAATACAAGAGTGATCAACCTGTACCAGTAACGCCCCCGGCTGTACAAGTGGCTCCGGCACCTCGTCCAGGCTCGCCGTGCCTTGCCCGATCATGACCTGCTTCAACGCCACATCCCCCGCGTATCGATTACCGTCTTACCCTCAAGGCGCTTCCGATCGACCGCACCGAACGCCATGTGGTCAACCAGCAGTACGACGATGTCAGACTCATCTATCGCAGAATCCAAGTCCGTCAGGTGAACGTTCCCGAGCTCTTGCAGCACCGTCGGCAGTCTCTGGATATGGGGCTCGACTGCAAGCAATCGACCAACTCCAGCCTCTGCCAGCCCCGTTACGATTTCCACGGCGGGGCTCTCGCGAAGATCGTCAATGTTGGCCTTGAAGGCTAATCCCAAACAAGCAATGACCGAACTGCCCGACCCCTTAGTGCGAGCCTTAACCTGTTCAACAACGTAATGGGGCTTGTAGTCGTTGACTTCACGGGCTGTTCGAACGAGTCTTGCCAAGTCGGGCGCGGCATGCACAATGAACCAGGGATCGACGGCTATGCAGTGCCCACCTACCCCACACCCGGGCCGAAGGATGTTTACCCGCGGATGCCGGTTGGCTACAGCTATCAACTCCCAGACATCGATATCCAGCCGGTCACAGATTAGGGAAAGCTCGTTGGCGAAGGCGATGTTGACGTCCCGGAAAGAGTTCTCCGCCAACTTGCACAGTTCCGCTGTTCGAGCGTCCGTTGTCACGACTGCACCCCTCACGAACGTCCTGTAGAACGCGGCTGCCTTCATGGTGGAATGGGCGTCTATTCCCCCCACGATGCGATCGTTATGGACCAACTCATGGAGAATCCGACCTGGCAAGACACGTTCCGGACAATGCGCAAACAGAACAAGCAAGGGTGAACAATCGTTGTCCCCCCGCTCCGGAATCAAGAGGTCAGGCCGTAGCTCGCGAATCCACTGTGCCATCTTCTCCGTTGTACCAACCGGACTAGTCGACTCTAGGATGACCAAGTTGCCCGGGCGGATAAAAGGAGCGATCGACTTCGTAGCCGCTTCGACGTACGTCATATCAGGCGATTTGTCGTCATGAAAAGGCGTCGGGACAGCAACAATGAAGACGTCTGCCGGTTCTGGGTCAAGACTGGCCTTTAGGGCGCCGCGCTCCACCGCCTTCATTACCTTCTCAGCAAGATTGGGCTCATAGAGGTGGATCTCGCCCCGATTGATCATCTCAACGGCCAGAGGGTTGACATCCACACCGTGAATACGGAACCCATGATCCGCCAACAAACAAGAGGTCGGTAGCCCGATGTAGCCGAGGCCGATGACGCATACTGACCGACCTATTGTACCCGTGGAGTCTTTAGTTGCCTGCTCCAACTGCGCCACGCAGTGTCACCTTCTCAGTAAGATCTTTCACCACATGGTGGACCATCTGGTTTGTAACTTGATTGGTTTCGACCAAATGACGCATGTCCTCCAGGAAGCTGTGGATGAGATTGGGTGGTCCCGGATTAGGTAAGGCGATGAAGATTCGCTCGTGCTGAGTTGCTTGCGTACCTTCAGCAGTTGTCAACAATTCTTCAAACAGCTTCTCGCCAGGCCTGATTCCGACGCACTCGATCTGAATGTCTACGCCTGGTTCATAGCCTGAAAGCTTGATCAAGTCGCGGGCTAGATCAACGATTCGGACAGGCTTGCCCATGTCCAGGATGAAGACTTCACTGCCTCGCCCCATGGAAGCTGCCTGAACCACTAATTGAGCTGCCTCGGGAATGGTCATGAAATAGCGAACCATTCGTTCATCTGTGATTGTTACGGGACCCCCCGTAGCAATCTGCCGCTTGAATAGGGGAATAACGCTTCCGCGGCTGCCCAGCACGTTCCCAAACCGCACTGCAACAAACACCGTGTGGGAGGACTGGGCGATGGACTGCACGACTATTTCAGCCGCACGCTTGGTTGCCCCCATGACGCTGGTCGGATTAACGGCCTTGTCGGAGGAAATCAGGACGAAACGCCTTACTCTGAAAAGGTCGGCGGCCTTGGCCACATTATAGGTGCCGAAGACGTTGTTCTTGATCGCTTCCTCGGGGTTGCACTCCATAAGCGGCACGTGCTTATGCGCCGCTGCGTGGAACACGACGCCAGGTCGATGCTGCTGAAACACCCGCTTGATCCTCGCCTCATCCTGCACATCAGCAATAATGGGCCGAATGTCGCAGTCAGGGTAGCGCTGCGACAGCTCCATATGGATCTCGTAGATGCTGTTCTCGCCATGCCCCAACAGCAGAATCTGCCGGGGCGCAAACCGCGCCACCTGCCGGCAAAGCTCCGACCCGATGGACCCGCCCGCCCCAGTAACCAGCACGACCTCACCGCTCAGATAGGCCGCTATCGCCTCAAGATCAACGTGAACCTCTTCACGTCCCAACAGATCCTCAATCTGCACATCCCGAATCTGGTTGACCGAGACCGCTCCATTCACAAGCTCAAACAACCCAGGGACCGTCTTCAAATGCAGGCCCAGCCCCCGTCCGGCCTCCACTACCTTCCGAATCACGCAGCCCTTCGCGCTGGGCATGGCAATGACCATGTGGGTGATGCCGTGAGTCTTCACGATCTCCGGGAGCCTTTCCCGGTTACCCAGCACCCGCTTACCGGCCACGCTGTACCCCTGCTTCTGGGGGTCATCATCAACAAATCCGACCACGTCACACCCCAGTTCGGGGTGCTTGGCAAACTCCCGGACCAGCATGGCCCCGGCGTCGCCGGCACCATAGATCAGAGTCCGGTTGCACGGCCGGCCCGTCGCCTGGCGAGTCCTGTACCACTCATAGCGCAACCGCAGCGCAAGCCGCACCGACCCCAGCGCTCCGATCTTGAGGAACCACCCAATCAGCAGCACACTGCGCGGAAAACCACCGTGCGGCAGGACGAAAATCAGGGCAGCCGCCACCGCCGAATCGATGGTCACTGCATAGCAGATCCGCAGCAATTCTGGCACACTAGCATGAGTCCACATCTGGCTGTACAGCCCGAAGGCGTAGTAGACAATCATCCGCATCGGAATGATGATTGGCAGCACCCGCAGGTAGGTCATCACGTATTCGGCAGGAACGGCACGACCATCGCTGGCGAAGCGGATGAGAAACGCTAGCAAGATTGCCACCAGGGCAGCCAGAACGTCGATGAGTAACAAGGTCAAACGCCGCCAGAACTTGCTCATGCCGAGACCCCCCGTGCGACCGAACTCTGCTAACGTGAGCTGCTATGAGCCTTGTCGTGAGACTGATAGTAATAGTAGTAGTAGCCGTCGCGCCCCTCGGTCTGGACCCCGTCCAACACGACGCCCAGGACGTTGGCCTTGAC
>Ga0196971_1000832_pt1 | contig 17788 bp, 18 predicted proteins | sample S1v_1013CmetaG_FD_148660 | JGI IMG/M metagenome (GOLD analysis project Ga0196971, IMG submission 148660) | Soil microbial communities from Anza Borrego desert, Southern California, United States - S1+v_10-13C | ecosystem: Environmental > Terrestrial > Soil > Desert | place: USA: California... | reverse complement strand
CCCCGACCGTGCTGGGCTTCGGGCGCTATGGCTACCCGGAGACAGCCACCGGCGCCCGCCTGACCGCAGACGCGGCCCGCCTGGTCGCCGACCAGTTTCTCGCCCAGCAGGGCTACGACCTCGAACATTGGGCGCCGGTTGCATCCAGTTCCCGCGGCCAGCCCGGACGCCTCGACCACCACTTCGAATGGCAGCGGGTGGGCGTCCAGGTAGGCGAAGCGGTGCCGAAGATCATCCTCGACCTGGAGGGCGACCAGCCCGCCTACCTTCAGCACTATCTGCTGGTGCCGGAGCAGTTCCGGCGGGAGCAGAACCGCGTCACGTCGGTAGGCACGGTGCTAAGCGTGGTCAGTTCCGCCTTCATCTTCGCCCTCTGGGCCCTGGCGCTGCTTCTGTCCATTCGGCTTTCCATGCAGCGCCGGGCCAACTGGGGGTTCGGCCTGTGGGCCGGCGTCCTGCTCATGGTGGGCAGCGTGGCCTCCCTGGTCAACTCACTGCCGCTGCTCAAGGCCCAGATCTCCACCGTACTGCCGGCTGGCTACACGTACACCATGGTGCTGCTGACGGCCGTGCTGACCGGCGTCTTCTCGGGCGGCCAGGCCCTCTTCACCGCCGTGGCCGGCCAGGGGCTCATGGCCGACCTGGACCGGGACGGAGCCCCCTTCTTCGCCCGACTGCAAGCCGGCGGGCTGCTGACGCCGGGGTTTGCCGCCAGCGCCGTGCGCGGCCTCTGCCTGGCCGGCGTCATGCTGGGCTACGACACGCTCTTCTACTATTTCGGGCGGCAGTACCTCGGCGTCTGGAGCCCCGCAGGCTCCAGCTACTCCAACATCCTGGCCACACCGGCCCCGTGGATCTATCCCCTGACGGTCAGCCTGGCGGCGGGCTTCTCCGAGGAGTACACCTTCCGCCTGTTCGGCGTCTCCCTGACCCGCCGGTACCTGCGCTCGGGCCTGCTGGCGCTGCTGCTGCCCGCTGTGGTCTGGGCCTTCGCTCACAGCAACTACCCGGTCTGGACCCGGGGGCTGGAGCTGACCGTCATGGGCGCCTTGCTGGGCTGGGTCTTCTGGAAGTACGACATCGAGACCACAGTCATCGCCCACTATACGTACGATGCCCTCCTGGTCGGCTGGCCTCTGCTGCGGTCCGGGAATCTCTACTACGTCATGTCCGGCGCCGTGGTGACGCTGCTGGCCCTGGTGCCGGCTGTGCTAGCCTGGTGGGCCTCCCGCCGGCGCACCGCCGCCGCCGCCCCCATGCCGGCGGCAGCGCCCTTCATGGACGCGCCGCTGCCAGTCGAGGTGGCCCCCCCGGCGGAGTGGGCGCCCCATCCGGCTGACGAATGGCTCGACCGCCTCCTCACCCGAGCCCGCTCCAACCTGCGACGGTTGGTCATATGGGGCCTTGCCGGGTTCCTGGTCGCCCTCGCCCTGGCGCCGGTGCTGCACGCCAGCCTGGCCCGGGAGTACCGGGTCACGGAAGCGGAAGCCGAGAGCCTTGCCCGGCGCTACCTGCAAGGGCAGGGGTTCTCGCTGAATGGCCTGCGGGCCTCGCGGCAGATGATGACGGAGAGCTGGCTCGACTACGTGCGGACCACCGCCCCCGACGAGGCCGAGGCCTTAGTGCGCGAGTTCGGCGCCGCCCGCTGGAACGTGCGGTTCTATAAGCCGCTGGACCCGGTGGAGTATTATGTGGAGGTCGACATTCTCTCCGGAGGGGTGGCCGCGTTCACCCGCTATCTGCCGAGAGAGGCCGGCGGCAGCCGGTTGGAGGCGGATGCCGCCCGCCGGTTGGCCGAGTCATTCCTGCGCAAGCAGGGCATCGACCTGACGGACGCCACCCTGTCGGTCTCTGACAGCACGTCCCGGGACCAGCGCATCGACCACCGGTTTGCCTGGGAATCAAGCGACCCCCGCCTGCCCGACCATCGCATCCGGCGGGAGGTGCTGGTCCAGGGAGAGCAGGTGGGCGAGTTCCGGGCGCCCTACCCGTACGTGCCCGAGACCTGGTGGCGGGAGCAGGAGAAGCAGGATCTCTGGGCCGGACTGGCGGGCGTGCTGGTGGCACTGGCGGGCCTGGGCGGCGCGATCGCCGCCGTGGTCTACCTGGCCCGGCGCCAGGCCGACTGGCGCAAGGCCCTGAAGGCGGGGGCAGTGGCGGCCGTCCTCACCGTGCCGTTCCTGGCCCAACGGTGGCCCTCCGCTGCCCTTTCTTACGATGTGGAAACGGTCTGGATGGCCTTCCTGGCCACCGAGTCCACCAGCTACATCCTTGTGCCGCTGCTGGCCGGCACGGCCGTGGCTCTCCTCTTCGTCATCGGCGATGTGGTGGGGCGCCGCCGGCCCGCCTCCAGGCCCTTGGCTGAAGCCGCTCCCGCAGGGCTGGCGGTGGCCGGGCTGGCCGCCGGGGCCGGCGCCCTCCTGGCCCTGCCCGGCCACTGGCTCGCCCCCGACTGGCCCGCCATGCCCGACGCCAGCGGCGGATACTGGCAGCTGCTGGGCCTCCTCTTCGTGCCTGTCCTGGCCCTGGCCCTGGAGTTCGCCTTCCGGCTCTGGCTTCAGCCCCTGTTCAGCCGCTGGTTCCGGGGCCGCCTGTTCGGCCTGGTGGCGCAGGCCACGCTCATGGGCGTGGTGCTTGCCTTTCTCTCGGGCCGCATGTCCGGCCTGTCGGGCATCGTCGATGGACTCATCTACGGGGCCGGCTACCTGGTCGGCGGGCTCCCGGTGGTGCTGGTGGCCCGCACGTCCGGCCTGCTGTTCCAGCAGGGGCTGCCGCTGCTCGGGGCAGGCATTCGCCCCCTGGCCGTGACCGGGTATGCCTCGATGCTGCTGGCCCTGTTGCTGCCCTTGGGCCTTTGGCTGATGGCCCGTCACAGCCGGCCCACCCGACAACCCTGATTCCCGCCGCTACGCTGGACCACATAAGGAGACTCCTGCCAGGCTGGCCCGGCGGGAGTCTCCGCGCGAAAAAGCCCCGCCTGACAGCGGGGCTGCGGCGAACCCTTTCACGATGCGTCGGGCAGAGGCTGCCCGTAATGCTCGTCCAGCCACTCGTCCACCACATGCAGAATGCTCAGCGCCCGGTCCGTATACTCCTGCCATGCCCCCACCACGTGGGGCAGGCTGGCATCGATCACGCGGCCATGGGCGGCGGCTTTGGCCACATCCAGGATGTAGCGCCAGCGGCGACGCACCACCATGGCCATCTCCTGCGGGTTCTCCGCACCGGCCACCAGCATCAGAACCTCCAACTGCTCCAGGGTCACCACCGGCACCGCCCCCCACTCGCTTTCCTTCACATATTGAAACGTCTGACGCTGCGTCTTTGTTCGATATCAACCGTCACATTCTTCGGTGGATTTTTGGCCGGGGACGGTCTTCATGGTCAGCTCCACATACTGGCCCTTCTCCTCGGCCTTGCCCGGACGAGCGAGGGTAACCAGCACCCGGCCTTGTCCCACATCGGCCTGTTCGATGGCCACCCGCAGGGTCACCGCTGCGATGAGGGCCACACCCGTGTCAGCCTGTCCCCTGGCCAGAGTGGCGTTGGCACGGGCCACCGACCGGCCCACGGCTACAGCCAGGCGGTCCAGCGACGTCAGTTCCCCATCGCCTGCGGTCGGGCGCTCGCCGGTAAGCCCCTCCAGGGGAATGTACCGCTCAGGAGCCGGCGTCTTCCGGTCCCCCTCAAACAGGCGATAGCTGCTGTCCGTGGGCAGCCAGTCCGGCGCGCCGCCACCGGCCGTCACGTCCGCCGTAATCAGCGCATCCGCCGCGTTCAGAAGCTTGACCGACCGAAGGGTAAGGCCATTCTCCCCCAGCGTCAGCGTCACCGCGCAGGCCTCCCCCACCAGCACCCGGTAGGTGCCCGCCTCCGCCTGGGCGATACCGGCTGTGGCCCGGTGGCGGGTATAGATGTCGCCCCCGGCGGAGGAGAGGGCCACAATCGCCACCCGGTACCGGTCGCCGGGCCCGATCAGCTCTGTGCTCAACAGTCTCCCCCCTCCTGCCGGTGCGCAGGGGCGCCGGGGCCTGTCTTCAGCGACGGCGCGGCGATGTACCGGGCCGTCACCGTCACGTTGCCGGAACTGCCCTTTGTCAAGACTTGCATCTGGGCGTTGGGCATCGACACCCGCTTGAGGAGCACGGTGCAGGCCCCGTCGGGCACCTTGAAGGCAGCGTCGAAGGTCAGCTCCAGCGTGAACTCCTTGAGCAGCGCAGGCTCTCCCGTTTCGGCGAGCCGCCGGTTGGAGACGCCCACAGCCGCGCCCGATGCGGTCAGCAAGTCGGCAAGGTCAAGGTGGGCCATGGGCATCCTCCTCTCCGTGGGTGCCTAGGTCGGCGGGACGAGGACTTCGCGGGGCACGGGCCGGAAGAAGAACCGGAAGCGCACGCCGTACTGGTCGCCCAGCGTGTAGAGCAGCTTCTCCCGCGGGTCAAGGAAGGCGATGTTCAGCAGAATGTCCGAAGCGTCCACGGGCTGGAACTGGGCGTTGTAAGCAATCTCCGTGGTGAATTCAAAGAGGCCGACCGGGCTGGGCGGGTTATTGAACGTCTTGTCGATGGCGCGCCCAACCGAGGCAGCCGTGGCGGCGAGCAACTGCTCCAGGGAGTGTGTGGTCACCTGCGCCAATCGCTTTCCCTCCCCAGACAGGTGTGGCTGGCCGAGCGCAGGCCGGACGGCCCGGTGCGCAAGAGTGGTATCAAGCCCATCTTACGCACCGGACCCCTCCCTTGATTCACGCCACAAAGCGGGCCTTGATGGCGTAGAGCAGCGGCGACTGGAAGTTGAACGGGTACGTGTAGCCCGGCCAGGTGTACCCGGCACCCGCAATGGGCAGGTTCAGGTGGCCGAAGCCCCCGAAGTACGGGTTGCCAGTGCCGCCGAAAATGGGCCACGAGTAGGCTGACGGGAAGATCACACCGCACCCCCTCCTCCTCCACGTTATGTAAAGGGGCCACCGCCCGAGACCGGCGATGGCCCTTCCAGTTCTACTTCGCTTCCACGGGAACCACGGCGAGAACCCGGCCCGTGGCCTTCTCCTTCAGGGTGACGGCGCCCAGATACGACCCCAGCTCCTTCGGAAGCGTCGCCGTAACCGGCACGGTCCACTTGCTGCCAAAGGACCGGGCGGAGGCCGTGTCCTTGACCTGCACGCCGCTGCCGCCCACCACCCGGGTCAGGTTGTACATGAACTCGGTCTTCTGGCTGGGTACGCTCTTGCCCACGAACTCCAGGGCGTACTGGCCTGGCGCCGGGTTGAGCACCTGCACCTGCCGGCCCAGCCGGTGGCCCGCTACGTGGCCCACGGGCGTCCAACCGGCCTTGGGATCGTTGTAGTAGAGGCCCATCTCCAGGTCGGCGGCCGGGTCGGTCACCTGGCCGAAGCTGGCCCGGATGATGGCCGTGCCGGGAGCCACCTCAAAGAACTGGTCGTTCACATCGTCATGGCCCACGGTGATGCGCTGGGACTTGGGCTGCGCAAAGCCCACACCTTCGGCCACGGCTTCGATGTCGCTGAAGTAGTTGACAAAGGTGACCTGCTTGGACTGAGCCCCGCCGAACAGAGGTGCCAGGTCCAGCTTGGCCGGAGCAGCGAAGACGCCCCGGGCGGCCATATCCAGCACATACTGATTCTCGGCCAGACCGTAGTTCATGCTGCCGTGGGAAGCGTAGACATCAAGCTCCCAGACGCCCGGCTCGGGCGACGGGATCGCCAGGGTCTGCCTCTCGGGCGAGTCCGGTGCACCGGCCCACGGCGTGCCGCTGCCGGCAGGCATGCCGTCGGGCGTGTAGGCCATGACCCGCACACGGCCCTTCAGCTTGGGGGCCGTAATGTTAACGGTCAGTTCGGCGGCGCCTTCCGGCACCCGCACGAAGTGGCGGGCATACCGGGCCGGTCCCAGGGTGCCGCCGATGTTGTTGATGATGTTCCCCTTGGCCGGATCAAACGTATGCGGCACGACAACCGTAGCCAGGTAAGCTGAAGCGTAACTGGTCTGGCCCGGCACCCGGGCCTGAATCAGGGCGTCATACACGCCAGGCTTGTCGCTCTTGCCGTACTTCAGGGGGATCTCCCGCCGCTGCAGGGCCGGTACGGTCACGCTGGCGGGCCCGCTGACGGTCAGGCCGTTGCCGGGCAGGTAGGAGAGTTCCAACTGGCTCCGCCAGTACTCCCGGTTGCCCAGCACCCACTTGGCGTCGCCGGGACCCGGCATGAACTCACGGGCGTAAAGGCCCGTGGCCGTGGTGCCGGCCTTGGCCCGCCCGAAGGAGACCAGTTCCGGGTTCGACTCGCCGGCGATGCGCTTGAGGCGCTGCCAGGCGGCGTCGACCTGAATCAGGCCGAAGCCCTGCTCGTACCAGCCGTAGCCGGGCAGGCGGCGGGCGCCGGTCTCCAGCGCCTGGATCAGCTGCTTGGGCGAGACCTTGAGGCCCTGCTTGGCCGCCTGGCCCGCCAGCAAGGCGGCGGCACCCGACGTCTGCGGGGCGGCCATCGACGTGCCCTGGAACACAGCATACTGCCCGGCCCACGTGGGGATCGACGAGTTCGCCGTGCCCGGAGCCACAATGTTGGGCTTCAGCCCGCCGTCGTCCCGGGGACCGGCCGAGGTGAAGTACCAGAGCCCCTCCTGCGGCACCGTCAGGCCGTAGTCGGCCTTCCAGGTGCTCTGCGAGATATAGGCGCCCGACGTGAGCGCCGCCCCCGCCACGCCCGGCAGCCCCACCGTGTTCAGGCCCGGCCCGGCGTTGCCGGCAGCGATGGAGAACAGCGTGCCGTGCTTGGCCGACAGGTCCTGGACCAGCAGCGACTGCGGGTCGTTGCCGTCGTTCATGGGCTGGTGGCCGCCCAGCGACATGTTGATCACCTTCGCCCCGTGGGCGGCGGCATACTCCATGCCCTTGACGATGCCCGACCAGGAGCCCGAGCCACCGCTGGTCAGTACTTTGATCGCCATAATCTTGGCGCCGGGGGCCACGCCGATCATGGGGCCGTTGCCCGCCGTAATGCCGGCCACGTGGGTCCCGTGCTGACCGCCGTCGTAGCCAAGGTTTACGCCCGAACCATCGGCGTTGACCCGCGTCACCACGAAGTTAACACCCTGCTGGACCCCATCCTTCAGAGCCGCGCTGCCGAAGACGCCCACGTCGCCGGAAGCGCTGAAAACCTTCAGCGGCTTCTCATCCGAGAAATCGCCGTTGCCGTTCACGTCCACGTAAACCGAATCGTACACGCCGTGATTGACGGAGTCGGTGACGAGCACACCATAGACGTCATCGCCCTTGCCGTTCCGGTTGATGTCCGAGTTCATCTCGCCGGCGGGAATCTGGCCCTCCTTGAACTGGCCCAGCCGGTAGCTACCGCTGGCTGTGGGGATGCCGGCGATGCGCTCCGTGCGGGTTCCCTTCGTCTCCACGTCGCCCTCGCCGGTGAAGTCCTGCCAGTCCACAATCTTGGCTTCGCCGGTGGATGTCTTCAGCAGGGCCGGGTGGGCCGGATCCACGCCCGTATCGAGAATGGCGACGGTGACACCCCGGCCGTCGGCGCCGGTCTGCTCCATGAACTGGGGCGCCCGAATCTCGCTGCGGGTGATCTTTAGCGACAGGGCCGGGTCATCGGCGGAGGGAACCTGGGCCGCTTTGTCCGCCAAGGGCTTCATGGCAGCCGGGTCCAGCCGTACGGGGTGGTCAATGGCCAGCGCCCGTACCATGGGCGAGCGCTCCAGTTCGGGCAGCGCGCGGGACGGAACCAGTGCGACAATCAATCCGACGCTCTCCAGCGTGCTCTTGACCTGTCCACCCAGGCGGGCGATCAGCCGTCCGGCGGCCTGGGTCTGCCCCTTCTGCGCCGTGACGAGCACGCCCACCTCCGCCCGGCCCCGGGCCTCTCCCAGCAGCGAGAGGCCAGCAAGGTGCCTCGACGGCCTCATCATGGAACGGTCCACAGCCAAACCGGGGTTCGCGGCTGCCAGCGCAATGCCTGCCACCGCGAAGGGTACGACCAGATAGGTAGTTGCTTTCTTCATGGCCCCTCCTCTAACTTTCTGTAGGTCTATATTGATTTACTCCTGACGATTCGACAGTGCAGTACATTGACCTTTCCGCGCGTTCCCGGTATGTTCTGGACCAACAGGTAGCCCTGGCAGTTTCTTGTAGGGCGAGTCCGTGCCGCATTTTGCGTACCCTAAGTGCGAGAGGTGATGGCATGACACAAGCTTACATCGGGCTCATGTCGCGGGAAGGCGACCGGCTCGGGCATCTGGTGCGCGGCGTGCAGATGCTGCGGTCCTATGGAGCGGAGGCCGATGTGCTTTCGTACTCGGGCGCGGTGGATGTCTCGCCGCGCCCCGGCGAGGAGCCGGCGCTCTGCTGCCTCCTGGAGTGCAGCAGTGACGCAACACTCGAAGGGCTGCGGGGCATTTGCCGGGAGACCGAATGGGCCCTGGGCGAGAACCCGCGGGTCCTGACGGCCTCGGTAGTTCAGTATGACGGACATACGCAGGACGACGTCCCGGAGTGTCTTCAGGGGCTTATGGAGAACCGCTACGACGGCGCGCCCCGGCTGGAAGGCCCTGATGCGTTCGCTGCTCTCTGCGACTGGGGCCAGGTCTCCGAAGAGGATCAGATTATGGGCGAATGGCCATCGGCCGTAGGAAGGTAGCGAACTGGCAGGAGAGAGTGCAGGTGGGGGGCGAATTGTCTGCGATGCGGACCGCAGATCGGACAGGTGCTGTCCGACCCGATTGATGGCGACCAGCTCGCCCTGCTAGGCCCCGGCGCCGTAAAGATCTACCTCGACCCTCTCCTTCGCAGCTTCAGCGACGAGAGTGAAGTGGAGTGGGACCGCGTCATGGAGCGGTTCTGGCTCCGCCACCCCGAACTGAACCGATAGGCCCTTGCGTCTTCTCCCAGTATTTGGTAACATGGGGGTACAGATTTCGCTGGGAGTGAAAGCGCATGGCAGACTTCAAGGCCCTTCTGGCGTTTGTGCAAGGCGCTGAAGCGTACCGGGGGCGGGCCGCCCGCCGGCTGGCCGGCAGCCCGTTCATGCTCCGCTACACCTACGTCGGTGGCCACCCTGGCATTTGGGAATCGGAAGGGTTCTGGCTGGGGCGTGTGGGCAACCACCTGCGAATGGTCGACACCGTGGGAGACCGGTGTTATGACCTGCCGCTCGACCGCATTCGCGGCGTCAGCTGCAGCCATGACGGGCTGGTCCACCTCCGGTTCGAGCCCACGGCCGGGTTGCTCACTACAGTAGCCCTGCGCCCCGAAGAGGGCGGACACGGCGGCAGCAGCAACAGCCGGCTTCTGCACATGGTGCTGCTGGGCGCCTGACACGGACACACCACAAACGGGGCGATTCGTGTCTCCACAAGAATTGCCCCGTTCTTGCGCGTTTTCGGGAACGGAACGGAGTCATCTCCCGTCTAAAGGACTGGGTCTCGTACGTCTGCGCGGACTCAGATTGGGGGGAGAGCTATGGAATCCGTGCGCCCCGTGCACCGTAGCTGGGGCCTGCCCCGCTGGGTGCTGTGGGCTGCCTCCCCTGCCATCCTCGCCCTGGGCTTTGTGTTGGGCATTGCGCTCGCCACTTACCTTCCCGCCGGCTCCCCACCGCCACCTGACAAGGTGACGGCGCCCACCATCCACCCCGGAGATGTAGCTGCCACAGGTACAGCCCAACCAGGCCCGGACGTCTCGTGGCAGATTGTCTCCCCGTCGCCGCTCCCCCTGCGGAACACGACCCTCCCGCCGGTGGATGCCGGAGACCCCAAGGCGCCCCAGATCCGGCCGGAGCCGGAGGTCCCGCTTCAAGCGTTCAAGGGTGCCCCCGCTGACATTCGTGAAGCGCGTCTGGCTCTCCTCACCGACTACGCTCGATACTCAGACGGGCACAGCGAGTTCGTGGTAGATTACCAGCAGATGCGCCAGGCCGCCCGCGGCGTCTCCCTGGTGGGGCTGATCTCCATCTCCGACTACCAGGTCTGGATGCAAGCTCTGCGGGAAAACCCCGACGGTCTCAAGCGCTGGCTTGAGGGAGCAGCCAGGCGGACCCAGAGCGCTTCGGCCCGCGATCCGTTCCACCTGTCATGGGCCATCGTTGACGTGGTGCGTACGAAGCCCGAAGGCTTCGCCGATTACGAACTGATCCCCCTGGAAAACCGTACGTACGTGGTGGTGCGCCCGCTGGCCTCCACCGTGGACCATACCAAAGCGGAGGTCTCTCTGCGCCCGGCTAACAGCCTCGAAGTGGCGGCAGCAGGGCAGCCGGTGAGCGCAACCGAGCCCTGGGCCGTGTACGGTCCCGTCCTTCGCTTCGATGAAACAGACCTGTACAGACCCCTCCGCGCATCGGGGCAGAAACCGTTCAAACCCTAGCAGAAACACCAAAGGCCGTCCTCCTGATGAAGAGGGCGGCCTTTATTTCTTGGGAGCGATGCCGAAGAAGCTGAGGATGAGGGACTCCTTAACGTCGGGCTGGATTGCTGGCTGTGTCGTGCTCGGAGTCGCAGGTTTTGCCTGCGACTGCGCCGTCCCGTTCGTGGGCGTGGCCGGTTTGTTCGTCGCGGCCTGCCCGGGCAGGGGCGAAGTGATCAGGCCTCCCGGCGGCAACGCCAGCTTGATGGCAATCTCCGGAATCTCGATCAGCAGGCGGCTGCGTTCCAGCAGCGCCAGGAAGTCAACGAACTGCGTACGGGTTCCCGAGACCTGCACGGTGGCCTGGTACCGGACGATGCCCGGCATCTCCTCTACCTTCAGAGGCCCTTCCAGGCTCATGGCCCCCAGCGTCACGCCAGCCTGCTTGGCCAGGGCAGCCACCTCGCCCTGGATGCTGGCGAAGGGCTGATCCGTGATGAGGCGGGACTGCAGTGCGTCCATGCTCTTGCGATGCTGGTTCAGTTTCTGCTCCCGCTCCCGCATCTGGCTCAGCTGCGCCCGCATGGGGGCGAACTCCGCCGCGGCCACTGCCACGGCGTTCCGGCTATCCAGCAGGAGTCTGTCAAGATACGTGTACGGCAGACCGAGAATCGCCAGTAGGGCTAGCACCAGGAGCAGCAGCTTCTGCCGGTTCATCGCTTCACCTCCTGCACCACAGTGGCGACAAAGGTGAAGGTGGTCGGCGGTACCGCCGAACTGGAGAGCTTTCGCTCCTGGACGCCGGAAAAGACCGGCAGGACCTGCAGCGTCCGCAAGTAGCGCATGGCTGCATCGAAGTTGGCAGCCTGACCCGTAATGGTCACTTCGTGTTCCTTGCTCACGGAGAGCTCTGTTACTGCCACATCTGTCGGGGCAGACAGCAGCACTGCCCGCAGGAGGTTGGCCTGACTGGAGTTCCCCTGGTTGCGCCCGACCTGGGCCAGCCACGTCTGCTGCTTCTGCGCTTCCGCCTCGCTGGCGCTGACCTGCTTCGCACTGGCCAGGGCTCTGGTGTATTCGCCCTGGAGCGCTTCAAGCTGTGCCTTGTCGCCCAGAACCTCCTGGTAGTTGTTCCGCCAGAACACCAGCCAGTAAGCGCTGCCCATGAGAGCCGTGCCCAACACCAGGCCTAGCAGCACCCGGCTCCAGCGTACCAGGGGAGGCGGCTTGATGACCAAGTTGATGTTGATCATGCATACAACTCCGGTGGGAGCGCTAATCCAAACGCCAGCATGTGCGCCAGCGGAACCCGCTGAGCCGGGTCCTGCATGGCCTCCACCCGGAACCCGGCTGGCAGCCGTTCGGCGAGGAATCCCCGCAGGTAGGCCGTCAGCGAGAGCGCTACATATGCATCGTTGCCGAACCCGCCGGCGATGAGAACCCGCGAGGGAGGCTGGGCTGTCTTCGTCAGGGCGAACTCCAGCGACCGGCGAATATCGTAGAAAAGGTCCTCCGTAGCCACGCCGGCGAAGGGATCGGCCACCCCTTCCACGCTGGAGCGGGGCATGTCGATCGTACGGCTGATGATGGGAATTCCGCCCTCAAACAGGCTGATTCGGGCCGACTCGCTCCCCAGATCGACCAAACAGACACCCTGGTCAGGCGCCGCCTGCTCTGTGGCCAGCGCCGCCCGGTAGAGGGCCAGAGGCTCCAGGTCTACTCGCACGACCTTCAGGCCGGCTGCCTTGCACGCCGCCATCAGATCGGAGACGCACTTGCGGGGGGCCGCCGCAATGACCGCCCACATCTGCCCTTCGGGAGCAGGACCCGGCAGCAGGTGCAGGTCATACACGACGCCGTCACGGGCAAACGGAATATACCGGTCGGGCTGAAGGTCGATGGCCGCCCGCAGCTCCTTTTCCGGCATCACCGGCACCATCAGCTTGCGCACAAACCCAACCTGGGCAGGCACGGCCAGCGCCACCCGCCGAGAGCGAATCTTTGCCGACCGGAACGCCTGACGCAGTGTCTGTCCCAGGGCCTGGACATCGGGCACCTGCCCAGCGCTGTACCCCGGTGGGGTCTCTGCTTCTGCTGCTTTCCGGACCTCTGTCAGCCGCTTTGAGGAGACCGCTACCTCCAGGATCTTGATGCTGTGAGTGCCCACATCCACGCCCACGATACTGGGCGGACCGAATAGGGATTTGAACACGGTGCTGCGACCTCGCTTCCTGCGGGCTTAGTTGCGCAGGGTAGCCTTGGCTGTCACCTGGTACTGGGAGCCATCGCGGCGGGTGGCGGTAAGCTCCGCCCGCACGGTTCGGCCGTCTGCATCGAGGTAGTACCGCACGGCCGACAGGTTGTGCCCGACCACCTTGGGGAGACCCCCGGCGGTGCGGGTGACTGCTCCGGAAGCTGCGTCGAAACTATATGTCACGGCGGAACCCGCAACGTTCAAGGTAATGGTGCTGTCCCCGCTGGTCAGGGTCAGCGGCAGCGACGCGCCCCGGGCGTCCGTCACGAAGTGATCCAGGGCTAGCACGCTCATGGTCTCCTTGTCGAACCGGTCTTCGTCGGCGATCTTGGCCTTCCAGGCGGTTAGCTCAAGACTCGCAAGTAAAGAAAGAACCATGAAAGCAACAGCTAGACCTGCGATCAATTCGACCAGGCTAGTGCCATTCTCCTCCCGCAGCCACCGCATGGTTATGGCCTCCTCGCCACCGATGTGGTCAGGCGCACGGCATGTGCGATGCCTTTCACATCGGACCAGGATACGGTGACGGTCACATCTTTAAGGTCTGCCGGGAGACCGGTTCGGGTCTGAGAGCCTACGCTCACGGTATAGCCGGGGTAAGCAGGGTTCGGCGGGTCAGCGGTGGCGGGGCCGGGGATTGTGGCCCAGGCACCCTGGGCGTGCAGGGGCTCGATGCGGGCGCGGGCCAGGTTGAGGGCCACCATCTGCTTGCCGGCCTGGTCCAGGGAGGCCGGGGAGAGCTCGAAGCCGACAATGACGGGGATGAGACCGATGGTGACGATGGCCATGGCCGCGAGGATCTCGAGGAAGAGGGATCCCTGTTCGTCCAGAATCCACCGTTTCATGGACCATCACCTGCCAGTTGGATGGATATGGAGAGAAGGAGAGGTCTTCGGAAAGACCTCTCCTTGTCATCTAGCTTAGTCAGTGACGGTGATGGAAGTGGGCGTGATGACCAACTTTTTAGCCGAACCATTCAGGGTGACAGTCAGGGAATAGTTCGAAGTGCCCCCCGTCCCGGTCGGAGCGTAATCGAAGGCAGTTGCGACGAAGTCGGCGTCCTTCAGATTAACGTAACCGCTCAGCACGGTGTCCAGATCGTCGAAGGTGTCAATCTGGTCAGCACCGGAGCCTTCGGCAGGGTAGCTGTTCTTGGCGATCAGGTAGCGCTCCATGCCCAGCTGAAGCGCCTTGCCAGTGGCCTGCGCACCGTTCGTCTTGGCATTATCGATAGCACCAAGAACCTTCGGAGTCAGAACTACAGCCAGGATACCGAGGATCGCCACTACCACGATCAGTTCTACGAGCGTGAAGCCTTCCCGGGAGCGGAGACGATTGCGAAGAAAAGTCATTCCCACGCGCTCCTTGTGCCAAGATATAGTGGTGCATGTAAATCATAAGCGTTTTTGTCGAATCTCGTCAATATCTTCCTCGAACCGGAATGACGTCGGATTCTTTACTTTATCTGCCCGAGTATGTCAAACATGGGCAACAACATGGGCACGATGATCGATACGATGATCCCACCGAGCAAGACCGTTAGGGCTGGCTCCAGCATGGAGGTCAACCGCTCCAGCATGGTGTTGACATCTTTCTCGCTCAGCTCGGCGATGCGGAACAGCATGGCATCCATGCTCCCCACCTCTTCCCCCAGCGAGACAATCTCCACACTGATCTTGTCAAACACCGGCTGCCGGTGGAGAGCCTGCCCGAACATCTCTCCCTCCTGGACCCGTTCCTGCACGTCGCTCAACGCCTCACGGAACGGCATGAAGGCCACGGCATCCTGCACAGTCCGCAGGGCCGCCAACAGCGGCACGCCGCTCTTCAGCATCGTCCCCAGGGTCCGGCACAAGTTGGTCAGCTCCCGGCGGTACGTCAGCTGCCCCCACAGGGGCAGTTTCAGCGTCAGCCGCTGCAGCGCCGCCCGCACACCGGGGAGCCGCAGCGCCTGCCTTACGACCAGCACAACCAGAATCATCCCGGCCAGCGCCAGGTACCACCGGTTCTTCAGGAAATCGCCCAGATCCAGCATGAACTTGGTCGATGCCGGAAGCTTCGCCCCCATCTGGCTGAACATGCCGGCGTATGTTGGGAGCACGAACGTGAGCATGAAGACCACCACCACCATGGCCACAAACATGACCACCGAGGGGTAGGCCAGGGCAGACTTGACCTTCCGCCCAAAGTGGTCCTCCTGCTCAAACTGCTTGGCCAGCAAGGCGTAGCTGTCGTCAAGGCTCCCCGAGACTTCTGCCACCGCCGTAATGTAGACCATCACCGGCGGCAGATCCCTTTTGTGTTCGCCCATGGCCTGGCTGAGACTGCTGCCGCCCTCCAGGGAGCGAACGACAGCCTCGAGGATGTCGCCCAACCGCTTCCCCTGCATCTGGCGCCGCAGCACCGCCAGGGCCTGCAGCACCGGCACGCCTGCCGACAGCAGCGTCGCGAACTGCGAGCAGAAGAGCGCCAACTCACCCGCCTTCGGCCTCCCGCGTCCACCCAGGCGGATCTCCGAGTTCAGGTTCAGGCGCAGGCCGCCGCCCTCAACAAGCGACACCACGAAAAGATTCTGCTGCTGGAGGGCTGCCAGGGCGCCGGACCGGTCCTGGGCCTCAATTCTGCCTTCCAGCGTCTTGCCCGTGTTGTCTCGGGCCTTATAGCGAAATAGCATGGTCTATCACTCCTCCGCGAAGGCGACCCGCTTGACTTGCTCCAGCGTGGTCAGTCCTGCGGCGGCCTTCATCAGCCCGTCTTCCCAGAGAGTCCGCATCCCCGCCGCCCGCCCGGCTTCCTGAATCTCCGCCGATGTTGCCCGGTTGGTGATTAACTGCCGCACCCGGCCCGTCACCGGCAGCAGTTCCACCAGGGCCACCCGGCCCGTGTAGCCGCTGCGGTCGCAGTAGCCGCAGCCTTCGGCCCTGTAGAGCGTCTCGCCGGCCATGCCGGCCATCTCGAGCAGGTGGTAATCCGGGTCATCCGTATCAATCACATAGGGGTGGCGGCAACGGGGACAGAGCTTCCGCACCAGGCGCTGCGCCATCACCCCGATCAGCGAGGAAGCCAGCAGGAACGGTTCAATGCCCATATCGATGAGGCGGCTCGGGGCGCCTGCCGCCTGGTTGGTGTGCAGGGTGCTCAGGACCAGGTGGCCCGTCAGGGCGGCCCGCACGGCAATGTCCGCCGTCTCGCCGTCGCGGATTTCGCCCACCATCATCACGTCGGGGTCCTGACGCAGGAAAGATCGCAGGCCCATGGCAAACGTCAGCCCAGCCTTGTTGTTCACCTGCACCTGATTGACGCCTGGCAGGTAGTACTCCACCGGGTCCTCAATGGTAATGATGTGCCGGTACGAATGGTTGATCTCGCCCAGGGCCGCCATGAGCGTGGTCGTCTTGCCGCTGCCGGTGGGGCCAGTGACCAGCATCATGCCGTTGGGCTTGGCCAGCATCGCCCGGAAGTGCGAGAGCATATGCTCCGGCAGGCCCAGGTCTGCCAGCCCCAGCAGGGCCGAACTCCGGTCGAGAATACGAATGGCAATCTTTTCGCCGTAGATGGTCGGCACCGAGTTCACACGCAGGTCCAGGCGGCGCCCCTGCATTTCGACCTCAATGCGGCCATCCTGTGGAACGCGCCGCTCTGCGATGTCCATGCCCGCCATGACCTTGATGCGGGAAAGAACGGGCAGCATCATGCTCTTGGCCAGGGGAGCACCCTCCTGGAGGGCCCCGTCCACCCGGTAGCGAATGCGTACCTGGTGCTCCACCGGCTCAATGTGGATGTCGGTCGCGCGCGTCGACAGGGCCGTGGCCATAAGCCCGTTGACCGTGCGGACGACGCCGGAGTCATCGGCCTCCTCCAGGTCGTAAGCCCGGGTGGCCTGCTCCGGGGAAGGCTCCCCCTTCTCGGGTGCGGTCATCTTGCCGCCGCTGCGCACGGTGTAGGCAGCCAGGTGCGCCCGCTTGATGGCCTTCTCGGTGGAAACGGCAGGCTTCACCCGGCGGCCGCAGTGCAGGCTTATATCATCCACCGCAATGAAATTCAGCGGGTCAGCCAGTGCCACAACCAAAGCATTTCCGTCTAAACGAATGGGAACCGCCATGTACTTCTTGGCCAGGTCTTCGCTCACCAGCGCCGTGACCGACAGGTCCATTTGGGCTTCGGGGTTGGGAATGAAGGGGTAGCCCAGCTGGTCTGCCAGGGTGTTGCACATGTCGAACTCGGTCACAAAACCCAAGGAGACCAGAACCTCGCCGAGGCGGCCGCCCACCTTCTTCTGGGTGTCCAGGGCCGTCTCCAACTGACGGCTTGAGAGCAGCCTGGCCTCAAGGAGAATGTCGCCCAGCCGCATGGAGCCCCGTGGCGGTGTGATAGCCAACGCACATTCCCCTCTCGTTCGCGCAAGATAGTCTGTCATTCGACGGTACTCGACTCCGCTCCTGCCCGGGAATCCTTGGGGCAGTAAGCTTTGACCATCTTACTAGTCAAACAACAGGCCCAAAGGCTGCCCCGCCGGCACTCTTGACCACGGTGCTCCCACCGTGGCATAGTCGATGGGGGCAAGAACGCCTTGAAATGGCGTCAATTGAGCGCTATGGGTCTGACCTTCGGACACTAGAGGGGGCGATGGCACCATGTCAGACCAGGAAAAGAAAAACGATGGCCACCCGGGGAAGCGCTTTCGAATCACTCGCCGGGTCAAGCCTGAGCCTGTCCGCCCGTACTCCGAGCAAGTCCTGTCCGAAGTCGACCAGGATGATGCCGACAAGGGCACACCCGCGATGAACCGGGAAGTGACCCGCGGCTGCTCCGGCTGCCTGAACGTCACCCTCCTCATCTTCCTCATCATGATCGCTTCCATCGTCGCGACCTTCTTCATCACCAGAAAGGGCGTCTGATGGCGAAGGAATCCCCCGGGTATGTCACGTACTTTACACGTACGAAACACACCAGGGGGATTCTCCTTGCCTACCCAATATCTGTGGCGCAAGCGGGACGGTTACGTCCTGATCACGGCGCTCATCGCCCTGGGCGTCATGGCGCTCATCGGGCTGGGCGTGCTGGGGCTGGCCCACTCCAGCCTCCGGGCGTCAAGGCAGGCCGTTGAGTCCGAGCAGGCCTTCTACATGGCCAACGCCGGGGTCGAGTGGGCCATGGCGCACGTGCAGAGCG
>Ga0196971_1000831_pt1 | contig 17827 bp, 19 predicted proteins | sample S1v_1013CmetaG_FD_148660 | JGI IMG/M metagenome (GOLD analysis project Ga0196971, IMG submission 148660) | Soil microbial communities from Anza Borrego desert, Southern California, United States - S1+v_10-13C | ecosystem: Environmental > Terrestrial > Soil > Desert | place: USA: California... | reverse complement strand
TGATCAGAATGACCCGCATGTCCTGGCAGCTGTGCAGGATCTCGCTGACCGGAAGGTCATCGGCGAACCGTATGTGCTGCTGAAGGTTTACTTCCATAAGCCGGGCTCCTCCCTTCGTTGCATGACTTAAGGATACCGGAGCAGGCAAGCGAACCCCGGTGCGCCTGCGCGCTGACTACCTGTGATATCTGTCACACGGTGTTTGACTGGAAAGAATCGGAGTGGGCGGATAATACTTGGGATGCGCCGGACCCTCGCCAGGAGCTGGCTGCAGTCCGACTTCTGGCTGGTAGGATTCCCTATCAGGTTCCGCGATAGCAAAGAAAGGCGGCGCCCTGAAGGCGTCGCCTTTCTTTATGCGCCGATGGCGCTGAGTCGGTCGGCTGGAATGATCCTGTGGGATACCGACCCGGGCACCGATCGGCCAGTCATGAACCGCACAGCGAAAGAGTGGACATAATCCTCGGCATCTCCGACGGATGCCCACTCGTAGATGCCCTGGAAGTCCGCCGCCTCCCTGATGTAGCCCCAGAGCTTGGTGCGGAAGCCCGGCAGGCCCATGAAGAAGGGGATCGGCAGCCATGAGAAACGAATGTTCTGCACCAGCGCCATGCCGGCCACATGAAACCGCAGACCCGCTGCGCCGACAATTTCACTGATCTTGGCCCCGTGGTGTCCTTCGGTGGCGAACGCCGCTGCTGCGGCTTGCAGCAGCCGGGCCCGGCCTGCTTCGGTCAGCTGTCAAGCTCCGCAATCCCGGACAAAACTGCTCCTGTCGCGCCGTGCCAGAATGGGGAGGTGCAAACCCGAAGGGAGTGATGCCCCATGGAGCACTGGATGCTGGAACGCATGCACCACTGGCATGTACCCGGCTTGAGCGTGGCTATCGTGCAGGAAGGCCACCTCCTGCAGGCTCGAGCGTATGGAGCCGCCGCCGCCGATACAGCAGAGCCGCTGCGCGTAGAGCACCTGCTGCAGGCCTGTTCCATCAGCAAGACGGTAACTTCTGTTGCGGTGTTGGCGCTTGTCCAGAGGGGCCAGCTGGACCTGGATGAGCCGGTGACTCGCAGGTTGCCCGCCTGGCAGTCCGGGTCAGGGGAGCCCGTGACGCTGCGGTGGCTCCTCTGCCACCAAGCCGGGCTGGTGGACCCGCCCGGCGGCTGCCCCACCCTGGACGTCGTAAAGGTGGGCCGTGAGCTGGGCAGCAAGTTTGAGTACAGCGACGGCGGCTACCTGGTGATTCAGCACCTGCTAGAGGCCGTCACGGGCGAGTCCTTCGCAACGCTGGTCCAGCGGCTTGTGCTTGAGCCCCTGGGCATGTCCAGCTCCTTCTTTGAACAACCGCTGCCGCCGGATTTGTCCCGACTAGCGGCGACCGGGCACGACTGGACCGGGACCGCTCTGCCGGGCCGGTGCGCCGTCTACCCCTACCTGGCGCCCGGCGGGCTCTGGACCACGCCGACCGACCTGACAGCCCTCATGATCGAACTGATGAACGCCAGTCAAGGCGCCGGCCGGGTGCTGACCGGAGACTCGTTCAGCACCATGACGACTCCCCCGAAGGCACCCTACATAGGGTTGGGCATCTTCGGCGGCGGGGGCCGGTACAACCACTACGGCTGGGGGCCCGGCTTCCAGTCCAGCTTCACGCTGTACCCCGCCGCCGGGTGCGGGGCTGTGATCATGACCAACGGAGACACGGGCCTCTTCCAGGAGGAGTCGCTCATCGGCGAAGTGCTGGAGCATCTGAAGGGCATGTACAACTGGCCTCCCGCCGCCTAGAATGGGGCTGGGGTGATGGTACGCCATGAGCTATCCCGACTGCGTCCAGCGGGCTGTCGACTACGTGGAGCAGCGCTTGACCGACCCCATTCACACGGAGGATGTGGCCCGGGCAGCGGCTTTTTCGCCGTATCACTTTCACCGCATCTTCCAGGCAGTGACGGGCGAATCGGTGACCGAGTACATCCGGCGCCGCCGTCTGGCAGAAGCTGCAGCCGAACTGATCGGCAGCAGGCGCCGCATTGTCGAGGTGGCGGTCTCCTACCAGTTCGAGTCCCAGGCCTCCTTTACCAAGGCTTTCGGGCGGCTCTACGGCATGACCCCGGCGGCCTACCGGCGGAACGGGCGTCCCCTGTACCTGCGGGAGAAGCGACCGCTGCACGTGGGCGACCTGCGCCACCTTGCAGCCCTTCAGCCTGTGCAGGTGGACGAGCCTGCCATGCAGGTTGTGGGGATGCGGTACGAGGGCAGGAACCGGAACGGCGAGATTCCGGCCCTGTGGCGGCAGTTCGTGTCGCGCATGGACGAAGTGCCACACCGTACGGCCGATGGGGCGACCATCGGGCTGTGCGAGCCGGAGCCCCACCTGACCGAAGAAAGCGTGATTCGCTACGTGGCCGGGGTGACGGTGGACCGGGTCGGGCAAGTATCCCCCGGCATGGTGGCCTGCACCGTGCCGCCGCACCGGTACGCGGTCTTCACGCACCAGGGGCCCCTGGCAGACATGGAACGGACCTATGCCCACATCTTCGGCACCTGGCTGCCCGGGTCAGACTGCCTGCCCGCCATGGCTCACGACTACGAGCGCTACGAGCCCGGCGGCCCCGTGACCATTCATCTGCCCATAGAGTAGGGCCGGCGGCTTGATCAAGCCACCGGCCCGTTTTGCGCTAGTTGGAGAGGTACTTCATGGGGTCCTGCCGGTCGTTCTCCACCCGAATCTCCAGGTGGAGATGCGCCCCCGTGGAGAGCCCCGTGGAGTCGCAGGTGCCGAGGGTCTGGCCCTGCTTCACCGCCGCGTTGACCTGTACGTTGAAGCCCTGCAGGTGTGCATACCAACTGGCAATACCGCCGCCGTGGTCCACCACGAGGCGGTTGCCATAGATCTGATCGTACCCGCGGTAGATGACCACACCGTCTTCAATCGCGAGGACCGGATCGCCGGTGCTGCACGCAAAGTCGGTGCCCCCGTGAACGCTGGGTACCCCGTAGACGGGGTGAATGCGGGGACCGAAGTCGTCGGTAATGACCAGCCGCCGCTTCAGTGGCGACGCCGGCACGAACTTGCCGGCAGCCCGGGCCATGCGGCGCTGGATTTCGTAGATTTGCTCTTCCACCTGCGCCTGCTCCTTTTCGTAGGCGGTAATCCGCGCCAGCAGATCGGCACGCTGCTGGTCAAGCGCCAGTCCAAGCTCCCACGTTTGGGCCGCCTTGATCTCAGCCGCCTGCTTTTGCTCCTTCGCCTCCGTCTGCATCTGCGTCAGTTCAGCCTGCCGGTCCGCCACACCCTGCCGCTTCTGGTCAAGGTCACGCCGGAGGTCCCGGATCTCTCCAAGGATCCTCCGATCGTACGCAAGGATCACTTCGAGGGCGTCGAGCCGGCCGGTGAAGTCTCCGAAGCCGGTGCTGCCGAAGAGCACGTTCAGGTAGGTGACCCGCCCTCGCTCATGGATCGACCGGATGCGCCGGGCAGCCAGCCCCTTGCGCGCCTGATACCGCTGTTCAGCCTCCTTCAGGCTGACCTGCAGCCGAACGAGCTCATCCCCGGTCACCTTCAGCTGAACGTCGAGCACCTGGAGGCGACCGCTAATCAGGTAGATCTCTTGGTCCAAGACCTCCAGCCTGGCCTTGGTTGCTCTCATGTCAAGGTATACCTTCTCGAGCTGGCTCTCCGCCTTCTGCCTCTGCCTCAGGATCTCCTGTTCCCGCTCCTGCGCCTGCTTCAGCTCAGTGGCCGGGTCAGGAGCCGGTGCGACGGGACTCGCCAGGCTAAGCAGGGCGAGCAGAAGCAACAGGCGGCATACGAGTGCGTAGCGACGTCGCCGGGGTCCCCCCATCCCATCGCCTCCCGCCGGTGTAACTCCATTCGAAACTTTGACGCCCGACGGAGTATTCCTGGTTCCCTTCGAAAAGGAAAGGCCCCTCACCGAGGGGGCCTCTGGGAAGCTACACTTCGCCCATCCACTCGCGGAGCTTCTTCTCGTTGCTAATAATCAGGTCTTCACCCTCAACCCTGATGCAGTTCGTGCGCCGGAAGTCGGCCAGCACGCGGGTTACGGTCTCCCGCGACGTGCCAATCATGCCGGCAATGTCCTGGTGGGTCAGCCCCAGGTTAAACTGCTTGCTGCCGCGCTCTTCCGCCGTCTTCAGGAGGAGGCTGGCGAGGCGCCCGTGGGTGGTGTGCACGGCAAGATCGTGAGCCGTCTCCCGGGCGCTGCGCAGCCGCTGACCCACGCACTTGAAGGCGTTGGCGGCAAGGGTGCGGCACTCCGGCAGCAGCGCCAGAATATCGTCCACCCGGATGGCGTAAATGACGGAGTCTTCCACCACCTGGGCCGTGGCCGGGTAGGGCGCCTTGTCTGCCAGCACCACGAGGCCCACGGCCGCCCCGGGCCCCCAGACGTTGAGCACTTGCTCCTGCCCCCCGGCGGCCAGCTTTGTCACCCGCACCTTGCCTTCGCGCACGAAGAAGATCACTTCGCCCGAGTCACCTTCGTTGAAGAGAATGGTCCCTTTCCGGTACCGCCGTTCCCGTGTAACGCCGGCCACGGCGGCCAGTTCTTCATCGCCAAGCCCTTGAAAGAGGGCGAGACTCCGCAAGAACGCAAGGTCTGACAGCGCCTCCACCTCCCTTTCTTGCGTATTGCTTCTATGTACCGTCTACGACAGACAGGGGAAGATTCCCTCTCGCAGACATTTCGCCCTTCTAAAGCTATGCCTTAGAATGCACCTTGCTGCCTTCAGCTACCCAGGCTGCCAATTGCGTGTCCCATCCCTACCCCGTATAATTACATGGTGTTTCTTGCGGAGGAGGGCATACCGTGGGACTTTCCGTCGGGATCGTTGGCTTGCCCAACGTGGGCAAGTCGACCCTGTTTAATGCGATTACCAAGGCTGGTGCCGAAGCCGCCAACTACCCGTTCTGCACCATTGAGCCAAATGTCGGCATCGTGGACGTGCCCGACGCCCGCCTGCCGGTTCTGGCCAAGATGTTCAAATCCGGCCGCATTGTGCCGGCCGCGGTGAAGTTCATCGACATCGCCGGCATCGTCAAGGGCGCCAGCAAGGGCGAAGGTCTGGGCAACAAGTTCCTGCACCACATTCGGGAAGTCGATGCCATCGCCCACGTGGTGCGCTGCTTCGACGACCCCAACGTCACGCACGTGCACGGCAGCGTGGATCCCCTGCGCGACATTGAGGTGATTAACCTCGAACTGATCCTCGCCGACATGGAGACGGTGGAGAAGCGGTACGAGCGCATCGCTAAGGCAGCGAGGAGCGGCGTCAAGGAAGCTCAGGTCGAGTACTCCATTCTCACGAAGGTCAAGGAAGCCTTGGAGGACGGCAAGCCGGCCCGCACCGTGCAGCCCGGCAACGAAGATGAGGCGAAGGCCCTGCGGGACATGCAGCTGATCACAGCCAAGCCGGTCATGTACGTGGCCAACCTGGCAGAGGATCAGGTTAACACCGCCATGGACGTGCCTGCCGTGAAGATTGTGGCGGACCTGGCTGCTCAGGAGCACAACGAGGTGGTACCCATCTCTGCCAAGATTGAAGCGGAACTGGCGGAGATGGAGGAAGAGGAGAAGCAGGTCTTCCTCTCCGACCTGGGGCTGAGCGAGTCGGGCCTGGACCGGGTCATTCACTCCGGCTATCGCCTGCTCAACCTCAACAGCTTCCTGACCGCCGGCGAAATGGAGTCCCGCGCCTGGACCATTCGGCGGGGCACAAAGGCGCCTGCGGCAGCCGGCACCATTCACTCCGACATTGAGCGAGGCTTCATTCGGGCCGAAATCGTCTCCTATAAGGATCTCATTGCCGCCGGCTCCATGTCTGCCGCTAAAGAGGCCGGCAAGGTGCGCCTGGAAGGCAAGGAGTACATCATGCAGGAAGGCGACATCGTCCACTTCCGGTTCAACGTATAGCGGACGAAGACGCCCTCGAACGGGGGCGTCTTCTCAATGGGGCGTGGGGCCTCCGGCAGCCCCGGGCGTCCTGTTTATGTCGAACGAAACACTGGTGGTCGCACCTCTATCTTGTAGAAGGGGGCTTCCCCATGGTGTACATCATCGAAAAAGCGCCCATGCGCCCTGTGGAACGCTATGCGTCCATTGGCAGTCTCATCCTCATGGGAGTGGCCTGCGCCCTCGCGGGGTACCTGTTGGGCGACGCCAAGCTGGCCGCGGTCATGGTCTCCGTGGTCGCTGCGCTGGGCGTGATTCTCCACCCGGGCGACCGCCTGGAGTATCGGGTGGAGGCCGACGGCATTCGCATAGGCCGGCAGTTTCTGCCCTTCCGATCCATGCGGGGCATTCGCATTGCCCGGCTGGACGGCACCTTCATAACGGGCGGCGTCGCCTTTCCGGGCTTCTGGTACGGCAAGGCCTGGTCCCGCCAGTTGGGCTCCTTCTTCCTGTACGGGAGCACGGGCCTCGGTAAGGGCGTTCTGATCACCTTAACAGATGGGCGCCGGGTGATGATCACGCCGGCGCGCCCAGTCTCCGTCGTTGTTCAGTTGCAGGTGACCACGACTGCCCGCCGCTACAAGCGGTAGGTCTGTCCTTCGTCCACGAGCTCAACATTCTGGTGCTGGCTGCGGGCCTCTCGCATCAGCTGCTCGAGGTCGATTTCGGGGTAGATGTGGGTAAAGAGGCAGCGCTTCACGCCGGCGTCCCGGGCGAGGGCGGCAGCCTCAGCCGCCGTCAGGTGACCAAAGAGTCGCTTGTGCTGGTGCTCCTCCGTGAGCGACGCCTCGATGAGGAGCACGTCGGCGCCGCGAGCGGCTTCCTCAACTGCGGCCGACTCTCCCGTGTCAGCCGTGTACACCAACACGGGTCCAGACTGCCCGGTGGGCGTAATGCGCATGGCATAGCAGGGAATGGGGTGGGTGGTCCGCGTGAAGCGGATCTCTAGCTCGCCCAGCACCAGAGTCTGAGCGGGGTCATATGCGCGCAGCTCCTGCCAGTCCTCGCCGCCTTCGAGCCAGAGGTGCTTCTCGGCAGGCTCGGTAGGGGCCCAGACCTGGAGTTTGGCCTTGGTGCGGCCCGCCATCTGTGCGCCCAACTGGGCGAATCGCAGGCAGTGCACGTCGGCAATGTGATCCTCGTGCAGGTGCGACACCACCACGGCCGTAAGCTGCTCAACCGGCATTAGCCCAAGCAGCCGGGCTGCGACGCCGTTGCCGGCGTCGAGCAGCAGAGAGGTGCCGCCGTGCCGCACCAGGTAACCGTTCATGGCCCCGCCCGGGGCGGGGAAGGGCGAGTACCGCCCCAGGACCGTCAGTTCCATGTGTGAGACTCCCTCCGAGACCTAGCCTGCCCGACTACCGATTCGCGAAGACGAACCCGAGCGCGGAAGCCGACAGGAACATGGCAGCCAGCAAGAAGACCAACACGGTCTCCATGGGGTTGAAGTCCATTTTGCGCCGGAGCACGTTAAAGGAGTGCTCAAGGTCGCCTTCGGTCAGCGCCTGCAGGAAGCTCTTGCCCTGGCGCATCCGGCGGATGACCACGTAGACCACGTTGAACATGGGAATGAACAGAATGAGCAGCGGCGCGGCCAGGCCAGCCAGCGTCGCGGCCTTAAAGTAGCCCGTAACGGCCGTGGAGGCCAGCAGGAAGCCCAGGAAGTTCGCCCCGGCATCACCCATAAAGATTGACGCCGGATGGAAGTTGTACCGCAGGAAGGCCATGCAGGCTCCCAGCGTGGCCGCCACCCAGATGGCCGTGGCAGCAGAACCCATCATGAGGGCGATAATGAGCAGCGTGAAGCTGGCGATGGCTGTGAGGCCCGCCACCATGCCATCCATGCCATCCAGGAAGTTGACAGCATTGGCCATGCCCACCAGCCAGGCCAGGGTCAGGGGATAGTCAATCCACCAGGGCAAGATCAGCATGCCCGGCCCGAAGGGGTTGCTCACATGGCTGATGCTGTGGCCCATGGCCACCAGCACAATTGCGGGGAGGAACTGTAGAATCAGCTTCGGCAGGGCGGCCAGATCATTCCGGTGGCACTTGCACCAGTCATCTACCAGTCCTGCGCCCAGTGCAAGGGGAAGAGCGACGGCGAGGGCAGGGTCGGGCTCGAAGGCCATGGCCACCATGACACCGAAGAAGATCGCGAAGCCGCCGGTCAGGGGAATGGGCTGGCTGTGCGTGTGGCGACCCCCCGGAACCTTAATGATGCCAAAGGAAGCGGCGACCCGTTTCATGTGCGGAGTAAGGACGAAGGTCATGCCGAACGCCAGAGCGAAAGTGAGCAGCACACGCAGTTCTGTTGCCATTGCGACGTCTCCTTGCGCGCCCGGCGGAAGGTTCCACCGGCCGCATTGGCCTGTTGCAGTACCTGCTCAGCCGTTTCGACGAAGCGCAACGGTATTCCTGTCCCTCGATCTCTTAGGTGGAAAGGAGACCCCTTGTCATGAAATTCGTACGCTTTCAGAGTCATGAGCGAGCCCGATGGGGCCGTCTGGACGGTGACACCATCTACGAGCTGGATCGCGCTCCCTACGACGGCAGCAAGGAGTTGGGCCGCACGCATGCGCTGGAGGCCGTTCAACTGCTTGCCCCGGTTGAGCCTTCGAAGGTGATCTGCGCAGGGCGCAACTATGCCGAGCACGCGTCGGAACTGGGCAATCAGGCGCCGACGGAGCCCATGTTCTTCCTGAAGGCGCCTTCGAGCATTATCGGCCCCGGCGACACCATCGCCCTGCCTTCCTGGCAGCATGCCGTGCACTGGGAAGCAGAACTGGCCGTGGTCATCGGGCGGAGGGCCAGGAACGTCCCCCAGGAGCGCGCCCTTGACTATGTCTTCGGGTATACCATCGCCAACGATGTCTCTGACCGTGACCTGCAGAAGGCGGACGGATCTTTTGGCTTCGGCCGGGCCAAGTCGTTCGACACATTCTGCCCCTGCGGGCCGGTGATTGAGACCCAGGGGATCGACCCTATGAACGTGCCGATTACGCTGACCTGCAATGATGAGGTGCGCCAGTCCGACAGCACGGCTCTGATGCTGCACCCCGTACCGAAGCTGATCAGCTTTCTGTCAAGCGTTATGACCCTGATGCCCGGCGACCTGATTCTGACGGGCACGCCTAAGGGCGTGGGCGCAATGAAGCCGGGAGACCTGATCGAAATTTGCATTCCGGGTATTGGCACTCTCACCAACGATGTCCGATAGGAACCCACAGACGCAACAAAGGGACCTCGCTATTGCAGCGGGGTCCCTGCTTGTCCGTGCACGATTCACATGAAGAACAGGGACATAATGGCGGCAGCTTCCGCCTCCGACAGTTCCCAACGCTGCCGGGCGGGCGCCAGGGGCGTCGCCTTTGCAGCGTCGGTTTTGGTGTTGCCTTCAGGTGGCGGCTGCTTGACTGGCTCTTGCATGGGGTGCACCATGGTGACAACTCCTTCCTGGCTACGTACATTTCTTCCTGCGAGATAAGCGTACCACATCCTGGCCCATCGGACAAGATAGGCAACAAGAAAGTTACAAAAACAGAAAGGAGAGGACCCTGGCACCACCGTGGCAGCTACACATAACATGGCAGTGGACCTCGACCGGTACGTGAACCGTGCCGACAACACGACAGAGGCAGGTGTCTACTTCACATGGATTCCACTTCCCGTGCGATGATGCAGCCTGGGTTCGCCATGGGCTACTCCCCGGCCATGATGGGACCGTTTACCGCCGCTCCCGGTGCGGTTGGAGCTCCGATGCCGATGGGCATGCAGAAGGGCGTTCCCATGCAGAAGGGCGTTCCCATGCAGATGGGCATGCAGAAGGGCGTCCCGATGACCACGGGCGGCGTTGGCGGAGCCGGCATGGCCGGCATGACCGGCATGACCGGTGTCGGCGGACCTGGCATGGCGGGCATGGCCGGCATGACGGACATGACCGGAATGCACGCCGCACACCACGCGGGTATGCAGGCGGGCCAGATGGCTGGCATGCAGCCGGGTCAGATGGCCGGTCAGGTCGCGGGCATGCAGGCGGCAGGGCAGATGATGCCCATGATTACCATCAACATTCCGGCCCTGCGCAGCCTTCTGAACATGCCCGGCTGGTCGGCTGCCGTCGCCGTTCCCGAGACCCAGGGCGCCCTCCGGCTCCCCGGTCTCATGTTCGCCGTTGACACGCCCCTCGGGCAGGGCGCCCTGAGCTGGCCCGGCCTGATGACCGGCTTCTCCTGGCCCGGCGTGCAGGCGAGCCTGCGTGCGCCCGGCTTCCAGGCAGCCGGCGGTCTGCCCGGCTCCCAGGTCGGCCTGGGCATGTCTGACGGGCAGATGATGATGAACATCATGCCCGACGAAGAAGGCGAGTGACCCTGCCTGCGCAGGTAGGTCACCGCGTACAGGATACCATAAGGGGAGGCTATCACAGCCTCCCCTTTCCCTATACCGCAACCACCGGCAGCCGGAAATGGTCCTGCAGGACCAGCGCCCCGGCCCCAATGGCACCCGCTTCATGGCCCAGCCCTGACAGAGCGATGCGCACATCGCCCCGAGGATGGGCCAGTGCCCGGCTCTCCACGGCCTGGCGGGCCGGGTTGAGAATGTAGGCTCCCCCCGCAGCCAATCCGCCGCCGATGACGACAAGTTCAGGGTTGAACGTGTTGATGACGTTGGCGATCCCCACGCCGAGGTACTCCCCCACAATAGACAGCGCTGTCATGGCGGCGCTGTCGCCCTGTTGGGCCGCCCCGACCACCACATCGGTCGTCAGCTGGGAGGACGCAGTCTTTGCCAGCGCCGAAGTGTCAGTAACCAGTCTGGCCAGGTGCTGCCGCAGAGCCTGCTCGGAAGCGAAAATCTCCCAGCAACCCCGGTTGCCGCAGCTGCAGACGGGACCCGATACATCGATGGTGCAATGGCCCAACTCGCCGGCCACACCGCCACGGCCCCGGTACAGTTCCCGGTTCAGGACGATACCGGCGCCCAGGCCGGTACTCGCACTGAGGAAGACGAAGTCCCGCACACCGGCGGCAATACCCGCCCAGAGTTCGCCCACAGCCCCCGCGTTCGCTTCGTTGTCGACGACGACAGGGACCTGCATGCGCTCCTGGAGCCAGTCGCGCACGGGCACATCTTCCCAGTGCAAGTTAGGCGCATACAGCAGACGCCCCAAATGGTGGTCGACCAGGCCTGCCACGCCCACACCAACGCCCAGCAGGCCCCGGGGGGCAGGCGGCACCGAGTTCAGCCCTTGCCGGATGAGCCCCCCCATGCGGTCGAGGCAAGCTGCCGGCCCGGCCCGATGGTCCTGCGAGACCCGGCGGCGCCAGAGCACTTTGGCTTTGAGATCCAGCAGCACCACCAGCATATAGTCGACGCCCAACTCCACGCCCACGGCCACGCCTGCCCGCTCGTTCATCATAAGAAGCTGCGGACGGCGCCCGCCGCTGGATTCGCCGGGGCCCAGCTCGAGCACCATGTGCTCGCCGATGAGCTCGTCCACCAGGGCGGAGACGGTGGCCTTGTTCAGCCCGCTCACCTTGGCGATGGATGCCCGCGATATGGGCGAAAGACTTCGCAGAATGTTGAGGACAATGGCCTTGTTCAAGGCCTTGACCAGGTTCTGGTCGCCGGTGCGGGTCTGGTGCAATGGGTCCACCCCTTTCGCCGGTGGGGCAACGAAGGTTGCGCGGCACGACTATCGTAGCCCCGTCCGCGTAAGCGGTCAAGTCTCAGCCGGGAGCAGAAGGAGTCTGCCGTCAGGCGTCGAACGTTGCACCAAGTTAGTTTGAGCGTCAAACCAAGGTACCCCAGGTCATCCAACCAACACCATCCCCGGTATGGTTAGGCAAACGATATGGAGCGGTGATGTGAAGTGAAGCCTCTCTTCCTTGGCATTGATATCGGCACGTCTGGCGCCCGTGTTATCGCCGTGGACCCCGATGGCAAGCTTGAGGCCCTGGCCACCGTTGAGTACCCGCTGGCTACCCCGAAGCCCGGCTGGACCGAGCAGAACCCCGGGGACTGGTGGTCCGCCTCGGCGGACTGCCTGCGGAAGGTTATTGCCAAAGTGGGCGCCGACCGCATCCGCGGCATCGGACTCACAGGTCAGATGCACGGCTCTGTCTTCCTGGACACCAACGGCGAAGTGATTCGCCCGGCTCTGCTCTGGAACGACCAGCGGACTGGCCCCGAGTGCGCCGAGATCGAGGAGCGGGTAGGCAAGGAGCGCCTGCTGGCTCTCTGCGGCAACCGGGCTCTGACGGGCTTCACGGCCCCAAAGGTGCTCTGGCTGCGGAACCATGAGCCCGAAAACTTCGCCCGCCTGGCCCACCTGCTGTTGCCCAAGGACTACCTGCGGCTCCGCCTGACCGGCGTCTACGCCAGCGAAGTCTCCGACGCCTCGGGCACCCTGCTCCTCGACGTGGGCCGCCGGACCTGGTCAGAGCCCGTCATGGAAGCCCTGGGCCTGCCCATGTCCATTCTGCCGGCCCTGTACGAGGGCTCCGACATTACGGGCCGGGTCTCGGCTGATGCAGCCCGTGAGACCGGTCTGCCGGAGGGCATTCCCGTGGTGGGCGGCGGTGGCGACCAGGCTGCCGGTGCGGTCGGCGTGGGCCTTGTGAGCGAAGGCATGGCCTCCCTTAGCCTCGGCACATCGGGTGTCGTCTTTGCGGCTTCCAACAAGCCCGGCCATCTGGCTGCGGCCCGGGCAACCACTCCCGCCGGCCTCCCGGCTGAGGCTCTCTCCACCGTGCACAGCTTCTGTCACGCCGTGCCGGGCATGTGGCACGTCATGGGCGTGATGCTGTCGGCCGGCGGCTCCCTGCGGTGGCTCCGCGACACGCTCTACGTCCGGGAGACTGCTGAAGCCCGCGCCGCCAACAAGGAGCCCTACGACACCATCACCGGCGAGGCGTCCGGTGTGAAACCAGGCGCTGAAGGCCTCGTCTTCCTGCCTTACCTGACCGGCGAGCGCGTGCCCCACCCCGACCCGAATGCCCGGGGGGCCTTTGTGGGCCTGGGCCTGCGCCACAGCCGGGGCCACATGTCCCGGGCCGTGCTGGAAGGCATCGCTTACGGCCTGCGAGACAACCTGGACCTGATCAAGGCCCTGGGGGTGCCGGTGGCCGAACTGCGGGTGACGGGCGGCGGCGCCAAGAGCCCTGTCTGGCGGGATATTCTGGCCGGCATTCTGAACACGCCGCTGCGCCAGCTGGCGGTAGATGAGGGGCCGGCATTCGGTGCGGCCATTCTGGCTGCGGCCGGCACGGGCTTCTTCAAGGACGTCCCCGCTGCCTGTGCGGCCATGGTGAAGACCGCCGACGGCATCGCCGTACAGGCCGACCTGGCCGCCGAGTACGCTCAGCTGCTGCCGCTGTTCCGAGAGACGTACCTCCAGCTGAAACCAGTATTCCCCGGCCTTCTGGAGCGGGCATAGTACCAACGACTCCGGGTCATTCGTGACCCGGAGTTTTCTATTTGCAAATAGTACTCATGCACGTAGTATCTAGATACAAGTACATACGTCGAAAGGTTAGAAGGCCCCAATTAACTATCCCGTGGAGGCGACCGCCGTGCTTAACAAGACCCTGGAAGCGGCCCTGAACACTCAGATCCGCGAAGAGATGTTCTCTTCCTACCTGTACCTCTCCATGTCTGCTTACTGCGAGTCCAACAACTATCCAGGTGTGGCTCACTGGCTCAAGCTGCAGGCCCAGGAGGAGCTGGCCCATGCGATGAAGTTCTATGGCTTCATCATCGACCGCGGGGGCAAGGTGGCGCTGGAAGCCATTCCGCAGCCGGAAGCCGAGTTCGGCGCCCTGCCTGAACTGTTCGAGAAGGTCCTGGCCCACGAGGAGAAGATCACCGGCCTGATTCACAACCTCTACACCCTCGCCACGGAGGCCAAGGACTACGCAAGCATCCCGCTGCTGCAGTGGTTCGTGTCTGAGCAGGTGGAGGAAGAGAAGAACGCCACCGAAGTGCTGAACCTCATGAAGGTCGCCGCCGGCAGCCCTCACACGCTGCTCTTCGCCGATCGGGAGCTTGGCAAGCGCCAGTAGCCCCTCCAGCTCAAAAGAAGCCCCGGGTTTGTGCAGCTCGCACACCCGGGGCCTTTTCATTCCTATGCGGGGTTCGCTTTCTGCCAAGCCGAGAGGGTCTTCCAGATCATGTCCCGTTGGTACAGGTCGCGGCCTCGGTAGCCGTGCCAGTCCCTGCCTGCCTCGGACTGCCACTGGGCGGCCGTGACCCGCCGTAACTGCTCGATCAGCACGCCATGGGCGGCACCAGACTCATGGACCGCCTCCGCCAGGGTCATCCAGGAGCAGGCGCTCACCTGCGCCTGGTTCCAGCGATCCAACTCGCCTTCGGCTTCGGGGAAGGGAATGGGCGGCAGCGCCCGCCCCTCGGCCAGGGCAGCGAAAACGGTGCCCGTGTACCGGTCCCAGCTGGCCAGGTGCAGCAGAACCTCCTTCACGCTCCACTTGTCCGGCGCAGGCTTCCACTCCAGGGCAGCCGTGGGCCGGCGCTCGAAGTCGAGGGTGGCCAGCACCTCGGCCCGGGCATACAGCAACGAATGGACAGCAGCCTCAACTACTTGCCCGCGTGCACGAGCCAGCGCTTCGCGAATCTGGTGCAGGTGGCAGTGCTGGTGGGTAGGCTCCATCGCAACGCAGCCGAGCGTGGCTTTGAGAGTCTCTTCCGTGATGTGGGCAGCCAGCGCCTCGTGTTCGCTCCGGACCTGCTTAAGAAGCTCCAGGGCGCCTGCCGCATCAAGGTCGGCGTATCTCGCCATCTGGCGGCGATTCCACTGGTCGGGGGGGAGAATCTCCTGCCGGGGCGGTGTCTCGCCCTTCACCAGGTAGCTCAGAATCCGGTTGCCCTCCTGCTGAGATGTGGCCAGGTGGAGCAGGGTATCCCGCGCAGACCACCGCTCACCGGGCTTGAAGCTCAGCTGCGAAAGGGTTGCTGCTTCCACTGCGGCCGTAATCAGGCTAAGGGCGGCCCGGCCCCGGGCGATAACGGCTTCAATCTGGACTTGTGCCATGGATACATGACCTCCTCCAATGCGAGGACCTAAGGGACTTGCGAAAACACATCTTCCGACCGGTGGAAGTTGTCCTTGATCACCGTCTCCTGCAAGTTGCCCTTGTGGACCGCGATGGGCTGGAGCAGGAAGGCGGGCACCGCCTTCCTCCCATTGCTCACCAGAGCGTTGGTGGGGGGCGCATGCCCGTTGGCCATGTCCACGGCGATCTCCGCCGCTTTGGTGGCCAGGGCGCGAATCGGCTTGTAGACGGTCATCTCCTGCGTCCCCCGCACGATGCGCTGCACCGCTGCCAGATCGGCATCCTGCCCGGCCACGGGGACCTTGCCGGCTAACTGGGCCCGATAGAGGGCCTGTATTACGCCGCCCGCCGTACCGTCGTTGCCGCAGATGACGGCATCGACCTTGCCGCCGGTTTGCTCCAACGCCTTCTCCATGTGGATTCGGGCGTTGGCGGGCAGCCAGTCGTCGGACAGCCCGGTGTAGACCAGCTTAATATCGCCGCGTTCTATAAGGGGCTGAAGAACCGTCTCGGCGCCGCGCTGGAGCATGGGCACGTTGTTGTCGGTGGGAGCGCCGCCAATGTAGACGTAGTTCCCCTTCGGCACCAGTCGGGTCATGTGCCGGGCCTGAAGCCTGCCTACCTCCTCGTTGTCGAAGGAGATGTAGAGGTCCACGTCGGCCATGGTGATCAGGCGGTCGTACGAGATCACTTTGACGCCCACGTTGTGGGCCATGGCCACAATAGGCGCCATGGCGGTGTCCCGGTGGGGCACCACCACCAGCACATCGATCCCCCGGCGAAGCATGTTCTCTGCCTGGGCCAGTTGCAGGTAGTCGTCACCGCCAGCAGCCTGGAAGATCACCTCGGCCCCAAGGTTCCGGGCCGCCGCCACAAAGATGTCGCGGTCCCGCTGCCACCGCTCTTCCTGGAATCGGTCCAGCGAAAACCCAATGCGAATGCGGCTGTCCGCCTCGCCGTCGCCCTTGCCCGAGGGGGCGCAGGCGCTCAGCGTTACGGCCGTCAGCAGCAGGAGGGCCGCCACTCTGCGCATGATCGGTGCCCTCCCTTACCGGCTGTCGACGAGCGCCATGCGGTACTCGGTAGGCGTGTGGCCCGTGACCTTCTTGAAGACCCGGCTGAAGTAGTTCGGGTCGTTGTACCCCACGGCAAAGCAAGCTTCCTTGATGCTGACCATGGGATCGGCCAGTAAGCGCTTGGCGTGCTCCACCCGCACGGCGGCAATGTAGTCCACCAGCGGCTGTCCCACCACCTTGCTGAAGATCTTGCTGTAGTAGTAGGGTGTAAGGGCCACTTCCTGCGCCACCCGCTCCAGCGTAATCTCTTCGGTGAAGTGAGCCTCCACGTACCGCTTGCCCAGTTCGACCACCCGGAGCACAGCCGGAGTGGGCGTCCAGCGGGGCGCCTCGGGCACCAGTTCGCTGGGCTGAAGCTCGTCCTGGGCCTCCAGGTCGCCAAAGTGGTTCACCTTGTCAGAGACGCCCTCGAACCGGAAGGCAGCCAGGGCTTCCCGGTAGGAGCGGGCTATCATGACCGGCCCCTCGACTGTCTGGCCGATGCCCAGGCGGAGGCGCACACCAGTCTGCTCCTTGACCCGGTCCCGCAGGCGCCGGGCAAACTCGGACGACCAGAGTCGGGTTTGATACTCGTCGTAGCCGGTGTCGACCTCCAGTACGATGGTCGCCCGGCCGCCGTCCCAGGGTCCCACGGCGCACGAGGAGAGCGAGTGGGCCAGGGAGCACAGGTACTGGTAGGCTCCGTTTGCCTTCATCGGCGCATCCGCCGGTGAGACATCGGGTCCGAAGCTCTGGTCGCTCAGGCCCACCACCATGCAGAGCCCCGCGTCCAGGCGCAGCCCCAGCAGGCCGAGCAGGTCCCTCATGCGCGGCCCGCTGTCGCCCCGCTCCAGCAGGTTCACCAGTTCCGCTTCGGCCAATGGCTGCAGCTGCCGCATCTGCTCCTTGCGCAGAAGCTCGTCGTTGCGCCGCTGACGCTCCTGGGCCATTTCCCGCTGCAGGCGTGAGAGCACCTCGACCATCTGGTCCCGCTTCACAGGCTTCAGCAGGTAGTCAGCCGCCCCAAGGCGCAGGGCCTCGCGGGCGAAGTGGAAGTAGTCGTAAGCGGAGACAATCAGGCAGCGAACAGTCGGGTTCCGTTCCCGAATCTCCCGCAGCGCTTCCAGCCCGGACAGGCCGGGCATTTCAATATCCATCAGAATGACGTCGGGGCGCAAGGTCTCGGCCATTTCTACGGCCTGGCGCCCGGTGCCTGCCTCCCCCACCACCTGCACCTCTTCCAGGTGGCGCTGGACCAGAAAGCGAAGCGCCTCCCGCTCAATGGGTTCGTCATCTGCCACCAGAATGCGCATGGGCACTCACCGTCCTTGTGGGTCTGGCACTGCAATGGTCAGCGTGGTTCCTTGGCCGGGTTGGCTGGAAAGCTCAAGGCTGGCATCCTGACTGTAGAAGAGCTCCAGACGGGAGCGCACGTTGTGCAGGCCCAACCCTGTGGTGTGACCTTTGCGGCCCGAATCTCCCAGTGTCGCAGGTGGCCTGGCGAGGCTGCCGCCGTTCAGGACGTGTAGGCGCTCGGCCGGAATGCCCACGCCGTCGTCCGAGACCGTCATGTAGACCCTTCCGCCGGCTCGCCGGACGATGAGCCGGACTTCGCCGCCGATTTCCCGCGATCCCAGGCCGTGAATGAGCGCATTCTCCACCAGTGGCTGCAGCGTCATGCAGGGCAGCGGCGTCTCCATGGCCGACTCGTCCACATCGACCACAAAGTGGAACCGCT
>Ga0196971_1000827_pt1 | contig 17858 bp, 19 predicted proteins | sample S1v_1013CmetaG_FD_148660 | JGI IMG/M metagenome (GOLD analysis project Ga0196971, IMG submission 148660) | Soil microbial communities from Anza Borrego desert, Southern California, United States - S1+v_10-13C | ecosystem: Environmental > Terrestrial > Soil > Desert | place: USA: California... | reverse complement strand
CCTGCGAAAATGACATCCTCCATCCTGCTTCCTCTTAAGGCTTTTACACTTTGCTCGCCCAATACCCATCTTATTGCATCGGATATGTTGCTTTTACCACTGCCGTTAGGGCCTACTATTGCATTTATGGTATTCCCGAAGTTAAGCTCAATTTTTTCCGCAAAGGATTTAAAACCATGTATCTCAAGCTGTTTCAAATACAAATTCAGTCACTCCCGAACAACATATTTTAACTAATATATTTTAACACAACTTGTCTGCATATGCTATAGGATATAGGTACGAGGTTTCATGGTTCCGGGGTTCCCTGACCCATAAGGAATACCCAAGCTTTCCTCGTATCTCGAATCTCGCATCTCGTATCTGTTTTGCCTTCAGGCAAAACAGAAAGCCCATTACTATAAACAGTAACAGGCTATCATAAAATAAATTCATGCATAATAATTTCACCCTATCTTGGTTCTACGATGAACTTAATTGCAGTTCTGTCCTCCCCATCAATTTGTATTTCAGAAAAAGCCGGGACCACTACCAGGTCTATTCCGTTAGGCGCAACAAAACCTCTTGTAATCGCTATTGCTTTAACTGCTTGATTTACAGCACCTGCACCAACTGCCTGTATTTCAGCCGTGGTTCTTTCCCTTAATACAGCAGCAAGTGCACCGGCTACTGATTTGGGTTGTGACTGAGCCGATACTTTTAGTACTTCCATTTTTCGATACCTCCTAAATTTGTCTGAATAGTATATTATTATATTCTATATAAATTCCCCAATTCCTTTATTTATACGATATGGAATAATAGTCTTTTTCTGACATTTTAATGCTTTTTTCTCCGTTAATCAATATTATTGTACCGGCTTCAACAAGCTCATCCTGTAAAATTTCTATTTTGTCGATAAAAAACTTTGATTTAATATGCTTTATATTGCCTTTCTTATGTCCGACCAGCTCCGAAATATTTCTGGGATTGACCTCGATAATTATATTTTGATGTTTTTCTGCAGTTTTACATAACAGCTGCTCAAGGATATCCCTGTAGACAAGAGATTCTACCAGATGCCGCATAGCGGGATGGAAGGGACCTGCAACAACATCCCTGCCTAATAGTATATTCTCTGTAGGCTGAAGCCCTATTCTTATAACATTGATCCCGTTTCCTTCAAAAAGTATCAGAAGCTCCTTCGATAGCTGAACAGCCGCTTCAAGTGTCAGGGGCCGGTATTCATCTCTCAGGTACATATCCTCCATATAAGTGTTTTTTATTACCAGGGCAGGATATATCCTGGCTATATCAGGTTTTAAGGCTATAAGCTTCCTTGCCGTACTCAAAGCCTTTTCCTCACTGTCTCCAGGCAGACCTATCATCATCTGGACACCGACAGTAAGTCCGTATTCCTTCAGAAGCCGTACCGCTTCAACCACATCTCCTGAAGTATGACCTCTGTTGCACAATGCAAGCACGTTTTCGTCCATTGACTGGACACCCAGCTCCACTATGCCCGCCCCATACCTTTTCAGGTTCTCCGATATCTCATCATCAATACAGTCCGGTCTTGTAGACACCCTGATATTCTTTATCCTGCCTTCTTTAATATAACCAAAAGCAGCTTCCAGCAGCTCCTTTTGATAAGCAAGCGGAATAGCGGTAAAACTACCGCCATAAAAGGCCACTTCTATATGACTGTCTTCCGCGGGTATTGTAGCAAGGTATTCTTCTATTTTGGCCTTTACTTCTTCTGCTGTAACTTCACCGACCTGGCCTGTTATTTTTTTCTGATTGCAGAATATGCAATCATGAGGACAACCCTTGTGGGGTACAAACATGGGAATTATATAATGCTTCTTACTCATTCTTTACACCCATGCTTATTATAGCTTCCCTGGCAGCTTCCTGCTGTGCATCCTTCTTACTGTGACCCACACCTCTTCCGATGATTGAGCTATTGAGATACAAAGCTATTTCAAAGGTCTTATTATGATCGGGCCCTTCCTCCTTAAGCAGCTTGTAGCTCAGCTTGCCCGAGTTGTTTTTCTGCACATGCTCCTGCAGGAAGGATTTATAATCACTGAATATCCTGTTTTCTACAGCATCGTCTATTATGTTGCTAAGGTTAGCCAAAATGAAAGCCTTAGCTTTCTTTATACCTCCATCGAGATAGATCGCAGCTATAAGTGCTTCAAAAGCATCCGCAAGGATTGAAACCCTGTTTCTTCCGCCGGTACTTTCCTCCCCTTTGCTCAGAAGCAGATACTGTCCCAGCTTCAAACGGTCCGATGCATTATAAAGTGACTGCTCACAGACAATCCCTGCCCTGAACCTTGTGAGACTTCCTTCCGGGGAGTTGCTGCACTTTTTGTATAAATGAAGGCTGATCACCATGTCAAGAATAGCATCTCCGATGAACTCCAGCCTCTCATTATGTTCCAGAAAATCTGCCTTCGAGGCTATGTAGGAACTATGGGTAAGGGCATTATTCAGAATACTGATATTCTTGAAAGAATAACATATTATGTTCTCAAACTCATTCAATTGTTTCAATCTTTTAGGATCTATAGCTGACAATTCTACTCCTCCCTGAAAAATAAAAGATTGGGACATATTCCTATTGGAATATTATTCCCAATCTCTATCATATCATTTATTCATATTTTTTCAACATTATGCTGGCGTTATGTCCTCCAAAGCCAAGAGAATTGGACATTACATATTTTACTTCCCTGTTCCTTGCCTTATTGGGCACATAATCCAGGTCACACTCCGGATCGGGAGTCGTATAATTTATAGTAGGAGGTATGATTCCTTCATTTATGGCCATGAGACAGGCAATAGCCTCAATTGCTCCTGCTGCACCCAGAAGGTGTCCTGTCATGGACTTGGTGGAGCTTACAGCTACCTTGCCGGCATCCTCTCCGAGCAATCTCTTTATAGCCATTGTCTCCAGCCTGTCATTCATATCTGTTGAAGTACCGTGAGCATTAATATAATCAACTTCCTTAGCGGCTATACCTGCATCCTTGACCGCCATTTCCATCGCCCTATATGCTCCATACGCATCAGGAGCCGGTGCCGTTATGTGATAAGCATCTCCGGTAGCACCGTAGCCTACGATTTCTCCATATATCCTGGCGCCTCTCTTTTTAGCGTGCTCAAGCTCTTCAACAATGAGCATACCGGCGCCCTCTCCCATTACAAAGCCGTCTCTGTCCTTGTCAAAAGGCCTGGATGCTGTCTTGGGATCATCATTCCTTGTTGAAAGGGCTTTCATTGAGCAAAACCCTGCTAAGGAAAGACGTGTTATGGAAGCTTCCGTTCCCCCTGTGACCATAATATCTGCGTCGCCTCTCTGAATCGTTCTGAAGGCCTCCCCAATAGCGTTGGTAGCAGAAGCGCAGGCTGTTACTACTGTTGTGTTGGGTCCTTTTGCATTCAAAGCTATGGAGACATTACCCGAAGCAATATTGGATATCATCATCGGAACCATAAATGGGCTGACCCTTCCCGGTCCTTTTTCCCTCAATATATCGTGCTGTGCTTCAAGAGTTTCCATACCGCCTATGCCTGAGCCGATACATACTCCGAATCTGTCGCTGTCTACTGAATCTACATTAAGGCTTGCATCAGCGACAGCCATTTTGGAGGAAGCAACGGCATACTGTGTAAACCTATCCATCCTTCTGCACTCTTTTTTGTCAATATATTCACAGGGATCAAAATCCTTTACCTCAGCTGCAATTTTTGTATCATAATCTGTTGTATCAAATCTTGTAATATAACCGACACCACATTTTCCTTCCTTCAGTCCCTTGAAATACTCTTCCTTACCAATACCAATGGGTGATATTACTCCTATTCCGGTTACAACTACTCTTCTCTTGTCCAATTGCCACCTCTCCTTATACAAAAAAAATGCCCCGTTTTACGGGACATTTTTTATTTATTGTTTTTTATGTAATCCACCACATCTCCAACAGTTGCAAGCTTTTCTGCTTCCTCATCAGGTATTTCTATATCAAACTCCTCTTCAAGTGCCATTAAGAGCTCCACTATGTCAAGTGAATCGGCACCCAAATCATCAATGAAGGAAGACTCCAATGTAACCTCGTCTGCATCAACTCCAAGCTGCTCTGCTACTTTCTCCTGAACCTTCTCAAAAATCATCAAGTTCACCTCCCTTCAGGATTTTCTAATATGATAATATTACATAACCATACCACCGTCAATATTAATTACTTGACCTGTGATATAGTCAGAATATTCTGACGCTAAGAACAGTACTACTTTGGCTATATCCTCCGGTTTTCCAGCACGCATTAATGGAATACCGCTGATAAATTCCTCCTTGACCTTATCCGGCAGCTTTGAGGTCATATCGGTCTCTATAAAACCGGGGGCAACTGCATTTACATTTATGCCTCTCTTGGCCAGTTCCTTGGCCATAGACTTCGTAAAACCAATGAGTCCTGCTTTAGCTGCTGCGTAATTGGACTGTCCCGCGTTACCAATTATGCCAACCACAGAGGAAACATTAATTATTTTACCCGTCTTTTGCTTTATCATTACTTTTGATACAGATTTTGTACAAATGAATGCACCTTTGAGATTTGTTTTGATCACATCATCAAAATCCTGTTCTGTCATGCGGATTATCAGGTTATCTCTCGTAATCCCGGCGTTATTTACTAATATATCTATGCTGCCGAAAGTATTTAATACTTCATTTACTAAATTTTCTACCTCTTCAACGTTAAAGACATCAGCCTTCACAGCCATCCCAGACACTCCCATTGCCTCGATATCCCTGACAACTGCGAGAGCTGCTTCCCTGTTCGAAGTATAATTCACGACCACATTCGCACCTTTTGCTGCCAGCTGAAGTGCGATAGCCCGGCCTATACCTCTTGAGCCTCCAGTTACCAGAGCGTTTTTCCCTTTTAACTGCATTCCAATCTCTCCCTTATGCTTACTATTGTATTTTCCAAGGACTCCATGTCCTCTACATTATATACATAAAGGCTCTTATCGATTTTCTTCACAAATGCTGATAATGTCTTGCCCGGTCCTACCTCAATGAAAGTATCAACTCCCATATCCGCCATATGACGTATGCTGTCTTCCCATAATACCGAGCTGCTTACCTGTTCAATAAGGCATTTCTTGATCTGATATTTGTCCATGATCACCTGGGCATTGACATTTGAAACCACAGGCATTTCGTTATCGGATATTTCCACTTTTTCTAGCTCAAGAGCCAACTTTTCCCCTGCAGGCTTCAGAAGGCTTGAATGGAAGGGTGCGCTGACCGGTAACATTATTGCTCTTTTTGCACCTTTTTCCTTCATTATTGTACATGCATGCTCTACAGCCCTTGTATGTCCTGCTATTACGATCTGTCCCGGGCAGTTGTAATTGGCTGCTTCTACTACTCCGTAACCGCTTGCCATCTTCAGGCACTCCACTACAGATTCTCTTCCCAGTCCCATAATAGCCGCCATGGTGCCTTCACCGGCCGGTACCGCCTCCTGCATATACTTCCCTCTCTTTTTTACAAGAGCTACTGCTTCTGCAAAGTTTATTGCCTTAGAGGCTACCAGTGCTGAGTATTCACCAAGGCTCAGGCCTGCCGTCACCTGTGGTGTGATCCCTCTGAGCTTCAGCACCTCAAGCATTGCTATACTGGTAGTAAGTATTGAGGGCTGTGTATTCTCAGTCTTTTTGAGTTCTTCTTCATTTCCTTCAAAACAAAGCTCTCTCATGTCTATTCCGAGCCTTTCGCTGGCCAGGTCGAATATTTTCATTGCTTCTTTATAATTTTCTGCCAATTCCTTTCCCATTCCGGGATACTGCGCTCCCTGGCCGGGGAAAATACAAGCTATTTTTGACATTCTACTCCTCCTTTGCCAATACTCTTACTGCTTCTAATGTAATATCTGCCTCCTTCATTATATTTTCAATTATATCCTTTGCAGGTTTGATTTCTTTTACCAGGCCGCTTATCTGGCCGGCCATCACCGAACCATAATCGGCGTCTCCATCTACCACTGCTGCCTTTAGCCGTCCGACTCCAAGCTTTTCATATTCCTCGGCACCGGCATTTGCTTTCTCCAGTTTCTCAAATTCTCTTGCAAGCTTGTTTTTCAGGATCCTCACCGGATGTCCTGTTACGCGTCCTGTTACGGCTGTACCTCTGTCTCCTGCCTTAATTATAGCCAGCTTGTAATTTTCGTGTGCGGTACATTCTGATGCACATACGAATACAGTACCCATCTGTACACCTACTGCTCCAAGTGCCAGCGCCGAGATCAGTCCTCTTCCGTCTGCCATCCCGCCTGCCGCTATGACGGGGATATTTACAGCATCCACTACCTGAGGCACCAAAGCCATAGTCGTAAGCTCGCCTACATGACCTCCGGACTCTGTACCTTCAGCAATTACCGCATCCACACCCTCCTGCTCCATTTTTTTAGCAAGTGCTACAGCAGGAACTACCGGTATTATTTTAGTACCTATTTCCTTGAACCTGGCAATATATTTGCCCGGATTTCCCGCTCCTGTTGTGATTACTGGTACTCTTTCCTCATAAACCGCTTCTATGACTTCATCAACAAAGGGTGACAAAAGCATTATATTTACTCCAAAGGGCTTATCAGTAAGCTCCTTTACTTTTTTTATCTCTTTCCTTACATAATCTCCCGGTGCATTTCCCGCACCTATTATACCCAATCCTCCGGCATTGGATACCGCTGCTGCCAATTCTGCAGTAGCTACCCAGGCCATTCCTCCCTGCAAAATAGGATACTTTATACCCAGCACATCACACAATGGCGTTTTAAACATCCGATTACCTCCCAAGCAATGTTTTACACTTAAAAATTCATGGAATTTCTTAGTGTAAAAGATTACATCATTATTTTTTCCATTTTAATACGGCTGATCCCCAGGTCAGACCTCCACCGAAGCCGACAAGAACCACAATATCTCCATCCTTCAATAGCCCGCCTCTTTTTGCTTCATCCAGGGCAATTGCCACTGAAGCAGCCGACATGTTGCCGTATTTGTCTACGTTTACATATATTTTCTCTTTTGCAATCTTTAATCTTCTTACTGCTGCATCTATTATCCTGATATTTGCCTGATGCGGAATCAGGTAATCAATATCCTCTTTGTTCATGCTGCATTTCTCCAGAGCTTTCTCTGCAGCCTCACCCATTATTTTTACAGCAAATTTAAAAACCTCGCTGCCATCCATCTTTATATAATGAAGTCTATTTTGGATAGTCTCCACAGTTGCAGGGGTTCTAGATCCTCCTGCCGGCAGCTTCAGTAAATCTCCGCCTCTTCCGTCTGCTCCTATATGCGTAGACAGGATTCCATATCCATCGGGCACCTCTGATACTACAGCCGCGCCTGCTCCATCCCCAAAAAGCACACAGGTGTTTCTGTCTGTAAAATCAGCTATTTTGGTAAGAGTTTCTGCACCAATAACCAATACATGCTTGTAATAACCCGTCTTAACAAAGTTCTCTGCAACCGAAAGTCCATACAGGAAGCCTGAACATGCAGCCTCCAGATCGAATGCTGCTGCATTGACAGCTCCCAAATTCTTCTGCACTATGCAGGCAGTAGAAGGAAACAGCATATCCGGTGTAACTGTGGCTACAATAATAAGATCTATGTCCTCAGGCTTGAGGTTGGCATCTTCCAGAGCCTTTATAGCAGCAGTTGTGGAAAGGTCTGACGTCGCTGTATTCTCGTCAGCTATTCTTCTCTCACATATTCCTGTACGGGACCTTATCCATTCATCATTGGTATCGACAAGCTTTTCTATCTCGCTGTTTGTCATTATCCTGTCGGGCAAACAGCTTCCTGTACCGATTATTCCTACGCTCTTAAACTTGTTCATCAGTGCTTTCAACTCCTAATTTGCTAATTTTATTCATTATTGTGTCCAAACATTTATTATCATAGAGCAGTTTTGCCTGCCTGATAGCATTCTTTATTGCAGCGGCATTTGAACTTCCATGGGCTTTTATCATTATGCCGTCAATGCCCAGGAAGGGAGCGCCGCCCACCTCTGTATAATCGAAACGCTTTTTGAAGCTTTTAAGGTTATCCTTCAGAAGTATGGCTCCAATTTTTGTTTTGATGCTTTTCATAAATTCATCCTTCAGAAGCTTGAATATCGTCATGGCAACACCTTCGGTCGTCTTCAGGAGAACATTCCCTGCGAAGCCGTCACAGACGCATACATCACATACTCCGCCTATGATATCCCTGGCTTCAACATTTCCTACAAAATTGACGCCTGTGTTTTTGATCAGATCGAAGCTTTCCTTTGTCAGTTCATTACCCTTTGATTCTTCAGTACCTATATTCAGCAGTCCTACTCTGGGATTATTTATTCCCAATACCTTCTCCATATATATCGAGCCCATTACAGCAAATTGCTGGAGGTTTCTGGGCTTGCTGTCAACATTTGCACCTGCATCTATAATCATGCAGCTGCCTTTCAAGGTCGGTATAAGCGGCGAAAGTGCCGGTCTGTCTATACTTTTTATCCTGCCTACCTTAAGCAGCGCTCCTGCCAGAAATGCTCCGGTACTGCCCGCAGATACAAAAGCATCACATTGGCCATCCTTAACGAGCTTCAGTCCCACTACCATCGAAGAATTCTTTTTGTGCTTGATTGCATTGACAGGTGCTTCATTAACGTTTATTATCTCTGAAGCCTCAACTATATTAACCTTTGGATTCTTCCTGTCTTCTTCACTAAGGTATTTTATTATCTCATCCTTCAAACCCACAAGATACAGCTCTGCACCATATTCCCTGAGAGCCAGAATAGAACCGTCTATTATAGCTCTCGGTGCATTATCTCCACCCATTACATCAATAGCAATTCTCATATTCAATCTCCTATTCAACATTTTGTTATTTACTGAAGGATACCAGAATGAATTTGCCCCTGAACACCTCAACCTGTTTAACCTTTATAAATACCCATACAAAATACTTATTAGCCCTTGTTCTGACTACCTCTGCTTTTGCAATCAGCTTATCCCCTGAAAAAACAGGATTCTTGTATTTTATGTTTGCAACGCCTATAAGGGCGACACTAGCATCAATAACGGCAATTGCCAGGGATTCAGCCTGTGCGAATATGTACTGTCCTTTAACCACATTGGTTTTTTCAAAAGCAAAGGAGCTGTCAGTCTCCAGTATGGAAATCCCGCTCATACCAAGGTTCAAATCAACCAGTTCACCCATTATTTCTTTTCCCTGAAGGGATCTGACCTTGGAATAATTTTCTTCCGCCACATTCTTTATGCGCTCCCGGAGCTCCGGTATTCCCAATTCAAGTCTGTCAAGTCTTATGGTTTGTATGCTCACATTGAAGCTATCCGAAATCTCCTCATCGGTTAGAAAAGGGTCTGCTTTTATTCTATCCGATAGACTCGCCAGTCTTTCCTTTTTACTAATACCCTTCTGCCTCATAATACAAACCTCCAATACCAAAATAAATGATCTACATTTAGTATCTGGTACTAATATTAGTATATAATACTTAACAGTAAAAATGCAAGAGTAAAATTAAATACTTTGTATTTTTCTCCAAGATTTGGTTACGAGTTACGAGTTGCGCGTGATTGACCTGGCAAATGCTTCGAAGGAATTATCCTAATCTCGAAACGCGTAACACGAAACGCGAAACCCAAAAAATAAATAGTTCCCCCATTACAATAATTTGCATTGAGGAAACCATAATCAGCTTATATTATTCTTCTACCTTTATAACTGTTCTGTCTTTGTAGTAGCCGCAGGATTTGCATACCCTGTGAGGAAGTTTCGGCTCATGACACTGTGGACATGCAACCAATCCCGGCAAAGCCAGCTTCCAATTAGCTCTTCTTTTATCTCTTCTCGCTTGTGAGTGTCTTCTCTTCGGTAAACCCAATATAAACACCTCCTTACTTTCTGTCGAGCAGCTTGCTTAAAGCTTGCATCCTTGGATCAATTTCTTCGCTTTTGCATTGGCAGTCGATGTTATTTTTATTTTTACCGCATATAGGACAAAGTCCTTTGCAGTTTTCGTTACAAAGTGGTTTCATGGCAAGCTTTGCTGCAATATCACCCAGAACAAGATCTGTGATGTCCACCTTGTCGTTCTTGCAGATATAATAGTCTTCTTTATCGTCCCTGGCTTCCTTGACGAAAACATAATTGGAAGCTGCTTCTACATCTTCCTTGAAGCTTTCAAGGCACCTGGAACATATTCTCTCAATCCGGGCAGTAATTACGAGATCCACGTTTATTTTGCCTTCATAGTTGACCGCACTGCCTTTAACCTTTACAGGTGAAACAATATTTAACTTTTCACCGCAAAACTCAATAGTACTGTCATCAATGGTAGCAGTTATGTCAAAATTTTCTCTTAAGCCCTCAGATTTAGAAATCCTGGTAAAATTAAGTTCCATCTAACCACCCGTTATTTATTTGTGCAATTAACAAATTTTATTATACAAATCAAAGCTTGTTTTGTCAAGCAAAAACACTTCACAGCCATTTATTAATTAGTATTTGCATTTGTTGTCCATTTAATCAAAAAAGGTGCTGTCCCAAAATAAAGGACAGCACCTTTTTCAATGCTTGTTACTTCTACTTTTTCATTGGTAGCAGCTTGAAGGCCTGGATATAATCATCGCATTCATATGCTGTTGTCCTTTCGTTTAGTAAAACATTGTTCCGGTTCCGGTTTGTTTCTCATCAAGATCCTCCCTGTAATCCTTGCTCCCCTTGTTAAAGCTGTTTACAAGCGTATAACCTTCTCTTCCGGTAGAATGTACATAACGCCCTTCACCAATACAGACCGCTACATGGCCCGGGAAGAAAAACAGGTCACCCGGCTTTGCTTCCTCTCTCTTTATCGCCTTCAGGTATTTCTGCTGCGGACCTGCATCCCTGGGAAGCAGATATCCGTTCATCATATATGACATTGAAGCCAGTCCCGAACAGTCAATTCCAAAATGACTCTTTCCTCCCCACCTATACTGAGTGTCAAGATAGTCCAATGCTGTTTCCACTATTCTTTGTCTCAGCTTTTCTTCGTCGGCAGCTGTTGAAAGCTTTTCTATATACCGGGCAAAGCCTTTCCTTATCCAACCCCAGCTGCCGTCCGCAAGGCCTATCTTCTCCCATTTATCCTCATATATTCCTGTATAATTTATCAGACAACCCCTTGTAAGAGTGGCAGCGATCCTGCTTCCGTATTTCGCTTCCGTCATCACATCCGCCGTCAGTTTCCATATGGCATAAGTTTCTTTCTGCCATTCTGCAGCTGCCGTATCGTCAAATACCAGATCATATTTATTCACATAACCTAAGTAATCATAATGAGTCTTCACTTTGTACCATGGATCATCCTTCTTATCAACTATCTCAACTACCATCCCATGAAGCACTTCATCTGACAACTCACTGTTGAAATCCGGTGTCAGATTCATTCCAGCCACATTTTTCAGAACTATGGCTCTTTCCATGTGTAGTCCCCCTTTTATTTTAATCCTTTGATACCCAGGCCGAAGCCATCAGATAAAATAAGCATATTGCCCGCTACCTGGACACCACCGTCAATTGGATCCTCAGCCATCAAATCCACTGCATCCAGATCCGCTCTTGTTATATTCAGCTTGCCGCCGGCAAGATGTGCAGCCGCTGTAATCCCTATCTTGCTCTCAATCATACTCCCCATCATACATTCCACACCATAGCTTTCAGCCATGGCATTTATTTTGAGGGCGTTATGCAATCCTCCGCATTTCATCAGCTTGATATTCAGGATATCCGCTGCCCTAAGCTTAAGGATCCTGAAGGCGTCCTCCGGTGAAAACAGTGACTCATCCGCCATAATAGGTGTCTCAACATTATCCGTTACATATTTCAGGCCTTCGATATCATGGGCTTTGACCGGCTGCTCCACCAGTTCGATATTCATACCCATATCCTCCAGCTTTCTTATGGCTCTGACAGCCTCCTTCGCATTCCAGCCCTGATTGGCATCAAGAATCAGTCTGATGTCATTGCCTACCGCTTCCCTTATTTTTTTGACTCTTACTATATCAAGCTTACTGTCCACACCAACTTTTGTTTTTAATATGTTATAACCCTTCTTAACATAGGCTATGGCGTCTTCAGCCATTTCCTCCGGTGGATTCACGCTTATCGTGATATCCGACTCCACTTCCCCTGCTGCTCCGCCGAACAGCTTATACAGCGGTATTCTGAAGTGCTTTCCGTATAAATCGTACAAGGCAATATCCACAGCTGCTTTTGCACTGGTATTCTTCAAAATGCAGCCGTGAAGCTTTTTCATCAACGGATCAAACTCTTCAATATCCATTCCCATTATTGCAGGGCTGATGAAATTCAGGATGGCACCATTTATAGAATCCAGCGTATCCCCTGTAATAACTGCTGTAGGAGGAGCTCCTCCAAAGCCGACCTGCCCGTCATCACAGTGTATTTTTACTACAATGCTTTCAGACACGCTTGTTTGCCTAAGTGCAGTTTTAAATGGTTTCTTAAGTGGAGTAGTCAGTGTCGTTGTCTCAATACGTGTTATCCTCATTTTATTCCTCCTATTTTATATATTGCTCAGCTCTGTGATTAAGCTGAATTCAACCTTCTGTCCTTCACTTGCTTTTATTTTTCCATCCAAATCCAGACTAAGGACTCCAAAGCTTTTATTATTACCCCATCGGCCATGTATAACCTCCTTCCCATTGTTTTATAGACTATTCCCACTATACGACATTTGCCGACCTCATTAGATATTTTTTATTTGTACTTACTATCTTTTTATGTTATTTTAAAATTAATAGGTATATTAGTATATTGAGGAGGAATAGTATGATTTTTCCGGAAAATTCATTGTATATTATCGGCAATTCCAAATCCCAGTTGAACAATCCCATTACGCAAATGTACGGCCAATTCTTCATCGGCTTCATTGTGGATCATGAAAGCGGTAAAATTATAGAAGCAGAGTGTGACTCTATTATTTCCCTTACAAATAAAATATTAAAGGATATATTAATTGGGAAAAACATGATCACTGATTATGAGTGTGTCAGGAATGAAATTGCCCAGCGCTATCTTGGTTCTTCACAAAAAGCCATATTAGTAGCTTTCAAGGATGCCCAGAAGAAGTATCTTGACTTTAAAAGCGGCAGACCTGTTGAACTTTAAGGATCGCCTCAGGTGCTAATATTCAACATGCATGTTGCCTCCGCGAGTAATAAAAAAAAAGCACAAAGGACCAGCCTTTCTGCCGAATTTCATTTACGAAAGATAAATGACGCAGCATACTGACAATTTAAAATCGACATAACAGAAAATCCCTGTCATGTGTGTCTTTAATTCCAGTATATTATTTAGTAAAAATTACTGTTATGCTTAAGTATTTATATACGCCACCTATTTAATAAATCCTTCAAAAGAAGCAAATTATTTTTGGAAATTTAAAAATCTTTTTCACATATATACTATGAAAAAAAGCAGGTCTCCCTGCTTTTCATTTTTATATTATTTGTTTATCAGCATCTTTGTATCTCTGGCAATCATAAGCTCTTCATTTGTCGGTACAAGAAGAACCTTTACCTTTGAACCGGCTTTTGATAAATCCGTCTCTTTTCCTCTTACATTGTTCTTAGCCTCATCCAGTACTATTCCCAGGAAGCTCATATCCTTGCATACTTCTGATCTGATGTGTCCGGAATTCTCTCCAAGGCCTGCTGTGAATATGACCGCATCGACACCGTTCATGACAGCGGTATATGCTCCAATATATTTCTTTACTTTATGAACAAATACGTCAAGTGCCAGCTTTGCTCTTGCATTGCCTTTTTCCGCAGCTTCCTCTATATCTCTGAAATCGCTGCTTACGCCTGACATTCCCAGTACTCCCGACTTTTTGTTGAGGATCTCATCAACCTTGGCGACACTGATATTTTCTTTCTCTGCAATATATTTTACTATAGCAGGATCAATATCCCCCGATCTTGTTCCCATGGCAAGCCCCTCTAGAGGTGTAAAGCCCATACTGGTCTCCACAGATTTGCCGTTCTTTACTGCTGTAATGCTGGCGCCATTCCCCAGGTGACAGGTAATAAGCTTTAGGTCTTCAATTGGTTTACCAAGCATTGCTGCTGCTCTTTCAGCAACATATTTGTGGGATGTTCCGTGGAAACCGTATCTTCTTATCTTGTATTTTTCATAGAATTCGTAAGGTATCGCATAAATATATGCTTCCTTCGGCATAGTCTGGTGGAATGCCGTATCAAATACTCCCACCATCGGCACCTCAGGCATGATCTGCCTGCACGCTTCAATACCCATGATATTCGGAGGATTATGCAATGGAGCTATTTCAATGCACTCCTTAAGCGCATTCATTACAGCTTCGTTCAATACTACAGAATAAGCAAACTTCTCTCCTGCATGAACAACCCTGTGTCCTACAGCTGTAATCTCATTCATGCTCTTGATCACACCATAGCTCTTATCCAGCAGTGCATCTACAACTGCCTGCAAAGCTTCCTTGTGTGAAGGCATAGGTCTTTCTATTGTTATTTTGTCGGCATCCTTGGGCTGGTGCTTCAGAACCGAACCCTCAATCCCTATTCTTTCTGCAAGACCCTTTGCGATGACTTCTTCATTTTGCATATCAATCAGCTGATACTTCAATGACGAGCTGCCGCAGTTAATAACCAGAATTTTCATTTAATCAGTACCTCCCCAAAAAAATAATATGAACAGTAATCTTTTCTATATAAATAACATTTTTCCTGCTTTTTGTGCAAAATAATTAACAATGTATAGTATTCCACCGCATTGGCAACTTAATTATACAATTATTACAATAAAATATGGTAAAATAAATTAAAAACGGGCAATAGGCACGAGGCAATAGGCAATAGGCTTCAGTTGGGCTTCGAAGCCCGGCCGAACCCATTGCCCATTGCCAATCGCCCATCGCCCGTCCTTGTTGAGGTGCTATATGAAAGTTGTAGGTATAGTTTCAGAATATAATCCCTTCCATAACGGTCACAAGTATCATATCCAGGCTGCAAAGGAAGCCTGCGGTGCGGATTATGCCTTATGCATAATGAGCGGCAGCTTTGTACAGCGAGGAGAGCCAGCCATATTTGACAAGTGGTCCAGGGCTGCAATGGCTGTTATGAACGGAGCAGACCTTGTTGTTGAATTGCCTGTGGTATATGCCTGTCAGCCTGCAGAAATATTTGCATTGGGCGCAGTTAAGGTTTTGAATGCTATGAATATCATAGACTTTATCTGTTTTGGAAGTGAGCTTGGTGACACCGCCACACTACATAACCTGGCCAGGCTGTTCCGTGATGAACCGGAGTCCTTCAAGCAGCTTCTTAAGGCTCAGCTGGACCAGGGGAATTCTTATCCCAAAGCATTGTCAAACGCCCTTTCTACATATGCTGGAGGCGAAGCACAGAGCTATCAGGATGATATATTGAGAAGTCCAAACAACGTATTGGGTATTGAGTACATAAAGGCCCTGATGTCTCTGAAAAGCAGCATAGAGCCTGTTGCTGTGAAACGTATCGAAAGCAACCATAATGATACAGGCATAACAAGTGAAATTGCAAGTGCAACAGCAGTCAGGAATGAGATAAGGAAAAACGGGATCTCTGAAAAAATCAGACTGTCAATGCCCGGGAATTCTACCAGTATTATAGAAAGCTCAATCGAGTCAAACAGGCATCCTCTTTACTTGGATGATTTTTCTGATATGCTGTTATACAGACTACGACTGATTGAAGAAAATGATCTCAGGAAATATCTGAATACCAGGGAAGGAATAGAGAACAGGCTTAAGAAGTATGCCCAGTCTTGCACCAGCTGTGAGGAATTGATCGAGGCCGTCAGGACAAAACGTTATACAAGGACTTATATACAGCGGCTGCTTTGTCATCTGCTGTTGGACATACAAAAAAGCGATATAGCATTATTCAAGGATCTGAACTGTCCGGCTTATATAAGAGTGCTGGCCTTTAATGAAAATGGAACCAGGCTTCTGAAAGATATTAAAAGCCGTTCTTCATATCCTGTAATCTCAAAGGTGGCTGATTTCAGATGCCAGGATGAGCGAATATCAAGGATGTTTGCTTACGATATATTGTCAACCAACATTTATAACCTCGCATATAGAACACCTGCCTTCAAAAAAGGCTCGGAGGATTATCTGACCTCTCCGTACTATCACCGCACATAATCTCAGGCTCCTCTAAATATAAATATATAGACTAAAACATTTCGCGAAAAACACTACGCCTTTACAATTTAAATTTCGCGAAATGTTCTCCTTGATTGTTATTGAATTCGCACTTTTCCCAAAGTATATACATATGTGCGTTCAATATATGTTTTATATTTATATTTAGAGGTATACCATGAAAAAAAACAATATTTCAACCTTCACATATTCCATTATCTTCTGCCTGCTTGTAGCTTGCATCATTATATATCCAAGTGAAGCCTTCACTGCAGCCTACGATGGTCTTAAGCTGTGGTTCAATGTAGTCTGCCCTGCACTTCTTCCTTTCTTTATCTGTGTAGAGATACTAATAGGCCTTGGAATCGTAAGCTTCTTCGGGTCTGCCTTCAAGTCCCTCATGAGGCCTGTGTTTAATGTACCCGGCGAGGGCTCTTTCGGCTTTTTTATGAGCATGTCTTCAGGCTACCCTGTTGGCGCAAGAATTACAGTCAAGCTGCGCCAGGAAAAGCTGTGCACTCATATGGAGGGTCAAAGACTGCTCGGATTGTGCAGCACTTCAGGGCCACTGTTCATTATCGGAGCTGTTGCCACAGGCATCCTTAACAGTCCCGCCATCGGCTTTTTTCTGGCAGTTTCACATTATTTGTCTGCAGTTACCATAGGCTTTCTGATGAGATACTATGGAAAAGAAAAGCCAGTAGTAAGAGAGGCATCCCTGTCTAACCCCATAGCTGATATGCTGGACTACAGGAGGAAAGACGGACGGCCTTTCGGTGTGCTCATGGGAGATGCAGTAAAAAATGGTGTAAATCTTATACTGATGATCGGAGGATTCATCATTCTCTTTTCTGTGATAACAAGTATGCTGAAAATATCGGGCATCCTAAGCCGGTCTTCCATTCTGCTGTCAAAGGCATTTCCTTTTGATGCAGTATCTCCTGATATGATCTCCAGCTTTCTCATAGGCTTCCTGGAGGTTACCAACGGCGCCAGGGCGTGTGCTTCCCTTCAGGTGCCGATGCTTTATAAGGCGATCCTGGTAAGCTTTATGATAGGCTTTGGAGGGCTATCAGTAAACGCCCAGGTAATGAGCATAGTATCCGAAACAGACCTGAAATTCAACATCTATTTCGTTTTTAAGCTGCTGCAGGGTATAATTGCAGCCTTATACTCCTTCATATTGTTTGCCTGGTTTTCCGATATGCAGGTGTTCAATATCCAAGGGATAACCGGGGCAGGTATATGGGACGCCTCTCTTTATCCCGGCTGGATACATATATTCATAAATTCAACCGTCAATCTGATGTTCATACTGATCTTTGTAACGATGGTCACCATTTTCAGATACAAAAAAAAGTTGTTGTAAAATGACCATTCCTCATTTTACAGCAACCCTTTATATATCAAATCAGTCCAATATGTATCTTGCACTAGTGCCTCGTAACGCATATCCCTTCTTGAGCATGCGAGGCACTGAATCAAGGTTGTGATTATTAACACTTTGAAAGACAAGAAAGTTGTTGTGTTAATAATCACTAGCTCTTGAAATTCT
>Ga0196971_1000825_pt1 | contig 17877 bp, 17 predicted proteins | sample S1v_1013CmetaG_FD_148660 | JGI IMG/M metagenome (GOLD analysis project Ga0196971, IMG submission 148660) | Soil microbial communities from Anza Borrego desert, Southern California, United States - S1+v_10-13C | ecosystem: Environmental > Terrestrial > Soil > Desert | place: USA: California... | reverse complement strand
AGATAGGTGGCGACGAACGCGCCGGCGATGCCCAGCAGCGTGGTGATGATGAAGCCGCCCGGATCGCGGCCGGGCATCAGGAACTTGGCGACGATACCGGCCAAGAGCCCGATGATGATGGTCCAAAGGATCTCCATACGACTCTCCCTGTGAAGTGGGCTCGTCTGCACGCCCGTAGAAATAACGGCCGAGCGCGGCTTTGGTTCTGGTGTGCTCCGGGAACCATTACGGAGGGGGGCCGGTTCAGTGGGCGCATTCATCCCCTTCGAGGAGGACATCCATGCACGCTAAGGCATTCGCCACCGCGCTCGCGCTCGCGGTCTCGCTGACCGGCTATTCGGTGCTGGCTCAGACTGGGACGACCACCGGCACAACCACCGTCACCCCCGGCTCCCAGACGGCCACGCCGCCGCCCGGTGCGCCGGCCCGCGGCGTTCCGAACACGACCTCGCCGGCGGCGGGCGAGGTGGTGACGCAAGGAGCGGCGGTCGGCCAGACGACGATGGCGGTCACCAGTGCGCAGGACTTCGTCCAGCAGGCGGCCTCCAGTGGCCTGTTCGAGGTGGAGTCCAGCCGGATGGCCATGGATTCGGCCCGCAACGACCAAGTGCGCAGCTTCGCGCAACAGATGGTCACCGACCACACCACCGCCAACCAGCAGCTGATGTCGCTGGCCCGCCAGCAGGGCATGCAGCCGCCGGCGGCGATGCTGCCCCGCCACGCCCAGCAGCTCCAGACGCTGCAGGCCACGCCGGGTCCGGCCTTCGACGCCGGGTACATGCAGGCCCAGGTGGCCGCGCACCAGGAGGCGGTCGGCCTGTTCGAGCAGGCCAGCCAGTCCACGGCGCAGGACATGGGGCCGTTTCGCTCGTTCGCGCAGCAGCAGCTGCCGACGCTGCGCCAGCATCTCCAGATGGCGCAGAGCATCGCCGGCACCGGCGTGCCGACGGCGCGTCAGCAGTGACGGGAGCCTGGCCCCCTCCCTCGGGAGGGGGCGTTCCGGCTTAGCCGCGCACCTTGCGGATGTTCTCGGCGTAGTGGCCGGGGCCGCCGGTGAAGGTGGCGGTGCCGGCCACCAGCACGTCCGCGCCGGCCTCGATGGCGATGCGGGCGGTCTCCGGGTTGATGCCGCCGTCGACCTGCAGGTCGATGGCCTTGCCGAGCGCGTCGATGCGCCGGCGCAGCTCACGGATCTTCGGCAGCTGGCTCATGATGAAGCTCTGGCCGCCGAAGCCGGGGTTGACGGTCATCACCAGCACGAGGTCGATGTCCTCGAGGATGTAGTCCACCGCCTCCAAGGGGGTGGCGGGGTTGAGCGACACGCCCGCCTTCTTGCCCAGGCTCTTGATGAGCTGGACGGTGCGGTGCAGGTGCGGCCCCGCCTCCGGGTGGACGGTGATGATGTCGGCGCCGGCCTTGGCGAACTCCGGGATGTAGAGGTCCACCGGGCTGATCATCAGGTGGACGTCGAAGGGCTTGGCCGAATGCGGGCGCAGCGCCTTCACCACCGCCGGGCCGATGGTGATGTTCGGGACGAAGTGGCCGTCCATCACGTCGATGTGGATGTAGTCGGCGCCGGCCGCGTCCACCGCGCGCACCTCCTCACCCAGCTTGGCGAAATCGGCCGAGAGGATGGACGGAGCGATCTTGACCGCGGGCATGGGGCTCTCCTGACGTCGAAAAGGCGCCCTTCCTAGCACCTTTCGCCGAGGCTCCCAACGGGATTCAGGACGCCGTCACCCGTGCGAGACAGGCGCGGCAGCCGGCCAGGGACGCCAGTTGCGCGTAGTCGGCGTCGGGCACGCTGATGTTCAGGCGCTTCTCCAGGCCGAGCACGAAGTTCAGGAAATCGATGGAATCGAGTTCGATCTGCTCGCTGAACGGCCGCTCGGGGTCGAGCGCCGCCGGCTCGACCGCCGGTGCCACCGCCGTCAGCGCCGCGAAGATCGCCGCGTCGAGTCCGGACGCGGTCGCCGCCGCATGGTCCAAGGCATCCCTCCCGCATGGTCCCTGCACGCCGAGCGTGGCCGAGCCGGCGGCCAAAGGCAAGCGCCGGTTGGGGTGGGGGAGGGTATGAGTGGGGGTGCCCTGCACCCGTCCAGCTTGTCAGCATGCGGTGTTTTCGCGTACTGATTCACGGGCAGCAGGGTGGGTCCGGACAGGGAATGGCCGCAACCGACGACAGCGTTGAGCCACTGGTTGACCGGCCCCCCGACGGCGGGCTGGCCGGCCTGTCGGCCGTGGGCGGCCTGCTGTTCGAGGCGATGCCGGTGCCTGCCTTCGTGTGCGACGCCGACGGCGCCTGCATCGGCGGCAATCGCGCCTTCGCCGCCACCTATGGCGCCCCGGCCGAGCTGGAGCGCGACGGCATCGACCTGGACGGAATGCCCGGCAGCGTGCCGGCGGTGCGCGAGGCGCGGCTGACGCGCCGCGACGGAGCGGTGCGCGACGTGCAGATCCACTTCGACACCTTCCACGATCCGGCGACGGGCCTGCACGGCCTGATCGGCGCGGTGCTCGACGTGACCGAGCAGCGCCAGGCCGAGCGCGCGCTGGCCGGTGCCCGCGACGAGACGGCGACCGTCCGGCGCGGCCTGGAGGAAGCCACCCTCAAACTGGAGGAGGCGTACGAGACCGGCCGCCTCGGCTACTGGGAGTACGGCATCCACACCGGCAAGTTGCTGTGGACCCCCGGCGCCTTCGCCATCTACGGCCAGGACCCGGAGACGTTCGAGCCGACCTTCGACAATTTGCTGGCGATCCTGCACCCCGACGACCGGCTGCACTACGGCAACATGCTGGAAAGCGTCATCGGCAACCCCAAGCGCGTGTACGTGGAATACCGCGCCATCGGCGCCGACAGGCGGGTGCGCTACGTCTCCAGTTCCTGCGCGCCGCGCTACGACGAGCAGGGGCGGCTCAGCCACGTGTTCGGCGTCATGCTCGACACCACCGACCGCGCCGAGGCCGCCGCCCAGCTGGAGGCCGCCAAGGAGCGGCTGGAGGAGGCGCACCGCACCGGCCACCTCGGCTATTGGGAATACGGCATCCACAGCGGCGCCCTGGCGCTGAACCGCGAGGCGCTGGAGATCTACGGCCAGAACCCGGAGACGTTCGACCCGACCTTCGACTCCCTGCTGGAGATCCTGCACCCCGAGGATCGCATGCGCTTCGGCAACATGCTGGAGGCGGTGGTCGGCAACTCCCGGCGGGTCTATTTCGAGTACCGCGTGCTCGATCCGCTGGGCGAGGTGCGCTACGTCTCCAGCTCCTGCGCGCCGCGCTTCGACGCCGAGGGGCGGCTGACGCACGTGTTCGGCGTTATGCTCGACATCACCGAGCGCGCGCAGGCCGCGGCCGCGCTGAAGGCCGCCAAGGATGAGGCGGAGCGGGCGCTGGCCGAATTGCGCGCCGCCCAGGACAGCCTGGTGCAGTCGGAGAAGATGGCCTCGCTCGGCCAGCTGGTCGCCGGCGTGGCGCACGAGATCAACGGGCCGGTCGGCGTGGCGCTGACCACGGCGTCCCACCTGTCGAGCCGCACCGACGACCTGAACCGCGGCTTCAAGGCCGGCACCATCACCAAGTCGGCGCTCGCCGCCTACCTGGAGGTCGCCTGCGAGGCCTGCCACCTGCTGGTTACCAACACCGAGCGCATCGCCGCCCTGGTGCAGACCTTCAAGCAGGTCGCCGCCGACCAGACCGGCGACGAGCGCCGGGTGTTCTACCTGCGCGACTACATCGAGGACGTGCTGCTCAGCCTGCACACGCAGATCGGCCCGTCCGGGCACCGGGTCGCCATGGCCTGTCCGGAAGCCCTGCAGATGGAGAGCTATCCCGGCGCCTTCGCCCGCGTGCTCACCCACCTCGTGCGCAACGCGCTGCAGCACGCCTTCCGGCCGCAGCAGAACGGCCACATCGCCATCACGGTGCAGCATCTTCCCGACGACTGGATCGAGCTGCGCCACACCGACGACGGTCGGGGCATCGCCGAGGCCGACCAGCCCAAGGTCTTCGACCCGTTCTTCACCACCGCCCGCCACGAGGGCGGCGTGGGTCTGGGTCTGCACATCGCCTTCAATCTGACCACCCGCACGCTGGGCGGCCAGCTGTCGGTGGAGAGCCGCCCGGGCTTCGGCACCACCTTCGTCCTGCGCCTGCCGCGGCGGGCGCCGTAGGGGCGACGCTTGCCCCCGCACGTGCCCCCACCCCGACCCTCCCCCGCTGTCGCAGGGGAGGGGGCCTCTCCTTGCCCTCCCCTGCGAAGCTCTCGCGCAAGCTTCGCTTGCGCTGACGCGACAGGCGGATCCTCCGGATCCGCCGAGAGCGGGGGAGGGAAGGGACCCATGCGAAGCATGGGAAGGGTGGGGGCGAGTGCGCCGGTGCTACGTCACCCCAGCGGTTTCACGAAACTCAGCCGCTGCGCCAACCCGAAGCCGTTACGCTCCAGGAAGCGCAGCAGCGCGAAGTCGTTCCACGCCACCTGGGTGGTGACCTGCTCGACGTGCAGCGAGCGCAGGTTGGTCAGCAGCTGCGACAGCAACGCCTGCCCGACCTGGCGCGAGCGGTTGGCGGGATCGACGCCGATGGTGTCCATCACCGCCGCCGGCTCGGTGCGGCCGAACTCGCCGAAATCGACGCGGGCCATGACGAAGCCCATCGGCTGGCCGTCCGCCTCGGCCACCAGCGACACCCGCACGCCGGAGCGCTTCAGCACCTCCTCCGCCTTGCGGGCGTAGTAGCCGACACGGTCGTGGCCGGTGATGTGGCGGTCGATGCGCGCGATGGCCGGCACGTCGCCCTCCATCAGCGAGCGGATGGCGACGCGGTCGCGCGCCAGCAGGCCGTCCTCGCCCTCCGGCTCATCGCCGGGCGCGGTGCTCCGGTGCAGCACCAGCCGCGGCGCCAGCCGGAAGCCGGCGGCGGAGAAGAACGTCACCAGGCTGTGCTCGGTCCAGTCGGCCTCGGTGCGCAGCTCCTGCACGCCGCGGTCGGCCAGGGCCTGCTCCAGCCCGGCCAGCAGGCGCTGGCCGATGCCGCCACCCGCCGCCGGATCGACGGCGATGGCGTCGAGCACGCCGACCGGCGCGGTGACGCCGAACTCGCCGCGCAGCAGGTGCGCCAGCACGAAGCCGACCACGGCGCCATCACGCGCCGCCGCCAGTCCGAGGAAGTCCTGCGGGTTCTCCGCGGTGGCGGCGAAGCGCTTCTCGTAGAAACCGCGGCGCACGCGGTCGGTGACCGCCTTGTCGATCTCCACCACCCGCTCGAAGTCCGCCGCCCGCAGCGGCCTGATGTCCAGTTGGCTGCTCATGGTCTTGCCTTTCCTCCCGATTGCCCGTGTGGTTGCGAAGTAAAGTTGCTAACGAATGGCGGAAGTATTTCCGTCATCTGCAATGAACATCCGAACAATACTGAAAATATCTTGATGAATGCTGCGGCCTCCGCCTATCATGTTTGCCTGACTGACGATTTCGGCACCGGAGGACAGGCATGAGTGGGATTTCGTTTCGCTTCGACGGGTGGGCGGCGGTGGTCACCGGTGGTGCCCGCGGCATCGGCCGGGGGATTGCCGAGGAGCTGCGCCGTGCCGGCGCCGACGTGCACGTCTTCGACCGGGAGGCATTGCCGGCCGAGGAGCGTCTGACCTTCCACGAGGTGGACATCGCCGATTCCGCCAGCGTCGCCGCGACGGTGGCGCGGATGCCGGCGGCTCCGGCGCTGCTGGTCAACAACGCGGGCATCACCCGCGACCGCAACCTGCTGCGCATGAGCGACGAGGAGTGGCGCTCGGTGATCGACGTGAACCTGACCGGCGCCTTCACCGTGCTGCGTGCGCTGGCGCCGGGCATGGTGGCGGCCGGCTACGGGCGCATCGTCAACGTCGTGTCGATCAACGGTCTGCGCGGCAAGTTCGGTCAGGCGAATTACGCCGCCTCCAAGGCCGGGCTGATCGGCCTGACCAAGACGGCGGCGCGCGAGCTGGGCCCGAAGGGCGTCACCGTCAACGCCGTGGCGCCGGGCATGGTGCTGACCGAGATGACGCTGGCGCTCGCCCCGGAGTATCGGCAGAAGGCGCTGGACGAGGCGGTGCTGACCCGCCTGCCGGAGGTGGCGGACATCGCCGCGGCCGTGCTGTTCCTGCTGTCCGACGCAGCGCGCACCATCACCGGAGAGGTGATCCGCGTCGATTCCGGCCAGTACATCTAAGGCGGCGGCCATACGCTGCATCCGCTAATATGTCGGGAAGACGCATTATGGTACTTGTTTGCGTATTTGTCCACGTGTAGCATCCGGGGTGACACAGCACCGTATGCAGGAGGGAGAGGAGAGGGCGCCGCTTAGGAGGGATACTGCCTTCCGGTCAGTGGCAGCGAAGCACTGTTTCTGGTATACACGTACCAGAATATTACGAGCCTGAAACAGAACAGGCCATCCGAACCCGCGTCATCCAGGTTCAGGCTTCAAACAAGGGAGGAAGCCCCGTGTCCGACACTCCGTTCGTTGCCAATCGCCGCCAATTCCTTGCCACCACGGCCGCCGGTCTGGCGGTTGCCGGTCTGCCCCGCTTCGCCATCGGTGCGCCGACGCGCATCAAAGTGGGTCTCATGCTGCCGTACAGCGGCACCTTCGCGCTGCTCGGCAACAACATCACCGACGGATTCCGGCTGCGCCTTGCCGAATTGGGCGAGAAGCTCGGCGGCGTCGAGGTGGAGTTCGTCCGCGTCGACGACGAATCCGCGCCGCCCAAGGCCAAGGACAACGCCGCCAAGCTGATCGTCAAGGACAAGGTGGACGTGCTGATCGGCACCGTGCACTCCGGCGTCGCCGAGGCGATGGTGCAGGTGGCGAAGGAGGAGGGCACGCTGACCATCGTGCCCAACGCCGGCTCCAACCGCATCACGCGCGAGCTGTGCGCGCAGAACATCTTCCGCACCTCCTTCTCCAACTGGCAGGCCAACCATCCCTGCGGCGACGTGGTTCTGAAGGACGGGCACCGCAACGTCGCGCTGATCTCCTGGAACTACGCGGCCGGCAAGGAGATGATGGAGGCCTTCAAGGAGTCCTTCACCGCCGGCGGCGGCAAGATCGCCAAGGAGTTCATGCCGGACTTCCCGAAGGACGAGTTCCAGGCCTACCTGACCGAGATCGCCTCCATCAAGCCGGACGCGGTGTACACCTTCTTCTCGGGCGGCGGTGCCTTGAAGTTCATCAAGGACTACGCGGCGGCCGGCCTGCAGGGCAAGATCCCGCTGTACGGTCCGGGCTTCCTCACCGACGGCGTGCTGGCGGCGGCCGGCCCGGCGGCGGAGGGCATCAAGACCACGCTGCACTACGCCCATGCCCTGGACAACCCGGTCAACGTCAAGTTCCGCGAAGCGTTCAAGAAGGCGACCGGGCGCGAGGCCGACGTCTTCGCCGTGCAGGGCTACGACGCGGCGTCGCTGCTGGCCCAGGGCCTGACGGCGGTGAAGGGTGACATCGGCGCCAAGAAGGCGCTGTACGCCGCCATGGAGAAGGCCGAGATCGACAGCCCGCGCGGCAAGTTCACGCTGTCCAAGGCGCACAACCCGATCCAGGACATCTACCTGCGCCAAGTGAAGAACGGCCAGGAGGTGGTGCTGGGCGTCGCGGCCAAGGCGGTGAACGACCCGGCCACCGGCTGCAAGGCGTAGCACCGGGCCCCCTTCCTCCCACCGCTTCGCGGTGGGCCCCTCCTTCCCCCACTGCGTGGGGGCAGGTTTCCTGGCCCTCCCCCGCCCAGCGGGGGAGGGTTGGGTGGGGGCTCCGTCGCAGTCTGCTGCCCGGAGTCGCGTGCGCATGGACGCAGCCTATTACCTGATCCAGATCCTCAACGGCGTGCAGTACGGCTTTCTGCTGTTCCTGGTCGCCAGCGGGTTGACGCTCATCTTCGGCATCATGGGCATCGTCAACCTGGCGCACGGCGCCTTCTACATGGTCGGTGCCTATCTGGCCTTCTGGCTGGAGAGCGTGACGGGCAGCTTCCTGCTGGCGCTGCTCATCGGCGTACCGGTCAGCGTGGCGCTGGGCCTCGCCATCGAGCGCTACGGCTTCACCCACCTGTACCGGCGCGACCACCTGTACCAGGTGCTGTTCACCTTCGGCCTGATCCTGGTGCTGGGCGAGGTGCGCGCCATCCTCTGGGGCAACGACGTGCACGGCGTGAACGTGCCGTCGGCGCTGGCGGGGTCGATCCCGCTCACCGAGACGCAATCCTATCCCATCTACCGGCTGTTCATCTCGCTGGCCTGCCTCGCCACCGCGGCGGGGCTGGTGGGGCTGATCCGCTACACCAAGCTGGGCATGATGATCCGCGCCGGCGCCTCCAACCGCGAGATGGTGCAAGTGCTGGGCCTGGATGTGAACCGGCTGTTCATGGTGGTGTTCGGCATGGGCGTCGGGCTGGCGGCCTTCGCCGGGATGATCGCCTCGCCGGTCAATTCCGTGCATCCGGGGATGGGCGACCACATCCTCATCATCTCCTTCGTCGTCGTGGTCATCGGCGGCGTGGGGTCCATCAAGGGCGCCTTCTGGGGCGCCATGCTCATCGGGCTGGCCGACACCTTCGGCGCTGTCTTCCTGCCGGAAGCCGCGGGTGTGGTGGTCTACGCGCTGATGGCGCTGGTCCTGGTCTGGCGGCCGCGCGGCCTGTTTGCGGGAGGGTGAGAGCGTGCAGCACCAGAAACTCGCCCTGCCGTTCCTGTTCGCCGCGCTGGCGGTGGGCATCGCGCTCTTCCCGCTGGTCGGCGACACCTTCTACATCCGCTTGGTGGCCAAGATCGTCGTGCTCGGCATCCTCGCCATGAGCCTCGACCTGCTGGTCGGCTACACCGGGCTGATCAGCCTGGGGCACGCCGCCTTTTCGGGCGCGGCCGGCTACGTGGCGGCGGCGCTCATCAACAAGGCCGGCTGGACCGACCTGCCCACGCTGCTGCTCGCCTCGCTGGCGGCGGCGGGCGTGGTGGCGCTGGTGATCGGCTGGATCAGCGTGCGCACCGCTGGCATCTACTTCATCATGATCACCCTGGCGCTGGGCCAGATGGTGTTCTTCTTCTTCCACGACGTGGCGTTCTGGGGCGGGGCCGACGGCGTCAACCTGGACTCCAAGCCGGCGCTGGCGGTGGGCGAGGCGACGCTGCTCGACCTTTCCGACCGCATGGTCTTCTACTACACGGCGCTGGGCTGCCTGGTGGTGGTGTACCTGCTGCTGACCATGGTGCTGAACGCGCCCTTCGGGCAGGTGCTGCGCGGCATCCGCATCAACGAGGCGCGCACCAAGGCGCTGGGGCACGACGTGCAGCGCTACAAGCTGGCGGCCTTCGTGATCGCCGGGCTGATCGCCGGGCTGGCCGGCTTCCTCGAGGTGGTGCGCGGCGGCTTCATCAGCCCGGCGCACGTCAACTGGCACGAATCCGCCATGGTGCTGATCGTCGTCATCCTCGGCGGCATGGGCACGCTGGTCGGGCCGGTAGTCGGCGCCTTCGCGCTGGTGCTGCTGGAGGATTACGTCGCCGACCTCACCGACCACTGGAAGCTGGTGATCGGCCTGTTCGTCATCGGCGTGGTGCTGTTCCTGCCCGACGGGCTGGTCGGCCCGCTCAAGTCCGGCAAGTGCCGCCTGCCGCTGTTCCGGCAGCGGGCGAAGGACACCCCCCACGCCCGGAAACAGGAGAGCGTCGGCGATGCCTGAGCCCATCCTGGAAACCCGCCTGCTGTCGCGCCAGTTCGGCGGCCTGCGCGCCGTGGCCGACGCCTCGCTGAGCTTCGAGGCGGGCGTGGTGCACGCCGTCCTCGGCCCCAACGGTGCCGGCAAGACGACGCTGATCAATCTGCTGTCCGGCGACCTGCCGCCCAGCGACGGCATGATCCTCTACAAGGGGCGGGACATCACGCGCATGCCGGTGGACCGCCGCGTCCACCTGGGCATCGGGCGCAGCTACCAGAAGACCAACATCTTCCCCGAGCTGACCTGCCTGGAGAACTGCTGGCTGGGGGCGCAGGCGCGCCTGCCGGGCTGGCTGCACCTGATGCGCCCGGCGCGCTCGCACGCCTCGGTGCGTGACCGCGCCGAGCGGGCGCTGGTGCTGTGCGGCCTCGACCACCGCGCCGACGTGGTGGCCGGCACGCTGAGCCATGGCGAGATGCGCCAGCTCGAGATCGGCGCCATGCTGGCGACCGAGCCGGAGCTGCTGCTGCTCGACGAGCCGCTGGCCGGCATGGGCGTCGAGGAGTCCTGGCGCGTGGTCGGCCTGCTGAAGCGGCTGGCGTCCGACCACACCATGATCCTGATCGAGCACGACATGGACGCGGTGTTCTCCATCGCCCAGCGCATCACGGTGATGGTCAACGGCACGGTGCTGGAGACCGGCACGGTGGACGAGATCCGCGCCAGCCCGGCGGTGCGCGAAGCGTATCTGGGCGAGGAGCACGCGGCATGACCGACACCCCGATCATCGAAGCGCTGGGCCTGCACACCCACCTTGGCACCAGCCACATCCTGCACGGCGTGTCGCTGAAGGTCGGGCGCGGCGAGGCGGTGTGCCTGCTCGGCCGCAACGGCATGGGCAAGACGACGACGCTGCGCACCATGCTGGGGCTGACCGCGCCCAGCCAGGGCGAGATCCGCGTGCACGGCCGCGCCATGACCGGCGCGCCGCCGCACGCCATCGTCCGCCAGGGCATCGCCCTGGTGCCGGAGGGGCGCGGCGTGTTCCCCAACCTGACCGTGCGCGAGAACCTGATCATGGCCGCGCGCCCCGGCGTGGACGGCCGCTGCGACTGGACGTTCGAGCGGGTGATGGCGACCTTCCCGCGCCTGTCCATGCGCCTGGAGAACCTGGGCAACCAGCTCTCGGGCGGGGAGCAGCAGATGGTCACCATCGGCCGAGCGCTGATGACCAACCCCGACCTGATCATCCTGGACGAGGCGACGGAAGGGCTGGCGCCGCTGATCCGCAAGGAGATCTGGGCGGTGATCCGCACCATACGCGACGCCGGCATCGCCACGCTGGTGGTCGACAAGAACGTCAAGGACCTGCTGGCGCTCTGCGACCGGGCGCTGGTCATGGTCAAGGGCCGTATCGTGCTCGACGGGCCGACGGCCGAACTCGCCGCCGACGAGGACGGCCTGATGCGCCACTTGAGTTTGTAGTGCCTGAACAAGCCCCTCTCCCCCTGAGGGAGAGGGGTTGGGGTGAGGGGTAGTTACGCCCGGTAGGGCGGAAGAAAGGTCTCTCTTCCCGGCTGCCGCCGGTAAGTCCCCCTCACCCCAACCCCTCCCCCGCCAGGGGGGAGGGGCTCGCAAATCAACAAGGCACCCCGCGCAGAACCGGGGGCCGCACGGACCGGAGGAAACATCATGAAGCCGCTGACGCTGCCGACCCTCACCGTCGATACCGGGCGGTCGCCCGCCGCCATCACCTTCGGCCCCGGATTCAACGTCGCCGTACCGTTCATCGACCGTCACCTGGACGAGGGGCGCGGCGCCAAGGTGGTCATCCGCACCGTCTCCGGGCGCGAAGTCACCTACGCCCAGCTGGCGGAGGGCGTGAACCGCTGCGGCAACGCGCTGACGGCGCTGGGGATCGAGCGCGGGCAGCGCATGCTGATGGTGGTGAAGGACTGTCCGGAGTTCTTCTACCTGTTCTGGGGCGCCATCAAGGCTGGCATCGTGCCGGTGCCGCTGAACACGCTGCTGCGCACCGCCGACTACCGCTACATGATCGAGGATTCGGGCTGCGCCGCCGTGGTCTGGAGCCCGGAGTTCGCCGCCGAGGTGCTGCCCGCCGTGGGGGCCGCCAAGCCCGGCCCCGGCGTGGCGTTGCCGGTGGAAGGCGACGGGCGCTCGATCACCGCCCTGATGGCGGAGGCGTCCGCCAAGCTGGAGGCCGTGCCGGCCGCCGCCACCGCGCCGTGCTTCTGGCTCTACTCCTCGGGATCGACCGGGCGGCCGAAGGGGGCGGTGCACCGCCACCGCGACATGGTCGCCACCAGCCAGTGGTACGGGCAAGAGGTGCTGGGCGTGCGCGAGGACGACGTCTGCTTCTCCGCGGCCAAGCTGTTCTTCGCCTACGGCCTCGGCAACGCCAACACGGTGCCGCTGTGGGCCGGCGCCTCGGTGGTGCTGCTGGACGTCAAGCCGACGCCCGAAAACACCTTCGAGACCATCGAGCGCCTCAAGCCGACCATCTTCTACGGCGTGCCGACGCTGTACGCCGCGCAGCTCCAGGCGCTGGAGAAGGCGAGCCCCGACCTGTCGTCGCTACGCGCCTGCGTCTCGGCGGGCGAGCCGCTGCCGGCCGACATCTTCCGCCGCTGGAAGGAGCGCACCGGCACGCAGATCCTCGACGGCATCGGCTCGACCGAGGCGCTGCACATCTTCATCTCCAACCGCCACGAGGACGCGCGGCCGGGCTGGAGCGGCACGCCGGTGCCGGGCTACGAGGTGCGCATCGTCGACGACCGCGGCAACCCGGTGCCGCCCGGCGAGTCCGGCCGGCTGCAGGTCAAGGGGCCGTCCACCGCCGCCTACTACTGGAACAACCCGGAGAAGACTGCCGCCACCATGCTGGGCGACTGGCTGGACACCGGCGACACCTACACCCGCGACGCCGACGGCTACTACCAGTACTGCGGGCGCAGCGACGACATGCTGAAGGTGGGCGGCATCTGGTGCTCGCCCATCGAGATCGAGAGCCGCCTGGTCAGCCATCCCAAGGTGCTTGAGACCGCGGTCATCGGCGCGCCGGACGCCGCCGGCCTGGTCAAGCCGGAGGCCTGGGTGGTGCTGCGCGAGGGCGTGCGCGCCAGCGAGAGCCTGGCGGACGAGTTGATGCAGCATTGCAAGGGGGCGCTCGCCCCTTACAAATTCCCGCGCCGTATCCATTTCGTGCAGGAGTTGCCCAAGACGGCCACCGGCAAGATCCAGCGCTTCCGACTGCGCCAGATGGCCGAGGAGCCGACACGGGTGTAAGGTGGCGCGGCCGAATCCGCGCCGCGCCAACCACGGAAGACAGGACCGATGACCTCCGCACACGCCGCCCCCGCCTTCGAACGTCCCGCGGACGGCGACACGGTGATGGTGGCGCCCGGCGTGCACTGGCTGCGCATGCCGCTGCCGTTCCAGCTCGACCACATCAACCTCTGGCTTCTGGAGGACGGGGCGGGCTGGACGGTGGTGGACACCGGCTTCGGCAACGACGCCACCCGCGCCCTGTGGGAGCGGCTGTTCGACACCGTGCTGGGCGGGCGGCCGATCACCCGCGTGGTCGCCACCCACTTCCATCCCGACCACATCGGGCTGGCCGGCTGGCTGGTGCAGCGCTTCGGCGCCACGTTCCACGCCACGCTGGCGGAGTGGCTGTACGGCCGCATGCTCACCCTGGAGCCCGACGACATGTCGGCCGCGCTGGTCGAGACCTATTACCGCCGCGCCGGCCTGTCGGAGGAGATGATCACCGCGATCATCAACCGCCCGAACGGCTACAAGAAGGCGGTGTCGCCCATCCCGGCGATGCTGAACCGCCTGCGCGACGGCGACACGCTGGAGGTGGGCGGGCACCGCTGGCGGGTGGTGGTGGGCCGCGGCCACGCGCCGGAGCAGGCCTGCCTGCTCGACGAGGGGCGCGGCCTCCTCATCGCCGGCGACCAGATCCTGCCGAAGATCAGCCCCAACATCAGCATCTGGCCGCACGAGCCGGACGCCGACCCGCTGTCCGACTATCTGGACTCGCTGGAGGCGTTCAAGCGCCTGCCCGAGGGGCTCCTGGTGCTGCCCTCGCACGGGCAGCCCTTCGCGCATCTGCACCGCCGGATCGACGAACTGGCCGAGCACCACCGCCACCGCATCGACGAGACCTGGGCGGCCTGCGCCGAGCCCAGCACGGCGCACGATGTGATGAAGGCGATGTTCAACCGCGCCCTCGACGTGCATCAGACCCGTTTCGCCGTGGGTGAGGCGATTGCCCACTTGAACCACCTCGTGCAGCAGGGCAGGCTGGTGCGCGAGCGCAACGCGACGGGGCCGGACCTCTACCGCCGATGATCCTCGAGTTCTGGCACTGGTGGGTGCTTGCGGTGCTGCTGGCGGCGCTGGAAACGGTGGTGCCCGGGGCCGCCTTCCTGTGGCTGGGCGGTGCCGCGGCGCTGGTCGGTATCGCGCTGCTGTCCTTCCCCGCGATGACCTGGGAGCAGCAGTTGCTGCTGCTGGCCGTGCTGTCGATCCTGGCGGTGATCGGCGGGCGCAGCATCTACCGGCGCAGCGCGCTCAAGCAGCCCGCCGGCACGCTCAACCGTCGGGCCGAGCAGTACATCGGCTCGCTGCACACGCTGGAGACCGCCATCGTCAACGGCCGCGGCCGGGCGCAGGTCGGCGACAGTTCCTGGACGGTGGAAGGGCCGGACCTGCCGGCCGGCGCCACGGTGCGCGTCGTCGGCGTGGACGGCGCGATCCTCAAGGTTCAGAAGGCTTAAAGCGGATTTCAATCCGCTTAGGGCCGCGACGGCGGTCCCGGCCGCAGGTGCGGGCGAAGCCGGGCCGGCGAATGAGGCCATATGAGCCTAAAGCGAATGAAAATTCGCCTTGGGCTCGATCTGTTCCGCGCATTCCCGCAGGCGTTCGGCCAGCGCCAGATAGCGCGCCTCGCCGAGGCGCTCGCCCAGTGCGGCTGCCTCGACGCTGAGCAGCGCCAGATGGCGCGCCATCGCCGGGTAGTTGGGGGGCGGATGCGGGAGCTTTGGATCGTGGGGCATCGGTGACACCGATGTTGCATCGCAAAAAGTGGCAATGCCCCATGTTGGCAGCGCACTCGGGACGCGTGAACCGCGCTTATGGCGAGGATTCGCTTCTCTTTCGGTGCAGTCCGGCGCGCCGGTGCTAGGTCTTGGCGGTTGGTCGTGGCGGCCGGCTGGCCGGTGGGCCTACCGGGTCCGGCTGCGACGATGTGACTCGCCCCGATCCGCCATAGCCCGGCCGAGGAGTCCCTTTCGGCCGGGCCGTGTCAGTCGATCAGGTCCTCCAGCGTGCTGCGCACCACCGCGACGATCTCCGCCCCGCGCGGGCCGAGGTCGAGGCCGCGCCCGCCAACGATGACCGACAGCTCGTGCTCAGTGGTGGGGGCGAAGCGGGCGATCTCCGGCACTAGCTCGTCCGGCAGCACGGCGTCGCGCCCCAGCCCGTCGCGGCTGGCGGTGCGGTCGCGCCAGCCGTTCAGCGCGGCGGCGATGGCCGTCTCGATCTGGAGCGACTCCTCCTTCAGGCGCAGGTCGCGGTAGAGCACCAGGATCCGCCACGCCCCGTCGGCATAGGCGGTGTCGATGCGCTCCACCTCGACCGTGCGCAGGAAGGCCGACAGCTCGGCCTGCGCCGCGTCGCCGTCCAGGTCGGGTATGCGGAAGGTGCGGATTTCCGTGCTCATAGGCCCTCGCCCGTGGTTCGCCCTTCGCGGGTCTTGCCGCCAGCCTACACCAACAGGCCGGGGGAGGGGACTCCCGTGGGCCGGACCGCCTTCGGGATCAATCCCTCGGCACCGCGGCGCCCTCCCAATGCCGCGTGGCCGACGGCGGTCCGGGCGCGTTTAAGTGCGTGCTGAAACCGTCCGCCCCGGCACGGAAAGGGAGCGCATGCACAGGATTCCTTCGGCCAAGTCCCCCGCGTACCGGCGGCCCGCCGAGTCTGGCGCCGCCACGGTTCCCGTGGTCCTCGTCCTGCCGGATCCGGCGGCGGTGGACCTGCACGGCGCCATGGCCGGCGGTCGGCCGCTCAGCCCGCGGCAGTGCCAGATCCTTTACTGGGCGGCGCGGGGCACGCTGCTGGACACCGTGGCCGAACGGCTGGGCATGGCGGCCGGCGACGTGCTGGAGGCGATCGCGCCGTTGAGCGAGGCCGGTCTGGTGGCTGTGCGCAGCCCGCCGCGCGCCGCGCCCCGCCGCGACACGCTGCCCCGCCTGTGGGCCGAGGCGGTGAGCAAGCACCCCGAGCGGCCGTTCCTGCTGCCCTCGGCCAGCACGCCGCTGGACTACGGCACGGCGGCGCGCCGGGTCGAGCAGATCGCGCGCCGGCTGGCCGCTGCCGGGCTTGGCAAGGGCAGCCGCATCCTGCTGCACGCCGAGGCGGGCGTGGAGGCGGCGCTGCTGTTCTGGGCGGCCATGCGGCTGGGCATCGTGGTGGTGCCGGTGGACACCGCCTGGAATGAGGCGGCGCTGCTGCGCGCCATGCAGGCGGTGCGCCCGGCACTGGTCTTCGCCGACGTCCCGCGCGCCGCGGCGGCGCGCACCGGCGGCCGGCCGCTGGTGGTGCTGGAGGCCGACGGCACCGGCTTGCCCGAACCGCCGGCCAGCCGCTTCGCCGACTGGCTGGCGTCGGGTGGCGGTTCCATCTCCGAACCGCCGGTGGGCGAGGGCGACCCGGCCGCCATCCTCTTCACCTCCGGCAGCACCGGCGAGCCGCGCGGCGTGGAGCTGACGCACGGCTCGCTTGTGCGCACGGCGCGGGTGCTGGCCGGCACCTACCGCATCGGCCGCGCCGACCGGCTGCTCAGCCTCGCCGACCTGCACACGGTGAGCGGCCTGCGCAATCCGCTGGTGCTCGGCGTCCTGGCCGGGGCCGCCTGCGTGCTGCCGCGCGGGGCGGAGCGGCGCGACCCCGCGGCAGCGGCCGGGCTGTGCCGCCGCGCCGGGGTCACCGTGCTGACCACCGTGCCGGCCTGCCTGCGCGCCTTCGCCGGCGCCGCCGCACGCCTGCCGCACGGCGCGCTGGGCGGGCTGCGCTTGATCCTCAGCACCGGGGCGGCGCTGCCGCCCGCCACGGCGGAGCGGCTGCGCGGCCTGACCGACGCGCCGGTCCACACCTACTACGGCCTGACCGAGACATGCGGGGTGTGCGTGGCGGTGCCGCCCGGCGCCCTGGCCGAGGGCTCCATCGGCGTGCCCCTGGGCATGGTCGCCCAGGTGGTGGACGACGACGGCGCCGTGCTGCCGCCGGGGGAGGCGGGCGAACTGCGGCTGTACGGCGCCAATCTGGCCCGCGTCGTCGTCGGCGACCCGCCGGACCTGCGCGACGGCTGGCTGTACACCGGCGACGTGGCGGTGCGGCACGCCGACGGGCACCTGACGCTGGTCGGCCGGCGGCGCGAGGCGGTGAAGACGCCGCGCGGCGACCTGCTGACCTTCGCCGAGATCGAGCGCGTGCTGGAACGCGACCCGGCGGTGGCCGAGGCCGCGGTCTGCGCGCTGCGCGACGGCGAGGGCGACGAGCGCACGCTGGCCTTCGTCCGCCTCATGGAGGGGGTGGCGGAGGACGGCGTGGCCGGCCGGCTGATGCAGCGCATGCTGGTGGCCTTCGGGCCGGGCGGGGCGCCGATGGGGGTGCGCATCGTCGCCGACTTCCCGCGCGGCGCCAACGGCAAGGTCCGGCGCCACGCCCTGCTGGACGCCGACCCCGGCCGATGACCGGAACGGACGTCCTTTCGACGCTGCCGGACGCGCTCGACCGGATCGAGCGCACGGTGGCGCCGGACACGCCGCTTCTGCTCGGCGCGCGCACGGTCGGCTACGGCGACGTGTTCGCCGCCGCGCGCCGGCTGGTGGCCTGCTTTCGCGCCGCCGGGCTGGGGCTGGGCGACCGCGTGCTGGTGGCCGGGGCGGACGAGGGCGCGGTGGCGGCGCTGCTGGTCGCCGGCCTGCGCAGCGGCGTGGCGGTGGTGGTCGCCGATCCGGGTGCCGACCTCGGCGGCTTGGCCGGGGCGCTGGGCGCGCGCGCCGTGTTCGCCGAGGCGCCGGTGCCGGTGGACGGGCCGATGGTGCTGCTGCGCGAGCCCGGCTGGCTGGCCCGCCTGACCCGCCGGGTGTCGCCGACGCTGC
>Ga0196971_1000824_pt1 | contig 17882 bp, 18 predicted proteins | sample S1v_1013CmetaG_FD_148660 | JGI IMG/M metagenome (GOLD analysis project Ga0196971, IMG submission 148660) | Soil microbial communities from Anza Borrego desert, Southern California, United States - S1+v_10-13C | ecosystem: Environmental > Terrestrial > Soil > Desert | place: USA: California... | reverse complement strand
CAGGTTGCCGCCGTGCTCAAGCATGCATGATCCCTTCAATGATGAATGCGCATGCCGCCACGACGGCCAGCCACAGTGCGCAGGTCCCCGCGACGAGGCGCCACGCGCGCCGGATATCGGCAGCGCTCGCCGCGCGGCCGCTGCCAAGCGCGGGGCGCTGTTCGACCACGCCGTCGTACTGCGCAGAGCCGCCGAGCGACAGACGCAGCGCGCCCGCGCCGGCCGCCATCACCGGTCCCGCATTCGGGCTGCTCCATGCCGGCGCCTGCGTCTTCCAGCACTGCGCCGCACAGCGGGTATCGCCGAGCAGGCTGTAGCCGAGCGCCGTCAGGCGCGCCGGCAGCCAGTTCAGCAGGTCATCGGTGCGCGCCGCCATCCAGCCGAATGCGAGAAAACGCGCATTGCGGTAACCCCACATCGCGTCCAGGGTATTGGCAAGACGGAACAGCAACGCGCCGGGCCCGCCGGCGACCAGGAACCAGAACAGCGTGCCGAATACCGCGTCATTGCCGTTCTCCAGCAGCGATTCCACCGCCGCCTTCGCCAGGTCGGGCTCGCCGGCGCCAGCGGTATCGCGCGATACGATGCGCGAAGTGAGCGCCCGAGCGGCGCCGATGTCTCCCGCGCCGAGCGCAGCCGCGATCGGCAGCAGGTGGTCGCGCAGGCTGCGCAGGCCGAGGCTGAAGTACAGCAACATGACGTGAAGTGCCGCGGCGGCCGCGAAGGAAGCGTCGACGGCGGACACAGCCCATGCCGCCAGCGCCACCGGCGGCAGCACGACGACGATCCATGCCGCGATCCCTTTCGCGCGGCGCAGGCCGCCGCGGTTCAGCCTGCGCTCGACTGCGGCGGCCCAGCGGCCGAAACCCACCAGCGGATGCCAGCGCCGCACTTCGCCGAGCAGCCAGTCGACGGCAACGCCGAGCGCCATCAGCAGTGCCACGGCTTTCAGGTCGAGCCCACTCAGCATGCCTGTTCCTTCAGCACCAGCGGCAAGCCCGCCGCCACCCACACTGCTCGCTCGCAGCGCGCGGCGACCGCCTGGTTCAGGCGGCCCGCCTCGTCCACGAACCAGCGCGAAACCGCGCCCTGCGGCACGATGCCCATGCCCACTTCGTTGGACACGAGGATGACGTCGCCGCGCGCCTGCTCCAGCGCGGAAAGAAATTGCGCGCGCTCCCGCGCGACGCGCGCGGGCGGCTCGATGCGGCCGATCTCCGGATACTCGCGCCGCTCGCAAAACAGCAGGTTCGACAGCCACACGGTCAGGCAATCGACCAGCACCACGCGTCCGGGTGCCGTCCATTGCGCCAGCGCTGCGCCCAGCGCGAGCGGTTCCTCCACCGTGGTCCAGCTGCCGTCGCGCCGCTCCCGGTGATGCGCGATACGGTTCGCCATTTCCGCATCCCCCGCCTGCGCGGTCGCAAGGTAGACCACCTCGCGCCCGCTTGCCGCCGCCAGCGCTTCCGCGTGCGCGCTCTTGCCGGAACGGGCGCCGCCGAACACGAAAGTGCGTGTCATCGCGTCACCACTCCACGCCGGGCTGGGCGGCAATGCCCGCCGCAAACGCATGCTTGACCGGCTGCATTTCGGTGACCGTGTCCGCTACCGCGATGAGCTCCGGCGGCGCCGCGCGCCCGGTGACCACCACATGCTGCATCACCGGGCGGGCGCGCAGGTCCTCGATCACGCGCTGGACATCGAGGTAACGGTATTTCAGCGCGATATTGAGTTCGTCGAGCACCACGAAGCCGATCGCCGGATCGGTCAGGAATTCCTTCGCGCGCGCCCAGGCGCGCTCGGCGCAGGCGATGTCGCGCTCGCGGTCCTGGGTTTCCCAGGTATAGCCCTCGCCCATCGCGTAAAAGCGGAGCTCGTCAGGAAAACGCTGCAGGAATAGTTCTTCGCCGGTGGACTTGGCGCCCTTGATGAATTGCACCACGCCGACTTTCATGCCGTGGCCGAGCGCGCGGATTGCCATGCCGAAGGCGCTCGAACTCTTGCCCTTGCCATTGCCGGTGTTGACCAGCAGCACGCCGGCATCGCGCCTGGCGGCTTCGATCTTCTTGTCGACCACTTCCTTCTTGCGCTGCATGCGCGCGCGGTGGCGTTCGTTGAGCTCTTCAGTCATGGCTGTCCTCTTCCACGGGAATAAAGATGGTGCGCTTGCCGTGCCGCACCGTTTCGATGGGATAGCCGAGGCAGCGGCTCAGCAGCGGCGCCGTCATGACTTCCCCGACCGGTCCTGCCAGCCACTGGCCGTCGCCCATCAGCAGCAGCGCATGGGTCGCCGCGCCGTGCGCGAGGTTCAGGTCATGGCTGACCAGTACTGCTGACTTGCCATCCTTCCGGCACAGGCGCGCGAGCAGTTCCATCACGCTGACCTGGTGCGCGAGGTCGAGCGCGCTGGCCGGCTCGTCCAGCAGCAACAGCGGCGTGTCCTGCGCCAGCACCGCGGCGATCGCCACGCGCTGGCGCTCGCCGCCGGACAGGGTGCGCACGTCGCGCTGCGCAAGGTGGCCGACGTCGAGCGCGCGCAGCGCTGCGCCGGCGGCCAGGAAATCCGCTTCGGCGTCCCAGTAACGGTCGTCCTGGTAGGGGTGGCGCGCCGCCAGCACGGTGTCGATCGCACGGTAGCCGAACGCGTCGTTGCGCCCCTGCGGCAGGTAGGCGCGCTTGCGCGCGAGTGCGTGCAACTGCCACTCGGGCAACGGCTTGCCTTCGACCCGGATGCTGCCGCCGTCCGGCTGCCGCAGGCCGGCCAGCGCGCGCAGCAGCGTGCTCTTGCCGGCGCCGTTGCGGCCGATCACGCACCAGCACTCGCCCGCGCCTATGTTCCAGTGCAAGCCGCTCACCAGCTGGCGGCCGCCGATGCGCAAGGACAAGTCGTGCGTCTGCATTGCCTTACTTCCTTTGAATGTGATGCAACTGCAGCAGGAACACCGGCACGCCGATCAGCGCGGTGATCACGCCGACGGGCAGCTGCTGCGGCGCGACCAGGGTGCGTGCGAGGGTGTCGGCAAGCACCAGGAAGCTGCCACCGGCAAGCGATGCCGCCGGCAGCAGCAGGCGGTGATCCGGGCCCCAGGCGAAGCGGCAGGCGTGCGGCACGATCAGGCCGACGAAGCCGATGCTGCCGGCGCTGCTGACGGCGCTTGCAGTCAGCAGCGCGGAACAGAGAAACAGCCCCTGGCGCAGCCTGCCGACCCGAATGCCGAGCGTGGACGCGGCTTCCGCATGCAAGGCCATCAGGTTCACCGCACGCGCCACGCGGATCGCGAAGGCCAGCGCCAGCAGCCAGATCGCCCATGGCAGCCACCGCAGTTGCGTAGCTGAAAGGTCGCCGATCAGCCAGAACACCATGCCGCGCAGGCGGTTGTCCGGCGCGATCGAGAGCATCAGCGTCACCAGCGCGCCGCAGCCGGCGGCGACGATCACGCCGGTCAGAAGCAGCATGGTTGCATTGCCGTCCGCATTCACGCCGCCGCGCAGGTCGCGCCAGGCCAGTGCGAACAACAGAAAAGCCACCGCGACCGCGCCGCCGAAGGCGGCGATATCGACCAGCAATGCCGACGTAAAAAACAGCATCGCGGTCAGCGCGCCGACTGCGGCGCCGCCGGACACGCCGAGCACATAGGGGTCGGCCAGCGGATTGCGCAGCAGCGCCTGCATCATCACGCCCGCCAGCGAAAGCGTTGCGCCGGTCACGAAGGCCGACAGCGCACGCCCGAGGCGCAGTTGCAGCAGGGTTGCCGCCAGCGTGGACGGCTCGCCGCGCACGATCTCGCCGAGCGCTGCAAACAGTTCCGGTACGGACAGGGACACCGAGCCGACCCCGCAGGCCAGCAGGATGCTGGCGCAGGCGAGCGCGCCCAGCACCGCCAGGACGGTGAAGGCGCGGCGGCGCTCGCGCAATGCGGGCAAGCCGATGGCGGGTGCGTGCACAGTGTCTCCCTGTCCTTCTTACTTCATTGCGTAACGCACGCCGACGAAGAGGTTCGAGCCGGCGGTGTTGTAGGTGCGCGCCAGCTCGTATTCCTTGTCGAACACGTTGTTCCAGCGCCCGAACGCGGTCCAGTTCTTCGCGAACTCATAGTTGGCGTACAGGTTCAGCACGCCATAGCCGCCGAGCCGGAACCGGTTGTTCGTGTCGTCGTAGCGATAGCCGGAAAACACCAGCTCCGCCCCGGTCGTCGCCGCACCGGCGCTGTAATCCAGCGCCACCGTGCCGTGCTTGCGCGCGCGGCGCTGCAGCTGGCGGCCGGTGGTTTCATCCTTCGGATCCTGCAGATCGAGCGTGCCGCGCAGGGTGAAGTTGCCGGCGGTGGTGCTGGCGCCAAGCGACAGGCCGGTCAGCAAGGCCTTGTTCACGTTGTACGCGCAGCCGAACGCATGCGTGGCCTGCTCGACCGGGCACACGCTGGTATTGACCAGCAGGTCGGTCAATCGGTTGCGGTAGTACACCGCGCTGTACTGGGACTTGCCGTCGTCGTAGTACAAGCCGATTTCCGCATTCCTGCCCTTTTCCGGGCGGTTGGAGGCGATGCCGAATTGCGGGAAATACAGTTCGTTGAAGGTCGGCGCGCGGAAGCTGGTGCCGATGCTGGCACTGGCGCGCAGCGCGTTGCTGATGCGATATCCGTAGGAGGCGTTGCCGGTGGTGCGCGAACCGAATTGCGAATTGTCGTCATTGCGCACGCTGACCGCGGCGAGATGCGCGCCTTCGCGCAGCTGGTAGGCGGCGCCGATGGAGTTGGTGGTGCGCGAGCGCGCGACCGCGGCTTCGGTCGAATCGACTTCCTCCCGACGGTGTTCCGCGATGACCTGGAACACATCGGTCTTGCGCACGGTGAAGTTGTTCTGCCAGCTGACGGTGTCCTGGTTCGTGTCGTACACGGTTCGCCCGAACGACGCATCGCTGGTGCTGTGGTCCGCCGCGCGCGACACCTGCACCTGGCTGGCCCAGTCCGGCATCAGCTGGTTTTTCAGGAAGGCGCTATAGGTGCCGACGGTATAGCGGGTGCGGTCGTCCATCGCCGGCCCGGAGTCGAACTGGCTCTTGAGCAGGTTATGCAGGAAAGTGACGCCCGCTTCATGGCCTTTCGCAAAGCGGTAGCTGAACTGGCCGCTGGCGCTGGTCTGGTTGTAGCCGTCCTTGTCCGGGTTGTAGGTGAAGCGGCTGGCAGTCGGCTTGGTCGCCGAGAAACCTTCGGAGCGCTCGTGGGCAGCGCGGATCGCGTAACGGAATTGCTCGCTCGAGCCCGAGACGCCGGCTTCCACGGTGCGCGTCGCATAGGTGCCGATACCAGCCGACACCGAGGGTGCCGGCGTGCCGTCGCCCTGCTTGGTGAAAATCTGGATCACACCACCCACCGCGTCGGCGCCGTACATCGTCGACAGCGGCCCGTACACGATCTCCACGCGGTCGATCTGCGACAGCGGAATTGCATTCCAGCTGGCGCCGCCCGAGGTGGCCGAACCGACGCGCACGCCGTCGACCAGCACGATGTTCTGCTTGTTGTCGGTGCCGCGGATGAACACGCCGGACTGCGTGCCGGGGCCGCCGTTGCGGGTGATTTCGATGCCGCGCTGGCGCTGCAGCACGTCGGCAAGCGAGGTGCCGCCGGAGCGCGCGAGTTCGTCGGCGCCGATGACGACGTTGTCGGCAAGGACTTCCCTGGCGATCTGCGGCGTGCGGGTCGCGGTGACCACGAGGGTGTCGAGCTTCTTTTCCTCGGCGAAAACGGAAGGTGCGGCGGAGAATGCGGCGGAAACGGCAACAGCGAGCGCAAGCGGCTTGCCTGCCGCCTGCACGCGCCTTGAAACGGGTGATGTCATGACGAAAATCCAGAGAATAAGCAACCGGCCTGCTTCCCCGCAGGCTGGATGAACAGAAGTCACGGACAGACGTTGACGATCAGAAAACGGAGCTCGCCATGATGGCGGGCCATATTTCGCGTCGCGAAGATCCCCGTCCGCACACTTCCACCTGTTCTGGCCGGTATCCGGGCTGGCAAGGCGAGACGTCCAACCTTCCCATGCAGACTGCACAGTGGTTTCGAAGGATCGTCTGTCGACAGGGAATGCGATGAACACATGCCAGGCGACGCTTGCTTACCGTTGCGGGGGCAGCACACGTTAACTCGTCGAGTCTCGTGTTTCCCGTTTAACTGCGCGCATGAACATGCGCGCGGGCACCAAAACCCGACTATTTTAAAGCTAGCAAGACAGGGCGACAACAATGCCGTGATCCGCGCCCGGGTTTTGTTATCCGATTAGCAATCGACTGTGGTCAATCCGCCATACGCGATGCGATGCGCCCCCGCCGCTGCCGCCTGTGCGGCTTGCTCGACGGAGGCCGCCTGCAGGCAGGCCAGCAGCATGCGTATGGTGCCGGCATGGCAGACTACGATTGCGGCATCTTCCTGCCGCCGCCTCAGCGCATCGAGAAAGGCTTGCACGCGCTGCGCCACCTCCAGCACGTTTTCCCCGCCGCCCGGCCGGTAATGCACAAGGTCCGCAGCCCAGGCATCGATCTCCGCCCGCGGCACCGTCTCCCAGGCACGCAACTCCCAGGCGCCGAAATGCATTTCCGCGAGACGCGGATCGACGATGGGCGCGAAGGTCCGCAATGCCGGCGCGAGCGCCGCCGCCAGCGCCAGGCAGCGTTGCAGCGGGCTGGAAAACAGGGGGATGCCTTTGGGCAGCGCAGCGGCGAGCTGAGCCAGCGCCTGCCGCTGCTCCTGCTCGGGCACCGGCAGGTCGCTGCTGCCATAGCAGACACCGTCTGCCACCGCGGGCCGCGCATGCCGCACGAGATAGAGCCGCATGTCAGCGCGCGACCGCCAATACGGCGAGGTAGAAGCCGGCTTCCGTCACCTGCTGGACCGCGCCTAGGCAATCGCCGGTATAGCCGCCGATGCGCAGGACGAACTTGCGCGCCAGCCACCATGCGAGCAGCGCGACCGCCGCGACGCCGGCGGTGATGGCTTGCCAGGAAAGCCAGCCGGCAATGGCGGCGCCGGCAACCACAAACAGCACGCTCAGGGTAGCGACTGCGAACTCGGCACCCGACATGCGCTGCGCGAGCGGCTTGGACTTGCCTTCGGACTTGGCGTAATCGAGTCGCCAGATCAGCGCCGTCGCGGCCAGCCTCGACAGCGGATGCGCAAGCAGCAGCGCAGCGAGCACGCTGCGCACCGGCATGGACGCCAGTGCCGCGCATTTCAGCGCGAGCAGCAGGCCGATGCCGATCGCGCCATAGGCGCCGATGCGCGAATCGGTCATGATCTCCAGCACCCGCTGCCTGGTCATGCCTCCGCCCAGGCCATCGCAGGCATCCGCGAAACCATCCTCGTGGAATGCGCCGGTCAGCCAGATGCCGGCGCTGGTCGACAGCAGCACGGCGACCAGCGGCGGCCAGCACAGAGCAGCGATTGCATATACTGCTGCCGCCACTGCGCCGACCACGATGCCGACCGCCGGGAAGTAGCGGCTCGACTGGTGCAGCCAGTCGGGATCGAAGCCGACCCAACGCGGGATCGGCAGGCGCGTGAAGAATTGCAGCGCGATGAAGAACAGCCGCAGCTGGTGCATGGACTACTTGTCCCTGCCGCTGACCTGCGCCGACTCGAAGGTCGCCATCTCGCACAGGAAGTTCACCGCCGCGTGCACCAGCGGCAGCGCGAGCGCGCAGGCGCTGCCCTCGCCCAGGCGCATGCCGAGTTGCAGCAGGGGCTTGCCACGCAGCTGCTCGAGCATGTGCCGGTGGCCGCGCTCGTTGGAGCAGTGCGCGAAGACGCAGTAGTCGAGGATCGCCGGCTGCAGGCGCGCGGCCACCAGCAGCGCGCTGGTGACGATGAAACCGTCGATCAGCAGCACCATGCGGCGCTCTGCGGCGGCCAGCATGGCGCCGGCCATCATCGCGATTTCGAAGCCGCCGAACGCCGCCAGCACCTCCAGCGGTTCGCGGGCAGCCGCGTGCAGCCGCACCGCCTGCTCAATCACCTGCCGCTTGTGCGCGACGCCGGCATCCGACAGCCCGGCGCCCGCCCCCACGCAGTCCGCCACCGGCAGGCCGGTCAGCTTGTGCATCAGCGCCGCCGCGGCACTGGTATTGCCGATGCCCATTTCACCAAAGCCCACCACATTGCCCTGCAGTCCGGCGACCAGTTCCGCGCCGTGCTGCATCGCTGCCGCGCACTGGTCGGCGCGCATCGCCGGCTCGCGCGCGAAGTTGCGCGTCCCATGCGCGACCTTGCGGTCGATCAGCATCGCGCGCGGGCCGAAGTCATGGTTGACGCCGGCATCGACCACATGCAGCGCGCAGGCGTTCTGGCGTGCGAATACATTGATCGCCGCGCCTTCGGCGAGGAAATTCTCGACCATCTGCCAGGTCACGCTTTGCGGAAAAGGCGACACGTTTTCCGCGGTGATGCCGTGGTCGCCGGCGAACACCAGGATGGCCGGCGCCTTCACCGAAGGCTGCGCGCTCTTCTGGATCAGGCCGATCTGTTTTGCCAGTGCCTCCAGCAGGCCGAGGCTGCCGAGCGGCTTGGTCTTGTTGTTGATCGCGGCGTCGAGGGCGTCGGCCAGCAGCGGGTCGTGTATCGATGGGATGACAGGGATAAGCATATGCGTGCCACGCGTGGTCGCGTGTGTTCCTTTTGAAAACGAGAAGCGATTGACCGGCGTTGCGGCAGACCCCGTCCGCAACCATTCCGTCCTCCGAACTGCGTACAGTCGGGAACCATTCCGGCCGGTATCCGGGCTGACAGGCATGGCCGGCTTGCCTTCCCATGCCTCGGGCGCGATCACCCTGTGCACAGTGGCGTTGAAACCGGCTGCCGCCATTTTGCAATGACGACGCTTGCTTACCGTTGCGGGGGCAGCACACGTTGGCTCGATGTCGTCGAGCCCCGTGTTTCCCGTTTAACTGCGCGCAAGAACATGCGCGCGGGCACCAGAACGCACGCAGTGTATGCGCGCGCCGGTGCCGAGTCAATTCTGCAACGGACCGGTGCAAGAAAGTCCCTCTTGTTTGAGGCCAATACCAGTAAACTGTGCGGCAATCACTTCCCGGGCAGAATCATGACAAAACAGCAAGCCGATTACTACAACCAGCAATACAACGCACGCGCGATGATCCCCGATCATCCCTACATCTTTACCCGCTGGCTCAAGGATTCCGCCCAGGTGCGGCGCACCCATGCGGCGCTGTTCGACCTGGCGTACGGCGAGGCCAGCGGCGAACGGCTGGATTTCTTCCCGGCCCGCGCCAGCGGCGCACCGCTGCTCGTCTTCATCCACGGCGGCTGGTGGCGTTCGCTCGACAAGTCGGACTTCTCCTTCATCGCGCCGGCCTTCGTGCAAGCCGGCTTCAATGTCGCGCTGACCAACTACACGCTCGCGCCGCAAGCCTCGATTGCCGACATCGTGCTGCAACAGCTGCGCGCGCTCGCCTGGCTCTACCGCAATGCCGAACAATATGATTTCGATCCCGGCCGGATCATGGTCGCCGGCCATTCCGCCGGCGCACACCTGGCAGCGATGATGATGGCGGCGGTCTGGCCTGTGTTCGGCGCGGACCTGCCGCACGACCTGGTCAAGGCCGGCGTCCTGCTGTCCGGCCTCTACGATCTGGAGCCGGTTCGCCATGCGGAATTCGTCAATGTCGACCTGAAGCTGGATGCGGAGAACGTGGCCTCCCTGTCGCCGGCAGGCATGCCGCAAGCCCATGCGGCACCGTTCCTGACTGCGTGCGGCGGGCTGGAATCGGAGGAATTCAAGCGCCAGACGCGACTCCTGGCGCAACGTTGGCAAAACAACCACGCCGGCGAGGTGCCGCTCCCGGAGGCCAACCACCTCACGATCTGCGATGCATTCGCGACCCCCGGCCATCCGCTGCACGACGCCAGCGTGCAGCTGCTGACCGGCGCCGGCAAGGGCGCCGCGCAACACAAGATCGCGTCGGCATGACGTCCAAGTTGCGCGGAAGAAAACCGTAGCTGATAATCCTGCTGATATGGGTAAATACGGCCATTGGCCGGCGCCCGGACGACGCGTATATCGATACTAGTCTTTTTTGCAAGAAAAAAAAGCTGTCAACACATATAGGAAGCACCGACATGACCGACGCAGCAGACGACGATCTGGAAGCACTGTTTGAAGAAGTGGCGGCGCAGCGCGCTGAAACAGTCGCCCCCCCTGCAGAGGCAAGCGCGCAAGCAGAAGGAGCGACCGCACAGCCCGAGCAGGAGGCCGCGGCCGGGTCCGCTGGCGGCGAGCAGGGCGAAGACCAGTCCGGCAAGCCGATGTACGAGCGCCTGGGCGGCATCGTGCGCATGCTGCACGACTCGCTGCGCGAACTCGGCTACGACCGTTCGCTGTCGGAAGTATCGAGCCAGATCAGCGACGCGCAAGGCCGCCTGAACCACGTCGCCTCGCTGACCGAACAGGCGGCCAACAAGGTCCTGAACGCCGTCGACACCTGCATGCCGGAGCAGGACACGCTCGGCAAGAAGGCGCACGACATGGAGAACCGCTGGGCGCAGCTGTTCGAGGGCAAGCTCAGCATCGAGGAATTCAAGGCGCTGGCGGGCGATTCGAAGCAATTCGCCGCTGTCGTGGTGGAAGCGACGGAAGCGGAAAAGGCGCGCCTGCTCGACATCATGATGGCGCAGGATTTCCAGGACATCACCGGCCAGCTGATCAAGAAGATCGTTCACATCACCAACCGGGTGGAGAACGAGCTGGCGCAACTGCTGCGCGACAATGCGCCGCCGGAAGTGAAGGCGGCGATCGCCGAGAACAAGCCGGTGGATCTGATGCAAGGGCCGTCCGCGCCGGGTGCTGCAATGGGCCAGGACGATGTCGATAGCTTGCTTGCCGATCTGGGGTTCTAATGGATGACATGCTCAAGGAATTCGTCGTCGAGGCGCTGGACCTGGCGACGAACGTAGAAGAGCACCTGCTCTCGCTGGAGCGGCATCCGAACGACAGCGATACGCTCAATGCGCTGTTCCGCTCCTTCCATACCATCAAGGGCGGCGCCGGCTTCATGAACCTGCCGGCGATCGTGTCCGCCTGCCATCTCACGGAAAACCTGTTCGACGCGCTGCGAACCGGCAAGGTCCCGGTCACCCCGGCGGCGATCGAGGCCGGCTTGCAGGCCAGCGGTTTCGTCGGCGACCAGCTGAAGCAGCTGGCCAACGGTGCCGCGCCGGACTCCCTGCAGCCGATGCCGGCCTCCCTCGAGGCGCTGGTGGCGCAGGCGATCGAGGGCGGCGCCGCTGCCCCGACCGCCCCTGCCGCCCCCGCTGCGGCCGCCGCGCCGGCGCCGGCGCCTGCCGCCGCAGTGCCGGCCGCCGCCTCCACTGCCGACGGCGGTCTTGACTGGGAAGCGCTGTATCGCGCCGTCGTACCGCCCGGCACGCTGCCGGATGCGCCTGCGGCGACCGTCGCAGCCGTCGCCGCAGCACCCGCTGCCGCGGCGCCGCACGCGCCCGCCGCCCCGGCCGCCGCCAAGCCCGCGGAAGACGGCGGCCGTCCGGTCGTCGCGCAGGTCAAGGAAGACACCATCCGCATCGACGCGGTCAAGCTCGACGCGCTGCTGGAAGTCGCCGGCGAGTCGGTGCAGGCCGCGAACCAGGCGGCGGTGCTGCTGGAAAAACTGGCGCAGTTCAAGTTCGACGGCCAGGCCGCCGCGCTGATGTCGACCCTGCAGGAAACCCTGAACCGCGCATCGCGCTACTCGAGCGAACTGCAGCGCGCCACCCTTTCCACCCGCATGCAGCCGGTCGGCCGCCTGTTCCAGAAATTCCCGCGCCTGGTGCGCGAGCTGGCGCGCGATCTCGGTAAGGATGTGGAGCTGGTGATCGAAGGCGCGGAAACCGAGGTCGACCGCGTGGTCGTCGACAGCCTCTACGACCCGCTGGTGCACATGCTGCGCAATTCGCTCGACCACGGCATCGAGACGCCGGAAGAGCGCGCCACCACCGACAAGCCGGCCAAGTCGGTGATCCTGCTCAAAGCGTGGCAGGAAGGCAGCAGCGTAATGATCCTGGTGTCCGACGACGGCAAGGGCATGGACCCGCAGAAGCTGCGCACCAAGGCGATCGCCAAGGGCCTGATCAGCGAAAATGCGGCGCAGACCACGGAAGAAGCGCTGCAGCTGATCTTCCTGCCCGGCTTCTCGACCAAGGAGGTCGCGTCCAGCGTGTCCGGCCGCGGCGTCGGCATGGACGTGGTGAAGACGGCGGTCGAAAAGCATCGCGGCGCAATCCGCATCGAATCCGAAATGGGCAAGGGCACCTCCTTCACCATCCGGCTGCCGATCGAACTGTCGATCGTGCCGACCATGCTGGTGCGTACCGCCGGCGCGCTGCTGGCAATGCCGATGGCCGTGGTGCAGCGCGTGGTGGAACTGCCGGAGGAATTCGATGAAGTCGGCGGCGCGCCGGTGCTGCGCGACCAGGGGCGCCCGCTCGCGGTGCGTTCGCTCGGCGGCATCCTCGGCTACGAGCCGTGCCGCGAAAAGGTCGGCATCGTGATCGCCGCGCCGCAGCCCTACATCGTCGCGGTGGAAGCGGTGGACGGCACCGCCGACCTGGTGATCAAGCCGCTGACCGCGATCGCGGTGCCCGGCGTGAACGGCACCGCCCGCTCCGCCGAAGGCGAGCTGGTGCTGGTGATCAGCCTGGCGTTCCTGCTCGACGGCTGCAAGCTCACGTCGGCGGCGCGCATGGCGGCATAAAAAAATCCCGGACGCGCCGCGTCCGGGACTCTCCCTTCCTTCTCTTTCCGTTGTTTTCCTGCTTCGCGCTGCGTCCGCCTGATGCGGCGGTGAAAATCCACAGCCAGCACCCAAAAGTCGCACCCAGCAGGATCCCCTGCGTGATTGCCGGTCAAGCGCTGCGCGCGGCCTCGAAATCGGCGCGCAGCGGCGCGGTGTCGTAGATGATGGTCAGACCGGCAAAGAGCGAGCGGTCGGCATTCAGTTCGAACACGTCGACGCAATCGAACTCGACCACCCGCCCGGTGGATAGCGTCCAGCGATAATGGAACTGCAGCGCCACCTGGCCGGACGGCGACTCGAACAGGTTCACGAAGCGGGTTTCGGAACGGCCGGTGTCGGCAAACAGGTCCGCGTAGAACCGCCCCGCGGGCATCCGCCCGTAGAGCGGCGACAGCACCATGGCATCCTGGTCGAACAGCGCGAGCACCTGCGCGACGTTGCCCGCGTTCAGCGCGCCGAGGTAGCGCTCGCAAAGTTCCCTGGTTGTCATTGCCGCCCGAGGCGCGCCGCCTTCTCCCTGGTCCACGCCGCCAGTTTCTCGTGAATGCCCTTCTGCTCGCCGGCCATCTGCGCGTCGGATGCGAGCTGCGCGCAGAGTTCGAGCCGGATGCCGTTGGGATCGAAGAAATAGATGGACTTGAAGACGCGATGGTCGGTCACGCCGAGCACCTCGACGCCATGCGCTTCCAGCCGCGCCTTCATCGCCTCCAGCTGCTCGACGGTATCGACCGCCAGTGCGATATGATTGACCCAGCCCGGGGTATTGGGCGACGGCGCCGGCGCGACATCGTCCCCAAGGTCGAAAAAGGCGAGGCAGGAGCCGTCGGTCATGCGGAAAAAGATGTGCACATACGGGCAGTACTCGCCGGTGGACGGCACCACGTCCTTGCGGATGTAATGGAACAGCGGCAGGCCGAGGATGTCCTCGTAGAAGCGGCGCGTCTCTTCTGCGTCGCGGCAGCGCCAGGCGAAATGGTGCAGGCCGTTGATCGGCACGGCGGCCGGCATATCGGCGGGCAAGGCGGCCGTCTGGCCGACCGGGGTTGCGGCGAGTGTGCTCATGGCAGCTCCTTCATCAACGGGGCGCTTTGGGCGCGGTGCAGGGCGCGACCTGCTGGCTGATCGCGCCGAAAATCGATTTGCCGTGCTTGTCCAGCATTTCGATCCGGATCGTGTCGCCGAACTTCATGAACGGTGTCTTTGCTTCGCCGTTGTTGGCGATCATTTCGAGTGCGCGCTTTTCCGCGATGCAGGTGTATCCCCTGGCACTGTCCTTGTTGGATACCGTGCCGGAACCGATGATCGACCCGGCCCGCGCGTTGCGGGTCTTGGCCAGGTGCGCGATCAGCTGCGGAAAGCTGAACACCATGTCGACGCCGGCGTCCGGCTGGCCGACGAGCGCGCCGTTCCAGGTCGCCCGCAGCGGCAGGTGCACCTTGCCGTCCTGCCAGGCATCGCCGAGTTCGTCCGGCGTCACCGCCAGCGGCGAGAAGCTGGTGGCCGGCTTGGACTGGAAGAAGCCGAAGCCTTTCGCAAGTTCGGCCGGGATCAGGTTGCGCAGCGAAACGTCGTTGACCAGCATCAGCAGCTTGATGTGGGAAGCGGCCTGCGCCGGGGCCGTGCCCATCGGCACGTCGTCGGTGATCACCGCGACTTCACCCTCGAAATCAATGCCCCAGTCTTCGGACGCGAGCAGGATGTCGTCGGTCGGGCCGATGAAATCGTCCGATCCGCCCTGGTACATCAGCGGGTCGTGCCAGAAGGATTCCGGCATTTCCGCATTGCGCGCGCGCCGCACCAGTTCGACATGATTCACATAGGCGGAGCCGTCGACCCACTGGTAAGCGCGCGGCAGCGGCGCCATGCAGCGCTTCGGGTCGAAATCGAAAGTGCGCACCGCCTTGCCGGTGTTCAGGCGTTCGTACAGTTCCTCCAGCTGCGGCGCAATGAAGCCCCAGTCGTCCAGCGCACGCTGCAACGTGGGCGCAATGCCGTCAGCGAGGTGCGCGGTCTTGAGGTCGCGCGAGACGACGGCGAGCTGACCGTCACGGGTTCCATCTTTGAGGGTCGCGAGTTTCATGCAGGCTTTCCTTGTAGTGGCAGGAGGACGGCAGCTGCGCAAAAAGACTTTTACGATTTGCCGTGAATTACGTATTATTAAATCGATTCACCATATCGTAATCAATATCGTAATATTAACAGCAAATGAAATCAACCGTGGAAAACAGCGCAGCCGATGCCCGTCAAGGCATCCAGTCGGTCGAAGTCGCCGGCCCGCTGCTGCAGGCGCTGGCGCGCGCGGCCGGGCCGCTGCCCCTGTCCGCGCTGGCCCGCATTGCGGGCATGCCTGCAGCCAAGGCACACCGTTACCTGGTCAGCCTGATCCGGGTCGGCCTGGTTGAGCAGGATGCGGCGAACGGCTTGTACGACCTCGGCGCGCTGGCACTGGAGCTGGGACTGGTGTCGCTGGGAAGGCTGGATGCGGTGAAACTGGCGGACGAAACGCTTGCCGGCCTGCGCGAGGCGACCGGCGAAACGGTGGCGCTGGCGACCTGGGGCAACTTCGGCCCCACTTATATCCGGCTGCTGCAATCGAAGCGGCCGGTGACGGTGAACCTGCAGATCGGCAGCGTGATGCCGATGACCTATACCGCGAGCGGCCTGTGTTTTGCCGCATTCCTGCCGGAGGGCGAAACAGAGGAATTATTGCGGGCCGAACTGGCGCAAAACCGCAGCGGCAGGCTGGAGGCGCCGCATACTCGCAAGGAGCTGCAGCCGCTGATCGACGAGACCCGGGCGCACCGCATGGCGCGCATGATCGGCCGGCTCGCGCCGTCTTCGGCGCAGACAGCCGGCAGGACGCGCACCGCCGGCCTGCTGCTGGCGGGATTCAACGCATTTTCCGCCCCGGTGTTCAATCAGGAAGGGCAGATGCAGTTCGCGCTCACCGTGGTCGGCTCGGCCGCGCATATCGACCAGGACTGGAACGGCGACATCGCGCGGCAGACGCAGGCGCATGCGGAGTTGCTGTCGCGCAGGCTAGGCCACCGGACTTAGAAGAGGCTGCCAACGTTCATCAGGGTCAGCACGCCGAGCACCGCGAAAATCGCGGCGGCGATCGCATGCACCGCCTTCATCGACACCATCTCGATGATCTTGCCGCCCAGCAGCACAGCGGGAACGTTCGCGATCATCATGCCGAGCGTGGTGCCGCTAACGACCGCGTAGAAGGCCGAGTATTTCGCCGCCAGCGCGATCGTCGCCACCTGGGTCTTGTCCCCCATTTCGGCGAGGAAAAAGGCGACGACGGTGACCGCGAACACACCCAGCCGGTCGTGCTTTGCCTCGACATCGTCGACCTTGTCCGGAATCAGTGTCCAGATCGCCATCGCGAGAAAAGACAGGCCCAGCACCCAGCGCAGTGCATCGTTGCCGATCAGGGCCGCCAGCCAGCCGCCGACCGCGCCGGCGAACGCATGGTTCAGCAAGGTCGCAACGAGGATGCCGGAAATGATGGGAAGGGAACGGCGGAACCGCGCGGCAAGGAGTAGGGACAGCAATTGCGTCTTGTCGCCCATTTCGGCGAGGGCGACGATGCCGGTGGATATCAGGAAGGCTTCCATCTGCTTCAAAGGGCCGGATCGGTACCGATGACCACACGCACCCTCCGGCCCGTCCAGAAGCGGCATGGTCAAAGGTCTCGCCAAACCGGAGTCGCTTGCGCCATGACCGGTATTTTTCGGTCAAGTCTGTTGACGCAAGCCCCTCTCGCATACGGAGGGAGGCTACTCCCCAATGACAGGCGGGATTGTAGCGTAACGAGGCATTGCCTGGGGAAAATTCAGCCGCGCGCGGCGAGGATCGCGTCGGCGAATTCGACGAAACCGGCGCCATACGGCGCATTCGTCACATAGGCCGGCGCCTTTTCGAGCATGGCAACATGCGCGGCGACGTTGGCCACGCCGACCGCATGCGGATAATGCGCGAACATGCGGGCGTCGTTGCCGGAATCGCCGACGAAGGCGAAGCCGGCGCGGGCGGTAGCGTCGTCGAACCCAAAGACGTCGGCAAGAACATGGGCGCTGGTCGTCTGCTTGCAGAAGCAGACCAGCGATGCATGGGCGTGGATGCTGCTGGCGGTGGCAAAGAAACCGTGGGCGCGGATGAAGGCGACCACCTCCTCCACCTGGCTCGCTGGCAGCGGCGTGATGTTTTCACCGATATCGAAGGCGAGGTCGCCGATGCGCTGCGGCGCGTCGTCGGCAACCGCGATCCCGGGAAAACGCCGCCGCAACTCCGGCACGAAGGCTTCCAGCCTGCGGCGGTGCTCCTTGCGGGTGGGCTCGTCCGCATAGAACCAGGAACAGAGCCGTCCGCCGTCATCCAGCCAGAACGCGCTGGCGCCATTTTCGGCGATCACCGCGTCGAAACCGCACAGGCGCAGCAGCGGCATCACCCAGTACGTCGGCCGTCCGGTGACCGCGACCAGGTTCAGTCCCGCAGCGCGCAACCGGGCGAGCGCATGCAGCACTTCGGGGGTGATGCGCCCGTGCGTGGTCAAGGTGTCGTCAATGTCAGTCAGCACGCCGCAAAGGCGGCGGCGATAATCCGCCGGCCACTGCGCGAGCGGCTTCATAACTCGTAGCTGTCTTTCTCGCCGGCCATCACCTGCTCGACCAGCCTGCGGTTGAGCGTCGGCGCCAGCAGTTCGATGAAACTGTATACATAGCTGCGCAAATACGCGCCCTGCTTGAGCGCGACGCGCGACACGTTGGAACCGAACAGATGCCCTACCGAAATTGCTTCCAGCCCCTTGTCGCGCTCCGGATCGAAAGCCATGCCGGCAATGATGCCCACGCCCATGCCCAGCTCCACATAGGTCTTGATCACGTCGGCGTCGATCGCTTCCAGCAGGATGTCCGGCTTCAATGAGCGGATTTCGAAGGCATGATCGATCTTCGCCCGCCCGGCGAACGCGCTGTCGTAGGTGATCAGCGGGTAGGTGGCGATTTCCTCCAGCGCGAGCGTCTTCGACTTGAGCAAGGGATGGTCGTGCGGCACCACCACCACATGCTCCCATTGATAG
>Ga0196971_1000822_pt1 | contig 17901 bp, 28 predicted proteins | sample S1v_1013CmetaG_FD_148660 | JGI IMG/M metagenome (GOLD analysis project Ga0196971, IMG submission 148660) | Soil microbial communities from Anza Borrego desert, Southern California, United States - S1+v_10-13C | ecosystem: Environmental > Terrestrial > Soil > Desert | place: USA: California... | reverse complement strand
GGCTGACGGCGCTGCACCGGCTGAGAAAGCAGGAGAATAACCATGCTGCAACCAGCACGCAGAAAGTATCGTAAAGAGCAAAAAGGCCGCAACAAGGGCGTTTCGCACGAGGCCGGCACGGCAGTGTCGTTCGGCGAATTCGGCCTGAAGGCGGTCGGTCGCGGCCGTATCACGGCTCGCCAGATTGAAGCAGCGCGTCGTGCAATGACGCGTCACATCAAGCGCGGCGGCCGTATCTGGATCCGTGTGTTCCCGGACAAGCCGATCTCCCAGAAGCCCGCCGAAGTCCGTATGGGTAACGGTAAGGGTAACCCGGAGTACTACGTGGCCGAAATCCGCCCGGGTAAGGTGTTGTACGAGATGGATGGTGTCGACGAATCCCTCGCTCGCGAGGCGTTCCGTCTGGCTGCTGCCAAGCTGCCGTTGGCGACGACCTTCGTTCTCCGTCAAGTCGGCCAATAACAGGAGTGAAAAATGAAAGCATCTGAACTCCGCGGCAAAGATCAGGCAGCTCTCCAGAAAGAGCTCAACGAGTTGTTGAAGGCGCAATTCAGCCTGCGTATGCAAGTCGCAACGCAGCAGCTGAACAACACCGCGCAACTCAAGAAGGTGCGCCGCGACATCGCGCGCGTGAAAACGGTCATGAATCAGAAGGACGCCAAATAATGAACGATCAAGTGAAACAGTCGCTCAAGCGCACCCTGATCGGCAAGGTCGTGTCCGACAAGATGGACAAGACCGTGACCGTCCTGGTCGAGCGTCGCGTCAAGCATCCGCTGTACGGCAAGATCGTCGTGAAGTCGAACAAGTACCACGCGCACGACGAAACCAACCAGGTGAAAGAAGGCGATACCGTGGAAATCACGGAAGGTCGCCCGATTTCCAAGACGAAGGCATGGTCGGTGACCCGTGTGGTCCAGACCGCGCAAATCGTTTAAATTAGTAGTTGCAAGCCCGGCGTTTTGGTGACATAATGCCGGGCTTGGTTCTCGCATTTGAGGTGGGAGCCATTTGCAGTGCCCTGCAGTTCGAAAGATTCGCGCAGTTGGTAATTGCGCAGCAGTAGTTTTTGTAACCGTCCACCTAATCGGCGCGGCTTAGCAAAGTCGGCTGACAGGACCAAGACTGACCGCGGCGCCGCGTTGGGCGGATGAGCGGATTAAGTTGGGAAAGAAAATACTATGATTCAAACTGAAAGCCGGCTCGAAGTAGCCGACAACACGGGTGCGCGTGAAGTCCTGTGCATTAAGGTGCTGGGTGGTTCCAAGCGCCGTTACGCCAGCATCGGCGATGTCATCAAGGTGACGGTGAAGGATGCTGCGCCGCGTGGTCGCGTGAAGAAGGGCGAGATCTACAACGCTGTCGTCGTGCGTACCGCCAAGGGTGTGCGTCGCCAGGATGGCTCGCTGGTCAAGTTCGATGGCAATGCGGCTGTGTTGCTGAATAACAAGCTTGAGCCGATCGGCACCCGTATTTTCGGGCCGGTGACGCGCGAGCTGCGTACCGAGCGCTTCATGAAGATCGTGTCGCTCGCGCCTGAAGTTCTGTAAGGAGTTCCGTCATGGATAAGATTCGGAAAAATGACGAAGTCATCGTCCTGACCGGTAGGGATAAGGGCAAGCGCGGTGTGGTCAAGCAGCGCGTCGGCATCGACCACGTCGTGGTCGAGGGTGTGAACGTCGCCAAGAAGGCGGTGCGTCCGAACCCGATGACCGGTGCTACCGGCGGTATCGTTGACAAGCTGATGCCCATTCACGTCTCCAACGTCGCGCTGTTCAATGCCGCGACCGGCAAGGCGGATCGCGTCGGCTTCAAGGTCGTGGACGGCAAGAAGGTTCGCGTTTACAAGTCCAACGGCGAAGTCGTTAAGGTGTAAGACATCATGGCCCGTCTCCAACAATTCTACAAAGATAAAGTCGTTGCCGACCTGACCAGCAAGTTTGGTTACAAGTCGGTGATGGAAGTCCCGCGTCTGACCAAGATCACCCTGAACATGGGTCTGTCGGAAGCTGTCGCGGACAAGAAGATCATCGAGCATGCTGTCGGCGACCTGACCAAGATCGCTGGCCAGAAGCCGGTTGTGACCAAGGCTCGCAAGGCAATCGCAGGCTTCAAGATTCGCGAAGGTTATCCGATCGGTTGCATGGTGACCCTGCGTGGCGCCCGCATGTACGAATTCCTGGATCGCCTGATCACCGTCGCGCTTCCGCGCGTACGTGACTTCCGTGGTGTTTCCGGTCGTGCGTTCGACGGTCGTGGCAACTACAACATCGGCGTGAAAGAGCAGATCATTTTCCCCGAGATCGAGTACGACAAGATCGACGCGCTGCGTGGCATGAACATCAGCATCACCACGACTGCGAAGACCGACGACGAAGCGAAAGCGCTCCTCGCCGCATTTAAATTCCCGTTCAGAAACTGAGGTTGCCATGGCAAAACTGGCACTGATTAACCGTGAACAAAAGCGCGCTGCCCTGGTAAAGAAGTACGCAGGCAAGCGTGCCGAGTTGAAGGCAATCATCGACGATCAATCGAAATCGGAAGAAGAGCGCTATGAAGCGCGCCTGAAGCTGCAGGCGCTGCCGCGCAACGCGAACCCGACCCGTCAGCGCAACCGTTGCGCACTGACCGGTCGTCCCCGCGGCACCTTCCGCAAGTTCGGTTTGGCGCGTACTAAGATCCGTGAAATCGCCATGCGCGGCGAGATTCCGGGTATCACCAAAGCTAGCTGGTAATAGGAGAACAAGCAATGAGTATGAGCGATCCTATCGCCGATATGCTGACCCGTATCCGCAACGCCCAGGTTGTGCAGAAGACCACGGTTGCAATGCCGTCGTCCAAAGTCAAGGTGGCGATTGCTTCCGTCCTGAAGGACGAGGGTTACATTGAAGATTTCGCAGTATCCCAAGCAGATGGCAAGGCAGAGCTGAAGATCGGCCTGAAGTACTATGCCGGCCGTCCGGTTATCGAGCGTCTCGAGCGTGTATCCCGCCCCGGCCTGCGCGTCTACAAGGGCAAGGGCGATATTCCGCAAGTGATGAATGGCCTCGGTGTGGCGATTGTCTCCACGCCGAAGGGTGTGATGACAGACCGCAAAGCACGCGCAACCGGTGTCGGTGGCGAAGTCATTTGCTACGTGGCCTAAGGAGTGCAAGATGTCTCGTGTAGGTAAAATGCCGATTGCACTGCCGCAGGGCGCAGAAGCGACCATCGCTGCAGAGCAAATCACCGTCAAGGGCCCGCTGGGTACGCTGACCCAGTCGCTGAATGGCCTGGTCAAGATCGAAAACGACAACGGCACGCTGAAGTTCTCGCCGGCTAACGACAGCCGCGAAGCCAACGCGATGTCCGGTACCCTGCGTGCGCTGGTGAGCAACATGGTCAACGGCGTCACCAAGGGCTTCGAGCGCAAGCTGTCGCTGGTCGGCGTGGGCTATCGTGCCCAGGCTCAAGGCGACAAGCTGAACCTGTCGCTCGGTTTCTCCCACCCGGTCGTGCACCAGATGCCCGCTGGCGTGAAGGTGGAAACGCCCAGCCAGACTGAAATCGTGATCAAGGGTGTCGACAAGCAGAAGGTCGGTCAGACCGCTGCCGAGATCCGTGCCTACCGCAGCCCCGAGCCTTACAAGGGCAAGGGCGTCCGCTATGTGGACGAAGTGGTGGTGATCAAAGAAACCAAGAAGAAGTAATAGGGGTTGACGATGGACAAGAAACAATCTCGTCTGCGCCGCGCGCGCCAAACCCGCGCGAAGATCGCAGAACTCAAGGTGAATCGCCTTGCCGTGCATCGCACCAACCTGCACATTTACGCAAACATCATTGGTCCGGACGCCAAGGTTCTGGCCTCTGCCTCCACCGTGGAAGCGGAAGTGCGTCAGGAATTGGCTGGCAAGTCGGGCAAGGGTGGCAACACTGCCGCTGCAGCCCTGGTGGGCAAGCGCGTCGCCGAGAAGGCCCTGAAGGCCGGCATCACTGAAGTCGCGTTTGATCGTTCCGGTTTCCGTTACCACGGCCGCGTGAAGGCAGTGGCGGAAGCGGCACGTGAAGCCGGTCTGAAGTTCTAAGGAAGAATCGTCATGGCAAAAATGCAAGCAAAGACGCAGCAAGGCGAAGAGCGCGACGACGGCCTGCGGGAAAAGATGATCGCGGTCAACCGCGTGACCAAGGTCGTCAAGGGCGGCCGTATCATGGGTTTCGCAGCGCTGACCGTAGTTGGTGACGGCGATGGCCGCATCGGCATGGGCAAGGGCAAGTCGAAGGAAGTGCCGGTCGCCGTGCAGAAGGCAATGGAAGAAGCCCGCCGCAAGATGATCAAGGTAACGCTCAAGAATGGCACGCTGCAGCACACCGTGACCGGCAAGCATGGCGCATCCACCGTGATGATCTCGCCGGCGAAGGACGGTACCGGCGTGATCGCCGGCGGTCCGATGCGCGCGATCTTCGAAGTGATGGGCGTGACCAACGTCGTGGCGAAGTCCTACGGCTCGACCAATCCGTACAACATGGTTCGCGCCACGTTGAACGGCCTGGCCAACATGAGCACCCCGTCGGAAATCGCTGCCAAGCGCGGCAAGTCCGTTGAAGAAATTCTGGGTTAAGGTGATCCGAATGGCAAACACAATCAAAGTGAAACTGGTCAAAGGCTTGATCGGCACTCGCCAGGACCATCGCGCCACCGTTCGCGGTCTCGGCCTGCGTCGTGTCAACTCCGTTTCGGAGCTGCAGGACACGCCCGCAGTGCGCGGCATGATCAACAAGGTTGCGTATCTCGTGAAAGTGGTGTCGTAAGCCAAGGGCTTGCGAACGGAGCAAATCATGGAATTGAATAACATTCAACCGGCAGCAGGCGCCAAGCACGCGAAGCGTCGCGTCGGCCGCGGTATCGGTTCCGGCCTGGGCAAGACTGCCGGCCGTGGCCACAAAGGTCAGAAATCGCGTTCGGGCGGTTTCCACAAGGTTGGTTTCGAAGGCGGTCAGATGCCGCTGCAGCGTCGTCTTCCGAAGCGCGGCTTCAAGTCGTTGGCGACCCCGTTCAAGGCTGAAGTCCGCCTGGGCGACCTCGAGAAGCTGCCCGTTGCAGAAATCGATATGCTGGCGCTGAAGCAGGCTGGCCTGGTCTCCGAGCTGGCACGCGTCGTGCGCGTCATCAAGGCAGGCGAGATCAGCAAGAAGGTGACGATCAAGGGTTTGATCGCGACCAAGGGTGCCAAGGCTGCCATTGAAGCTGCTGGTGGTTCGGTTGCTTAAGCAGCCGGTTTGTTCGGAGCAATAATTGGCGACGACACCGCAACTCGCTAAGAGTGCAGCAAGCGGTTTTCCGTGGGGCCGCCTGTGGTTCCTGCTTGCTGCGTTGGTTGTTTACCGTATCGGTGCTCACATCCCCGTTCCGGGGATTGATCCCGATCAGCTGGCGGAGCTTTTCCGGCAGAACCAGGGGGGCATCCTTGGGATGTTCAACATGTTCTCCGGCGGTGCCCTGTCGCGCTTCACGATCTTCGCGCTGGGGATCATGCCGTACATCTCGGCATCGATCATCATGCAGCTGATGTCCATCGTGTCGCCGCAGCTGGAAGCACTGAAGAAGGAAGGCGAAGCCGGACGTCGCAAGATCACGCAGTACACGCGTTACGGAACGCTGGTGCTGGCAACATTCCAGGCGCTGGGTATTGCCGTCGCATTGGAATCGCAGGCCGGCCTGGTGATCGATCCGGGGCTCGCGTTCCGTTTCACCACCGTCGTGACGCTGGTGACCGGCACGATGTTCCTGATGTGGCTGGGTGAGCAGATCACCGAGCGCGGTCTGGGCAACGGTATCTCGATCATCATTTTCGCCGGTATCGCAGCAGGCTTGCCAAGCGCGATCGGCGGATTGTTCGAGTTGGTGCGCACGGGTTCGATGAATGCATTGTCGGCGATCCTGATCTGTGTGATCGTTGCCGCGGTGACGTTCCTGGTGGTGTTCATTGAACGCGGCCAGCGCAAGATCCTGGTGAACTACGCCAAGCGCCAGGTAGGCAACAAGATTTACGGCGGCCAGAGTAGCCATCTGCCGCTGAAGTTGAACATGGCTGGCGTGATTCCGCCGATTTTCGCATCGTCGATCATTCTGTTCCCGGCGACGATCACGAGCTGGTTCACGACAGGCGATACGAGCAATCCGTTTGTTCGATTCCTGAAGGATCTGGCGGCTTCGCTGGCTCCGGGCGAACCGATCCACGCGTTGCTGTATGCAGTGGCGATTGTGTTCTTTTGCTTCTTCTATACCGCTTTGGTATTCAACAGCAAAGAGACCGCAGACAATTTGAAGAAGAGTGGTGCGTTCGTTCCGGGTATCCGCCCGGGCGACCAGACGGCACGGTACATCGACAAGATCCTGATGCGCCTGACTCTGGTCGGTGCGGTGTACATCACGCTGGTGTGCTTGCTGCCGGAATTCCTGATCGCGCGCTGGAAGGTGCCGTTCTATTTCGGTGGTACGTCGCTGCTGATTATCGTCGTCGTGACGATGGACTTCATGGCGCAGGTCCAGAATTACGTGATGTCGCAGCAATACGAATCGCTGCTTCGTAAAGCGAATTTCAAGGGCGGCATCCCGACTCGCTGATCGGCAGCCCAGGACGAGCAGAACGAATGGCAAAAGACGACGTAATTCAGATGCAGGGCGAGATTCTCGAGAATCTTCCGAATGCAACATTTCGAGTCAAGTTGGAAAACGGGCACGTTGTCCTCGGACACATCTCCGGCAAGATGCGCATGAACTACATCCGCATTCTTCCCGGCGACAAGGTGACGGTGGAATTGACGCCCTATGATTTGAGCCGGGCACGTATTGTGTTCCGTACGAAGTAAGTAACAAGCAACCAGAAGCTAGAAAGAGGGCAAAAATGAAAGTGCTCGCATCAGTGAAGCGGATCTGCCGCAACTGTAAGATCATCAAGCGCAAGGGCGTCGTTCGCGTTATCTGCACCGAACCGCGTCACAAGCAGCGCCAGGGTTAATTAACGTTATTGATCGAGGAATAACGAATGGCACGTATTGCAGGGGTGAACATCCCCAATCACCAACACACCGTTATCGGCTTGACAGCGATTTATGGTATTGGCCGTCCGCGCGCGGAAGAAATCTGCGAAAAGACGGGTGTCCCGACCACCAAGAAGGTCAAGGATCTGGACGATAACGAGCTGGAAAAGCTGCGCGACGAAGTAGGCAAGTTCGTCGTCGAAGGTGACCTGCGTCGTGAAGTCTCGATGAGCATCAAGCGTCTGATGGACCTGGGTTGCTATCGCGGTCTGCGTCACCGCAAGGGCCTGCCGGTCCGTGGTCAGCGTACCCGCACCAATGCACGTACCCGCAAGGGCCCGCGCAAGGCCGCGCAAGCGCTGAAGAAGTAATCCAGCGCAGTTTGACTCGTAGTCGGATTCAAGGAAACTAACATGGCAAAAGCCCAAAGTAACGCCGCAGCAGCACGCGTGCGCAAGAAAGTTAAAAAGAATGTTGCCGAAGGTATCGCGCACATCCACGCGTCCTTCAACAACACCATCATCACCATTACCGACCGCCAGGGCAACGCTCTGTCGTGGGCGACTTCCGGTGGTGCCGGCTTCAAGGGTTCGCGTAAGTCGACCCCGTTCGCAGCGCAGGTTGCTGCTGAAGCGGCAGGCCGTGTTGCTGTCGAATGCGGCGTGAAGAACCTGGAAGTGCGCATCAAGGGCCCGGGCCCGGGTCGCGAATCCGCGGTTCGTGCGCTGAACAGCCTCGGCATCAAGATCACCCAGATCCAGGATGTGACGCCGGTTCCGCACAACGGCTGCCGCCCGCCGAAACGCCGTCGCATCTGATTGCGAGCTGCTACAATTCGCAGTGCTTGCAGTAAATCTGCCCGCCAGTTATTCTGGCGGGCTTTGTTCTTAAGACCACCGTCTGATAGCAGGCAGATCAGACTAGCGCCTGGCAGGCCGTTTCAATGAAATGGACTGGTCGGGGCGTCATTCAATAAAAGGAAATTAACGTGGCACGTTATATCGGACCGAAAGCAAAACTTTCCCGCCGTGAAGGCACTGACCTGTTCCTGAAGAGCGCCCGCCGCTCGCTGGACTCCAAGTGCAAGCTCGACTCCAAGCCGGGCCAGCATGGCCGCACCTCTGGCGCACGTACCTCCGACTACGGCAACCAGCTGCGCGAAAAGCAGAAGGTCAAGCGTATGTACGGCATTCTTGAGCGCCAGTTCCGCCGTTACTTTGCCGAGGCTGACCGCCGCAAGGGCAACACCGGTGAGAACCTGCTGAAGCTGCTCGAATCCCGCCTGGACAACGTCGCCTACCGCATGGGCTTCGGCTCGACCCGCGCCGAAGCGCGCCAGCTGGTCAGCCACAAGGCACTGACCGTGAACGGCAACGTCGTCAACATCGCTTCCTTCCTGGTCAAGCCGGGCGACGTGGTTGCCGTGCGTGAAAAGGCCAAGAAGCAGGCCCGTATCGTCGAGGCACTGTCGCTGGCAGAGCAGGGCGGCCTGCCGTCCTGGGTCTCCGTCGACGCCAAGAAGATGGAAGGCACCTTCAAGCAACTGCCGGACCGCACCGAAATCGCCAACGACGTGAACGAATCGCTGATCGTCGAATTGTATTCGCGCTAATTAGCCGTTCCCCGCCCGCCCTGTCATCCGACGGGGCGGGTTTCTTTGTAATGCCATCAGCCTTATCGGTGTAACGAGCCGAGGGTATTGAAAAGGACATTTCATGCAAAACAGCCTGTTGAAACCCCGTATTATCGAAGTCGAGGCAGTGGGCCCCGGCCAAGCGAAAGTCGTCATGGAGCCGTTCGAACGCGGCTATGGCCATACGCTCGGCAACGCGCTGCGCCGCGTCCTGCTCTCGTCGATGGTGGGCTATGCGCCGACCGAAGTCACGATCGCGGGTGTCGTGCACGAATATTCATCCCTGGACGGTGTCCAGGAAGACGTCGTCGACATGCTGCTGAACCTCAAGGGTGTGGTGTTCAAGCTCCACAACCGCGATGAAGTCACGCTGACCCTGAAGAAGGAAGGCGAAGGCGCGGTTCTGGCATCGGACATCGACCTGCCGCACGACGTCGAGCTGATCAACCCCGATCACGTGATTGCACACCTGACCGCGGGCGGCAAGCTCGACATGCAGATCAAGGTGGAGAAGGGCCGCGGCTATGTTCCGGGCAACGTTCGCCGCCTGTCGGAAGACGCCAACAAGACCATCGGGCGCATCATTCTCGATGCCTCGTTCTCGCCGGTCCGTCGCGTTTCCTATGCCGTGGAATCCGCGCGCGTGGAGCAGCGTACCGACCTCGACAAGCTGGTGATGAACATCGAAACCAACGGCGTGATCTCGCCGGAAGAAGCGATCCGCCAGTCGGCACGCGTCCTGGTTGACCAGCTGAACGTGTTCGCAGCGCTGGAAGGCACCGAAGCAGCCGCGGAAGCACCGTCGCGCGCTCCGGCCGTCGACCCGATCCTGCTGCGTCCGGTGGACGATCTCGAACTCACCGTTCGTTCCGCAAACTGCCTCAAGGCCGAGAACATCTACTACATCGGCGACCTGATCCAGCGCAGCGAAAACGAACTGCTCAAGACCCCGAACCTGGGCCGCAAGTCCCTGAACGAAATCAAGGAAGTGCTGGCTTCGCGCGGTCTGACCCTGGGCATGAAGCTCGAGAACTGGCCGCCGGCTGGTCTGGAGAAGTAATTTGGCAGGGGGCGGCATGGCCGCTCCCGCCAATTCAAGCAGTACCCAAGCTGTACCGTAACAATAAGGCTTACCGGCCCGCGATCATGTTGATCGATAGAAGAGCTGGATTCAAACTCAAAACTGAAAGGAAATACCATGCGTCACCGTCACGGCCTCCGCAAACTGAACCGCACTTCGTCGCACCGCCTCGCGATGCTGCGCAACATGACCGTCTCCCTGCTGCGCCACGAAGCCATCAAGACCACGCTGCCGAAGGCGAAGGAACTGCGCCGCGTCGTCGAGCCGATCCTCACCCTGGGCAAGACCGACAATCTGTCGAACAAGCGCCTGGCCTTCAGCCGCCTGCGCGACCGCGAAATCGTCGTCAAGCTGTTCTCCGAACTCGGCCCGCGCTACGCTAACCGCAATGGCGGCTACCTGCGCATCCTGAAGATGGGTTTCCGTCAAGGCGACAACGCGCCGATGGCGTTCGTCGAACTGGTCGACCGCCCGGAAATCAGCGACGAGGCAGAAGTCCCGACCGCTGAGTAAGCAGAAGCGTTACAGCTGCATGAAGAAGCCAGGCATTGCCTGGCTTTTTTGCTTTTCGGCGCTGCCGGTGCGGGCTTTTCGTTTATGGCAAGATGTCTCTTTTTGCTTGAGGTAGCGTTTCCGCATGAGTGAGTCCGATATTCTGTCCGTGTCCAAGCTGCGCAAGTCGTATGGCAACGGCGGTTCGAAGACCTTGGTCGTGGATGGGGTGTCCTTCAGTTTGCGCCGGGGCGAATGCTATGGCCTGCTCGGGCCGAACGGCGCAGGCAAGACGACCACGTTGCGGCTGTGCCTCGGCTTGACGGCGCCCGACAGCGGTGAGATCAGACTGGTCGGAAGGCGTGTGCCGGAGGAGGCGCGTGCGGCGCGGCTGAGGGTCGGGGTCGTACCGCAGGCGGACAATCTTGACCCGGACTTCACGGTCGAGGAAAACCTCCTGGTGTTCGGGCGCTACTTCGGCATCGGTGACAACGAAATCAAGTCGCGCATTCCAAAGTTGCTGGAGTTCGCCAACCTGACCGCCAAGAAGGATGCGCACATACTTGAGCTGTCCGGCGGCATGAAGCGCCGCTTGACCCTGGCGCGCGCGCTCGTCAACGATCCCGACCTGATCTTCATGGACGAACCGACAACGGGCCTTGACCCGCAGGCGCGCCACATGATCTGGGACAGGCTCAAGACCCTGCTGGGGGAGGGCAAGACGATCGTCCTGACGACGCATTTCATGGACGAAGCAGAGCGTCTGTGCGACCGCCTGGCGGTGATCGACCACGGTCAGATGATTGCCGAAGGCTCTCCGCGCGATCTCATCGGGCAACATATCGAAGCCGAAGTGGTCGAAGTGTATGGCGACAACGCAGTCGCGTGGGGCAATGCGGAAGGCCGTGCGAAATCGGCCCGCTTTGAAGTGAGCGGGGAGACCGTCTTCTGCTATACCAACGACGCACAGCCGCTGCTTGCGAGCCTGCACACCACGAACGGAGTGCGCTATCTGCATCGTCCTGCCAACCTGGAGGACTTGTTCTTGAAGCTGACCGGAAGGGAGATGAGGGATTGACATGAGTGCTGCCGCGTATGCCTTGCCCACATTTTCATTCCGCTTCTTTCCCATCTGGCGCCGTAATTTCCTGGTGTGGCGCAAGCTGGCCGGCGCCAGCGTTCTCGGCAACATCGCCGATCCGCTGATTACCCTGATCGCCTTCGGCTACGGCCTTGGCAGCCTGCTGCAGACCATTAATGGCATTCCCTACATCCACTTCCTGGCATCGGGGTCCATCTGCATGTCAGTGATGATGGCGGCCTCCTTCGAGGCGCTCTATTCGGCCTTCTCCCGCATGCACGTGCAAAAGACCTGGGACGCGCTGCTCAACGCGCCACTGGCGCTCGACGATGTCGTGCTTGCCGAAATGCTTTGGGCCGCCACGAAGGCGCTGTTTTCCGGCATTGCCATCCTGATCGTCATTTTCATGCTCGGCATCGGCCTGCACCCGACCGTGCTTGTCGTGCCGCCATTGCTGTTTCTGATCGGCATGACCTTTGCATCGATCGGATTGATCATCAATGCGCTCGCGCGCGGCTATGATTTTTTTACCTACTACTTCACGCTGGTACTGACGCCGATGGTTTTTCTGTCGGGGGTGTATTATCCCACTACGCAACTGCCCGGCTGGCTGCAGGTATTTGCCAAGATTCTCCCGCTCGGCGCCGCAGTCAACCTGATCCGCCCGTTGATCCTCGGAGAATGGCCGCGCATGCCGTGGCTCGACGTTGCAGTTCTCGTTGCGTATTGCGCTGGCGGGTTTTATCTGGCGACCGTGCTCACGCGCAGGCGCCTGCTGAAATGAACGGCAACAGGATGCGACCATGCAGGATGTATTGCTCGTACTGACCAATGTTCCGGATGAAGTGACTGCTTACACGATCGCACGGAAGGTCGTGGAGGACAGGCTCGCCGCGTGCGTTAACCTGCTTCCGGCCGTGCGCTCGATCTACCAGTGGGAAGGCAAGCTCGAAGAGGCGGCCGAAGTCACGATGCTGCTCAAGACGACACAAGGACGCTACGCCGGGCTGGAAGCGGCGATCCGGGAGGCGCACCCGTACGATGTGCCTGAAATCATTGCTGTCCCCGTTACTGCCGGCTTGCCGGCGTACCTGGACTGGGTTGTCACGGAAACCAAGAAAGATGTGGATGTTTAAGTCATTTGGATTGCCCGCGCTGCTTTCTCCCGCGGGCAGGATCGTTGCGGGACTGCTGCTTGCCGTTGCGGCCATGCTTGCGCCGCTTTCCCACGCGTCGGAGGATTTTCTCGAACCCGAGATTGCGTTCAAGTTCTCCGCGCGCATGATCGACGCGAAGACCGCCGAAGTGACATACAGGATCGCCGACGGTTACTACATGTACCGCGAGGCGTTCAAGTTCAAGGCCGAAGGTGCGACCCTGGGCGAGCCGGTGATCCCGCCGGGCAAGATCAAGTTCGACGAGACCTTCCAGAAGGACGTGGAGAGCTACCGCGGCACGGTTGCGATCACCATCCCTGTCACCGCAAGCGGCGCCTTCACTCTCAAGTCGACAGGCCAGGGTTGCGCGGACAAAGGCTTGTGCTACCCGCCGATGGAATCGGTCGCGAGCCTCTCTACCGACGGCAGCGTGATGCCGGTATCGATGGCCGGCACGGGCAGCGCAGCGGATTCGGAGATGGGTCGAATCGAAGCTTCCCTGCGGAGTGGCAAGCTGATGGCGATCCTGCCCCTGTTCCTGCTGCTCGGTATCGGATTGTCGTTCACGCCCTGCGTGCTGCCGATGGTGCCCATCCTGTCTTCGATCATCGTCGGCGAAGGCACGAACGTCAGCCGCGGCCGCGGCTTTGCCTTGTCGGCAGCGTATTCCCTCGGCATGGCGCTGGTGTATACCGCGCTCGGCGTCGCCGCCGGCCTGGCGGGCGAAGGTCTTGCCGCCGCCTTGCAGAACCCCTGGGTGCTCGGCGCATTCGCCTTGCTCATGGCCGGGCTTTCCCTGTCCATGTTCGGCGTGTACCAGTTGCAAGTCCCCGCAGCGCTGCAGGCGAAACTGACGGACGCTTCCGGCCGCCAGTCGGCCGGCAAGATGGCGGGCGTGTTCGCAATGGGCGCCATCTCCGCCCTGATCGTCGGGCCCTGCGTAGCCGCGCCGCTGGCAGGGGCGCTGCTGTACATCAGCCAGACGCGCGACGTCATCGTCGGCGGCGGTGCGCTGTTTGCAATGGCGGTCGGCATGAGCGTGCCGCTGATGCTGGTCGGCCTTTCCGCCGGTACCCTGCTGCCGCGCGCCGGTGCCTGGATGGAGTCGGTGAAATTCTTCTTCGGCGTGCTCATGCTTGGGCTGGCGATCTGGATCATCACGCCGGTGATTCCCGGCTGGGTCCCGATGATCGGCTGGGCCGTCCTTGGCCTCGGCTACGGCGCCTACCTGATCTGGAAGGCTGGCAAAGCCGGTAAGATCGCCGGCCTGTTGTTCGCCGCCTTCGGACTGGTGCAGCTTGCCGGCGCAGCAACAGGCGGCCGCGACCCGCTGGCGCCGATCGCGCATCTCGGCGGCAAGGTGCACAAGACAGAATTCAAGCGCGTCAAATCGGTGGCGGAACTGGAGGCAGCGGTTGCCCAATCTGCAGGCAAGACAGTGATGCTCGATTTCTATGCCGACTGGTGCGTGTCCTGCATCGAAATGGAAAAGCTGACATTCTCCGACAAGCGCGTGCAGGCGCAATTTGCCAACATGGTCTTGCTGCAGGCGGACGTCACGGAGAACAACGCCGACGACAAGGAACTGCTCAAGCGCTTCAAGTTGTTCGGCCCGCCCGGCATCATTTTCTTCGACAAGCAGGGGCGTGAAATCCAGGGCGGCCGCGTGATCGGTTACCAGAACGCGGAACGATTCCTGAACTCGCTCTCGCTGGTCACGAGCTTCTGACGACAAAGCGCCCGCAACGGGCGCTTTTTTTATCGGTCCTTGTCGTCGAGATAGCGCTTGCGCCAGAAAAGGACGAGCAGCACCGCCACGATGACGGCCATCAGCCCGATGGTGATCCAGAATCCCGACTCGTCCTGCAGCAGCGGCATGACAGCGAAATTCATGCCGAAAATGCCGGTGATCAGGGTCAGCGGCATGAACAGCGCGGTGATCACCGTCAGTGTGCGCATGATCTCGCTGGTCCGGTGCGCCATCGCCGAGAAGTGGATCTGTACCGCAGATTCGATGGTGGACTCGAGCCGCTGCGCGTGGTTCAGCACGCGCGTGATGTGCTCCATCACATCGTTCACCCGCACCAGCATCTGGTCCTTGATGCGGCCGTTCTGAGAACCATCCATGGTGTCGACCATATAGTCGCGCAGCTCCTGCATCGCATCGCGCTGTCCCTCGCACAGGTGGTCCAGCTTGCGCAGTTCGATGCGGGCGTCGAGCAATGCATTCCAGTCCTTGAACGCGCTGCTGGGATTCAGCAGCGCGCGCTGCCAGCGGTCGATCTGCCCCGTGAGCGGCTGGCGCAGCGCCAGGTATTGGTCGACCATCGCATTGAGCAGGCGCAGCATCAGTTCCTCCGGCGACCCGGGCGGGCGCAGGCCATTCGCGCTGCCGTCCCGCTTGCTCCTGTACTCCAGCAGGCGTGCGCGTGTCGCTTCGATGGTCCGGCTATTCGGTGCATGGACCGTGACCAGTGCGTTCTCCATCAAGAGGAAAGCCACAGGCTTGGTGACAAGCTTGGTCAGCGCAGGTGGGATCTTTCGCGCAGAAGCCGGTTCCTCCGGCGCGCCGGTTCCGTCCAGCGCCAGCTTGCGGAACACGACCATCGCATAGTCCTGCGTAGAGTCGAAATAGGACGGATGGCTGAGATTGACCACATCCGTCATGTGCGGATCGTAGACCAGCGTGCCGGTCAGCTTTGCAATCGTATCGCGCCAGGCGGCAGGGTCGGCCGCGACTTCGTCATGCGTGACATCGATCCACAGGAAGCCATGCGGGGGAGGGCCGCCGTCGAGCCGTTCGAGTTGGGTGACTTGATTGCTATTGACGTGAAAGATATCCATGTGAGGATGGCAGCGGTTTGAAGATGCGCCAGAGCGCCAGCAGCGACCCTGCGCCCGCTGCGACGATGACCGCCTGCGCCGGCACGGGAAGCATCACCGGCCCGAACCATGCCCCGCTCCAAGCGACGCCGGCAACGGTGGCAACGAGGCGGACCGATTCCAGAACCATATAGACGAATCGCCGCTCGAGCAATCCCCCGATGATCCACAATCCTCCACACAGCCAGCATGCGTAGGCCGCGAGTGCCGCGGCGCCCATGTTCCCGTAGGCGTCCAGGAAGTGCGTCGTCACCAGCAGGACCGCAACGAACTGCGCCAGGCAATAGCCCTGTTCGCTCCGGGTCAGCGCGGGATTATAAAGCGGGCGGGCGATATCGAACGGCTTGCCGGGCCAGCGCGCGGCGACGTCGGCGGGATGCCAGCCGGGAGGCGCAACCCAGACGCGCAGCTTGTCGCGCAAGCGGTGCGCGCGCCAGCAGTCCATCCAGATGGCCTTGTATCCCTCCAGGTTCGCCCAGAACGGATTCCAGCTGCGCAGCGGACTACGCGTGCCGTAGACGACGGGCGTGTCATCGCGCTCCTCGATGAAGGTGCCGAACAACCGGTCCCACAGGATGAGGATGCCACCATAGTTCTTGTCGAGGTAGATATCGTTGACCGCATGGTGCACCCGGTGGTTGGACGGCGACACGAACACGCGATCGAACCAGCCCAGCTTTCCGATCTGCTCGGTATGGACCCAGAACTGGTAGAGCAGGTCGATCAGCCCGACAACGACGAAGACTTCGACCGGGTAACCGAGCAGGGCCATCGGCAGGTAGAAGATCCATCCGAGGAGGGCGCCGCTGCTGGTCTGCCGCAAGGCTGTGGAAAGGTTATAGGCCTCGCTTTGGTGGTGCACCACATGCGCCGCCCACAGCACATTCACTTCATGTCCGGCGCGATGCAGCCAGTAGTAGCAAAAGTCGTACAGGAGCAGGCCGGTGACCCAGACCCAGGGTGCGCCTGCCGGCAGGTCGAAGAGGGCAATATGCTCCACCAGCCAGGCGTAGATGCCGATGCGCAGCAGACGCGTGAAGACGCCGGTGACCTGACTGATCACGCCCAGGCTCAGGCTGTTGATGGCATCGTTGACGCGGTAGTTGTGACGGCCGCGCAGGAAGCCGACAGCGAGTTCGACAAAGATCAATAGGAAGAATACTGGCGTGGCCAGTGTGATCACTTTTTCCTGCATGTCCGTCTCCGATGGTTTTTATATTGCTTCGGAAATGGTAGCGGAATGCGCACGCGGCGCGCGCTGCGAAGTTAGAGGGAGCGATCAGGTTTCCGCGCGGAAGGGAGCGTCGGCTGCCCGGGCAGCCGACGCGAGCAAATCAGAGCTGCTTGAGACGGCGCGCGATGTCGCGTGCGAAGTAGGTCAGCACGCCATCGGCGCCGGCGCGCTTGAACGACAGCATGGCTTCCATCATCGCCTTGTCGTGATCCAGCCAGCCGTTCTGTGCGGCCGCCTTGATCATCGCGTATTCGCCGCTGACCTGGTAGGCAAAGGTGGGCACCTTGAACTCGTCCTTCACGCGGCGCACGATGTCGAGATAGGGCATGCCGGGCTTCACCATGACCATGTCGGCGCCCTCGGCCAGGTCGAGCGCCACTTCGCGCAGCGCTTCGTCGCTGTTGGCCGGGTCCATCTGGTAGGTGCTCTTGTCGCCCTTGCCGAGGTTGGCCGCCGAACCGACCGCGTCGCGGAAGGGGCCGTAGTAGGCCGACGCATATTTCGCCGAGTACGCCATGATGCGGGTGTGGATGAAATGGCGTCCCTCCAGTGCCGCGCGGATGGCGCCGATGCGGCCGTCCATCATGTCCGACGGCGCGACGATGTCCACGCCGGCTTCCGCCTGTACCAGCGCCTGACGCGTCAGGAGGGAGCTGGTCTCGTCGTTCAGCACGTAGCCGTCGGCATTGATGACGCCGTCCTGGCCGTGGCTGGTGTAGGGATCGAGCGCTACGTCGGTCAGGATGCCGAGCTCCGGGAAGCGTTGCTTGAGTTCGCGCACCGCGCGCGGCACCAGGCCTTCCGGGTTCACGGCTTCGATGCCGTCGGGCGTCTTCAGGGAAGGATTGATCACCGGGAACAATGCCATGACCGGGATGCCGAGTGCGACGCAGTCTTCCGCCACCGCCATCAGCAGGTCGACCGAAAGGCGTTCGACGCCGGGCATCGATGCCACCTTCTCGCGCTGGTTCTTGCCGTCGAGGATGAAGACGGGATAGATCAAGTCGGACGTGGTGACGACATGCTCGCGCATCATTGCGCGGGAGAAGGCGTCCTTGCGCATGCGGCGCATCCGGATGGCGGGAAAATGGTTCGGCAGCAGGGAATGTGTCATGGCAATAAATGAGAAATGGGGATGCGATGAATAAATTGTATAGATTCCTGAAACTTTTCCGGAGGCGATCACTCTTAGGGATAGGTGATCATTCACCTCCCGCTTCTCCTCCCTGAGCGGGGCCTATCGTGGCATTAGCGATATGGCGTTACTGCCCTGGAGATCTTCCCCTTTCTCCAGGGTTTTTTTTGCCCGCAGGTTTCCTT
>Ga0196971_1000820_pt1 | contig 17946 bp, 19 predicted proteins | sample S1v_1013CmetaG_FD_148660 | JGI IMG/M metagenome (GOLD analysis project Ga0196971, IMG submission 148660) | Soil microbial communities from Anza Borrego desert, Southern California, United States - S1+v_10-13C | ecosystem: Environmental > Terrestrial > Soil > Desert | place: USA: California... | reverse complement strand
GAGCGGGGTGATGCGTGCGGTCCTGGTTTAGGGGGTCAGGTTACGCGCAGCCACGCCGCTCCGGGCACAAGAATAAGCGCCACGATGCTAAGAAGGAGGCCTACGAGAACCGATACCAGCGCGCGCGTGTCGGCCGCGACAACAGTCGCGATCGAATGAGCGTTGGCGTGATGGTTCATCGACACGAAGAATTGGCTCCCACGCAAACTAGAACTGAGTTTCAGTATTTGTGCAATGCGAAAACCGCTCGGTCAGCGATAAAAGTACGCGACGCCGCAATAATAGGCGCCAGTGTTAAGCGCCACTAACGACGGCACTAAGCTATGATGAATGCCTGCCCGAAAGCTCGCCCAGTACGCGAGAGGCGCGGGCGACGCCGGTTGACGAGCGAGCGTGCGCGGCGCAAGAGTGCGTTCATCAATGCGTATCGCTGTGCCTTTCGCTGCCGCTTCCAACGCCCGTCCGGGCGTGCGCGCGCGTGCACACCATTACGCTCACGCGGCGCATCGCGCGCCGCGACATTGAAGCTCTTCATCGCCGTCTGAGCTGAAGAGGAGCGGGGACGCCAGAGGCGTCGCATCCCGCCCATCCGCATCAATGTCGTTCCGAGCCACGGCGTCGTCCCGTGCGCTCCCGCCACGTGAGTTCCATGAAGTCGCAACGTTTGCACATCGCCATTCAAAAGAGCGGCCGGCTAGCCGAAAAGAGCCTCGACCTCGTCCGCGCCGCTGGCTTCCGGCTGACCATGAGCGCCGGCGAGCTGGCCTATAGCGTCGAGAATGCGCCGATCGACCTCTGGTGCGTGCGCGACGATGACATTCCCACCTTCGTCGCCGACGGCGTCGCCGATTTCGGCATTGTCGGCCGCAATGTGCTGGCCGAGCGGGCGAGTGGTTTGAACGATGACGGTCTGGTCGAACTGATGCCGCTCGGCTTCGGCCGCTGCCGGCTCAGCATCGCCGCGCCGGATGGATTCGTTTATGACGGAGCGGACTCACTCTCCGGTCTGCGCATTGCGACGACCTACCCGAACCTGCTGCGCCGTTTCCTTGAAGCACGCCGTGTTGAGGCATCCATCGTGACAATGCGCGGCGCGGTTGAGGTGGCGCCTCGGCTGAAGTTGGCGGAAGCGATCTGCGATCTCGTTTCCACCGGGGCGACGTTGGAGGCTAACGGGCTCGAGGCGTTCGAGACTGTGCTTGAGAGCGAAGCGGTGCTGGTGCGCGCGCCGCGGGGGTTTGCGCCGGAATTGGAGCGGACGGCGGCGAGCATTGTGGCGCGGTTCAAAGGCGTGATCGCCTCGCAGGGCGCGAAGTACGTGATGATGAACGCACCGCGCACGGCGCTGCCGGCGATCGCACGGATTTTGCCGGGCGCCGATGCGCCGACGGTGACGCCGCTTGCTGGCCGCGATGACGCAGTGGCGGTGCACGCCGTCTGCCAGGAATCGATCTTCTGGGAGACGCTGGAGGCGCTGAAGGCGACGGGCGCCTCGGCAATTCTGGTGCTCCCAATCGAGAAGATGATGTGAGGCGGCCATGCAGGTGATCAATTGGTCCGACCTGAACGAAGCCGGACGTACGCGCACGCTGGCGCGTCCAGCGCATCGCCTGTCCGCGGACGTGCAGGAGACGGTGCGGCGGATATTCGAGGACATGCAGGCGCAAGGCGAAGCGGCGCTGTCGCGGTGGGCGCTGACGCTCGATGGCGCCCCGCCGGCTGTGCTCGATCTGGACTATGCGCGCGTTCGTGCAGCGCGAGCCGCGCTTGCGCCGGACGATCTCGCCGCCATCGAGTTCGCCGTCGATCAGGTGCGTTTCTTTCACGAGGCGACGAAGCCGGCGGCGCAAACCATCGAGTCGCTGCCGGGCGTGCGCAGCCGCACGGTCTGGCGCGCGATCGAAAGCTGCGGACTTTACGTGCCGGCGGGGCCGCTGGTTTCGACCTTGATCATGCTGGCTGAGCCGGCGCGCGTAGCGGGCGTTCCGAACCGTATCATCGTGACGCCGCCTGGCGCCCAGGGCGAAACGCATCCGGCGCTGATCGCGGCAGCCGCTGCGTGCGGGATCGAGCAGCTGTGGCTGATCGGCGGCGCACAGGCGATTGCGGCGCTGGCGCTGGGCGTGTTCACGCCGAAGGCGTCAAAGCTATTTGGCCCCGGCAATGCTTATGTCGCTGAGGCGAAGCGCTATGCCGCGAGCTTGCCGAACGGACCGGCGATCGATCTGCCGGCAGGGCCGAGCGAACTGATGGTGATCGCCGATCGCGCCGCGGACGCAGCCGTCGTGGCCGCCGACCTGCTAAGCCAGGCCGAGCATGACGCTGACGCGCAGGTGCTGCTGGTCTCGCCTTCCGCTGAGCTGATCGCCGAAGTGACGCAGCAGCTGGAGCACCAAGCGGCCGATTTGCCGCGGCGAAAGATCGTGCGGGCAGCTTTGGGCAATGCGCGCGCTGTCGTTGTCCGCACTTTGGCGGACGCGGTCGCTGTTGCGAATGCGTACGCGCCTGAACACCTGTCGCTCAATGTGCAGCGGCCGGACGAGCTGTTGCCGGCGGTCACGAATGCCGGCGCTGTGTTTGCGGGCGCCGGCGCGGCTGAGACGTTCGGCGATTACGTATCGGGGCCGAGCCACGTATTGCCGACCGACGCGGCGGCCACGGCCTTTGGCGGCGTCAGCACCGCCGCGTTCATGAAGAGCGTCGTCGTGCAGACGGTCGAAGCTTCCGGCGTGTGCGCGCTGGCGCCGGCGGCTGCGCGTCTCGCCCGCTTGGAGGGCTTGGAGGCGCATGCGCGCGCCGCCGATATCCGTCTGCGTGCGACGTCCGCAGCGGCGGTCGCCGAGGAGCGCGTAATGCGGAGGCGGAGCGCCGCTCTCAGGCGGCGCACGCGCGAGACGGAAGTGGAAGTGCGCATCGATCTCGACCGCGCCGGGCCAGTGGCGATCGCAAGTGGCGTCGGCTTTTTCGATCACATGCTGGAGCAAGTGGCGCAGCACGGCGGCTTCGCACTGGAACTCAGCTGCGTCGGCGATCTGCACATCGATCCGCACCACACGATTGAGGACTGCGCTCTGGCGCTCGGTCAAGTGCTGCGCGAGGCGCTGGGCGATCGGCGCGGCGTCGCGCGTTACGGCTTCGTGCTGCCGATGGATGAGGCGTTGGCGAAGGTATCGATCGATTTGAGTGGGCGGCCGTACCTCGTCTTCGAAGCCGCTTTTGCTTCCGAGCATATCGGCGTCTATCCGACGCAAATGACTGAGCACGTCTTCCGCTCGCTGTCGCAGGCGCTGGGCGCAACGCTCCACATCTCCGTCAAAGGCGAGAACGATCACCACATGACCGAGGCGATCTACAAAGCCGTCGGCCGCTGCTTACGTCAGGCGATCGCCATCGAGAGCGATGTGACGCCATCGACTAAGGGCGTGCTGTGATGAGCGTCGTCGTCATCAAGCTCGGCGTCGGCAACACGGCGTCCATCCTGTTCGCGTTCGGGCGCCTCGGCGTGCGTGCCCGCTTGAGCGACGATCGGCGCGAGATCGAGGATGCGGAACGGTTGGTGCTGCCCGGCGTCGGCGCGGCGGGGCATGCGATGCGGCGGCTGGAGCAGATGGGGTTGGATGGGGTGCTCGGCGCCTTCCGCCGGCCGCTGCTCGGCATCTGTCTTGGCCAGCAATTGCTGTACGAAGCGAGCGAGGAGGAAGACGGCGCGGCCGGGCTCGGACTGTTGCCGGGTTTAGTGACAGCTTTGCCGCGTAGCGCCGAGCTGCCCGTGCCGCACATGGGCTGGTCGCCGCTTTCGCTTGAGCGCGATCACGCTCTGTTGGAAGGCGTCAGGTCCGACGCGTACGTCTACTTCGTGCACTCTTATGCGTGCCCACTGGGTGACGAGACCATCGCGGTCGCGGCGTACGGACGGCGCTTCTCGGCGATGGTCGCGCGCGACAACGTGTTCGGCTGCCAGTTCCATCCCGAGCGATCGGGCGCGGTCGGCGCGCGCGTGCTGCGCAACTTCGCGAGCCTGTCATGCTGATCTTGCCGGCGATCGATCTGCAGGCCGGGCGCTGCGTGCGGCTGCTCCGCGGCGCGTTCGAGGACTCGACCGATTATGGCGCGCCGGAAACACAACTGCAGGCGTTCGCCGCCGCTGGCGCGACGTGGCTGCACATCGTCGATCTCGACGGCGCCGAGGCCGGCGCGCTCGTCCAGCAGGAACTGGTGTGCGCGTTAGCTCGTGCATCCCTGATCCGCGTCCAGTGCGGCGGCGGCGTGCGGGAGCGGGCGGACGTGGCAACGTTGCTTGACGGCGGTGTGACTCGCGTCGTCATTGGCTCGCTAGCGGTTAAAGACCCTGCAGAGGTGACCGCGTGGCTGCACGAGTTTGGCGCCGAGCGCATCTGCGTGGCGTTGGACGTCCGCGCCGCTCGCGACGGCTGGGAGGTCGCCGTAAGCGGATGGCGCGATGGCAGCGGCGTCTCGCTGGCGGAGGCGGTTGCCGCGTTTGCGCCGGGCGTGCTGAAGCACGTGCTGGTCACGGACATCTCGCGCGATGGGGCGCTGACAGGGGCGAACGTCACGCTGATCGGCGAACTTTCAGCGATGCGTCCCGATCTCAAGGTGCAAGCTTCCGGCGGTGTCGCCACGCTGACGGATCTCGTCCATCTGAAAGCCGCGGGCGCAGGCGCGGCTATCGTGGGGCGCGCCCTTTACGAGCGCCAATTTTCGCTGGAGGCCGCTCTTGCCGTCTAAACGCATCATCGCCTGTCTTGACGTGCGCGGCGGGCGCGTCGTCAAAGGCGTGAAGTTTGCCGATCACATCGATGTCGGCGATCCGGCGGACTGCGCGCAGCGTTATCGCGACGAAGGCGCAGACGAAATCGTGATCTATGACATTACCGCATCGGCAGAGCGACGCACGCTGGATTATGGCTGGCTATCCGGCATCGCGCGCTGCCTGGACATTCCGCTCGCCGTGGCTGGCGGCATTCGCTCGGTGGCCCAAGCGATCGCGTGCCTGGAGCACGGCGCCGACAAGGTCTCGATCAATTCGCCGGCCCTGGAGCGGCCGGATTTGATCGGCGAAATTGCCGAGGTCGCGGGCAGTCAATGCGTAGTCGTCGGCGTCGATAGCCGCACGATCGACGGCGACTGGATCACGTTCCAATACACCGGATCAGTCGCGACGATGCGCGCGACGCAGCGGCCGACGCTGGACTGGATCGCTGAAGCGCAGGAGCGCGGCGCCGGCGAGATTGTGCTCAACTGCATGGATCAGGACGGCGTCCGCTGCGGCTATGATATCGCGCAGCTGCAGGCGGCGCGGCGGCGACTGCGGATCCCGCTGGTCGCATCCGGGGGCGCCGGAGCGGCGCGACACTTCATCGATGTCTTCGAACAGGTTGACGTTTCCGCGGCTTTGGCGGCAGGCGCGTTCCATAGCGGCGCATTGAAGATCTGCGATGTGAAGCGGGACATGTGCGAAGCGGGATTGGATGTGCGGCTATGATCGAGTTTGATGCGGACCGGGTGGATTTCAGCAAGGGCGGCGGCCTCGTCGCGGCAATCGCGCAGGACGGCCTGACGATGCAAGTGCTGATGCTGGCGTGGATGGATGAAGCGGCGCTGTACGAGACGCTTCAGTCGGGCGAGGCGACGTTCTTTTCGCGTTCGCGGCAGGCGCGTTGGCGCAAGGGCGAAAGCTCCGGAAATCGGTTGCGCGTCATCGACATCGAGGCGGACTGCGATGGTGACACCCTGTTGCTGAGAGTGACCCCGCTGGGGCCGGCGTGCCATCTCGGGTGCGCCAGCTGCTTTGGCGCCAAAGAGGCGCCTGGGCTCGGACGGCTTGGTGCGCTGGAGCGAGCGATCGCCGCGCGCGCCGAGGCGCCTTCCGAGCAAAGCTGGACGTCGCGTCTGTTGGCGGAGGGGCCGAAGCGTATCGCGCAGAAGGTCGGCGAGGAAGGCGTCGAGACCGCGTTGGCCGGCGCCGCCGGCAATGCGCGTGAGCTGTGCGAAGAGAGCGCGGATCTGCTCTATCATCTGGCCGTGCTGCTCCACGCCCGCGGCTTACGCTTCAATGATGTTATGGCCGTGCTGGAAGCGCGCGCGGAGCCGGCGCGATGAAGCCGATCGCGAACCCTGGCGTGATGCAGATCGCGCCGTACGTTCCTGGCAAGGCCAGTGCTCCGGGCTTTGCGCGGCCGATCAAGCTGTCGGCGAACGAAAATCCGCTGGGCTGCAGCGACAAGGCGCGCGCCGCCTACCGCGCAATTTCGGATGAGCTGCACCTTTATCCAGACCCGAACACGTCACGGCTTCGCGCGGCGCTTGCGGAGAAGTTCGCGCTTGAGCCGGAGCGGCTCGTGTTCGGGGCCGGATCGGACGAGATTTTCGCCATGGTGTGCCAGGCCTATTTGCGGCCCGGCGCGGCAATGGCGCAGCCGCAACACGGCTTCGCCGCTTGGGCGATCGCCGCGCGCGCCGCGGGCGCCGAGGTGATTAATGCGCCGGAGCGTGATTACGTCGTCGATGTGACGGCTCTTGCCGCTGCACTCGATGATCGAACGCGGGTGGTGTTCGTCGCCAATCCGGCAAACCCCACCGGCACCATGATTCCGTTCCGGGACATCGAACGTCTGCACGCCTCACTGCCGCCGCACGTGGTGTTGGTGCTGGACGGGGCCTATGCCGAATGCGCATTGGGCGAGGAGGCCTACGCGGACGGTCTCGCCTGGGCTCGCGACAAGCCGAACGTGGTCGTGACGCGCACTTTCTCCAAGCTCTACGGCCTCGCCTCGCTGCGGATCGGCTGGGCCTATGCGAGCGAAGAGATCGCGCAGGCTTTGAACCGAATCCGCTTGCCGTTTTCCGTGCCGCGCGCCGGAGAAGCGGCGGCGGTGGCTGCGCTGGAGGATGAGGCGTTTCTCTTGCGCTCCGTCGCGCACGTACGCCAGGGCCGGGCGCATCTGGCGTATCTGTTGCGGATGCAGGGCCTGCGCGTGCTCGAGCCGGCTGCGAATTTCGTGACGGCCTGCTTTGCCGGCTCGGGGCTGAGCGCAACCGAGGTCGAGGCGGCGCTCGCGCAGCGCGGCATTGTCGTGCGGCATTTGAAGCCGTATGGCATGCCCGATTGGTTGCGTATCAGTGTAGGCGCAGATCGCGAGCAGGTGGCGCTTGAGGCCGCGCTCGCCGAAATATTCCGCTGAAGCGGGTCAGGGCGGGAGAGCGCGATGAACGTGTCGCCGATTGGCCTGTTGCATGCGGCGCGCGCATTCTGGCGCACACGCCGCCTCGCACGGAGCTTGCGCACGCCGGGAGATGTGGCGCGCTGGCGCAAGGCGGGGCTTGCGCGATTCCTGAAGAGGGTGGCGCCGCGGGCGCCGTTTTACGCCGAGCTGAACGCCACACGGCTCGAACTATTGCCCATTGTCGACAAGGCGCAGATACTGGCGGCGTTCGAGGGCTTCAATCGCGCCGGCGTCACGCTGGCCGAGGCGCGGGCGGCGATCGACTCCGGGCAATACCGCGTCCGCGGCTATCTGGTCGGCCAAAGCACCGGCACCAGCGGCAACCGCGGCGTATTCGTCATCAGCGAGGCGGAGCGCTTCACCTGGCTTGGCGTTATGTTGGCGAAGGCATTGCCGGACTTCCTTTCCGCGCGTCTGCGCGTGGCATTGGCGCTGCCGTCGTACAGCCAGCTTTACAGCTCGGCTGCGGAAACGGGCAGGATCACGCTTCGCTTTTTCGATCTGAGCGAAGGTGTGGTGGCGTGGCGCGACAAGATAGTGGCGTTCGCGCCTGACGTGATAGTCGCGCCGCCTAAAGTGCTGCGTGCGCTGGCGGAGACGACAAATCTGCGTCCGGCGCGGGTGTTCTCGGGTGCCGAGGTGCTCGATCCATTTGACCGGCAGGTCATAGAAGCGGCGTTCCAAACACCTGTGCGCGAAATCTACATGGCCACCGAAGGCCTGTTGGGCGTGGCGTGTCCGCAGGGCGTGCTGCACTTGGCGGAAGACGCGGTCGCGTTCGAGTGGGAGCCTGTGGGCGGCCAGTCCGATCTGGTGAAACCGCTCATAACCGATTTCACCCGCTCCACTCAAATCATGGCCCGCTATCGCATGAACGATCTGCTGCGGCTGCGCGCGAGCCCATGTGCGTGCGGATCGCCGCTGCAGGCGGTGGCGAGCGTCGAAGGCCGCCAGGACGACGTGTTCGAACTGCGCGGCGCCGAAGGTGGACTCCGTATGGTGACGCCGGACATCTTGCGCAATGCGGTCGTGGACACAGACCGGCGCATTGATGATTTTCGCATCGTGCAGATCGGCCCCGACGTGGTGGAGCTGGCGTTACCGGACGCCTTGCCGGACGATGTGCTCGCTGGCGCCGCGGCTAAACTGGAGGCGGCGCTGCGCGACGCCGGGGCGGTTGATCCAAAGGTGATCAGCCGACGCGGGGTCGAGGCGCTGTATGACCGCAAGCTCAGACGCGTGATGCGGGCGTGGCGGCCCTAGAGATGGAGCCGCACCGTCCGCTCTGACTGTTCGACTGCTTCGCCATGCATCAGCGCCTGGATCGCCGGGAAGAGAAGATCGAGCGGGCCGAGCGCGTAGCGGGACGGCCCGAACGCGGCGATGCTGTCGGCCTGCCGGCGCAGCGCCTCGCGGTCTTGCGCCAGCACCGGGATGTGGAAGGCGCGGAGCAGCGCCTCCTTGACGAAGGCGGGCGTAGCGCCGCGCGGCGTCGCGAAATGCGCGAACGGGCGCACGCGGTCTTGCGTCTCGGGCGTGAAAAAAACGGTGATCGCAAGGCGCAAGCCGCGCGGACCTTCAAATGCGACTTGGCCAGTCGTGGGCGGAAAGAAGCGGCCGATGCTGCGCCCGCGCAGACCTTCGAGCATGCGGGGCATCAAGGCGGCGGGACGCGCGTTCTCGACGTAAACCGCTTCTGCTGAATCTGCGCCCACGCGCACGGTCGCATCGACTGGCTTGCGCACTTGCCGCGAGCGCACGATTCCCGCGTGCAGGAAGTGCGGGTGGGCAGGGTCGAGCAGATTCTCGATCGCGTCCAGCAGGCGTGCGCGTGACGGACGCACCGGCCACAGGAAAGTGTCGAAACCCTGCTCCGTTAATGGATGCGGCAGAGCGAGTGCGGTTCGCGGCGCTGGCGCAAGCGTCGTCCAGATCAGGCCCGCTTCGACGCGGACCGGCAGCGCCGTCGCATCATGGCGCGCGGGCGTCTCTGCGCCGGGGGTCAACGTGCACCGGCCGACGCCGTCGAAGCGCCAGCCGTGATAAGGGCATTCGATCGCGCCGTCTCTGACGCCGCCGAGCGACAGCGCCATGTTGCGGTGGGGGCAGCGGTCCACCAGCACTGCCGGACCATTGGTCGATTGGAAAACGACCAGCGGTCTATCCATCAGCATTCGCGCCAGCGGCTTGCGCTTCAGTTCGGCTGCGCTGGCGACCGGATGCCAGCCTTCGGCGACGGCTTTGGGATAGGCGCTCACAATCCGCGCTCCGTCATGATCGGCAGCGCGATGCGGTTGAGCAATTGCTCGAGCGCGATGAAGGCGCTGCGGCGCGCGAATGGCAGGTGCTCGATGAAATAGGCGGAGTATTCGATCACGGCGCGTGCGCCCCTGTTGCGCTTGAAACTCGCGGCGCCGGCGGACCCGTTTAATTTCAATCCCCGCTCCATCGCCATCTGCGCCAGCGCTAGACTACATAGCCGATAAAGGCCGTGGTCGACGGGCTGCGCGGTGTCGTAGCCGACGATGGGCGTCGTCAGCACCCCGCCGCGGATGAAGCATCCTACTATGGCGACGAGAACGCCATCGCCATCGCGAAAGCCGCGATAGACGAAAATTCCGCTGCGGTGGGTGAACTCGATGAAATTCGCGGTGAAGGCCGGATTGAGCTTCGAGTAACGGTCGAGATAGAGCAGCGCGTAGAGGTCGGCGATGCGCTGGGCGTCGCCTGGCCGGAGTGTTTGCATATCGTCAGGCGCGTGCGCCGTGTTTTTCAGCAGCGCAAGATCGCGGCGCGTGTCGCGTCGGGGAGCCCAATCGCGGGAGAGATCGTCGGTGGCGTAAATCTGCCGCGCGGGCAACAGGCGCCAACCGTCCGCAGCGAACGCATCGCACAAATCGGAATCGGACCAGCGATTGAGCGAGCGCACGCAAAGGGCGTGGGTGGGGAAACGATCGGTCAGTAGCGCGCGGATGGCGGGTACATCTCCGCCGCGCCAGCCGCCGTGCAGATTGGTGGAGAGCATCCAATTGTTGACGTGCACGATGCGGTTCACCTCCGCGCCGCGCAACCAGGCGCCCGCGCCGCTGGCGAGCGCAGCCATCGCGGGCGACCAGGGGCCAGCATCGACAATGCGGAGTTCATCCTTTGCGTAAAGCGCGTAGGCCGTGTGCGGCAGGCAAACATAGGCGTCGCCATATTCTCCGTCGTTCACCGTCACCGGAAACACGCGCGCGCCGGAGCGCAACGCCATGACCTTCGTGCGCAGGTTGGAGATGAGCGCGGTTGAGCCGCGCATGGCGAACGCTTCGAGGTAGGCGCGCTCCTGTGCGGCTCCGGTAGGCCAGCCGGCGCCGCTTATCGCGGCGGGATCGAAGAGAGCGACGCTCATCCGATCGGCTCGCCGTTCCACTCGATATCGTCCGTGCTTTGGCCGGCGGCGGAGCGGCCGCGGCTCAAACCAACGGCGGCGAAGCGCGCGGCGTCGAGCAGTGCGCCAGCGGCGACCCGGCCGCCGCCGAGTGCGCTCAGTACGTCGCCGCTGCGGCGCAGATCGTTGAGATACCTCTGGCCGGCCCCGCCGAGAAATGCGCGCGGCGCAGCAAACAGCCACATGGCGGCGCGGATGTGACGCGCGGGCGCTGAGGGCGCCAGCGCTGGGGCGCCGCCCAGCAGTGCGTGCGCGAGATGGGCGCCGCCGTCGAACAGGTGGAGGCCGCTGATGCTGCGGGGGTTGCATTCGATCGGGACGATAATCCCGTCCTCGCGGCGGATCACGTCGAACGACAACTGGCCGGTGGCGTCGGTGGCGCGCGCAATCGCTTGCGCCATCCGCAGTAGCGCCGGATCGGTGTCGGCTTCGAAATAAAAGCTAGCCGAGCGGCCGAGACGCCAGCGCGGCTTGTAAGCGGCGAAGGCGACGACCTCGCCGGCACGCGCTGCCGACCAGATGCAGATTTCCTCTCCCGCGACGAAATCTTGCGCCGCCCATGGCGCCGATGCGGATGGCGCAAGCCGTGCGAGAACGCGGGGCGACGGGCGCACCAAAGTATGTGAGGCGAAGCGTGAGAATTCGGGCTTGAACACGAGCGTCTCGGCGCGGTGACGCAACGCATCGAGTTCATCTGCGTTGGTCACGCGTCGTGTCACCGGCGCCGGGACGCCGGCCGCCTGCGCAAGGCGCGTGAACTCCACTTTGGAATGAAGCTGGCGCAGCACGTCGGGAGGCGGCGCGAACACGCGGTCGGCGAATTGCATTCGCCGCGCGGCCTCGGCGATGTAGAACACCTCCTCGCAAGTCGGAACCAGCAGCACGGGATCGAGTCGGCGCACCAGCTCTGCGAGGTCGTCGGCAAAGCGAGTGAAGCCAAAGCGCGGCGGCGCGAAGAGGTGCAACCGCGACGTATCGCGGAGTGCGGCGCGCGCCGCCCAGGCCCGCACGGAATCGGCGAGATGCGTTTCATAGCCGGCCGCAGTGAAGGCGCGCGCGAGGTCGAGCGCAACGGGCGCGCGGGCGCCGGTGATCAGGATTGTGCTCACACCAGCGGCTCGGGATCGTGACAATAGACGACGCGGCCGCCGGCGCACGCGAACGCGGCGATGCGCGCGCGGGTAGCCGCGTCATCCTCGGCGCTGTCGATGATCCAGCGTGCGGGAACCCCCGGCGCGCGATCTTCGGTGACGGCGCGCGCCAGCCATTGTGCGTCGGCGGCATAAAGCAAAGGCGGATCGAGCTTCGGCCAGACGAACCCGAAATGGCCGCGCATGTGTCCCGGCAGCGGCGTCGCCAGCACCGCGCCGTCGCCGAATACGTCGAATGCAGCGCCGAGACCGAGCGGCGCTTCGGCGTGGGGCAGCGACTCGTACCGCGTCACGCGCTCGAGAAAATCGGTTGGCAGCAATTCGCGGAAGACGCCGTGGCGGACACGCTGCGCTGTTGGGGAGTGCAAAAAATGATCGAGCGCGACGCCGCTCGCAAACAGACGCGCATGCGGATAGTCGCGTAACGCGGAGATGTGATCGGCGTGGAGATGGGAGAGCAGGATAGCGGCGACATCATTTGTCGCAGGCAGCGAAGGCGCGCACAGCCGGGGGCGCAGCATCGCCGCGTAGAGGGTGAGCGGAAGCGAACGCGGGCCGCTAGTGACGCGGGCGCTGTAGCCGGTGTCGATCAGACAAAGGCCGGCTTGCGGATGCTCGAAGCGGCCGTAGCGGACGGGAATGGCGAGCGGTGCCCAGCGGCCGCCGCGCAGTACGAAACGCTCCGGCGCGGCGACAGTGGCGCTGTTGATGAAGGTAGGGCCGATCACGCGGCGTCCGCGAAGGTACGCGCCAAGCCGGCGTCGAAGCTGATTTGGGGGCGCCAATGCAGGCAATGCGCGGCGGCAGAGATGTCGAGCGTTTGCGTGAATGCGAAGAGCCCGGTGCTGTAGGCCGTGATCTTTGGCTCCGGATGACCCGGCGCCAGCCGACATGTGAATTCCAGCATGCGCGCATAGGCGAGTACGGCGCGGACATGCGCTTCGCGCCAGCGCACCTTCACGCCAGCGCGCGCGCCGGCGGCTTCTACGATGTCGCGGACCGGCAGCGCGACGCCACCGGAGATGTTGAAAACGCGCTGCGGCAAGTCCCGTGGCGCCTGCAGCGCGGCGATGATGGCGCTGACGACATCGTCGATGTGCGTGATGTCGGTCGCAGCACGCCCGTCGTTCATCAGCGGCAGCGGCTGCCGCTCTGCCGCGCGCAACAGGCGCGGCAGCAGTGCGCTATCGCCGGCGCCGTACAGCCCGCGTGGCCGCAGGATGATTGGATCGAGGTCGGCTGCTGCGAGTACGCATTCCTCCGCGCGACGTTTTGTTTCGGCATAGATGTTAACCGGCCGCGGCAATGGCGCGTCCTCGGCGACAGCGATCTGATCACAGAAGCGGAAATAGACGCTTGGCGTCGAGATATGAACGAGCCGCCGTGCGCCGGCTTGGCGCGCCAGGCGGATGATGTTCTCGGTCGCGAGCACGTTGGCGCTGTGGAATTCGATATGCCGGCCCCATGGCGATGAAAGCGCAGCGCAGTGCACGACGGCGTCGCAGGCGGGGGGCGCAAAATCCGCCGGCCCGGCCAAATCGACGGCGAGCGTGTCCGCGCCGCATGCTTGGAGCATGCTGAGCTTAGCGGCGTCCCGTCCGAGTGCGACCACTTGCGCGCCGTCGGCCAGCAACCGCCGGGTCAGCGCGCCGCCGAGAAAACCTGTGCCGCCCGTCACCAGGATGCGCATGCGGTCAGGCCACCATGGTCGCGCCGCCGAGCGAGACGCCGGCGGAAGTGCCGATCAGCAGCACCTTCATGCCGCGCTCGAGGCGGTTGTGCTGGCGCGCCTTGAAGAGCGCGATCGGCAGCGAGGCGGCGACCTGGTTGCCGAGTTCTGCAACGTGATCGATCACGCGCTCCTTGGCGAAGCCGCAGCGTTTGACAATGTGAGCCAGCGCATGCGGGCTCGCTTGGTGCGGCACGACGAGATCGACTTCGCCCTGGCGCCAGCCGGCGCGCTCGAGCAGCCGCGCGATAAAACCGGGCGCCGCTTCCGAGGTCAGCCGGTAGAGCGCGGCGCCCTGCATGTCGAATAGAGCGTTGGCTTCGAAGGCGTCGCGTTCGTGCTGGAAATCAAAGCGGGTGCCACCCGAACGCAGTTCGCAATATTCGTAGCCGTCGGCGTAGGTCTCGATCAGGAAGCCGCCCAGCTGACGCGGCTCGCCGCCCGCGCCGGCGCTCATGACGAGGGCGGCCGCGCCGTCGCCGAACAGGCCCGCCGTGCGTGGATCGGTGCGCCACGGCAAAGCGCGCGTGGCGATCTCGGACGACACGATCAGCACATGTCGCGCGCGGCCCGAAGCGATGTGCATCGCGGCGATGTCCATTGCGACGATCGCACTGAGGCAAGTGGCGTTCACATCGTACGCGGGAAATGGCTGCGCCGCGACGCCCAGCGCGCGTTTCAGCAGCGGTGCGGTGGCTGGAATGGGTTGGCGCCCTACCGCTGCGGCGAACAGGATGAGGTCAAGCTCGCCGGGCTCGACGCCGGCGTCGGCGAGAGCATCACGAGCAGCGCTTGCGCCCATCATCTCCTGGGTTTCGTGTTCGCTGACGACATGACGCTTGCGCACGCCGCTATTCTTGTAAATCCAGCCGGGCCTAAGCCCGTGTTCGGCGTCGAGCGCTTCCGACGTGACGATGCGTTGCGGGAGATACGCGCCGACGCCGCTCACGAATGGAATCGGGGGAGTGGACGCGTTCGCCATTGTGGCCTCGCCGCGAGGTTAGCGGCAAGGCCGGCGCCGCGCCAATGGTTTTGCAGCGGGTTCGAGGCTACGCCGCCGTGCTTTGGCTTAACCGAGCCCTACGCGAAAGTCTAAAGCGCCGCCGCGATCTGCTTGGCAAGCTCTTGCAGCGCCGGGATGTCGGCCTTGTTCTGATGGCCGTGGCCGGCCAGGCGCACGCCCTCGTAGCGCGGGATGATGTGCCAGTGCAGATGAAAAATGGTTTGCCCAGCCGGCGCGCCGTTGAACTGCGTGATGGTGACGCCGTCGGGATTGAGCGCTTTCACACTGGCCTTCGCCAGCATCTGCACCCGCTCCATCAACGGGCCGACTTTCTCAGGCGGAAAATCGATAAAGTTGCGGGCTTTGACGCCTTGCGGCACCACCAGCATGTGGCCTTTCGATTGCGGGAAAATGTCCATGAATGCGAGCACATGCTCGTCGCCATAGACCATCACCGCCGGAATCTCCCGACGCAGAATCTTCGCAAAGAGATTGTTGTCGTCGTAGTTTCCGTTGAGGCTCATGGCGCGCTCCTGAGAGAGGGTGTAGCGACCGCGCGCCTGAGGCTCAAGTCGCCGGCGATTGGATGTTGCGCACCATCTTCAACAGCGTCTCGCGCGGAATGTATTTCACCAGGTTCGCTTGGAACGCGTTGCGCCCGCCGGTGACCACGACGCGTTGATTGCGCTTCCACGCGTCATAGCCCATCCGCGCCACCGGCGCCGACGCCATCACCTTGCTTGCCTGCGCCAGTCGGGTCTTGCCCGTACCCGCGCGTTCACGGAAGTTCGACACCGTCGGCCCAGGGCAAAGGCAGCTCACATGCACGCCTGTGCCCCGCGCTTCTTCCCACATCGCTTCGGAGAAGGAGAGCACGTACGCTTTCGATGCATAATAGTTCGCCATCAGCGGCCCCGGCTGAAACGCCGCCGTAGAAGCCACGTTCAGAACGCCGCCTTTTCTGGTGGCGAGCATCCGGTCCCAATAGAGATACGTCAGCTCCACCAGCGCCCGCACGTTCAAGTCGATCATGCCCAGCTGCGTCTGCAGATCAGACGAGGTCAGCGCGCCCGCGTGCCCGTAGCCCGCATTGTTGACAACGACATCGACGTTGAGCCCGCGCTCGGCGATCTCCGCCGCCAGCGCAGCGCCGCCGCCATAAGCGCCCAGGTCCTGCGCAATCACATGCGCCTTCACGCCGTGCTTTGAAGCCAGCCGCGCGGACACCTCTTTCAAAGCGCCTTCGCCGCGCGCCGTCAGGATGAGATCATAGCCATCGCCGGCAAAGCACTCCGCCAAATCGACGCCGATGCCCGCCGAGGCGCCCGTGACCAATGCCGTTTGACCTTCACCCGGTTTCCGTCGCGCCATCTTGCCTCTCCCTCACATCGCGCGACGATAGGCGCGTGCGGTTCCGGTTCCAAGCGGAGGCGGGGCTTGTGCTAGGAGAGGCGCATGAGCGCCAACGAGTTCAAACTCAATCCGGACGAAAAGCCGTTCGATCCGCCGGACGCTGAAAAGCCAAAGCCGATCAAGCCGCGCGACGCCGCGACCCTCATCCTGGTTCGCGGCGGCCGCGAAGTGATGATGGGCCAGCGCGCCAAGGGACACGTCTTCATGCCGGACAAATGGGTCTTCCCCGGCGGCCGGGTCGATCCCGGCGACGCCCGGCTGCCCGCTGCCACCGAACTCACGCCCGAGACCGAGGCGCTGCTCCGCCTGGGCGGGACCGTCCGCCGGCCACCCCGGGCCTTCGCCCTGGCCGCCGTCCGCGAAACGCTGGAAGAGGCCGGGCTCCGCTGCGGCGGCGACGCCGGGCCTGAGCTGGATAAGCTCCGCTTCGTCGCCCGCGCCATAACCCCGCCCTACCGCCCGCGCCGTTTCGACGCCCGCTTCTTCCTGGCCGACGCCGAGGCCGTGCTGGCCGACGATACCCCCAATGTCGGCGAAGAACTCCTGCATACACGGTGGTTTAGCCTGGAGGAGGCCGAAGCCCTCGACCTCCCATCCATCACCCGCTTCGTGCTTAAGGAAGTGCGCGCCCGCCTCGCCGGGGAGCTGATCCAACCGCCTTTCCTACGCTGGACCCGCGGCGCGCACACATTGGAGCGCCTTACGAGTTGACTTTGGGGGTTTCCCCCGTATTTTCCCGCGCTTCCTTGAACCAGAGAATTCCGGGCCCGACCAATGGCTAAGCCGACTGTCATCAAGATCCGTCTGAACTCGTCGGCGGACACGGGCTATTTCTACGTGACCAAGAAGAACCCGCGTACGAAGACCGAGAAGCTGAAGTTCAAGAAGTACGACCCGGTCGCGCGCAAGCACGTCGAGTTCGTCGAAGGCAAGATTAAGTAACGCAGCAAGCTGCGTTACGGGCAGTAGGCAATGGGCAGTGGGCATTAGGCCGCTGCGCTTTTGTTTGCGCTCTTCCCTACTGCCTATTGCCCACTGCCCGTGATCACTTCGGATAGAGCAGCATCTGCGTGCAGCGGAAGAGGGCGATGGTTTTGCTGGTCCGCTCGTTGGTGACGATGGCGTCCCAGACCTGCGTCGTCCGCCCGCCATGGGTCAGCGTCGCGACGCAGGCGACGGCGCCTTCGCGCGCCGTACCGAGGAAGTTCGACTTCAGCTCAACTGTAGTGAAGCCCACCGCTGCGTCGGGCTTGGAAATGATGCAGCCATAGCCGCAAGCGCTGTCCGCCAGCGCAATCACGCTGGCCGCATGCAGGAAGCCGTTCGGCGCCATATGATGCGGCTTCACGTCGAAACGCCCGCGCACCAAGCCCGGCCCCGCTTCCAGCCACTCCAGTCCTAGATGATCGGGCAGGTGGCCCTGCTGCCGCTCCGTCAGCTGGCCAACATAATCGGTCTCGCTCATCCTACACCTCGCAGCCCGTGGTAGTATGCGCTCATGACCCAACGCGAAGTCAAAGCCGCCGTTTTGCTGATCGGCGACGAACTCCTCTCCGGTCGCACCCAGGATGTGAACCTGCAGACCATCGCCAAGTTCTTGAACCCGCTTGGCGTGCAAGTCGCCGAGGCGCGCGTCGTTGCCGATAGTCCAAACGAGATTGCCGCCGCCGTAAACGGCCTGCGCGCCAAATATGATTACGTCTTCACCACCGGCGGCATCGGCCCCACCCATGACGACAAGACTGCTGACGCCATGGCCGCCGCGTTCAATGTTCATATCGGCGTGCGCGACGACGCCCGCGCCATTCTCGAAGCGCATTATAAGGGCGCGCAGCATTTGAACGAAGCGCGCCTGCGCATGGCGCGCATTCCCGATGGCGCGAGCCTTATCGCCAATCCGGTGTCAAAAGCGCCGGGTTTTCAGATCGGCAATGTATTCGTGCTGGCCGGCGTGCCCTCGATCATGCGCGGCATGC
>Ga0196971_1000819_pt1 | contig 17973 bp, 18 predicted proteins | sample S1v_1013CmetaG_FD_148660 | JGI IMG/M metagenome (GOLD analysis project Ga0196971, IMG submission 148660) | Soil microbial communities from Anza Borrego desert, Southern California, United States - S1+v_10-13C | ecosystem: Environmental > Terrestrial > Soil > Desert | place: USA: California... | reverse complement strand
CATACAATCACTCCGATCCAAGTTGAAAAAGTTTGCTTACTTATTCAACTTTTTCAACCATTCTTATTGTGATTGTACTCCTTTCGTTCCTTCTACACTATGTGATGGTATCTTTGACGCTTACCTTTTTTCTTTTCGCGGATTGTAATATAAAAACTCTTGACAAATCGACCACCTTGGTCTATTCTTAAGTTTGTAGACCATGGTGGTCGATTTGTATATTTATACGAAAGGCGGGATTTCTCTTGAGCGATTTTTTTGAAAACCTTGACAATCAAAAAAAACAACGTATTATAAACGCGGCTCTGACTGAATTTGCTAAAAAAAACTATGATGACGCGTCAACAAACAATATCGTAAATGCCGCGCAAATCGGAAAAGGAATGTTGTTTCATTACTTCGGAAACAAGAAAAATCTATATTTATACCTGTATAAGTATGTCCGGGAAGTCATGGACAATGAAATTTACAGTCAAATAAGCACTGACAAGGGTGATTTGCCGTCCATTCTCAAAGAACTTGGGATACGGAAACTGGAAGTATTGAAACGTCACCCGGATATGACGGATTTTATCGCTCAAACCAAGCGTGAAAAATCGCCAGAGGTCCATGAAGATTTAGAGAAAATAGAGAAAGAACGCAGTTATCAACTAAGAGAAAGCTTCCTGTTCGGCAATCTGGATATGAACCTTTTCAAACCGGAATTTAGAAATGAAAATACCATCAAGCTGATTCGCTGGGCTTTGGACGGGTGTATGAAGGAATTGCATGATAACTACAAAGGGCAGGACATACAGGATTCAGCCATTGATGAACTGATGAAAGACTATGATATGTTTGTCGAGATTATCAGGCAGGCGTTTTATTGTTGATAATGATGGGAGGGTTACAGAATGGCAAATAATATTGTTGATTTGAAAGACAAAACAGCAGATAACCTTTCAATTTCCGGCGGGAAAGGCGCAAACCTTTCGAGGCTGCATGGAATTCCCGGTATCCCTGTGCCAAATGGGTTTGTTGTTACCGCGCAGGGTTACAGTGATTTGATTTTGTCCATGCCGGAAGTGAAAAAATTGCTTTCCCGGTTGAGGTCGATTACCGCAGACCAAGCAGAAGTCATATCGCAATTAAGCAAGCAAATAAGGGAAGAAATCGAAAGATTTAGCTTCCCTGTCGAGTTCACAGAAGAAATTATAGAGGCACTGTCAGAACATGGCGATTCATTCCCATATGCCGTGCGCTCCAGTGCAACAGCGGAGGATTTGCCCGGAGCATCCTTTGCCGGACAGCAAGATACATTCTTGAACGTTATCGGTCTTAATAACATTTGCGAAGCCATTGTCAAGTGTTGGGCATCCCTGTTCAACGAGCGGGCTGTCGCTTACCGCATTAAAAACGGCTTTCCGCATGATAAGGTTACAATCGCTGTGGTCGTACAAAAAATGGTTAATTCTGAAGTATCTGGCGTACTGTTCACAGCCGACCCAATGACCTCCGATCGTTTTACAACCGTTATTGAAGCGGTCAGGGGCTTAGGGGAGGAGTTGGTATCCGGGCGCAAAAACCCGTTTGAGTGGAAGCTGCGCGACGGCAAGCTGCAAAAGACCAGCGACGGTGAAGGTGAAACGCCTCTTACCGAAACACATCTTTTGGAACTGGCGGAAATCGGCAAGCGCATTGAAACGGTTTTTGGCTGTGAGCAGGATATTGAATGGTGCTATACCAAAGAGGGCTTCTCTATCGTGCAGGCGCGGCCTATCACTACCCTATACCCCCTGCCGCCAAGCCCTGACGGCTATAAGCATTGCGCCATATCGGTCGGACATTTGCAAATGATGACCGATACCGTTTTACCGTTAGGGATTTCCATGCTGCAAAAATCAAATCTCTTTTCGGTGATGGAGTTGGGCGGACGCATGTTTATGGATATCACATACGACATTGCCAAGTTCGGCGGGCGCATGAGGGTCTTATCCGAAGCAAGAATTAAAGATCCACTTATGCATGAGGCGCTAAAGAAGATATTTGACAGGAAAGAATATCTCCGTGGCATTCCCGATGGGCCTAAGGGCTTAACGACGGTCGTTGATAGATGGGGCGTATTGGCGGGCGCATTAAAAACATACCGCCGTAATGATGAAGCAGACATTGACGCTTATGTGGGGCGGCAAAATGCTGAAATTGAAGCTGTCCGGGGTAAACTGGAAAAATTGTCGGGCGCGGATGCCATTCAATTCATCATTGACGAGCAGGAACATTTCAGAAAGGTCTTGTATGACCCGGCAGGTGCGGGAACCACCATTATGACGATGCTGGTTGGAAATGCCATAAACAAAGCCATAGAAAAGTTGACGGGCGAAAAGGTAATTACCAACCGGCTGGCAAAATCGGTAAGACATAATGTAACATCGGAAATGGGGTTAAGGCTCTGCGAGGTGTCCGATGTGGCGAGAAATCATCCGCAGGTTATTGCCTATCTGGAGCAGGCGGGTGAAACCCTCTTCCTTGACGAACTACGCCAAGTGGAGGGCGGCGCTTCCGTTGCCGAAAAACTGGAAAAATTTTTGTCAGAGTACGGTATGCGCTGTACAGGCGAAGTTGACATCACCCGCGATCGGTTCCGCGAGTGTCCGGGTCTGCTTTCCACCGCACTAATCAATAATATCAAAAACCTGCCGGCCGGACATGCAATCACGGTGTTTATGCAGGGAAAAAAGGAAATGGAGCAGCTTATAACGGAGCTTGTGTCAAAAATGGAGACGGCGCATGGCTGCCGCAAAGCGCAAAAATTGAAGCGGCGCATTGAGATATACCGTAAATTTATTGGTGTGCGTGAATATACAAAATATTTTTGGATATGCCACTACGATGTATACAAGCAATCGATCATGCGGGAAGTACACAAGCTCGTCGAGGCTGGTGCGTTGAAGGAATCGGAGGATGCTTATTACTTGTCAATGGATGAACTTTTAGACGCGGTAAAAAGTGGGTATGTAAATCAGGATTTGATTGAGGAACGCAAAAACGCTTATCGTTCTTATCCAGCGCTCACACCGCCCCGTATCATCTTCTCCGATGGGGAAGTACCGCCTGTATCTTATTCCGCGAATATCCCGAGCGGCGCACTTGCGGGTCTTGCGGTATCGACGGGTATCGTGGAGGGGCGCGCCCGCGTGGTGGAAAACCTTGAAAATGCTCATATCGAAAAGGGAGATATTCTCGTTACCACATTCACCGATCCCAGTTGGACACCGATATTTGTAACCCTTTCAGGACTTGTTACCGAAGCCGGGGGCATGATGTCGCATGGCGCGGTAATTACCCGCGAATATGGCCTGCCCGCAGTAGTCGGCGTGGTGAACGCCACAAAACTTATAAAAGACGGACAGCGCATCCGGGTAAACGGTACGGAGGGATACATTGAATTACTTTCATAAAGGGATCTTTGGGGACTTTTTCTTGACATCAACAGTAGCAGAGTAACTATGAATACTGACAGTAGTTCGGTTAAGAAAAGGAGGTAAATGATGAATAAGGAAATAATGAATACTGAGAGCAGTCATGATCTCGACGGAGTATTTGAGCACCGAGAGGGTACTTTCTCCATTCTTCGATTCAGGCGGCACTTTCCAGTAGCGCAGGATCGCCTGTGGTATGCGATCAGCGATCTCAAAGGCACGCAGCTCTGGTTGAACCCTGTTGATCAGTTGGAATTAAAGGTAGGAGGCGCCTTCTTTCTCAGGACCTATGACGAAAACAACCCTGCTGCATGGACATCGGGGAGCGTCACAGAGGTGCAGCCGCTACAGGTGCTTGAGTACACGTGGAATCAAGGGCCATATGCGGGAGGTCCAGCCATGCAGTCAAAGGTTCGCTACGAGCTTGAGCCTGAGTCCGAAGGCACCGCACTCACCATCACCCATGTGTTGTATGATACCACAGGAGAGAAGTATGTGGTTACGTTCCTCGCCAATTGGCATTTCCACCTCGATGTGCTTACCCAGGTATTGAATGGTAAATACCAGGATTTTGCTGAATATAAAGCACGTCAGGCTGAGGAAGCGGGTCTCTCTGACAGAGAGTTCATGATAAAGCAGGTTATTGGCTTACATGGCGCCTATAAAGAAAAAGTGAGCCTCATAAAAAACTAACGCCTTTATTTTTATTCGGCGGCAAGCCTAGAGTGGTAGATTTGTTGATGTCAAGAAAAAGTCCCCAAAGATCGATCTTGTACTGCAAAAACAAATCATCAATTTTTTCGTGAAATGGGGTACTAAGTAAATGACAGGAAAAAACAATAAACAGCCTATCACCCTTGAAAGGGCTTTAAATACGCGAGATTTAGGAGGGTATATTACTGCTGACGGCAGGAAAACGACCGACGTTTTCCTCAGGGGAGACTCTTTAGAAATTCTATCGGCTCGTGATAAGGACACCTTATTGGATCTTGGCGTCAGGACGGTCATCGACCTGCGAAACAACGATGAGATCTTAAGAACGCCAAGTATATTCGTGGATTGCTCTAAAATGAAATATTATAATATACCGATATTGCCTGAAGACAGTCAAGAGAAGTTCATTCGGCAGTCCGGATATGCGTTTCTGATGGGTGATTTGTATATTTCAATATTGGAAAAAAGCCGGGGAGCTTTCTGCAAAGTATTCAGGATATTGGCTGAGGCCGACGGAAAGGTACTCTATCATTGCAGTTCGGGTAAGGACAGGACCGGCGTTGTATCGGCGCTCCTGCTTAAACTGGTGAACATTGACGATCAGGCTGTAATAGAAGATTATTGCCTGACCGAAGTTCTTATGGAAGAAAAGCTGTCCATCATGAAGGCCGAAGCCAAACGTATGGAAGAGTACCCTGATGACTTTCTTGATGAAGTGATGAGCGCCAAAGCGCATACTATGGCGAAGTTCCTGGAGCATCTAGAAAACAACTGGAACGGTGCTGAAGCTTATCTGAGGGCTATCGGTCTATGTGACGACGAAATAACGCGACTAAAGGTTAAAATGACAGAAGATGAGGAGAAATATGAGTGATATCCTTATCCAAAACGTTGTTGAAAATTTAAAGTATGTCGAAGTCCTGAAAAACCTAAGCCTTGAAATTGTACAGGGAGAAATATACACATGCCGGATATAAAGCCGTTTCCATGGAGATTTGTAGCTCCGCTTTATTTGGGGTCTTCACTTAACTCCATAAATACCACGCTACTTGCTACTGCTTTAGTACCAATCGCTAAGTTCATGAATGTCTCCGTGGCTCAAACAACCATATTAGTCACGGTACTCTACCTGGCCTGTTCGGTTGCTCAGCCTACCGCTGGAAAATTGTCAGAGGAGTTCGGGCCGCGCCGGATATTTCTGGGTGGAATTATTATCGTTTTACTAGGCGGCTTAATCGGGGGCTTTGGACAGAATCTGCCTATGCTTATCGTGTCAAGAATCCTCATTGGTATCGGCACGTCAACCGCCTACCCGTAAGCCATGATTCTTATCCGCTGTCGGGCAGAGACCGCCGGTCTAGCCAAACCGCCTGGAAGCGTATTGGGCGCGCTTCAGATCTCCGCCCTGGTCACAAGTGTCGTCGGGCTGCCGATAGGTGGAGTTCTCGTAGAATTTTGGGGATGGCGTACAACATTTTTTATAAACATCCCCTTTGCGCTTGGCGCATTAATCATGACCTTATTATGGATTCCACGGGATATTCCTGCCCAAGGTGCAAAATCATTTATCGGAATTTTTTCCCGTATCGATGGAACTGGAATTATCGGATTTGCCGCAACAATGATCTCCCTCCTGATATTCCTGTTCTCTCTGCCTTATTTCGCTTGGATTCCTCTCGTCCTGACCGTAATTTTCGGTGCAGCTTCGATCTGGTGGGAATTACGCGTCAGGCGCCCGTTCATAGACGTACGCCTGCTTAGAAAGAATATGGCGATTACTCGTACGTATATACGTTTTGCGGGACTTACATTGTGCGTCTACACCGTACTTTATGGCTTAACTGCATGGATACAAGCGGCAAAGGGAATGAGTTCGTCAAACGCCGGACTGCTTATTTTGCCCATGAGTATCATTTCAGCTGCCGTGGCGGGTTTGATATCGAAAAGAAACATGGTGCGCGGTTCGCTTATCGCGGCTGCCGGATTCTCTGTTGCCGCATCTGTTTGCGTTCTGTTTCTGTCCACTGACTCCCCGATCGCTTTCATTGTGATAATCACTCTTTTATTCGGTGTCACGATGGGGTCGATGATTATCGGAAATCAGACCGCCATTTATACTCTGGTTGCCGCGGACCAGATCGGAACCGCTTCTGGACTTTTCCGCACTGCCGGTTATATAGGTTCCATTGTTTCTTCAGCCATAATCAGCATTGTTTTTCACAGGCATGTTTCGGATTCCGGGTTACATGCTATTTCTATCATCATGATTGCGGTTAGCGCCCTGGCACTGATCTTAACCGTCACCGATCGATGGGTCATGGCATTTTCAAAGTCAACAATCACCAATAACTGAGGTGGCAAAAAAAAACTGAATTATAGCCGTTAAGAGCAAACCTGTCGAAAGGCAGGGATGCAAAGCACAGTCGGAAAGGCTTCAGCTTCTGAATTAATTGGCCATTTGCCGGTTAGCAGCAATTCGGGAAATCAATAAGGATACAATTAAGAAAATTAAGAAATTAGAAAGTAAATAAAACCATTTAGAAAAGAAATTGTATCGAATAAAGCCTTCAAGAGGTCAATATGCTTTTGAAGGTTTTATTGCTTACAATTACTTAAATTGTAAAGTGAAAACAGGCACCAAATCGATGAAAAATAGCCTGACCAAGCGATTATTTCTGAAATATACCCTGCCGCCAAGGGGATATTAGCTTCACTGGACATCTTTTTTACACATTCAAGGCATGTTGAAGCGATAGTTCTGATGGCGTATTGTGGTCAAGACAAAAAATAATGGGGTATGACCACAATATGTAGTGGTTTTTGAGCTAAAAATGAGCAAAAATAGAGGCCAAAAAGTGCAAATTTTGGCCCGTTTTTTTGCCGTTTTCATAGATGACACGAGGTATTGGGTAGGATAGAATAAAGGTAGGAAAGGAGGATGTCCAATGGCAAAAAACGATAATATGCTGGCGATTTTATGGATGCTTAATTCTGGATCAAAAATAACTGCGAAGCAAATAGCGGAAAAATTAGAGATAAATATACGAACTGTTTACCGTTATATTGATTCACTCTGCGCAAGCGGAGTACCGATTGTATCAGATGCAGGACAGAACGGTGGATATAGTTTACTGAGTAATTTTATCCATGCACCTTTGTTTTTCGATATTGAAGAACAAAAAGCACTGCTTCATGCCGCCGTATTTGCCAACGAAGCGGGATACCCTTTCAGTGAGTCGTTAAACAATGCAACACAAAAATTAAAAATGTATTCAAACCGGGAACAGGAAAGTATTCTCAATCGCCACTTAGCCGGTTTCGAAGTGTTAAACCGTGATATTGCCCCGTCTGTTAAGCTGACATTGGAAGAACTGGAGCGGGCTGTAGCAAACGAATATTCTGTTGAAATTGAATACCGTGCAAGCCATGATGAACAACCCCAGCCAAGAGTGATTGACCCTTATGGAATGCTCTATTGGAACAATAAATGGTATACCGTTGGATTTTGCCATCTTCGAAATGAAATCAGAAGCTTTCGGGCAGAACGGATTTTTCGGATACAACGGACGCAAATGATGTTTAAAAGGCCGGAAGCCTTTTCTGCCAGGAAATTTTTTATTCAAAATCTTTTACCGGATTCTGAAAGTAAGGATGGGTTGGCCTCAGTAATTATTTGTGGCAGGTCAGAAGCTTTGGACGATTTGTGTATTCATTGGTTTTTAGGTCATCACCTGAAAGAGCGTACATCAAATCAAGCAGTTTTTTTATTAGACGAAAGAGCACTTCATGCATATGTACCCCATTTTCTCTTATCTTACGGAAAGGCTATTCAAGTGATTGAACCGCAGAGTTTAAAGAAAAAGCTTGTTTCTGTTGCATCGGAATTAATGGAATATTATCAATTATGATAGCTTCACTGACAGTAGTTGTCAGTGAAGCTGTTTTATTATGAAGATAAACATCGTTCTTTATCATGGATGGATGTTTGATTAACGCTTGAAAAATTAAAAAATGGAGGACATGTGTATGAATAATAATGCTGTATATCTTTATGTATTTGATACAATGGCTGATTGGGAAGTTGGATTTTTGACTGCAGAGTTAAACTCAGGAAGGTATTTTAGGAAGGATGTATCACCAGTTAAAGTAGTAACTTTAGGACTTGAAAAGAATTATATTACTACAATGGGCGGGTTGAGAATACTACCTGATATTGATTTGGAAGAATGCAACATAAAAGAAACTGACGCTTTGATTTTACCTGGTGGTGAAACGTGGATGGAAACAATTCATCAACCAATATTAAGTTTAGCTAAACAATGTATCGATAAGAATATAATTGTAGCGGCGATATGCGGTGCGACAATGTCACTTGCTCAAAATGGACTTCTAGATTCAAGAAGTCATACAAGTAATGATTTGGGATATCTTAAAATGGTCTGCCCGAACTATGCGGGAGAAAAGTACTATAAGCAGGAGTCTGCGGTAACTGACGGAAAGCTGATAACTGCTTCCGGAATAGCTCCGTTGGAATTTTCCGTACATGTCTTGAAAGCTTTGGACGTGTTTTCTACAAAGAAATTAGATGCCTGGTATAATCTTTATAGGACTCATGAATCCGAATGTTTTTATGAGTTGATGAATTCAATCCAATAATGAGGGTATAAGAGTGGATCTGTTATGTCCAATTAAAGAGGAATAAAAATGACTGATAGTAAAAAATATATAGAAGTGTCAGGTAAATATACAAAGAATGGAACATCTGACGGCTTTACATCTATTACTCCGTTTATAGTAATAAAGAATCCTTCTGAAGCAATAGAGTTCTATAAAGCTGTTTTCAATGCAAGTGTTTAGGTGTCAGTCTGTCAACTTGTCAACTTGAAGATGTATGACAAATATTTACTCTGCTGCCAAGGAGATACTATATGAAAGGCATAAATATAATTGAGCCGATTCCTGAGATATTTTTTAATCAAATATAAGAGAAGCTTAAAATGTTTTTTGCAACCGGAGGTATGCCTATGGAGGAAGAACTGAAAATAGAACTCGAAAAAGAGCAGGAAGTATTGTATACTGTAAAAAATGATGTTGATATTGCCTTAAGCAAGCTTATCGGTGTATGCCTTGATAAGGGCATCACCGAGGAAATTCAGGTAAGAAGCAAGCGTATGGCAGCAATACTCGGGGATTTCTGACAAAAGGCAGGTATAAAGCTGAAGCAAGTCAGACATCTTTCATGTATAGATGGAATGAAGGAAGAAATAGCATATCGTATTTAGATGAAGCAGCTCTAAAAGTATACCTCACCACCAAGGAACCAGTGGGTCTTCACGACATCAGAATTGTCTACTCAAGGCACTGTGAGGCCGTTGTGAGAATTGAACGTGCCTGAAACCGTTGCAGGTCAAGGGTTAAAACGATTTTCAACCTTTAAAATGATCATATGACCCTTGAGTAGATAAAAAAGATGGCATAGCCTATACATGAAGTAGAGACAAGCTTAAAGGCTTGTTTCTTTTTATTGACAATAGTGCTTTTGTGGGTTACTTGATTTTGAATGAGAAAAATGGTATTATGTAGAAAAATAAATGGAGAGAAGGATTCATAATGTATTGTCCGATTTAAGCGTAAATAAAACAAAAAGTTGATGCTGCTTATAACAGCCCTGTTTTGTTATGCTTAAATTTAATTAGAAAGGACGTTACTTTTATGAAGCCAAAAAGAAATGTTTGGCTCATGTATGTTATTGCTCTTTTACAGGGTATGGTATTCTATGGGCCAATTGCTACTTTATACCGCCAATCAGCCGGTGTAACTATTTTTGAGATTACAATTATAGAGAGCATTTCGCTTGCTCTTTGTCTATTACTTGAACTTCCTTGGGGTATTGTTGCCGATAGAATTGGTTATAAGAAAACCATGCTTTTTTGCTGTGTCCTATTTTTTGTTTCTAAGATTGTGTTTTGGAAAGCGTTAGGTTTTGAAGCATTTTTAGTCGAAAGAATCATGTTGAGTATAGTAATTTCAGGACTCTCGGGTGTGGACAGCAGCATTCTGTATTTATCCTGTGATAAAGATAATACACAAAGAGTATTTGGGATATACAATAATCTGCAAACTGCAGGTATGCTTTTTGCCTCTGCAATATATTCTCTGGTTATTAAAGATAATTATAGACTTGCAGGATTTCTAACTGTTTTTAGCTATGGGATTGCTACAATAATTGCTTTCTGGTTGGTCGAGCTTAAAAACAATAACAATGGAAAGTCAAGAGAAGGAGCTGGCAATTTTTTTGTACTGCTAAAGCGAATATTGAAATACAAATATCTCATTTTGTTTCTGGTTGGAGTTGCTTTGTTGAACGAAACTCACCAAACCATTACAGTATTTTTAAATCAGCTTCAATACGTAAAGTGTGGGTTATCTGATGCTGCAATAGGATATATTTATATAGGCGTTACACTTGTTGGACTTTTGGGTATTTTTTCTGAAAAGCTGACTCGAAAACTTGGAAAAATGCAGTTTGTGTCCATTTTGTACGGATCGGCTGTTATTGCATGTATTATTCTTGGAGTGACTGTTAATGCTTGGCTTTCTGTTGCATCAATTGTAATACTTCGGATAAGTTTCAGTTTGTTTCAACCGTTACAAATGGAATTGCAAAACAAGCAGGTAGTCTCTCAAAACCGAGCCACCGAGCTTAGTATAAATGCAGTGATTATCAACTGTGTCGGTATAGGAACCAATTTGATATACGGTAAATTGGCGTATGTTAATATAGCATTTGCCATGTTTACTGGTGCACTCTTGTGTTTAGCTGGTTTTTTGCTTATCTATTTATGGCAAACCAAATGCAGGGGAAATTTACAGTCCTAAAATACAATATGTATATGCAATCTAGCCGCAAAAAGGAATGCTTGCTATTAATCCCTCGATGGTTGAATCAGCTCTGTCTGAAAGTGAAAAGAGTATATTGGCAGGTTCGCATGAAGAACGTGTGGTTCTAATAACGAATAGTAGTTTGAAGGATGAAGAGTAGGGTTTGACCACAAGACGTTGTAATAATAAAAAATCAAGAGGCAAAGTTTTTAGGTCAACTTAAATTGCCTACAGACGTTGCCTATTTTTTATACTCAAAATCAAAATAAGGGGAAGAAGACGATGCAAAAACTCTTTATATATGCCATAGATTTCATGAGTTAGAGCAAAATTAGGTACCATCAACTATTTTGAAGTCAGTTTGCAGAGTATATATGTCGCTGGAAAAGGGAACGATTAACGGCTTTATAGGGCCCAGTGGCCCTTTTATATATAACTATTTGATGAACAGTCTCCTTTGGATGGTAGTGTTATTAATGCAATTTTTATGAATGTGTTTTGTTACAGGTATTCCATCAAACTGTATCAAAGCAGGGGATTATAAATGATTTTTCCTATTTTAACAATGGGAAGCGGAGGATTTTTATGAACTTATATGTATCTGCGATAAATGAAATAATCGAATATATTGAATGTAATATAGGTGAGAGCCTACCATTAACAGATCTCTCAACCCGTGCAGGGATATCGGACTTCCATTTTAATAGAATATTCAAAACAGTTACCGGAATAACACTTAAACAATATGTTTTGGGAAGGAAACTCACTAAAGCACTTGAACAGCTTAGGAACACAGACAAGTCAGTTATAGAGATCGCAATGGACTTAGGCTTTGATTATCCCGAAGTTTTCAGCAGAGCCTTTAAAAAGCAGTTCGGCTTGTCTCCTACCGATATCCGGAATCAAAAGAACCGAATAAATGGAATAAAGAAGGCTGCCATAGTTGAAAGAGACATAATTAATTACAGAGGTACACTAGCTCTAAAGGGTAATTCAGTTTTTCTTGATGCAATGAAATTGAATGGAGTTAATGTAAAGGCGGATACCAATTCCGACACATTCAAGCAGAACCTGAAGACCTCAACAGAAACATTCATACTGGAATCGGCAAATAACGATGAGTTTAAACAAGAAAAATTTTATACCATCGTCAGCTGTGGAGGCAATGATAATGGAGAATACAACGTTTTTTGCGGGAGACAGCCTGTAAGTGATACGGGAATGATTGATTTTGATGAGTATAATATACCAGACGGATGGTATGTAGATTTTATATACCATGGAGATATGTTCGACATTAGAGAAGTCTTTATTGATGACCTGTATAAGTGGATTATGGTAAAAGAGGCTGAGATGAATCCGAATGGAATCGGGATGCTTAATATTTACGATAATAACTATCCGGAAGACAATAAGGTTCATATTCTGGTTCCCATAAAAAAACCGATATAGTCAGCAAGAAAAATCATGAAGCATATTTCAAATTACCTTAGAATAAAAACCGAGGGATAAAACCTTCGGTATTTTATTATAGGATGTGATTGTATGAACAGTATTCAAAGTTCTTTAGTCAGATTTATGCTTCGCAGGTCGAATATTTGGAACAAGCCGCTGAATGAAGTCAGAAAGACCATGGAAGGCATAAAATCAAATGGCATGCCAAAGGGCATTGAAATTTTAAGGCAAACGATGAATGGAGTCAGCTATGAGGTATTCAGGCATCCTTCCGGGAAGAAAGGTAAAGTGATTCTTTATTTCCATGGAGGAGGTTTCTGTCTTGGTATTTTCCCGGCTAATCGTGAATTTGCTGCAAGGATTTGTTCGATGACAGAAACTGATGTTTATATGCCGGATTACAGATTGGCACCGGAATATCCTTTCCCGGCAGCATTAGAAGATGCGATAGCAGCCTATAGAGGTATTGTCGGAAATGGTTTTAATGGAAAAGATGTAATAATAATGGGTGATTCGTCAGGATGCGCGCTGGCTGTGTCTGCACTTCTTGCACTGAAGCAGAGCAGTATAGAAATGCCCTGCGCATTGAACTTTATTACACCGGTTTTTGATCTTGCCGGCAAGGGGGACTCCTTTACTTCGAAAGCGGCGAAAGACCCATTCAAGCTGGTTGACCCGCTTGGAATTGCTAAAATATACGTTGCTGCAAATAATCCCACCTCTCCTGCGATTTCTCCATTATATGGCGAGTTGGACGGTCTGCCGCCCGTATTGATTCATGCTGCAGAGCATGACGTGTTTTTAAGCGATTCAACGAGGTTCGCAGAAAAAGCAGAAAATGCAGGTGTTAAAGTGGACATCAGGGTGTGGAGAAAGATGTGGCATATATTTCATATGCAAGCACCTTTTGTACCGGAATCAAAAAAGGCACTGGACGAGATTTGCTTAATAGTCAAATCAATGGTGTAAAGCTAATAATTTAATTTTTTATACAAATATGTTATATTATGGTATAAATAACGTATAAAATGGATCTGAACAACAACAAGGAGGAGTAATTATATGGACTACTCAGTACCTATCCTATCCATTGTATTCATGGCGGTTGTCGCCATGTTGGGCATCGTAATTCCAGTTGTGCTGCTGCTTGTATTCCGGAAGAAATACAAGACGAATATCCTGGCTTTCTTTATCGGCTGCGCTGTTTTTATCGTATTTGCATTGATAATCGAAGCTATCCTGCATAGACTCATCTTGTCATCGGCCATTGGCCTGAAAATCCAAGGGAACATCTGGCTTTTCGCGGTTTATGGCGGCCTGATGGCCGGTATTTTTGAAGAGACGGGCCGGTTCACAGTTTTCAAAACCTTATTAAGGAAAAAAAGCGGCAATGACGGCTACGCCCTGATGTATGGCGCCGGTCACGGCGGATTTGAGGCGTTTTACCTTCTCACGGTCAGCATGATTTCATATATCTCAATGGCTGTTATGCTGAATGCCGGCATGTCCGGGACAGTGACTGCCGGTGTGACGGACGAGATGGCACGGAAAACGCTTGAGGCCACATTCACCTTTTTGGCTAATACACCGCCGGCATCATTTTTGATGAGCATCGTTGAACGCATGGCTGCCGTAGCCCTTCATATCTCATTATCGGTGCTCGTTTGGTTTGCCGCAAAGGATAAAGGTCGTTTTTGGTTGTACCCGCTGGCGGTTATACTGCATGCGGTCGTCGATGCGGCCGTCATCATCATGGCAAGAAACGGTTTGAATGTCTGGATCATCGAAGCCGTTCTTTATGTGATGACAGCCTGCTGCATCATAGTTGCCCGTATTGTGTGGAAAAAATCGGTGTCTGAGCAGGTTAACCATAGCATAATTAACGAGGCCGGAGTGTAAAAGCTCCAGTGGAATTTTTCAGGAGGACTCATGAAAGCAATAAAGATAACTCTCATTTGTATATTGTCGCTGGCTTTTATTTTATACATACTGCTTCCCGTAGGCTTTGGTTTATATGCATCATTCGAGAAAACAGGGGAAGTGGGTCTGCCACCTGATGGATTCAACACGATTCAGCTTTTGACAGAAGATGGCATTCAGTTGAAAGCCTGGTATAAATCACCTGAAAACGGAGCTGTCATCCTTGTGCTTCACGGAGCGAACAGTTCACGTGACAGCGTTCGTTCGCATGCTCAGATGCTGTCCGATAACGGTTTTGGCGTGCTTGCACTTGATTTGAGAGGGCATGGAGAGAGTAAAGGTGGTGGCAATTCTTTTGGCTGGAACAGTACTCGGGACGTAGGCGCCGTTATGCTTTTCCTTAAGGAGCAAACCGATGTTAAAATGATCGGAGGGCTTGGTTTGTCCATAGGAGGGGAGGCACTGCTGGGAGCACTATCGACTTACCCTCAGGTAAGGGCAGTAATTGCCGATGGTGCGACACAGCGCTCGATTAAAGATTATCTTGTTCTGCCTGCCAGACAAGGTTTGGTGCGCAGCTGGTCAACACGAGTAATGTATGCGGCTGTTGGGTTTTTTACAGGTGACACTCCTCCCGCTCGATTGGTAGATTCCATCATAGATGCAAAAGAAACAAGACTGCTGTTGATAGCCGCCGGCGGCGTAAAATCTGAAATTGAGTATAACGAATATTTCCAAAATACCGCAGGTAATAGGGCTGAGTTATGGGTGGTGCCCGGTTCAGGTCATACCGGAGCATACAATTTAAACAGGGAAGAATACGAACATAGGGTCATCAAGTTCTTTTATGATACTTTGGTTCAAGATAAGGAATAAATGTCCGATATTGCAGAGGAGGAAAATATAACAACAATATTTCAATAGGGAGGATAGCATCATTTTTGGTCTTCAGTTAGTGCTGTTATGATAGAACAAATATAAATGGTGACTGCCTTCAAAAAAGAAAAAACGAAAGAGGGTTCTATTGCTATTGGCATTATGATGATATCATCTCAGACGAGAGTATTTATTTTTAGGAATTCATCCGATTTACTGAAAGCAGGGATTTACGAAAATGCTCTTGGATTAAGCATTTTGTAAATTTTGGATAAAAAACAGATAAGCATAAATACCTTCCGGGAGGGAGATAAAGCGGTACCACAAAGCTCCGAAGCAGAGCTGCTGTCGGAGTTTGGATATCCGACACATAGAATTATATTTGGAGGTAACAGTATGGTTTTCGAATTTGCCTGTAGAAAAGACATTGACAGTTGGATGGAATTATTAGAGTTGGTTAAGGACAATTTCCCAGGATTAGATAAGGAAGCCTATAAAGAAGGTATTCAATTAAGTATTATAAAAAAGGAAGCTTTAGTTGCTAAAAAGAATGGGCTGGTGGTTGGGGCGTTAGCTTTTTCGACAGAAAATAATGAACTGCTTTTTTTAGCGGTCCATCCAGAATATCGAAAAATGGGGATTGCTCAAAATCTTATAAAGAAGATGATATCTTTATTTCCAAGAGGAGCGCAAATAAGTGTTATTACATATAGAGAAGGTGACCCGCAAGGGATTGCTGCAAGAAAGTTGTACCTAAATCTAGGTTTTGAATGTGGTGAATTGCTTATGATTTTCGAATACCCATGCCAAAAAATGGTTTACAATATTTCTTAAATTTCGTGGATTTTCAGCGGTCTATTGTGCAGATTTGTTACACATTTCAGAAAAACTTCTCAATGTTAATTTATTGGGAAGATACCCCGCCGCCAAGGGGATAACAGATTGATGCAGCATCTTTATTGTCTACTCAAGGCATTGTGAGGCCGTAGCTTTGGTGGTTAGGGAGTAGAATAATACTAAAATCCTCTGATGGCGAATTTTCATCAGAGGATTTTTAGTGAAATAAGTTCTTAAGTGCTGTACCTGGGAAAGCTCCGAAAAAAGGCCAATAAAATCATGATTTTATTGGCCTTTTTTCGGAGCTTTCCCTGGCACCATAGATTTAGGTTGACAAAATAGTAAAATTTAGAATAATATATTACTATTAGTAATATTACTAATAGTAATATATAGTGCTTTATTGTAGAGAGGCAGTGAGGTAGTGGATAAAATAATTTTAAGCTTGTTATTAATAAAAAGCATGACAATATATGAAATGCGAGGGTTTATTAGTCAATATTTAAGTTCTGCATGCAGCGATAGCCTTGGAAGCCTTCAAGCTGCTATTAAAAAATTGATGGCTGCAAATCAAATTACTTATCATGAGTTTGTAGATAAAGGACTAAATAAAAAGGAATATCGCATCACGGACAGGGGACTGGAAGCCTTTAAAAAGTGGATTGAAACACCTATGGATTTTCAAAAGGCAAAGAACATGGAAGAAAGTAAGTTTTTCTTTATGGGAGTTACACAGACGGAGACAAGAAAGAAACTAATTAGAAGCTATATTGATAGTTTAAAACAAGAGCAAGAGAAGTTGCTGCACATTCAGAGTATAGTTGAAGCCACAAAGGAGAATGTAATCGAAAGAAATGTAGAACGTATCTTAAAAGATGAAGAATTACAGAAGCATATACTTCAAGTATCTATGGACGATAAACTGGAAGATACAGTTCTTAATATATATCGGTATCAGATATTTTGTTTGGAATACGGGTTAGAGAAAATACAATTTGATATTGATTTTTTCGAGAAAATATTAATCAAGGAAGAGGATAACTAAAACAATGGTTTCCCAAAACAAGTTTATTAACACTATACATAGCAAAATTGGGGGGGGATAAATATTGAAGAAAATAGCTATTATTGGTGGAGGTATTGCTGGACTTAGCGCCGGGATATTTGCCCAGAAAAATGGTTTTAAAAGTATTATTGTGGAGAAACACCATACTTTAGGTGGAGAATGTACAGGTTGGGACCGCGAAGGTTGCCACATTGATGGTTGCATCCATTGGTTGGTTGGGACTAAGGAAGGAACACAAATCTATGATCTTTGGAAGGCCGTGGGTGCACTGGGTGGGGTTGAGATTTATCATCCTGAGAGTTTTATGGCTGTTGAGCATGACGGTGTTACAGTACATTTCTATCAGGATCTTAATCGCCTCAAGGCAAGTTGGTTAGAGATATCGCCAGAAGACAAAGATATGATAGAGGAGTTTTGCAAGGATATAAGACAGCTGCATTCCTTTTCTATACCAGCAGGGAAGCCTGTAGACATGATGAGCATAGTTGGAAAAATAAAGTACATTCTCTCATTGAAGGATGTTGGCTCAATTATGCAGAAATACGGAAAAATTAGTGTGAAAGAATTGGCGATGAAGTTTAAGCACCCAGCGCTGAGGGAAGCTATAGCTTCATTTATGCCAGAAGGAGACTATAGTGCAATATCTGTTCTTTTCCCGCTTGGAACCTTTACTGGGGGGCAGTCTTCTATTCCCATAGGAGGCTCCAAGGCACTGACTCAGCGTATGGTGGAGAAGTATCTTTCATTGGGTGGTATAATTGAGAC
>Ga0196971_1000818_pt1 | contig 17976 bp, 14 predicted proteins | sample S1v_1013CmetaG_FD_148660 | JGI IMG/M metagenome (GOLD analysis project Ga0196971, IMG submission 148660) | Soil microbial communities from Anza Borrego desert, Southern California, United States - S1+v_10-13C | ecosystem: Environmental > Terrestrial > Soil > Desert | place: USA: California... | reverse complement strand
CAAGGATATCTCGAAGCTGAAGGAGCCGCAGGTCCCCTTCCTGCGGCGCGGCCTGGGCGTCATTTTCCAGGATTTTAAGCTGCTGCCGGAACGCACGGTCTTCGATAACGTGGCCTTTGCGCTCGAATGCACGGAAGTGCCCAGGCGCGAAGTGGTCAAGCGGGTGCCTGCGGCTCTGGAACTGGTGGGGCTACGGCACAAGACCCATTCCCGCTGCACGGAGCTTTCCGGCGGCGAGCAGCAGCGAGTGGCTGTTGCCCGAGCCATCGTACGGAACCCGGTTCTGCTTGTGGCGGACGAGCCCACTGGTAACTTGGACCCCGAAAACTCGTGGGCCATTATGAAGCTGCTCAGCGACATCAACAAAATGGGTGCCACCGTCGTGGTGGCCACGCACGCCAAGAACATCGTTAATGCCATGAAACGGCGGGTCGTCGCAATTGAGCGGGGCCGGATCGTTCGTGACGAGGAGAGGGGGTCCTATGGCTATGAGTCCTAGGGCCTGGGTGAACGCTCTCCGTGACGCGGTTCGCAGTATGACCCAGAGCTCCCTCATGTCGCTGGCCTCCATCGCTACCGTCGCGGTGTCGCTTCTGGTGCTTTCGGTGGTGCTGCTGCTAGCCGTGAACCTGGAGAAGGCGGCGAGGACGGCGGAGCAGCAGGTTGAGATCCGGGCTTTCCTATGTGCAAGTAAGGACGATAGTCCCACATGTCCCCAGCAGGAGTTACAGCCAGATCAAAAGAAGGCTATAGTGGACCAGATTTCCAAGATTCCGGGCGTGAAGCAGGCGACCTTCAAGACCCGGGACGAGGCCCTCCTAGAAATGCGGGCCAAGTTCAAGGCGCACGCCGATATTCTGGACGGGCTCGACGGCGAAAACCCCCTTCGCGATGAAGTTGTGGTGACCGCCGTGGAAGTGGTGCAGGTCCAGGGCATCGCCGAGGCAGTCCTGCAGGTTCCCGGCGTGGCGGAGGCCACCTGGGGTCAGGACATCGTCAAGCAGCTTACGGCTTTCACCCACGCCGTCCGCATCGGCGGTATTGGGTTGGTGCTGTTGCTGATCATCGCGACGGTGCTGACAATCTCCAACACCATTCGCCTGGCCGTTTATGCCCGGCGGCGCGAGATCTCCATTATGAAGCTTGTGGGCGCTACTGACTGGTACATTCGCCGCCCGTTCATGGTGGAAGGCATCGTTCTGGGGGTCTTCGGCGCCCTCCTGGCCATGGCCCTGGCGGGCTACGGCTATCAGCGGACGATTGGGTATCTCGACGTGAACATTCCCTTCATGCCGCTGGTGCGGCCTGAGGATGTGCTTATGAACCTTACGGTTGGCCTGGTGGCTTTGGGCGGTTCTCTGGGGGCGGCCGGCAGCCTGATCTCCATGCGCCGGTTCCTCAAAGTCTAGCGGAGGTGTGAGTGGATGCGTGTTCGCCAGGGCTCGGCTCGAACCCTACGGTGGTTCCTGGTGTCCGCACTGGTAGCCGTTCTACTGACGCAGGCGGCGCCCCCCACCCGCGCTGACGACAGCCTTTCAGACCTGAACAAGCAACTGCAGGAGATTCAGAGGCAGAAGCAGAACGCCGACAACGAACTGGCCCGGGTCAACGTTGAGGCGACGGAAGCTACGAAGCAGCTTGAACTGGTAATCCAGGAGTACACCGTCGCCAACGGCCAGCTGCAGGTGCTCAAGGCGCAGAAGGCTGTGGCCGAACAGGATCTCAAGAAGACTGACGCCGAGTTGAAGGAAGCCGAAGTTAAGTACGCCATTCGGAAGCAGACCATGGCTTCGCGTATACGCTCCATCAACGAGGAGGGGCGGGTCAACTACCTGGCGGTGCTCTTCGGGGCCACCTCGTTCGGCGACTTCATTGCCCGGTTCGACATGCTGAAGATGGTCGTCAAGCGCGACGGTGAGTTGTTTGCCGTCATCCGCACGGAGAAGAAGGGCCTCGAGGACAAGAAGGCCGCGGCTGTGGAAAAGAAGATGCGCCTCGAGACGCTGGTGGCTCAGGAGACCGAACGGGCCGACCAGGTGGCTGCCAAGAAGGCAGAGCAGGAGACCGTCTCTCGCACGCTCGACCGTCGCAAGAGCTCCCTGATTGATCAGCTGGACGATTACGACCGGGTGACGCAGGAGATCAACCAGAAAATCTGGGAGATTCAGCAGCGGGAGAAGCGTAAGGGTGGCAAATTTGCCCCTCTCTGGCCCGTGAAGAACTCGTCGATCACCGACGTGTTTGGTCCCCGGCTCCACCCCATTCTGGGTGTCTGGCGTCAGCACAACGGTACGGACTTTGCGGTTCGACACGGAACGCCGGTATACGCCATCGAAGACGGCGTCGTGATTGTTGCCGGCTGGAACGATGCGTACGGCAACCTTGTGGTGATTGATCACGGCGATGGCGTTGCCAGCTGGTACGGGCATTCGTCCCGGCTGCTGGTGAAGCAGGGGCAGGCGGTGACACAGGGCCAGCAGATTTCCGAAGCCGGGTCCACCGGCTGGTCCACGGGGCCTCACCTGCACCTGGAGATTCATGCAAACGGCAAGCCACAGGATCCCATGGGCTACCTGGACTAGCGCCTGAGGTCAAGCCAGCATAGAGAAGCCGCCCGGCCTCAGCCGCCCACAGGGGTCGCTGGGGCCGGTCCTCTCCGTTTGACCCCGGCTCTGCTCGCAGAGTATACTCTTCGTCAGAGCCCGATACAGATGAACGTATAGTCCCTCTAGTTTGCATGAGAGGATGACCTGGTCGATGGTGGAGAAGAGCAAGGCTATCGCCTTAACGGCGGTATTGGTTTTTTTCAGCAGTCTTCTCGGTTTGTACGGTGGCGCCGCGGGCTGGCTGCCCGGCTTGAATGCCCTGGTCACGCCGCCCCCTTCGGCCAAGCAGGACAAGTTGGCCGCAGCTCCTGACCTGAGCGCGGTCGACCAGGAGCAGCTTGCCCGCGTGCAGAAGGCGATTGAGGACAAGTTCATCTCGCCGGTAACCCCGGAGAAGCTGACTGAAGGGGCCCTGAAGGGCATGGTGCAGGCGTTGGGCGACCCCTATTCGCTGTACATGACCCCGACGGAGTACAAGGCGTTCCTGGATCACTTCAAAGCGGAGTTCAGCGGCATTGGCGTGAACGTGGAGCTGTCGCCCAAGACGGGCCTGATCACGGTCATATCGCCCATAAAGGGGAGCCCTGGCGACAAGGCCGGCGTGAAGCCCGGTGACTCCATCGTGCAGGTGGACGCCACCGACATTCGCGGCTTCCAGCTCGAAGAAGCCGTTCAGCTGATTCGTGGTCCCAAGGGCACGAACGTGACGATCAAGGTCATGCGTGAAGGGGTCAGCGAGCCGCTCACGTTTACCATCGTCCGCGACCTGATCAAGGTTGGCGACGTTGAAGCGAAGATGGTCGATGCCGCGAACGGCATTGGATACCTGTACCTGCGGACGTTCAACGAGCAGGCTGGTGACCGGGTATCGGCTGCGATTCGGGACCTGAAGGCTCAGGGCATGACCCGGCTCATCTTCGACCTGCGGCAGAATCCGGGCGGCTTGCTGGACGAGGCCATTCGGGTCTCCAGCGTAATCGTACCCGCGAAGAAGACCGTTGTCAGTGTGGAGACGCGGAACAACGAGAAGCAGAACTACCCGTCCACCGCGAAGGCGGCCGTGTTCGACATGCCGCTGGTGGTGCTGGTGGACGAGAACAGCGCCAGCGCTTCGGAGATTGTGGCCGGTGCCATTAAGGATCTGAAGCTCGGCGTGCTCCTGGGCAAGAAGACGTTTGGCAAGGGCACGGTCCAGTCTTTCTTTGATCTGCCGGATGCCTCGGGCATCAAGCTCACCACGGCCCGTTATTATACGGCGGGCGGCAACATGATTCACGGCAAGGGTATTGAGCCCGATATCGACGTTGCCAACCCGAACAAGGTACTGCCGGGTGATCCGGGTGATCCGCAGCTGGAGAAGGCACTCGAACACATCAAGACACTCAAGCGCTGACCTGGGAGTGCTCGCGGGCCCGGGACGATGATGCGCAAGCCTGGAGGGAAGGTCGTTGGCCCTGCTCGGCATGATTCGGCTCGTCCTAGCCTCCCAGCCGCAGTGGGTTACCAGCGGCTGGGCTCTGGCGCTTCTGCTGGTAGCGCTGATACTGGTGTTCATTCAATACCGCAGGGTGTCGTCGTCTGAGACGGAGCTCTACGGGATTCCGAAGCACTCGCCTATCGCCGAGACACTTTTCTCTCTGCTCGTCGGTGTCATTGGTGGCGTGGCAGGCAGCCTGGTGCTCTCTCTGGCCGGTATCGGGCTGGTGGAGCTGCCGGGAACGGCATCGGCGCTGCTGTTCCTCTGGCCGGTTTCGGTGGTGCTGGGAGCGATTAACCCCCGCTTCATCTGCTTTGCCTACTCGGCTACCCTGATCTCGGTGGTCAGCCTGGCTACGGGGTGGCCCCGGGTAGACGTGCCGTCGCTGGTGGGGCTGGTGGGCGTCATTCACATGGTGGAAGCCCTGCTGATTTGGCTAAGCGGTGCAAGCTGTGCCACTCCCATGTCGATTAACGGCCAGCGTGAAGAGGCGGTGCCGGGGTTCCGGCTCCAGCGATACTGGCCGGTGCCGCTGATCATTCCCCTCTTCTCAATCTCGGGGACGCCGCCGGTGGCGATGCCGGACTGGTGGCCCCTGCTCCAGCCCGACCCGGGGCTGCTGACGGCCGGGGCCAGCTTTGCCTGGCAGCTGGTACCCATTGTCGTGACGATGGGCTATTCGGACCTGGCCATTGCGGCGCCGCCGCACTCAAGGGTGCGGCAGTCGGCCCGCAACCTGCTGATCTATGCGGGTGTCTTGCTGGTGCTGGCGGTGCTGGCCACGCATTTCCGGCCGGTGGTCTGGGTGGCGGCCCTGTTCTGTGCGCTGGGCCACGAGGCCATGGCGGTGCTGTCAGGGCGGATGCAGATGCTGGGCGTGCCTTACTTGCGGCGGCCTGTCCGAGGGGTTGGCGTGCTCGACGTACTGCCCGGTTCGCCTGCGGCTCTGGGGGGGATTAAGACCGGCGCCGTGATTGCGACGGTCGATGACCTGGAGGTGCACTCACGGGAGGATCTCCATGAGGCGCTCATGTCGGCCCAGTCGTTTGTGCGGATCATGTACCGCAACGGTCGCCAGTTGGAGCACTGCCGCATGCCCCGTCCGCCCGAAGGGCTGTTGGGCCTCGGGGTGATATTGTTGCCCGAGCCCGGCGACGAGGCGATGACCAAGTTGGGGCGGCCGGCTTTCTTTCGCTACTCAGGTTTGGAACGTTAAGATAAGCAAAACCACCCCTCTGCGGTCCCGGCAGAGGGGTGGTTTCGTTTTAGGGGCAGCGACCGCTGCTGAGGCGGGCCCGTCAGGGGAGGCGGATGATGACGGCATCCTGATCGACAACCGGGGGGCGGCGCCGGAACACATGAACGACACCGGACCCGGGCGGGGTGCCGCGCGGGCGACCACCGTAGCGGGCCAGGTACGAGCTTACAGTCGGGATGGGCAGGGGAGCAGGTGGGTCCATTTGCAGCGGTGGCACTGGCTCAGGGGGTGGCTGTGGCAGTTCGTCGGCGGGTTGCGGAGCGGGCTCGGGTTCGGCTGCTTCCGGTTGAGGTGCTTCCGGCTCGGGTGCTTCCGGCTCCGGTGCCTTCGGCTTTGGCGGGTCGAGGGGGACGGCCACTTCCCGCCGGGTTATGAGGGGCCGACGGGTCAAGGCCAGGAGTCGGGCGGCCTCGGAGCATTCTTCAACCGGTTGGGCGTCGGAGACCGTAACCAGTTCGGCCTCTACGTGTTGGACGAGCCGGGACTCGGAAGGGGAGGTCTGCGCGGGTTCGGCCTCGGACTCGGGCGCGGATTCGGGCGCGAACTCGGGAGTTATGTACAGCGTGTCAGTATCCGTATCCCACAGAGTGTGCAGGCCCAGCTTCTCACAGAGGCACTGCAGGGCTGGCAGCGAAGCCACATCGGTCTCCAGAATCGGCTCCTGGCCCAGTACGAGCCGCAGAGTGCTCACGCCTCGTCCCTCCTCTGTTGCGCGTCTTGGGTGAGAGTACCTTATGCGACTCCTGCCCGTTGGTGAACGCGCAGAAACCCCGGGTGCTTTCTGCAAAGCAGTCGGGGTTTCGATCTAGCGAGACACGAAGAGCTGCGTGGCCGTGGAGCCGCTGCTGCCCGTCGCCGTACCGATGCCAACATGCGTGAAGGCCGGGTTGAGAATGTTGGCGCGGTGGCCGGCGCTGTTCATCCACATGGCGTGAATGCGGCTGGCGTCGCTGCCCTGGGCGATGTTCTCGGCAAACTGGGTGTACCGCACACCGTTGCGAGCCAGCATCTGGGCCGGCGAGCCCAGGGTGGGCGATACGTGGCTGAAGTAGCGGTTGGCGACCATATCCTGGCTCTTGGTGCGGGCCAGGTCGGAAAGCGTGGTGTCAAGCTGCAGGCGAGGCAGGCCGTACTTGCTGCGCTCCTGGTTGAGCAGGGTCAGCAGGGTGCTCGCGACCGGATCTGCGGTGCCGGCGTTGAGCGACTGGGCTGTCGTAGCGGTACTCGTGCGGGTGCCGGCGATGCTGTAGGAGGGCCGACGGTAGTAGTACGCAGCAGCCTGGGCCGGGAAGAGGGTCATGACGGTTGTGATTGCCAAAAAAACGGCAGAGATCTTTAGCTTCACGTACGGTCACTTCCTTTCGTTTTCGTCCTCGTCCGGAGTGTTGAGTCTAACGCACGCGGCCGGGAAACCCAACCCGCAAAACCTGGATTGGCAGTTGAGGCAATGCGGTCTGTCACCGAATTTGGGGTTCTTCATACGCTGTAGCTGGCGAGGGCCACACATAAGTGCGAACCAAGCTCCTGTATGAAGGAGGGTGCGTTGTGACTCAGTACTTACCGCCCAAGACCGGCGGCCAGGAAGCTCGCATTGTTCCGGGCCCGGTGCGGGGCGGAGCTTGTCCTCCGCCAAACGAGATCGTGGTGGTTGAGACGCGCAAGGTCTTTGACTTCTGCTTTCAGGAAGACATATTGGAGCGCTGCTTCTTTGTGCCGGGGCTGGGCGTAGGAGCGACCGTTACACAGTGTGAGATCACGAATGTGACCTGCACGGAGATTCTGGATCGGGAGCCGCTGCAGGATCAGGATGGCTTGTCGCTGGTCTCCATTCGGGTCAGCCTCGATTTGCGGATCACGATTGTGCCGACGACTGGGGCTACGCCGATTACCGTGACGCGCAGCATCGCCTTCCCGAAGCGTGTGGTGCTCTGTGCGCCGACTGGGACTGACGTGCACTGCGACGTGCGGGGGACGTGCATTTGTACGGTGCAGCCCGTCATGGGCGGGCAGGGGGGCACGGAGCCGAATGTGTGCTGCACCATTCAGCTATGCATCACGGTTACGTCTGCCGCGGATGTGAAGCTGCTGGTCCCGTCCTTCGGCGTGGTAATGCCGCAGGAGTGCCGGGTATCGCCGGCCTTCGGCGGGTGCCCGCCGATGCCGCCGGACGTGTGCGGGCCAGGGAGTGGGCCGGTGACGACAGCTCGGTAGAAGCAAGGGGCACCGGGTCCGACCTGGTGCCCTTCCGCGCTGCCCCCGGTATAGACAGAGCCATCCCCGGACAAAATGGGAACTGGCGCCCGCATGCACGGACGCCAGGGAGCCTGTAGTCGCCGTCCCACTTTCGTGTTCGGGCGGCCGCCTGGGATTTATGTTGCTGAAGCGACCGCTAACGAATAGCGGAGAAAGCTAGTGTGGCAATCAGCACGACCAAGATGATCGTAGGCAGATCAAACTCGATGGTGATCTTCACCGACTAGCCCCCCTCTCGGGGACACTGGCCGCCAGGGTCCGAAACCAATGTAGCATCACTGCGGCCAGCATCCTGTCGAAGGGCGTTGGCCGCAGTGGCCGTTGGCAAACAATCTTTCGTCAGGTTTCGACGCGGACGTATAGAATGATCACCATTCAGCTCTGCAGAACCGTAACAAGTGCGGCTGACGTAAAGTTGTTGGTTCCATCGTTCGGGGCTGTAATGCCGCAGGAGTGCCGGGTGTCGCCGGCCTTTGGCGGTTGTCCGCCGATGCCGCCTGACGTGTGCGGTCCCGGGAGCGGGCCGGTGATGACCAGTAGGTAGAAGTGTGGGGCACCGGGTCTGACCTGGTGCCCTTTGCGCTGCCACGGGAATAGATACAGCCACCCCGAGGCAAAATCAGAACTGGCACCCGGTGAGGGGTGCCAGGGAGCCTGCAGTCGCCGTCCCACATACGTGTTCGGGCGGCCGCCTGAGACCTATGTTACTGAAGCGACCGCTAACGAGTAGCGGAGAAAGCCAGTCGTACGATCAGCGCGACCAAGATGATCGTGGGTAGATCAACGTGGATGACGATCGTCACGAGTAGCACCCCCTCTCGGGGACACTGGCCGCTAGGCTCCAAAACCAATGTAGCATCACTGTGGCCAGCATCCCGACGAAGGGTGTTGGCCACAGTGGCCGCTGGCAAACAATCGTTCGTCAGGATTCGACCGTTTTCCAAAATCGCTCGGACGCCAAATCCTTCGCCTTTTTCTCCGCACCCAGAAGGAAATCCGGAGAGAAAGGCGTAATATTGTAATTGATCCCGTGTAATCGATTTCTCGGACACATGAACACCAGACCAAGGGAGCACAGTCTAGATTTCCGCAGGGGGGATGGCACCCCATTTTGTAATCGATTACTTGTAATCGATTTCTTCAAGAGAGAGAGGCGTGATCGAACGGATGACGATCAAGGATGTTGCTCATCGGGCCGGGGTTTCGGTGGCGACGGTGTCACGGGTCCTCAATGAAGACCCGAAAGTCAAGCCACACTACCGCACAAGGGTGCTTGAGGCGATCGCTGACCTCAACTACCGCCCGAACCGTTTGGCCGCCAACCTGCGGACTCAGCGGACCCGGGTGATCGGGCTGATCATTCCGGACATCCGCAACCCCTTTTTCATGGATGTCGTGCGGGGCATTGAGGATCGTGCCTGGTCTTCCGGCTATACGGTCGTGCTGTGCAATTCCGACGATGACCCTGACCGGGAGCGTGCCTATCTTGACGTAGCCCGCGAAGAACGCTGGGCCGGCGTAATTCTGCTGGCGTATGGCCTTGAGGCTGAGGAGTACAACAGCCTGGGAGACAGCGGAATTCCCCTGGTGCTCCTGGATCGGCGCTGGCCCGGGGTCGTGGCCGATACCGTGCTCTCCGACAACGTGGGCGGAACGCGCCTGGCGATTCAGCACCTCCTTGGCCTCGGCCACCGGCGGATCGGTTTTATCGCTGGCCCCAAACACTTCACGCCCGGCGCGGAGCGACTCCGGGGGTATCTAGAGGCCCTTGCTGAGGCGGGAGTGCCGGTTGAGCCGGGCTTGATCGTTGACGGGGGCTTCACGGAGGACGGTGGCCGCGAGGTATGCCTCGCCCTGCTGGATCTGGCTAACCCTCCGAGTGCCATTTTCTGCAGCAACAACCTCATGACCCTGGGTGCCCTGGCGGCGCTGAAGCAGCGGGGAGTCTCCATTCCCCAGGGCATGGCGGTAGTCGGGTTCGACGACCTGCCCTGGGCCGAGCTCCTTAGCCCGCCTATGACCAGTGTTGCCCAGCCGGCATACGAAATAGGTACGCAGGCGATGGGCTTGCTGTTGGAACGTACCTCTGGACAGGTTCCCGAGCGGCCAACGAGGGAGGTGATCATGGCGCCCGTACTGAAGGTGCGCGGCTCCTGCGGCGCCCGGCCCTAAGAGGCGCGCTTTGCGTCGCTGGAAGAGATCCGGTTTAGTCACATGGTGGGGTCGCAGAGATTTGTCCCGGGCTACATACGAGGACCGGATGCAAGCACTTCACAAGGTTTGGAGGCATGCAGATGAAAGCGAAGCGGTTCAACCAGTTTCTTACAGCGCTGGCCGTGATCATGATTCTCTCAATGCTCCTCAGCGCATGTACACCCGCCACCAAGACCAACCCGGAATCTGACCCCACCGCACCGAAGCAGGAGCAGTCCACCGGTAAGGCCCGCATGACCGAGCAGGGCACCCCCCGCAACGAAACGCTGATTGTGGACGCTCTGGACGGCCGCATTACCAACCCCAAACAGTTCAACCCCTATATTCCGGGCACTGCCTACTCGGAAGGGTTCCATCAGGTTTGCATGGCGAACCTGTATGAGATCGACGGCACCAAGGGCGACATGATCCCCATTATCGCCGCTAAGCCGGCTGAGGCACTGAACGCCGACTTTACGAAGTGGAAGATCACGCTCCGCTCCGGCCTGGCCTGGAGCGACGGGCAGGAGTTCTCGGCCGAAGACGTGGCCTGGACGCTAACTATGCTGTCCACCAACAAGGATCTGCCGGCCTACGGCTTCTGGAATCCCCTTATCAAGTCCGCCAAGGCGACCGATAAGGTGACTGTCGAGATCGAAATGAACAAGCCGTATCCGCGCATTGAGACACTGGTTGGCGACCAGATCTTCGATTCGCCCTTCCACGTGCTGGCGAAGCACATCTGGTCCAAAGAAAACCCTGCCACCTTCGCCGCGGCTACTCCTACCTGCATCGGTCCCTACAAGCTGAAGGACGTGGACGCCAACGGCATGTGGACCCTGTGGGAGAAGCGGGCTGACTGGCAGAAGGCCGCCTACGGCGCCTCCATGGGCGAGCCGAAGCCCAAGTACATTCTCTTCAAGTTCTATGGCCCGGAAGAGAAGCGGGTTCTCGCCGGCGCCGCGCATGATCTGGACGTCTTCATGGACATCACTCCGGACAGCTGGGATGTTCTGCGCAAGAAGAACGAGTATGCGAAGGCCTGGTTCGACCAGTTCCCCTACGCGAACATGGATGACCCGTGCGAACGCGGCATCTCGTTCAACACCTCGAAGGCACCGTTCGACAAGTTGGAAGTCCGCTGGGCCCTGGCCCTCGCCACCGACATTCAGAGCGTCTCCATGGCGACCTTCGGTGGGAAGATGCGTTTCTCTCCCATCCAGGTCCCGCCGCTGTCTGGTCTGCAGCCCCTCTACCACTTCGCCCTCGAAGATTGGCTGAAGAACCTTCAGCTGGCTGACGGCTACAAGCCCTTTGACGGGGAGCACTCCGCCAAGCTGGTGAAGTCGCTGGCCGGCGAGAAGGGCCTGCCGACCGACCCGAAGGCGCAGAAGGAGCTCTTCGGCGTGGGCTGGTGGAAGCATGACCCGAACCAGGCGGCCAAGCTGCTCCAGAGCGTAGGCTTCAAGAAGGGCAGCGACGGCAAGTGGCTGACCCCCGACGGCAAGCCCTGGAAGATCACCATTAATGCTCCTGCGAACTTCGAAGTGCAGTCTGGCCGCCTGGCCTTTGCTGTGGCTGACTCCTGGAAGAAGTTTGGCATTGACGCCACCGCTCAGGCCATGGAGGGCGGCCCGTTCTGGACCGCTGAAGGCAACGGCGACTTTGAAGCCGGCTCTTACTGGCCCGGCTGCGGTGTGCAGCCCGATGTGTACAATCAGGTCCAGGGCTGGCACAAGAAGTATGTAGTGCCGACCGGCCAGACGGCTCCTGGAAACCGGCAGCGGTACAAGAGCGACCGAATCAGCAACCTGATTGACCAGCTCTCGCCCCTCAAGCCCACCGATCCAAAGATTGTCCCCCTCGTCAACGAGCTGAACAAGGCCTTCGTTGAAGAGATGCCCTGGATCCCCATGTTCGGCACCTCCAAGTTCGTGCCCACGGACACCTACTACTGGACGGGCTTCCCGAACTCAAAGGATCCTTACTTCGGCCCGTGGTGGTGGTGGTCGAACTTCCCGTTCATCCTCCACAAGCTCCAGCCGACCGGCAAGATGTAAGGTCAAGTTAACACGCCGTGACTCTGAGGGGTCCGTGCCGGCGCCTTTCGCCGGCACGGACCCCGCGAGTCCCGCCGCTCACAGAGGGGGATCACAATGCGCTTTCTCGTCTTTCTGGGGTCCCGCATTCTGACCTTTTTGATGGTGGTTTGGATTGGCATTACCACCGCCTTCTTCGTGCCCCGGTTCGCGCCTTCTAACCCCGTGGAAGCGGTGCTGGCACGCCTCGACTCCCAGAAGAGCTTTCAGCCCGAACAAATCCAGGCCATGCGGGAGTCGCTCATGGAGCTGTTTGGACTGAAGGGCACCTTGCTTCAGCAGTACGGCAGCTTTCTGAAGCGTGTGCTTGTCTCCGGGGACTTTGGCCCGTCCCTGACGGTATATCCCACACCGGTCTCGACGCTGGTGGCCCGGGCCCTGCCCTGGTCGCTCGGACTGTTGTTCTGTTCCACCATTATCGCCTGGGTCCTGGGCAACAGCATCGGTCTGATTGCAGGCTACTGGAAGGATCGGACAATCTCCCGGATCCTGGAGGGCACCGCGATTCTTCTGTACCCCATTCCCTACTACATCCTCGCCCTGGCTCTGATCATTCTGTTCGCTTACGTTTTCCCCATTTTCCCGTTCTCCTTCTCGGCTCAGGGACAGCCCTTTGAGTGGGCGTTCATCAAGAGCGTGATACGCGGCTCGTTCTTGCCCGCCCTCTCAATGGTCACGGTTGGCCTGGGTTGGTGGGTCATCAGCATGAAGGCGCTGGCCTCCAACATCATGGAGGAGGAGTACGTGTACTTCGCCCGGCTTAAGGGTGTGAGCGACGGGGGTATCATGCGTGGGTATGTGCTGCGCAACGCCCTCCTGCCTCAGGTGACAATGCTGGCGCTTCAGCTGGGCGGCATGTTCAGTGGAGCACTGTTAACCGAGTATCTATTCGGGTATCCGGGGGTGGGCACCCTGATCGCTCAGGCGGTGCTGGGGTCGGACTACAACATGATCCTGGGCACCATCAGCTTCTCCATCATCGCAGTCGCGGGAGCGACCCTGATCATTGATCTTGCCTATCCATTCCTGGATCCGCGGATCCGGTACAGGTGATCGCCATGAAGAGAAAGCATAACTCTCGACTATTAGCAGGGTTTGCCCTGGTTAGCCTGTTCGCTTTGCTGGGATTCGTGGTCCCGTTTTTTTCACCCGAAGACCCCCGCGTTTGGAACACGGTGCCGCGCAATCTCCCGGCGAGCGCAGCGCATCTGCTGGGAACGACGAGTCTTGGCCAGGACACCTTCTGGTTCCTTACCTGGGCGATTCGGAACTCCCTGATCATCGGCTTGATTACGGCCGTCCTGGCCACGGTGATCGGCCTGGTGGTCGGTCTCACCGCAGGTTTCCGCGGCGGGACGATCGACCGCGTTCTGACCCTTCTGATGGATTCCTTCATCGTGATCCCATCGCTGCCGATTCTGATTCTGCTGGCCAGCCTGATGAAGGGCCGGGCTTCCATAATCCTGGTCGCCGGCGTACTGGTGATCTTCAACTGGCCCTGGCCCGCCCGCCAGGCGCGCGCCTCTGCTCTCTCGCTGCGAGAGCGTGACTTCGTGCACACGGCCTGGTTCTCGGGAGAGAGCCCCCTCAAGATCACCATGCGTGAGCTTCTGCCGTTCATCAGCTCCTGGGCTCTAGGCAACCTGATTAACACCGTTCTCGTGGCAGTGGCCACCGAGGGCGCCCTGGCGGTTATTGGCGTGTCCAACCAGGCACAGGCTACCCTGGGGACGATGATCTTCTGGGCGATGCAGCACCAAGCGTTGCTGGCTGAACGGTGGCTCTGGATCGGCTCGCCGGTGGTGGCGATCATGCTGCTGTTCATTGGCCTTTTCCTGACCCAGACGGGCCTGTCCCAGTACTCTGCCACGAAGAGGGGCCGGTAACATGCAAGCAATTCGCGATCTCCAGGCCCACTACGTGACACCCACAGTTACCGTCCGGGCGGTTGACGGAGTGAGCCTTGATGTGCGGGAAGGCGAGATTCTCGGAATTGCCGGCGAGTCGGGCTGTGGCAAGTCAACGCTGGTAAAGGCCATGTACGGCTACCTGCCGACTCCCCTCACCATTGCAGGCGGCTCCATCTCCACTACGGTCCGCGGTCCCGACGGGAAGCCGGTGACCATAGAGTCGCCCGACATGCGCAGCATTTGGTGGAAGCACATCTCTTACATACCGCAGGGCTCCATGAGCGTTCTCAACCCAGTGGTGCGCGTGGAGAACCAGTTCTATGACGCTGTGCCCAAATCTGATCCGCGCCGTCGCGATCGTAAAGCGCTGCGGGAGCAACTGGTGCAGTATCTCCGGGAGCTGGATTTGCCCGCTACGGTGCTGAAGGCCTATCCGCATCAGCTCAGCGGCGGGATGCGGCAGCGGGTGATTGTGGCGCTGGCGACATTCCTCCATCCGCAGCTTGTGCTGGCCGATGAACCGACCACTGCCCTGGATGTGGTAGTCCAGCGCGGCATTCTGGCCATGCTGACCCGGCTTCAGAAGAAGATGGGCAACACCCTGGTGATTGTCTCACACGACATGGGCGTTCACTACCAGGTGACGCACCGCATGGCGATCATGTACGCCGGGAAAATCGTGGAGCTGGGTCCCACAGAGCAAGTATTCACGAACCCTCGCCACCCCTACACGGCGATGTTGATCCGTTCGCTGCCGCGCGTCGGACAAGCCGGTCTGCGGGAGGGCATTCCCGGGTCTCCGCCCAGCCTCATTACCCCGCCCGAGGGCTGCCGATTCGCAGAACGGTGTCCGCACGCGACAGCTCTGTGCCGGGAACGGGTGCCCGATCTGATCGATGTGAACGAAACGCACCAGGTCGCGTGCCACCTGGCGCCGGCGGGTATAGCGGGGGGTTTGGCGGAATGAGCAATAACCTGCTGGAAATCAGGAACCTGACCAAGGTCTTCAAGACCGGCGGTCTGGTCTTTGGCACCAGGCTGGCGGCGGTCGACAATGTGAGCCTGGCGGTTGCGGCGGACAGGCCTGCGATCCTCAGCATCGTTGGCGAGTCGGGGAGCGGCAAGACCACCCTTGCCCGCATTCTGCTCCGGCTCCAGGAGCCAACGTCTGGGGAGGTCCAGCTCGACGGGAAACCGCTCTTTGGCCGGAAGGGCACCTTTGCGGACACGGAGTTTCGGCGGTTTGTGCAGCCGGTGTTCCAGAACCCGTTTGAAGCCTTCAGCCCGCACAAGACCGTGGACAGCTACCTGTACGCGACGGCGATGAACCTGGGCGTTGCAGGCACCCGCGATGAGGCCACGAAGGTCATTGGCGACATTCTGGCCTCTGTAGGTCTGGACCTGGGCAAGGTCTGCGGGAAGTATCCGCATCAGTTCTCGGGCGGTGAACTGCAGCGGGTTTCGATTGCACGGGCCTTGATTCCCAGGCCCAGGCTAATTATCGCAGATGAGCCCGTGAGCGCTCTGGACGCCTCGCTGCGCATGAACGTGGTGAATCAGTTCCTGGACCTCAAGCGGCAGTTTGGCGTCAGTTTCGTGTACGTCACTCACGACCTCTCCACCGCCTACTACGTGAGCGACTACATCGCGATCATGTTCCGCGGACAGGTGGTGGAGTTCGGCCCGGCCGGCCAGGTACTTACCGCGCCGAGCCATCCGTACACGCAGCTCCTAATGGATTGCGTGCCCAAGGTGGGCCAGAAATGGGACACGGAAATCGACCTGCCTGACGTGGAGACTGTGGAGTTTGCAGCGACAGGCTGCAAGTTCGCCTCCCGCTGCCAGTGCGCCCGGGACGTATGCCGGAAGCAACGGCCGCCCATGGTCGAACTGGGTGATGATCGCAGAGTCCTTTGCTTCAAAGCATCTGATTTCACTGCATAAAGGGAGGCTCTCCACTTATGTCTTTCGACCTGGGACTGGGGCATGGACTCGCCGCTCTGCCACTGCTCAGCAACGCCCGGACTCGTTCCATTTCGGCGGAGAACCCGAAGGGGATTAAGGGCAGCGGTGGTCAGTACACGAACCATTTGGGTGTGGGGCGTAAGGGCCGGCCCTGCATTACGCTCCCACAGGGCAAGGTCACCGCTCTGGCGGAGATGGAGGGCCCGGGCATCATCCAGCATATCTGGATCACGGTGACGGACCGCACTGCCGGCCTGGGGGATCCGCACGGACATGTCCTGCGGGACCTGGTGCTGCGGATCTACTGGGACGGCGAGAGCACGCCTTCGGTGGAGACGCCGCTGGGGGACTTCTTCTGCCAGGGGCACGGGCTGCGCTGTCTGGTGAACTCGCTGCCGATTGTGGTCAACCCGACCGGGGGCATGAACTCCTATTTCTCCATGCCGTTCCGCCGGAGCTGCCGGATTGAAGTTGAAAACCAACACTGTGCGGATATTGATGGCTTCTTCTATCAGGTCACCTGGTCTGAGGTGGACAGCCTGCCCGATGAGGCCGCCTACTTCCATGCCCAGTGGCGGCGGGAGAATCCGACCGTGCTCGGGCGCGACTACTCCATTTTGGACGGGGTCAAGGGGAAGGGCCACTACGTGGGCACCTATCTGGCCTGGGCCGCTCTGCAGCGCCACTGGTGGGGCGAAGGTGAGATCAAGTTCTACATGGATGGCGACACGGACTGGCCCACCATTTGCGGGACGGGCACCGAGGACTACGTAGGCGGCGCCTGGTGCTTTGGCACTCCGTACTCCACGCCTTTCCTGGGCTATGTGCTGCACCAGAACACGACGAGCATGCTGCCGCTCAATGGTAGCCCGAACGACTGCGTACCGCTGCATGGGCTCTACCGGTGGCACCTGCCTGACCCCATTCGGTTCACCCAGGATCTGCGGGTGACCATTCAGGTCATCGGGCATGATCACAAGCAGCTGTTCGAGCGGTCAGACGACATCAGCTCGGTTGCCTATTGGTATCAGACGGAGCCTCATACGGCCTTCCCGCAGCTGCCGGCCCCGCCCGCCCGCTGGCCGCGCTAGCCGGAGGTGGCGTATGCATTTACAAGTAGGCAAGAAGGTTTTACGGGATGAGGGCGAAGCGATTGCCGGCCTTGCTGGCCGGCTCGGACCGGAGTTTGAGGCGGCAGTGGAGGCCATCCTCGGGGTGCACGGACGTGTGGTCGTCATAGGCGTGGGCAAGTCTGGACATGTGGGACGCAAGCTGGCCGCATCGCTCGCCAGCACGGGCACGCCGGCATTCTTCGTGCACGGCGATGAGGCCCTGCACGGCGACCTGGGAATGATCACCCGCGACGATCTGGCCATTCTGATCTCCAACAGCGGCGAGACCAGTGAGTTGCTGGCCTGTCTGCCCACCCTCCGGCAGACGGGCCCGCAGCTGCTCACTATCACGGGGCGCCGTGACTCTACCCTGGGCCGGGCGGCCCATATTGTGCTCGACTATGGCAAGCCGAAGGAGGCAGATCCGTTGGATCTGGCTCCGACCACCAGTTCCACCATGACCCTGGCCCTGGGAGACGCCCTGGCGGTATCCGTAATGGCGGCACGGGGCTTCACCGAGGAGCAGTTTGCCTTGTACCATCCCGGTGGGGCGTTAGGCAAGCAGCTGCTCGGCGCCTCCGCCGCCGAAGTCGCAGCGGCAGCGGTCCCGGCTCCCGCGGCAGGTCTGGAGCCCGGGCGAGTGGTGGTCTTCGGCAGCTTCATGATGGACCTGGTGATCAAGTCGCCCCGCCGGCCGCTCAAGGGCGAGACGCTCACAGGTGAAGACTTTGGCCTGTTCCCGGGCGGCAAGGGCTTCAACCAGGCCGTAACGGCGGCCCGCCAAGGCGTACCGGTGGCCATGATTGGCCGGCTCGGGCAGGATGTGTTCGGCAACACGTTCCGGGAAGCGCTGGCCGAAGCGGGCATTGACCAGTCTTTTGTCAAGACCGACCCGGCAGCGGGCACCGGCATAGGGGCGCCGGTGATAGACGCCGAGGGCGACAACAGCATCATCATCGTGCCGAGGGCCAATCTGCAGTGCTCCGCCGCAGATGTGGATGCGGCGAGCGGTCTGTTCCGGGGCGCAGGAGCTCTGATCCTCCAGCGCGAGGTTCCTGAAGAGGCGTCGCTGCATGCGGCCCGCGTGGCGGCAGCTAACGGCG